>Ga0115002_10001878_pt1 | contig 28190 bp, 30 predicted proteins | sample ArcticOcean_MG_C_8_FD_89576 | JGI IMG/M metagenome (GOLD analysis project Ga0115002, IMG submission 89576) | Marine microbial communities from western Arctic Ocean - ArcticOcean_MG_CB11_86 | ecosystem: Environmental > Aquatic > Marine > Oceanic | place: Arctic Ocean: Canada Basin | collected... | reverse complement strand
GGTAATGATGTTCCTGAACCAGAAGCACATTTAATTTCGCGGTGGGGAATGGAGCCATACATACTAGGAGCTTACTCAGCTCCTGGACACAATCAAGACGACTTAAAATTGCGAACGGAATTAGCCAGCCCAGTTCAAAATAAAATATTTTTTTCCGGCGAGGCAACAAGTGTCCTAGAGTATGCCCTTACTCATGGTGCTTTAAACACAGGGCTAAGAGAAGCCAAAAAAATTAAAGAATTATATCCATTAGATCTACAATCTTACCCAATAACGATTTTAAAACAGTCCATTACTGTCGAGTGAGTTCAACATGTGGGTGTCTTTAGATCCACCAGTCCAGTATCCGATCTTCTCATTAAGTCAATGCATGATGAAGGGTTGGGTTAAATATTCAAAATTTAACAAGTCTTCCTTTAATATTTATGTGAACTCATTTCTTGCATCATGTTTGAAACAAAATCGTATCCCTCCCCTTTTGCTGAAGGTGCATTTGCTGAGAGTGTTTCACCTGATGCTTTAATTTCTATTCCAGATACCTTGCTTCTAATATAAAAAAATATACCAATAATAAATAAAATTATACCTCCTATAGATGTTTCAAATGGAGGAATGATTGGATATTTTTCTGATAATTCAATTACTATAAAAATAATACCGATAATACATAACCAAAGAAAATTAGGGTTATGCTTTACCACTAAATTTACGGAATTTACTGACCGAAGAGTAACATTTTGCATGCCTTTTACCTTTTTGAACCATGATCCTGTTGATTCAAGTGTAACCCTATAATTAGTGAGTACTAATCTTGTGATATCAGATCCTGATTTTTTTCAAAAGTGGAAACTACATTTTCATTATTTCCATAATTCATATCAATTCCTATATTTATTTTCAAAAATTGCACCTCCAGTTAAAATTAAAAATATAAGAAATGCAATAAATTTTAAAGTTTGTCAAAATCCACAAAAAAGCATAAGAACCAGACAGGGGATGGTGAGAAGTCTCTTCATGGAGTCGAATCTACCCCTGTGTGGTCGGGGGTTGAAACCCCGTCAGAGATTAGTTCTTGTTACTTGGTGGGGTTGAGTACCTGTGTGGTCTGTTTTGTTAGACATAGTCCAACTTGAACTTAGAGACCTCTGTTGTGAATTTCCTGTTTAACCTCTGTTCTCGGATATTCTTCTTTTTCATGATGGAATGGACATGGGAGTTGGTGAAGACTTTTCCCCTCACCGTCAAGATCCCTTCCTCATTTAAGATATTCGATATTCTCTGGTACCCTAATCCCTGTTTTCTCAACTCGAATATTTTGTTGTGGAGAAAGAACTGGTAATCTGAGTAGGGGGTTGTCATTAAGACATTGGTTTGGACTGAGACAGAAAAGTGAAGATACCCCTGGACGTCGTCTGACCCACATGTTGAACCCAGTCGATTACTGTGGAGTAGTTTCGAACGGTGATTTAAAAGGAGAGAATTGTGGAACGAATGCAAGTGATGGGATATATATTTTGAATGGTGGGAGTACTGGGACTGGTTCGAGTAGAGCAATTAATAAAGACCTTAAAAAAGAGGGATGCTCGAAAAAAATTACAAGGAAGAGTAAATCACCTTTCCAAAACATTCCGTTACCGTAGAGCGAGGGTTTAGATCGACAATAACCTAGGTTGGCAGCAAGACATCCTCAATGTATTGCAACACCACCAAATAAGCCTCGTCGCCCATGTGCCGGATGGGGGCCATAGTGACCTCATCAAGCTGTGCGATGCCCAAGCCGGCATGGATACGGTCACGCTAACTACGGAAGAAGATGGCGTAGGGCTCCTGTGCGGAGGGTGGGCTGGTAAGCGCCGCGGCGTATTGCTCATTCAGTCGAGCGGAGTGGGCAACTGCGTGAATGCACTCGCGCTGCCGGCAGTTTGCCGGATTCCGCTCTTGATGATCGTATCGATGCGTGGCGAATGGGGCGAGTTCATACCTTGGCAGGTGCCCATGGGCGAAGCCACGCCAAAAGTATTGCAGGCGATGCATGTGCACACCCAACGGGTTGATGACGCCGCAGACGTTGGCCCAACGGTAACTGCTGCGGCGGATTTTGCGTTCAATACTCGCCGCTCGGCCGCGGTTTTGTTGTCGCAGAAACTCCTCGGCGCCAAACAGTTTAAGGAAGACTGACATGTTGCATAGACGCGATGTGGTCAACCAGCTGTTGCAGGCACGTGATGCGTCTTTGCTGGTCGTCAGCGGCTTGGGCTCGCCAACCTGGGATGTCGCGGCGAGCGGCAACGATGTCCGCAATTTCAATTTTATTGGCACAATGGGCCAAGCGGGTCCATTCGCTTTGGGCTTGGCGCTTGCGCAGCCGAATAAACGCGTGTTGTTGATTACCGGCGACGGTGAACTGTTGATGGGCCTCGGCGTCCTCGCGACCATTGGTAGCGTGCAGCCGGAAAATCTAGCGATCGTGGTGCTTGATAATGAAGCCTACGCGGAAACCGGCGGTCAGCCGACTGCCACGCACGGCAGGACGGATCTTGCGGCTGTCGCGGAAGCTTGCGGATTTGACCACACCTGCACGGTAGCGCGAGAGGCAGACCTAGCCGATGCGTTGGCCCTGGTGCACGAACCGACCGGGCCGATACTGGTCGTAGCAAAAGTCCTGCTTGAACCGTTACCAATGAAGTTCCCCTATTCCTTCGACGGAGTAGCTGCGATAAATCGGTTTCGCGGGGCGATTGAATGACAGGCAGCCCGGCGGGTGTGTGTGAGCAAGAAGAGGCGAGCAGAAGAGGGAGAAGTGATTGGACAGCGGTTTTACGGTTAAGCTCGCCCGAACTGGGCGCAGCGTCTTTGTGCCCGAAGGCAGCACGATTCTGTATACGTTGCTTTCGCAAGGCATCGACGTGGCCTATTCCTGTGGCGGGGGAATATGTGGCTGGTGCGAGGTCGATGTGTTGGCGGGCGTTCCGGATCATCGCGACTGGGTGCTAAACGATGACGAGCGTCGCGCAGGCAAATCGATGATGATTTGCTGTTCCCAATCAAAGACACCTGAAATCGAACTGGATCTATAAGGGGCGCGGCGAAGCCACGCCGTCACTCCTAACCCAAATACAGTAATATCGTGTTCGAAGAGAACAAACACAAGAAGGGGAAGAGGATGGCACCAGTACCAAAAGGCGGCACTGTTGCGGTGACCGGGAGCGCTGGTTTCATCGGTGGGTGGGTCGTACGACTGTTATTGGACAAAGGCTATCGGGTACGCGCCTGCGTGCGCGATGCAAATGACGATGCGCGCGTGGGCTTTCTCAAACAAATGCCCGGCTTTACCGCACGCCGGCTCACATTGCATTCGGCCAATCTCGATGAGGACGGTTGTTTCGACGAGATTTTCCAAGGCTGTCACGGGGTCTGCCATGTGTCGCACGTGAGCGGTTACGAGGACCAAGAATATGTGGCGCGCGTGTGTAACCACATCATCGAAAGCGTCAACAAGAGCGGTTCGGTGAACCGCGTTATCGTTACGTCCAGTGTGGCCGCGATTATTTCCGAGGCGGACATCCATGAGCTTGAGCGCAGACCGGTGCTTTACGAGGACCGGCAGCCTGATGAGAACAACCCCAAACGTACACCCGAGCGAGGTCAGGGTTATTCCATGGGCAAGGTGGTTGCGCAACGCGCCTTCTCGGACGCAGCGGCAGTACATGGCGGTTGGGATGCGATTACGTGTTGTCCGGCAGACAATATCGGTCCTATCCAGTCCGCCCATCAAAAAGACTATGGACCTTGGCAGCACAATATTGAAACGATGTTGTTAGGGAAGTACAGCCAAAGCGGCGCGTACAGGCCTTGGATGCCGGTTGACGTGCGCGACGACGCAGAATGCCACATTCGATTACTTGAAAGCGTGAGGGTGAAGAACGGCGAACGCTACATCGCTTGGTCGACCGATACCCGCAACGTCGAAGACATATGCGCGGACATTGATCGGCTGCTTCCTGAATTGGGCCACGCAACGCCGGCGGTAACGGACGAATTCCCCGAGCGGATTCAAGCCCGTGAAGGAGAATTGCGTGGCATTTGGGCGCAATGCGAATTGCGCAACGATCGCATGAGAGCGGTAACGGGTATTGAGTTTCGCCCGCTGGACGAGTCGTTACGCGATTGCATTGAGTCGCTATTGACTGTGGCCCGAGTGAAACCTGTATTGCGTAAGGGGTACGATCCGGTCAATTGACGTGACGCTCGCAATGACCAGGGCTAGCTTGTCATTCACCATCTGCGTCCACGACGCAGAATTGATTCCCTTCTGGACGCTAACATGACGGTAAAGCGCTCGCGTAAAAATGGGCCAAGTCATAGGGCACCAGCGCATCGAAAACGATTTCTATCTGGGTCACCTACACCCCGGTGCTAGAACGGTTTCGAACCCGTTAAGGTCTCGTCCCAGCGCCGATCGGAGAGGTAACCGATCGCGTGGGTGGTTGCGGTCGTGGTGCCGATACGAATCAAAGCCTCGCAAGCGACTGCGGCAACATAACCGTTTGCGTCAGCTAGTGCGGGCACCAAGATGCATTCGATTGCGTCTAGATCCTCGCCGAGGCTGGTTGCATTGAGTAACGTAAACGCTGCATTTAGCCGCACCTGATCCTGAGCGTTCCAGCCTCGGCCAACCTGCGCATGCAACCATTGCGAATTGGATTGTCCCAGAAGGGTTTCGATTTGTCCGAGCGCTAGCTGTAGCCTGCAGCCGATAGCGCCTAGCGCATCGAGCGCTTGGCGCACTACCTGCTGATAGGGGGAATCCAAGAGATTGGTCAATTTTTCTACGGACGCTGCAGCAGGCGGACCAATCTCGCCGAGCGAGAAAGCCGCGTTGATCTGCACCCACGGGTCGTTATGGCCCAGTAGTTTGATCAACGCCGGTACTGCAGCGTCGCCACTTGCAGCTAGCACATAAGCTGCATCTTCGAGAACGATCGCGCGTTCGTTCCAGCAACGCGGCCAACCGCGAATGTCGTCGCGTGGCTTGGGCTTGCCGGTTTCGTCTAGCACCAGTTTGCGCTCGTGTTTTTGCTGTCCTGCGGTTTGCTGTAACGCATCCACAAGGGCGATGATGGTTACAGGCCCAGCGGATGAGGAGCGCGCTTGTTCAGCGAGGGCGTAGATGCTGGTGAGTCGCGCGACCTGATCGGCTTGTCCGAGGTTTGCCAGATGCGGCGTTAGATCTACGTTACGACCGATAGTTTGGTTGCCGGCGCGCGCTATGCGGCTACCGCGCAGCCAGTGCCAGATGTGGCTCCAAGGACCTTCCAGGTCATAGTCGACCAAGCAGTGATTCGGTCGCCGCCAACCCGCGTCTTCGCTCTGCCAAGTGGGTGCGGTAGGCGCTGCCGTGCGGGTAAACACAAACTTGACCACGTAGCGATCGAGCTCCGTGCGGTTCGGAAATCCGGCATGCACCATGTCGAAGTGGACGACGAGAAAGGTCCCGGCGCTAACCCTGTCCGGCAAAACGACTGCCCGCGGCTCGACCGGGTTTGCGTAGAGGTGGCTCCCCGCCTGCAAGCGTGTGGGGCCCATCTTGAGTGGCGTGTCGTGAGGGAAATAAAAGCCGATGAGGTGGCGTGGGAGATGGTGACGTGCGCGTGCCAAAGGGCTTTGTGCATCTTGGTGCCAACCCGAGCCAGAAGTTGAACCAGGGCCCATTTGCGGCGCGTCGACAGCGTCTGCAAATTCAAGCGTTGGATCGTCGATGGGCGTGCTGCGATGGATCGCGCGGTGTGGGTGCAGGTAATAATGTGGCCCCGCCAGTGAGACCAGCGCACCGTGTACGATCGGACTGCGGAGCACCTCATGCATTTTGGGTATGCGCGAGACAATGTTATTGCCAAGCCGCGACTCGTCCGCGAAGGTTTGGCGCAGTTGCTTGTCGATGGCCGTGTGGGTAGCAAGCGCCACATCTGCTTGTAGGCGAATGAATCCATTGGTGATGAATTCACGCACTTGCTCATCGTTGAGTAATTTTGCTTCGGCCATGGATAGTCCCTCAGGCCGTAACATAAGAAGAAATGGAGTCAGAGTAAAATGGAGCGGAGGAATAAATGGGGGGCGGAGTAAACAGCCCCCTTATTGCTCCGACCCTTCTTTACTCAATCAGTTGCCGTTAGACGCTTTGCAGCGGCAGGAACGCCTCACGTACGATGCGTCCCGCATAGATCCCAAGCTCACTGAATTGCTGGCGCACCTCACTAACGGGCGTTAATCAATTGTGAATCTGACCACCAACTGATCCTTGCGGGCGCCACAGTAAGGCCCTTCCGCAACCGCAGAATGGACCTCATTGTTGGCGTCCCACCATTCGTGCTTGCCTCTGACGCCACCGAACGCATCGTCCGGCCGTTGACGCTAGTGTATTGGGGCCGCAGCCGGGCGCTCGGCGCGTGGTGTGAACTCAGACAGAGTTTTCGCAATTTCCGCATCGACCGGATTGTCGAGGCACGCAATCTCACCACCCAAGACCCGGATGAGCCCGGCAAACGATTAGAGGACTATTTCGCGCAAGCGCGAGAGCACCCTGGTTCTTGAGTGAGCGGCAGCGGAAGTAAGTAGTTAGATTTAAGCGGACGTATTATCTGCTCTACTCAGTAGATCCGGCGATTGGTTCGACTGTAGACTGTGCAGACCGACACCCACGCTTGAAATCGAACGCTCTTGGACATCACACACATACTTGAAGGCCTCAATGAACCGCAACGGGAAGCGGTTTCGGCATCGGTAGGCAATACGCTCGTCGTGGCGGGTGCTGGCAGCGGCAAAACTCGGGTCTTGGTGCATCGCATCGCTTGGCTGATCGATGTCGAAAGGGTGTCGCCCAACGGTGTGCTTGCAGTCACCTTCACGAACAAAGCCGCCGCCGAAATGCGCTCGCGCACCGAAGGCTTGCTAAACATCTCAGCGCGAGCGATGTGGGTAGGAACCTTCCATGGTCTGGCCCATCGGTTGCTGCGGATGCATTGGCAAGATGCGAAGTTGCCGCAGAATTTTCAGATCTTGGACAGCGATGATCAATTGCGGCTCGTCAAGCGTGTGATGCGAACGCTCGATATCGACGAAAAAAAGTGGCCGGTCCGGCAGGCAACGTGGTTCATCAATGGTCAGAAGGATGAAGGTAAACGGGCGCGGGATGTGGCCCTTGGCGACGATTTGTTCCAAATCACGCAAAAGAAGATATACGAGGGCTACGAGGAGATCTGCGAGCAAGGTGGGCTGGTCGACTTTGCCGAACTGCTATTGCGAAGCCATGAGCTGTGGCTGCACAACCCAATCCTGCTGGCGCACTATCAAGGACGATTCGAGCAGATCCTCGTGGATGAGTTCCAAGACACCAACACAATTCAATACGCGTGGTTGAGGGTCTTGGCAGGCAACACGGGTTATGTGATGGCGGTCGGCGATGACGATCAGTCCATCTATGGTTGGCGCGGCGCCAAGATTGAGAATATCCACCAATTCACTGAGGATTTCGAAAGTGTTGCAACGGTTCGGTTGGAACAGAATTATCGATCAACACAGACCATCCTCGATGCGGCCAATCACCTCATTAAACGTAATACGGATCGACTAGGCAAGAATCTGTGGTGTGATGGGCCGGCCGGTGAACCGATCAAAGTCTATGCCGGTTACAACGATCTCGATGAGGCCCGGTTCATTACCGAGCGCACCCATCAATGGATCGACGAGGGGGGCAGCGCCGACGAAGTCGCCATTTTGTATCGCTCGAATGCGCAGTCCCGCATCTTGGAAGAATCTTTGTTGCGCGCCAAAATTCCTTATCAGATCTATGGCGGCCAACGGTTTTTCGAGCGCGCGGAAATCAAGAACGCGCTAGCGTATATGCGTTTAGTCCAAGCGCCCCTCTCCGACACCGCGTTCGAACGAGTCGTCAACGTCCCGCCACGTGGCATAGGCGATAAGTCCGTGGAAGCGATCCGTTTGCTTGCCCGCGAACGGGCGATATCGCTTTGGCAAGCCAGCAAAGAAGGCATTGCCGAGGGGCTATTAGCAGGCAGAGTGCAGAATACGGTAGGCGTCTTTCTGCAACTGATTGACGACATTGCCGATGGGGTGCAGAGCTTGTCACTGCACGAGTTGGCAGATCACTGCATTGAAGCGAGCGGTCTCATGGCTTATCACGGCCGGGAACCGGGTGAGCGGGGCCTTGCCCGCAAGGAGAATCTTGAAGAGCTGGTGAGCGCCTGCCGACAGTTCACCGGCGAGTTGGTGTTCCCCTTCGAGGATAGTGACTCGGGCGAGACCACGGTGTTACAGGAATTTCTCGATCAAGTTGCGCTGGACTCTGGCAATCGTCAAGCCCAGCAGGGCCCGAGCGTACAAATGATGACGTTGCATTCGGCCAAAGGGCTCGAGTTTCCATTGGTCTTCTTAGGCGGGCTGGAAGAAGGATTGTTTCCTCATCGAATGTCTTCAGAAGATTCCGGACGATTGGAAGAGGAGCGGCGACTGGCTTATGTCGGGATTACTCGTGCGATGCAAGAGCTGTACCTGACCTACGCCGAAACACGCCGACTACACGGGCAAGACAGCTACAACCGTCCGAGCCGTTTCCTGTTGGAGATCCCACAGGAGTTAGTTGCAGAGGTGCGTATGAACGGGGCGGTGCAACGGCCTGTCAGCAACGGCTCATCGCTTGTGGATGAGGACATCATGGGGTTACGCATGGGCCAGCGGGTCGATCATGCCAAGTACGGCGAAGGCGTCGTTATGCAGTTTGAGGGCAGCGGCGAGCGCGCTAAGGTCGAGGTCAACTTCCCCGGTGCCGGCGCGAAATGGCTGATGGTCGCGTATGCAAATTTACAGGCGCTTGATTGACTCAAACACGGATTGTTCGAGTAACGACATGATTGCGATTAACCGGGGGTACACAATGGTAGTAAGAACGACGTTAACAATTCTATTAACGTTAATCGGAGCGGCGGGCTGCGGGCAGCAGCAATCTGTCAGCAGCGGCGCTAATACGGCCGATACCGAGGCCCAGATTTATCGCTGGAAACTGATCACTACGTGGCCGAAGAACCTTCCGGGGTTGGGCACCGCGCCTGAAAAACTCGCCAACAAGCTACGGATCATGAGCAACGGGCGGCTGGACATCAAAGTTTATGGCGCAGGCGAACTTGTGGGCCCGTTTGAAGTGTTTGACGCGGTCGCCCAAGGAACCGCAGAAATGGGGCATGGCGCGGCCTACTACTGGCGCGGAAAAGCGCCGATCGCAGCCATGTTCGCGACTGTGCCGTTCGGTATGAACGCACAGGAAATGAATGGCTGGCTGCACTACGGCGGGGGTCTTGAGTTGTGGCGCGAACTGTATGCGCCCTTTGGCCTCGTGCCGCTGGCTTGCGGTAATTCAGGCGTCCAGATGGCGGGTTGGTTCAATAAAGAGATCAACTCGTTAGACGACCTACAAGGTCTAAAGATGCGCATCCCGGGGCTTGGCGGAGAAGTGTTTAAGCGCGCGGGCGGCGTGCCGGTCGCTCTACCGGGTAGTGAAGTGTTCACGGCTTTACAGACAGGCGTGATCGACGCAACCGAATGGGTCGGTCCCTACAATGATTTGGCCCTGGGACTGCATGCGGTCGCGAAGTACTACTACTACCCCGGCTGGCATGAGCCTGGCGCTACGCTCGAGGCCATTGTGAATAAGGACGCATGGGAGGCTTTACCGGAAGATCTACGAACCATGATTGAGATGGCAACGCGTGCGATTAACGAAGATATGCTTAGCGAATTCACTGCGCGCAATAACTCGGCGTTGCGAACCCTGATCGATGAACATGGCGTTGAGTTGCGTGCGTTGCCGGGCGATGTGATCGACGAACTACGTGATATTTCCCGCGTGGTCGTTGCTGAAGCGGCTGAGGAAAACGAGCTTGCGCAACGGATTTATGAGTCCTACATGGAGTTTTTGGACGACGTCCGCGATTATCATGCGATTAGCGAACAAGCGTACATAAACGCCCGCTAAGGATGAGCACTAGCATGGAGCTCAAGGATACCGATTACGAAGTTAGCAACGGCATCGCCACAATTTGGCTCGACCGACCTCACCGGATGAATGCATGGACTGGGCGCATGCACACGGAGTATCGCCATTTGTTGCAACGTGCCGATAGCGACTCGGCCGTACGCGCAATTGTCGTCACGGGTCGTGGGCGCGGGTTTTGCGTGGGTGGTGACTCGCAAGCGCTCGAAGGTCATAGCCAACGCGGCGGCTACGATGCGGGTATCGGCGAAGACATTGCCAAACCCGGATTTGGCATTGCGGACGAATTTGATGCCTCGTTTGCCTATCACTTTGGCTTGGCGAAACCCTATGTGGCTGCAATGAACGGCCCGGCTGCCGGTGTCGGATTGGCTCTTGCAGCTTTCGCGGACATTCGTTTTGCAGTGCCTGGGGTCAAGTTCACCACAGCCCATGGAAAACTGAACCTACCGGCCGAATATGGGCTGTCGTGGTTGTTGCCGCGAATCGTCGGCTTAGGTCGCGCCAATGACCTCCTGCTGACGAGTCGCGTGTTCTACTCGGATGAGGCGTACGACTTGGGCTTTGTGAACAAGCTCCTTGAACCCGAACAGCTACTCGAAGAGACGTATGCATATGTACAGCAGTTGCTCGTGACGGTTTCGCCGAACTCATTGCGCCAAACGCGATGGCAGATCTATCGAGACTTACATCGCGATGTGGCAAGCTCGGTTAACGAGTCTGAAGCGCTACTTGACTCCATGATGGCGGAAGACGACTACCGAGAAGGCGTTGCTGCCTTTATCGAAAAGCGCCGACCCGATTGGCCCTCGGTCAAAGACTAACAGGGTTCGTTAGTCTAGCCACCGGCTGTCGTGGCGGCTTTTTCAACGGACCGACGGCCTCTCTAAAGCCACAAAATCGCCCTAGAGCAGCGCGCGGCCCCGCGCGAATACATGGACGGGTCGTGTGAGGGCACTGAGGTCAGTCAGTGGATCGCCATCGACAATCAACACGTCCGCATCTTTGTTAGACTCTAGACTTCCCGTACGATCCAAAACCCCCAATGCGCGCGCGGCATCCGATGTGGCTGTGCGTAATGTTGCTTCATTGCTTAGCTCTGCAATTGCCGCAAACACCAATAAAGCGTGCGGCAAGTCCTCATGGTAAACACCAGGTATCCCGGCGTCAGTGCTGGCGACCATCGGCACGCCCAGGTCGAGCAAATGCCGATACGCACGGCGCACCCGGTTGAGCACGTCACCGGACTTGCTATCAAGCATGCGTTGCCAACCCTTGTTTACCGTGGGCGAAACCCAGCAGCCGTGGTCGAAAATCAGCTGAGCGACGTCTTCTTGAAAGTCCGATGCCCAACCTTGCGGGCCCACCCACGAACAGTGCTCGATGGTGTCGACACCGGCATTCGCAGCGCGCCGAATGCCCTCGGTACCGTGACAGTGTGCTGCGACGTGTCGCGTGGATGCGTGGGCCATCGCGACGAGTGCGCTCAGTGTCTCTTGACTGAATTGCGCATCGGTCGGTTCGGAACCTTTGGTCAACCGTCCGCCGGTTGCCATGATCTTGATGAGGTCGACACCATGATCCAGTTGTCTGGTTAGAACCGACTTGGCTTCGTCCAGCGACGCTGCCTCGCCGCCCCAGAAGTGGCAATGACCGCGTGGTGACGTGATGGGTTGGCCGGAACACAAGAGCCTCGGACCGACTGCGTCGCCACATGCGATGGCGTCGCGAAGAGCCAGTTCATGCCAAGCGCCTCCGCCAAGGTCGCGAGCCGTGGTGATGCCTGCTTTGGCCATTTTCATAGCGCGCTCTGCCATGAGCGGCACGATGTCGTCCTTGCTCTGTGCAGGCGCGTCTTTGTCGTCGGGATTCAGCTCAAGGTGGACATGAGCATCTATTAACCCCGGAATTGCGGTGAGGCCGCTACAGTCGATGCTGGCGCTTTGATCACGGACACGTTGGTCGCGCCCATCGACCAAGCCGGCAATGCGAGCGCCTTCAATGACCAGCGTGTTCGCATCAAGCGACTTGAAGCCGTCCCAAACCTTGAGTCCTCGAAGAGTGATCGTCATTATCTAGCCGTATATTAGGTTAGGAAGCCATGTCGCCAGCTGTGGCCAAACCACTAATAAGCCCAACAGCAGTATTTGCAACAGAATAAATGGAATGACGCCGCGATACATGTCCGCGGTTGTCACGCTGGCCGGGGTCACACCACGTAGGTAGAACAGGGCAAACCCGAACGGTGGAGTGAGAAACGAAGTTTGAAGATTAACCGCGATCATGACGCCAAGCCAGATAGGATCGATACCTAACGCGAGTAACACCGGGCCTACGATGGGGACGACGACAAATGTAATTTCGATGAAATCGAGAATGAAGCCGAGGAGAAAAATCACCACCATCACAATCGCAACGGCGGTCCACTTGCCGCCGGGCATATCCGCAAACAAGGTCTGCACGAGTTCGTCTCCGCCGTAACCGCGGAAGACCAGGGAAAATACCGAGGCGCCCACGAGGATGAAAAACACCATCGAAGTGGTCGATAAGGTTGACTCGCCGACGTCGCGTAATACGGCCCAATTGAGCTTTCCGTAAAGGGCCGCCAGCAGCAATGCACCGGCCGCACCGACCCCGGCGGCTTCCGTGGGTGTTGCGTAACCGCCAAGGATCGAACCGAGCACTGCCATGATCAGGAACAAGGGCGGCCATAGCGCAGCTAGGCTATGCCATAGATTGCGATCGCGAGTCGGGCGCGCCGCGGGCACGGCGCTGGGATGGAACATTGCTTTGCCCACGATATAGATGAGATAGAGCAAGACCAAACACATACCGGGAACGACTGCGCCGGCAAACAGGTCGCCGACGGAAACCGATTTTGGCGCAAACACGCCCATGCTGAGCTGCGCTTGCTGGTAGGCGTTGGATAGAACGTCGCCGAGCAAGACCAGGGCGATGGAAGGCGGAATGATCTGGCCGAGGGTACCCGTCGCACTGATGGTGCCGGTAGCGAATGACGGGCTGTAGCCTTCTCTCAACATGATGGGCAACGACATCAACCCCATTGTGACCACGGTCGCACCGACGATCCCGGTACTCGCAGCGAGCAGCATGCCGACCAGCACGACCGTTATCGCCAGGCCGCCGCGCATCTGCCCAAAGAGGTCAGACAGATTGGTCAGGAGCGCCTCGGCAATTTTAGTTTTCTCGAGCATCACCCCCATAAAGACGAACAACGGCACCGCGATCAGGGTCTGATTGGTGACGATGCCGAAGAGACGCCCCGGCATGAAGCCGAGATCAGATGGATTAAACGCGCCGGTGGTCATGCCGATCACCGCGAATAGTAAAGCAATCCCCGCAAGCGTCAGCGCCACGGGGTAGCCAGCGAGTAGCACGACAAACGTGACGCCAAACATGAGCAGCGGCGTGAAATCCATCAAACTTGTGCGCGGCTATGGAGTGTCCGAATAGTCTTGCAACATTGACTAAGCCCTTGCAGCAGCAGAAGGCTCGCCATCACCGGCAATAATGTCTTTAGCAAGAAGATGGCAGGGATGCCGCCAACTTCCGCCGACCCCTCCAATACGCGCCAGCTCGCCATCACATAAGGCACGCTCGTCACCAGCAGTAATATCGCAACCGGCAGCAAGAACAATATGTGTCCGATTAGATTGACCCAATCGCGACGGGTTTGGCTGAAACGTGAGTACACCAAATCAACACGGACATGGGTGTCCTGCTTGATGCCGTATGCGATGGCCAGCAGAAAAAGCGCGCCGTGCATGTACATCACCGATTCCTGCAATCCGATGGCACCAACCTCGAATAGATAGCGCATGATGACGATAACTAGGGTGGTGATTACCATCATCAAGGCAAGCCAACGGACGCCGTGCGCAATAGTCGCGGTCAACCAATCGATAAACTCGGCAAAGCGATTCATTCGGTAGTATTTGGTGCGGCTTTAGCGCCTGGCGCTAAGTGATCGACCCGCTGTGGGAGGGGCTTCAGCCCCGATTTTGACCTGCAGAAACAGTGGCGAAGAGCCGGATTCTGGCTTCGATAATCGCGGCTTAAGAGGCGGTTGTAAAACGGCCTCTTAACTCTGGCCAGGCATCCTTTCATGGACCAACGCTTCTCCACCGTGGTGGTCCCAGCGACGATCCACGCGCGATTGCGGGCGCCCGAGCCAGGCACGCTGAGGGTTCTGAAGCCGCTTCTACACAGTTTAACGAAAGCCTCCTTAGCCGAAAAACGGGCGCAGCGATATTTCAGCCAGCGTACCAAGAAATAATGCAAGTCCAACCCAGGTGTTGTTCAAGAATGCTTTGAAACATGCGTCGCGGTCGCGATCTCGAATGATCCAATGCTGGTGGATGAATAGTCCGGCTGTAGCAAGTAGGCCCACATAGTAGAAATTGGTGTACTCGAGTTGCAGACCGAGTAGCAGGAACGCCCACAGCGAGGCGACATGTAAGACACCGATCATTAGACGATCAAGGGTACCGAACAGTATGGCCGTACTCTTAATACCGGCCTTAATGTCGTCTTCGCGATCGACCATCGCATAGAGCGTGTCGTAGGCGACGACCCATAAAAGACTCGCCAAGAACATCAAGATCCCTTGTGATGTCAACCCCTCGCCGGTGGCAGACCATGCCATTAAGATGCCCCAGCTGAATGCCGCGCCGAGCGCGACCTGCGGTAGATACGTCCAGCGTTTCAGGAAAGGGTAGAGCATCGCCACAAGTAAGCCGCCAACGGCCAGCCGCTGCGTGTATTGATTAAGAAAAATGAGCAAAACGGCCGACGCAACGATCAAGCTCGCAAAGAGTTGCATTGCCTGCAGTGCGGATAACTCGCCGGTGGCCAAAGGACGATCTTTGGTGCGCGCCACGGCCTGATCGACTTTTCGATCTGCGTAGTCGTTAATCACGCATCCGGCGCTGCGCATGAGGAAGGTGCCGAGGGTGAAGATGACGATTAGCCATGGGTCCGGTAAGCCATTCGATGCTATCCACAGGGCCGCGAGCGTCGGCCACAGCAGTAGCAAACTGCCAACAGGCCGATCCAAGCGCATAAGTCTCACGTAAGGATTCACGCGCCGAATGTTAGTTAGTTCGAGTCCAAAATACACAGTATTTTAGGGCCGAACAATTGAAGGCAGGATGCCCGAGCCATTTTCCGTAGGAAAATGGGACAGGAATTAGTTAGTCCTGGCAAGAAATGCCCGACATTTCACACAATTGAAGCGTTGCACACCCAAGCGTTGATTTTTGTCAGGTAGGCAAGTACTTTAGCCCGCTTTGAATCCCGTTGCGGAGTTGTTCGAGCCGATGAAGAAGTGGCAATGTATCGTCTGTGGATGGATCTACGACGAAGCCGAAGGCTGTGAAGAAGAGGACATAGCGCCAGGCACTCTCTGGGAGAAAATCCCGGAAGATTTTGTGTGTCCGGAATGTGGGGTTGCCAAGGAAGACTTTGAGATGATCGAAATCGGATAGCCCAATTGAAGGATGATGCCTAAATGAACCTAACCGTGCGAATCCTGATCGGGATGGGCTTGGGATTGCTTGTGGGCATTGTCGCACAGTGGTTGGCGCTTCCCGCCGAGAATCTCTTCCAAGGGATGGTCATCGACGGCGCGATTGACGCGGCCGGCCAGATTTTTATCATTTTGTTAAAGATGCTGGTGGTGCCGTTGGTACTCGTGTCTTTGACGTGTGGGGCGGCCAGTCTGGGTGCGTCGGGCAGTATCGGTCGACTTGGCGGCAAGACCATCGGCCTGTATTTAGTTACGACGGCGCTCGCCGTGACGCTGGCATTGACCCTGGCGTTGATCGTTGACCCGGGCGTGAGCGCCGGGGAGACGAGTGCAGAATTTGAGCCGTACCAGGCGAAAGATGCCCCGAGTATCAAACAGACGCTGATCAACATTTTCCCCGAGAACCCGATTCAATCGATGGCGGAAGGCAAAATGTTGCAAGTCATCGTATTTGCATTGTTGCTGGGGATTGCGTTGAGCAAATCCGGGCAGGCCGGTGCTCGGATGTTGAAAATATTCGAAGACTTGAACGAAACCCTCATGAAGATGATCTCCATGATCATCTATCTTGCGCCGTACGGCGTTTTTTGTTTGATGGTGAAACTGGGACTGACGGTCGGGTGGAATGAAATTACCAAGCTGCTCGCGTATTTTCTCACCGTGGTCTTCGCCCTCGCCCTGCATGCGACGATTGTCTACCCAACAATCTTGCGCACCATCGCACGGGTAAACCCCATTACCTACTTCAAGAAGATGCGTGAACCGTTGCTGGTGGCATTCTCAACATCATCCAGCGGAGCAACGATGCCCGTTACGTTGCGAACGGTGAAGAATCGTATTGGGGTGAGCAACAACGTCGCATCGTTCGCGGTGCCGCTCGGTGCGACCATCAACATGGATGGGACTGCGATAATGCAAGGGGTGGCGACGGTTTTTATCGCACAGTTCTACGGCATCGCGCTGAGTCCAGACGACTATTTGTTGGTTGTTTTGACCGCGACCATGGCCAGCATTGGAACGGCCGCGGTGCCTGGCGTAGGTTTGATTATGCTGACATTGGTGCTAGGCCAGGTTGGGCTGCCTGTTGAGGGCATTGGCCTCATTATCGGCGTAGATCGACTATTGGACATGCTGCGCACAGCCGTCAATGTGACCGGAGATGGCACCGTCGCGACCACGGTTGCTGCAACCGAAGGATTGCTTGATCGCGATGTATTCGACGACCCAGAAGCAGGCAGGGTAATCGAACCGCGCTGACTGCCCCGATCACGACGGAGCAGTAGGCCTTCTCATACGGTGAGGTGGCCTTCGTCGGCAGGCGCCCAAACGTGCAATAGATGTGACATCTCTGCCTTTTGGCCGACGTCCGCGTCGGCTAAAAGCATTTGGTCACCCCGCTCAATGACGGATCCCATCAAGTGCGCGTGTTGGGTCAAGTCGGCGATGCGAAAGCTCTGCTCGCCTGCTTGGCGTGTGCCAAGTATGTCGCCTGGACCGCGCAATTTGAGGTCCTGCTCGGCCAAATAAAAGCCATCTTGGCTATCGCGAACCGCATTGAGCCGAGTTTTTGCGGCAGCGCTCAAGCCAGGTTTGAATGCCAAAAAGCAGTGGCTTTTCACACTTCCGCGGCCGACTCTGCCGCGTAGTTGGTGCAGCTGCGCCAAGCCCAATCGCTCCGAGTTTTCGATCACCATGTGGGTGGCGTTGGGTACATCCACGCCCACCTCAATGACGGTGGTTGCAACGAGAAGATCGATCTCCTGGCGGCTAAAGGCGTGCATGACGGCCATCTTCTCATCGCTCTTTAAACGCCCGTGCAATAAGGCGACGCGCTGATTGGGCAGCGCTGTTTCGAGTTCGGCAAATAGCCTGGTGGCCGCGACAGCGTCGATTTCGTCGGACTCATCGATCAAGGTACACACCCAATAAGCTTGCTGGCCCGATTGCAATACGCGCCCGATACGCTCAATCACTTCGTCGCGCTTGTTTTCATCTACGGTATGCGTCGTGATTGGTTGGCGACCGAGTGGCATTTCGTCGATCACCGAGACATCCATGTCGGCGTACAGTGCCATAGTGAGGGTGCGGGGAATCGGGGTTGCGGTCATGATCAGTTGATGTGGACTTAGGGCAACGCCGCCTTTTTGCTTGAGCGCCATGCGCTGGTGGACACCAAAGCGATGTTGCTCGTCGATGATCGACAATGCGAGACGGTCGAAGTCAACTTTCTCTTGGAATAATGCGTGGGTACCGATCACAACACGGCTTTCGCCACTTGCGACAGCCGCCAGTCGAGTCCGTTGCTCTTTGGCGGGCAATTGACCTGTGATGAGCGTGACCTTGATGCCCAACGGTTCCAACCAATTGAGAAAATTCGCATAGTGCTGTTCAGCCAATAGTTCAGTCGGCGCCATGAGGGCCGTTTGGCTGTTCTGCTCTGCAGCTCGGATCGCCGCAAATGCGGCAACGATGGTTTTACCCGAACCGACATCGCCTTGCACGAGCCGTAGCATTGGGACAGTTTTCTCAAGATCGTTCAGCACCTCGCTGACGACGCGAGCTTGAGCGTGTGTCAGTTTGAAGCCCAGGTGTTGCAGCAGTTGCCGCCCGAGGCCGACCGATTGAGGCAATCCCGGTGCAGTCTGTTTCTGTCGCTTCAGTGCACGGCCTTTCATCACGAGGTAGAAGGCCGTGAGTTCGTCGAAGGCGATATCGGTTTGTATCTGCTCGATGCTTGCCATCGTTGCAGTGGCGTCGGGTTGGTGAAGAAATTTGAGTTTCGCATAAGGTGTGCCGTCTTCTTGCGGCCAAGGCAGTTCGCAGACCGCATTCGTGAGGGTGCGAATTCGCTGCTGTGCAATTCCTTGTGTTAGCGAATAGATTGGCGTGAGCTCCGGTTTTGGTGCTGCAGGAGGGGTGTCGTGCGTTGTGTAATCCGGGTGCACCATCATTAGTTCACGGCGGTAAAACCGTACTTCACCAAATGCCTGAACGTACCGTCCTTCGCGTAGCGCGGCTTGTTGATACTTCGAAAAATAGAAGAAGCGTAAGACCAGTGTTCGTGTGCCATCAGAAATGCTAACGGCCAGGCCCCGGCGCCCTGCGTACACCACTTTGGTTTCTTCGATGACGCCTTCTACGAGGTGCTCCGTGCCGATCTGGAGCGCGTGCAAGGGCGTTATTTTGGAGCGGTCTTGGTAGCGAAAGGGAAGGTGCAGCAGCAGGTCGATGTAGCGATAGATGTTCAGTTTTGCCAGCGTCTTTTGCAGTTTCGGCCCCACGCCTTTGAGATTAGCGACCGACGCGCTTGGATCAATCGTCACTGCTTGGTCGAGGTAACCATGACGCCGTCGATCTCGATCTGGGCACCCTTGGGTAAAGCGCTCACTTCAACTGCGGCACGCGCCGGATACGGCTCCTTTACGAATTCGGCCATCACATCGTTGACTGCTTGAAATTGACCGAGGTCTGTCAGATAGATATTCAGTTTCACGCAATCGTCGAGGCTCCCCCCAGCGGCAAGCGCAACGGCAGCCAAATTGTGAAATGTTTGCTCGGCCTGCTGCAAAAAGTCGTCAGACACGATCTCCATTGTCTCGGGGTCGAGCGGGATCTGTCCCGACAGGTAGGTCGTTTTACCGGCATCAATCGTTACAGCTTGTGAGTAAGCACCTATGGCGGATGGGGCTTTGTCGGTTTGCACAATATGTTTGGGCATGAGGTTAAAGTCCCTTGCGCGCAAGATTCAAAACCGCGGCGATGTTGTGCAAACGGCGCATGACTCGCGCCAAGTGTTGGCGGTTGCGTACGGTAACACCGATTACCATCGTGCTGACTTCTGCACTCCTCTCTTCCACATTGATGTTGTCGACGCCTGCATCCATGGCGGCAATCTCAGCGGCGATCTCTGCAATGATGCCTTTGCGGCTCGACACGTCGAATTTCAGGGTCGTCAGGAATTCGCCCTCTGTCGTTGTGGTCCAACGCGCCGGGATAATGTCCCGCGCGACACGCCGGCGCAGTTCGTTGATGTTTGGGCAGGTTTCCACATGCACCACGAAACCCTTCCCAGGTGTCATATGCCCTACGATGAGATCGCCGGGCACGGGTCCACAACAGCGCCCGTAGTTGATCACGAGGCCTTCGCCGCCGCGAATCGCCACCGGGTTACCGCCGTCTACAACGACCGCTTCGTAATCCGGATTGTCCACGGCCAATAACTTTTGTGCCGCGACGTAGGCCATCAACTCACCGTTACCGATCGCGGCTAAGAGCTCGTCCAACTTGCGTACACCAAGCTCGGTGAAGATGCCGCGTAGACGGCGAAAGTCGAGGTCGTTGATCGACATGTTGGCAATGCCGAGCGCTCGATTTAGGAGCCTACGCCCTAGGGCGATCGACTCGCTGTTTTGTTGATGCTTGAGCGCAAGGCGTATGGCGGAGCGAGCCTTGGAGGTAACGACAAAGGTCAACCAATCAGGATTTGGCCGTGCGTGATCGGCGGTGATGATCTCCACCGTTTGCCCGGATTGCAGCTGCAGAGATAACGGTGCCAGGTTGCGATCGACACGACAGGCGACGCAATTGTTGCCGATATCCGTATGCACGTTGTAGGCGAAATCGACGGCGCACGCGCCGCGAGGTAGCTCCATGATGTCGCCAATCGGTGTGAACACGTAAACCTCATCGGGGAAAAGGTCGATCTTCAAGCTTTCGATGAACTCCAGCGGATTGCCAGCGCGTCTTTGTAACTCCAAGAGGTCCTTGACCCACTCGCGCGCGCGTTGCTGACTCGCGTCGAAGGCATTGCTACCGGCTTTGTATAACCAGTGCCCCGCGATGCCATTGTCGGCGATGGCGGCCATTTGTTTGGTACGAATTTGAATCTCGATGGGCACGCCGTGCACGCTGAAAAGGCTTGTGTGCAGAGACTGGTAACCGTTCACCTTGGGAATCGCGATGTAGTCTTTGAAGCGACCAGCCACCGGTTTGTAGAGGTTGTGCACGACGCCCAATGTACGGTAACAGGCATCAACCTGATCTACGATAATACGCACCCCAAATACGTCCATGATTTCGGCGAATGGTTTTCGCTGTGCCTTCATCTTGCGATAGATTGAGTACGGGTGCTTTTCGCGCGCGACGACTTCGGCGGATATGCCTTCGCGGTTGAGCGCCGCGCTCATCGTGCTGGCTATTTCCTCCATCAACTCTTTGCGGTTACCACGTGCTTGGGTCACGGCTTGCGCAATACGGTGTGCACGCAATGGGTACAGAGCTTTGAACCCGAGTTCTTCGAGCTCTGTCTTCATCGTATGAATACCGAGGCGGTTGGCTATTGGCGCATAAAAATCCAACGTTTCGCGCGCCGCGCGTTTTCTTTGTTCGATCGACATCACCCCAATGGTGCGCATGTTGTGCAAACGGTCTGCGATCTTGACCATAATGACGCGAAGGTCTTTCGACATGGCCAGCGCCATTTTTTGAAAATTCTCGGCTTGCGCTTCGGCCCGACTTGCGAAGATGTTCTTCAATTTAGACACGCCGTCGACCATCTGCGCGACCGGTTCGCCAAACTCCTTTGTTAAACTGGTCTTATTGACGCTCGAATCTTCGATTACGTCATGCAGAAGGGCCGCCATCAATGTTTGGTGATCCATCCGCATCTCGGCGAGGATCAGCGCTACCGCGGTTGGATGGGTGATGTAGTCGTGACCGGTGCGCCGTATCTGACCTTCGTGAGTGCGCTTGGCAAACGCGTGAGCGCGACCCACTTCGTCGATTTGGTCTTGTGGCAGATAGCTTAGCTTTTTCTTGAGACCGGCTAAGGTTGCGGGTGCGGCAACATGAGCTTGCTTTGCATAGTCGGCGAGTTGTCCTACGAAATAGGACTCTGCAGAAGGATCAGCGTTGTGCTGGCGTGTCATCTCCTAACCTGTTGATTCCGAAATCAGCGGCCCCGCGATCATCTTCGCGAAAGCCAAAAGTCAATTCGATGTCGTCATCCTCGGTAGACACTTCTTGGCCGTCAAGCATTTCGTGGGAGATCAATCCCTCGGCGATTTCACGCAGCGCAATGACAGTAGGCTTGTCGTTTTCTTCGGGCACCAGAGGATCATTGCCGAAGCGACGTAAACTACGTGCCCTGCGTGTTGCGAGCATTACAAGGTCGAAACGGTTATCGACGTGATCCAAGCAATCTTCAACAGTAATACGTGCCACTTATTCGTCTACCTGAGTGCGAACGGGGGCGCAGTTTACTCAAGCGATTGGGCGGTTACAAGAGCGCCTTGACGAGCGGGTTGTCCAGCTGACGGCCTGTCTTCTTGCGCTCAGCGGTGATGATTGCACTCAGTTCGGCGTGGGCCGTGTCAAAGTCATCGTTAACGATAATGTAATCGTAGTTGCCAGCTTGCGACATCTCCAATTGTGCCTCAGCCAACCGCCCAGCGATGCTTTGCGGCGAATCCTGCCCTCGGTCGAGCAGACGTTTTTTGAGCGCATCCGTGCTGGGTGGCAAAATAAAAATGCTCACGGCTTCCGGGACGAGTTGCCTGAGTTGCCGAGCGCCTTGCCAATCGATTTCCAAAATAACGTCTTGGCCGGCTTGGCGTTTGGTTGCGACCTCGGTCTTGCTGGTGCCGTAGCGGTTACCAAATACAGTCGCGTGCTCTAGAAAATCGTTGCTGCCAACCATCCGCTCGAAGATCGTCGAAGCAATGAAGTAGTAGTTGCTGGCCTCTACTTCACTATCACGTTTGGTTCTGGTGGTATGCGAAACACAAACCACAAGGTTCTTATCTAGGGTTAACGCTGCTTCGACCAAACTGGTTTTGCCTGCGCCGGACGGCGCCGATATAAGGATCAGTAAGCCACTCTTCATTCGATGTTCTGTACCTGCTCTCTGATTTGCTCGACGATGACTTTGAGATCGACCGCTCTTTGCGAGGTTTGAGGTGTGACCGATTTCGCGCCTAGTGTGTTGGCCTCGCGGTTGAGTTCTTGGGTCAGAAAATCCAGGCGCCGACCGTGGGGACCACTACCATTAGCGTGATTGCGTGCTTCTTCGACATGTATGCTCAACCGGTCGAGTTCTTCGGCCACGTCGGCTTTTTGCGCGAGCAACGCCACTTCTTGTTCAAGTCGTGCGGGCTCAAGGTTGATGTTTAGATCCGCGACCTTCTGCAATAGCTTTTCTTTCTGCAGCTTTGCCAAATCTTCAGTAAGTGGTTTGAGGTCTGTGATGATTGTGTCTATCTCGCAGAGTCGGTCCGAAATGAGTTTCTTTAGCTGCTCACCCTCGCGGCCGCGCGCTTGGATCAGTTGCGTGAGCGCCTCTTCGAACAATTCACTTGCGGCCACGACGATCGCTTGGTCGTCCGCGGGCGTGTCGTCAAGTACGCCTGGCCAACGCAATAAGTCGATAGGGCTGACGGCACCTATTTCCGGCGCTTCGCGACGCACTTGTTCAATCGCGGCCATGAGCTGCAACAAGACCGGGCGATTCAGCTCAATCCGTGGCGTGTCTGAGATCAAATCGACGTGCAGTGAACAATCGAGTTTGCCGCGCTTCAAATGTGCGCGTGCCTGGTCGCGCACAATGTGCTCAATTTGGCGCAAGGCATCGGGCAAACGAAAATTGGTTTCCAGGTAGCGGTGGTTGACGGATCGTAGTTCCCACACCAGATGGCGGTTTTGCGCGGTGGCTTCAGCGCGCGCGAACGCGGTCATGCTGAACATCATTATTATTATTCCACACAGATGTAATTACTTGGCTCGGCTCAGTGCGATTCTAACCTGTCCGCATATAATGTGTTGATTGTTGTGCGTGTTAAGAGCTCCTCGGTGTGCTGGGGGGCACGCGCAATCGCGCTGACGCTGTGTGGCGTGATGGTACAACTCAATTAGGACAAAGGAGAGGATATGCGTCCGAGTGGTCGAGCGAACGATGAAATGCGACAGGTCCGCGTGACCCGTGGATTTACCAAACATGCGGCCGGGTCGGTGCTCGTTGAGTTTGGCGACACCAAAGTAATTTGTACCGCCGCAGTGGAAGACTCGGTTCCAGGATTCATGCGCGGCCGCGGCGATGGATGGATTACCGCAGAATATGGCATGTTGCCCGGTGCGACCAATACGCGAAACGATCGTGAGGCGGCCCGGGGTAAGCAAAGTGGCCGTACGGTCGAGATTCAGCGGCTGATTGGGCGCAGCTTGCGGGCCATGGTGGACATGCGTGCCTTAGGTGAACGCACGATCCGTATCGATTGTGATGTGATCCAGGCAGATGGGGGCACGCGCACGGCATCAATCACGGGTGGGGCGATTGCGTTAGTTGATGCGATTTCTTCGCTATCTGTTCAGGGCGCGTTCAAGGAGCTTGTGGCATCTATATCTGTAGGAATATACGAAGGCGTGCCGGTATTGGATCTGGACTATCCAGAAGACTCAAAAGCGCAAACCGACATGAACGTCGTTTGTGTTGATGGCGGCGGGTTTATCGAGGTGCAAGGCACGGCCGAAGCGGCCCCGTTTAGCAAAGAGGAGCTTGCCGAGTTGATTGGTTTGGCAGAAAAAGGCACGCGAGAGCTCTTTGCCATACAGCGGCACGCGCTTGAAAGTTGATGCCAAGGGAGGCGAATCGGTTGCAGGCTAGTAAGTTCATTGAATTCTTAGTTGAGCAAAAAGTGCTCCAATTTGGCGAGTTCACGCTTAAATCGGGGCGGGTAAGTCCCTACTTCTTTAACGTAGGGTCGGTAAACCTCGGCTCTGCATACGCGCAACTAGGAGAAGCCTATGCAGGGGCGATATTGGCGGCCGACATCCAGTTCGATGTGCTGTTTGGCCCAGCCTACAAGGGGATACCAATTGCGGTTGCCACATCGATTGCATTGGCGCATCGAGGGGTGCTTGTCGGTGTCGCCTACAATCGCAAGGAAGCCAAAGACCACGGCGAAGGTGGGGTTTTGGTTGGCGCTGAAGTGTCTGGTCGAGTGCTGTTGATTGATGACGTATTGACGTCGGGCAAAGCGATTCGCGAGGCCGTTGGATTGATTGCGCAGCAAGGTGCATCCATCGCGGGTGCGGTGATCGCGTTGGATCGCCAGGAACGTGATGAATCGGGTGACACTGCAGTGGCAAATCTGGCGGTAGAGATCGCAGCACCCGTGATCAGTATCGCAAACCTAGCGGATGTGATTCAGTACCTTGACAGTCAGGTGCAAGGTGGGGAGTATTCGGCGAAGATTTTTGCTAAAGTGCAAAACTATCGATCTGAATTTTGTTGATAAAAATCAATCGTTTACAAAAATTGATGGGCGGATTACCAGTGAAATTCCAGCTTAGTAAAGTGCTCGTAATGGGCGGACTGGTACTTGCCACTCTGTTCGGTTCAAGTGCATATGCCGTCAATTTCTACAAATACAAGGACGAAGCTGGTTCTTTGGTGATGTCGTTCGACATTCCGGCAGAGCGGGTTGAATACGGCTATCAGATAGTCGATAGCCGCGGCCGTGTCATACAAGAGGTTGTAAGGCCGCTCACAGCGGAAGAATACCGCGAGAAGTTGCACCGAGAAGAAGCGCTAATTAGTTGTAACCAAGCGCGCCGTCGGGTGCTCAATCTGTACCAGAATCTCGAGGATATCGATTACGCTGAAGGCAAAGCGGTTCAGACGGTCGACACGAGTATTACTAATTTGCGTGCGAATTTGACCCACATCTCAAACCAGAAGAAAGAATTTGAAACGCGCGCCGCACAGATGGACATAGCGGGTCAAAAGTTGCCGACGGTGTTGTTGGGCAACATCGAAAAGGCCGAGGCAGAGGTAACTAATATCGAGCTCTCAATCACCCGCAAGCGTACCGAAAGAGGCAATCTGAATCGTGAATACGGATACGATCGAGGTGTCTTTGGGCTAACCGATTGTTCCAACGGATTGCCGCAACCTCTGGTTGTCGCCGGCGAATCGACTGAGTGAGCCCTCAAACGAGGGTGACGCGAAACACCCTCTTTAACCGCGACGCTATAAGCTAGAGTCTAGCTTATAGCCGCTCCTAGTGCGCCTGTGAAGGCGCTTTATCAGCATGGTGAAAGTCCATGTCGGGGTAAGCCAGAGCCCTGTAACCAAAGGAAACTGCGTTGGCCGTGAGGCCGGGGTGGGAGGCGAGAGCCTTCGCGACCCCTATCAAGGCACCAGCCAGACCTTCCTCAGCGCGCCCTAGGTAAGTCTTCAGCGTCAACATCCTGGTAAAGAGCTTTCATCGTTCCCTCGGCGGGCAATGCGTTGAATATTGCGATATTCAACACACGCCATTGTTCGTCCCATCCGGTTGTCGGAAGCTGGCTAAAGTTTGTGCGGGCAAATTGCATGATACGACCCTCGGCATAGGCCAAGAGGAGATTTGCGGTGGGGTTGATTTGAATAGTCGGCATGGACGTCATGGTCGCACAGTACTCGCGTAAGATTTGCCGCAGGTGGGTTTCGATCCGATTAAGCATCTGCCGCATGCGGTCGCGTAGCCGCTCAGTTTCTCCTTGCAGCGCATCGCCGCCGAAAAGGCGTGCAAATCCTGGGTTGCGTTCTATAAAGCTCAACAGCAAAAAAATGATGTTACGCAAGCGTGCAGGTGCGTCGTGTTGTTCAGTCAGGATCATGTTGATTCGCGAAAGGATTGTATCTTCGGCAAACGCGATGAGCCCCTCGATCATCTTTGCCTTGCTTGGAAAGTGTCGATATAGCGCGGCTTCAGAAACGCCAACCTCGCGGGCTAAGTTTGCTGTGGTGATTCGGCTACCCGGATGTTCCTGCAGCATGAGGGCAAATGATTCGAGGATCTGTTGTTTGCGGTCTGTTTTAGCCATCAGCGAGAATCTGTGTGCCCACACCGGCGTCCGTGAACACTTCCAACAAGAGGGCATGCGGCACACGCCCGTCGATGATCTGCACGCTATGCACCCCTCTCTTGACTGCGCTTAATGCACAATTGACCTTGGGTAACATGCCTTGGGATATTGTGCCGTCGCCGACCAAATGCTCGACCTGTTGCGGTGTCAGGTCACTGGCGGTATTGCCGTGCGTATCCATTATGCCGGGCGTGTTTGTTAGTAATACGAGCTTTTCGGCGCTCAAGTATTCTGCGACCTTGCCGGCGACAATATCTGCGTTGATGTTGTATGACTCGCCGTCTTTGCCAACGCCTATCGGTGCAATCACGGGAATGAACTCGTCTGTCATCAACGTCGTCAGGATGCCGGTATCTATGTGGGTGATTTCTCCAACGTGCCCGATGTCGATCATTTCGGATGCGTCTAACGCGGGCTCGCCGCCAATTTGCGTTAGCTTCTTCGCTTGAATTAGGCCGCCGTCCTTGCCGGTAATGCCGACGGCGCGTCCGCCGCTGGTGTTCAAGAGCGAAACGATTTCCTGGTTGACCAACCCGCCGAGGACCATTTGTACAACATCCATAGTCGCTGAATCTGTTACGCGCATGCCGTTGACGAATTTGGACTCAATGTTGAGCTTATCCAAGAGTTCGCCGATTTGTGGTCCCCCACCGTGCACGATAATTGGATTGATGCCGACGAGTTTCATCAACACCACATCACGCGCGAAGGACTGTTTGACCGCATCGTCCGTCATGGCGCTGCCACCATATTTCACAACCACGGTGGTGCCGTGAAATTTCTGAATATAAGGCAGTGCTTCGGCGAGCACCAGGGCTGTTGGGGATACTTTAACTTCGTTCATGCTTGCTTGAATCAGTTAGTCTTTAAAAGAGAGAGCAGCGTCAATTTTGAACAGCTGTTCTTGAAACTCACCTTGAATCCTGTTCAAGGCCTCTGGCGTATCCGCCTCAAACCGTAAGGACAACACTGGGCTCGTGTTAGAAGGGCGTACCAGCCCCCATCCGTCATTGAAGTCTACGCGTATCCCGTCGATTGTGGTCAGGGTGCCATCGCCGAAATCCGCTTGCTCGGACAACTTACTCATGATGTCGAATTTTGCTTCATCGGTGGTTTCTATCTTGATTTCCGGCGTTGTGAACGTGGCTGGAAACTGGGCAAAAACCTCATCGATCGAACGTCCTTCGGAACCGAGAATTTCCAACAAGCGTGCAGCCGAGTAGAGCGCATCGTCAAAGCCGTACCAACGCTCGCCAAAACATATGTGACCGCTGAATTCGCCTGCGAGTAAGGCACCGGTTTCTTTCAGCTTGGCTTTCATATGGGAGTGCCCGGTCTTCCACATAATCGGCCGACCGCCGAGATCGCTAATGATCGTGTTCAGATGGCGGCTGCATTTGACGTCGTAGAGGATGTCAGCGCCAGGGTTGCGGCTTACTATGTCCTGCGCGAAGAGCATCAACAGTTTGTCAGGCCAGATGATCTCGCCACTTGGCGTGACCACCCCGAGCCGATCACCATCGCCGTCGAAAGCGAGACCAATGTCGGCGTTTTCAGCAGCGACGACGGCTTTCAGATCTTCCAGATTTTGCGGTTCCGCGGGATCGGGATGATGGTTCGGGAAGTCCCCATCCACATCACAATACAACGGCACAACCTCGCAACCCAGTTCTT
>Ga0115002_10001876_pt1 | contig 28197 bp, 21 predicted proteins | sample ArcticOcean_MG_C_8_FD_89576 | JGI IMG/M metagenome (GOLD analysis project Ga0115002, IMG submission 89576) | Marine microbial communities from western Arctic Ocean - ArcticOcean_MG_CB11_86 | ecosystem: Environmental > Aquatic > Marine > Oceanic | place: Arctic Ocean: Canada Basin | collected... | reverse complement strand
GTCCCAGAACTATGTTCTGGGGCGGGTACTGGCGAGCGGTGCAGGGATGCACCGCCATTCTCTGTAAGCCTCTTTACTGCAAGATCATGCGAGGTTTGCTTGCAAGCCGACTCCCAAAATTGTCAGGATGACAGTTTTGGGACAGGAACTAGCAAGCTGTTCGTAGATGATTCTGGATCGAGAATCAGGTTAACAGCCGTCGTGGTGGGTCGGGTGCCAGCGAACGACCGGGAAGAAGGCAAAGGCTGCCATCATCAACGGCATCTCCGGGAGTCGGCAACGGCCGGGTGTTCATCTCGTCGTCAGGTGCGGTTAGCCCCGAGGGTCTCGGTTATAAGGCATTTGGGCGCAGGCAACTGCCAGCAGGAGGCCCATGGTGACTGTACTGAAAGGAAGGGCTGTAACAAAGGATCGTGCGTGATCAAGATTAGGGCTATGAACTGGCGCCGTCGGCGCCAGGTGTGGTTCAGGCAACAGACAACGACAGATCGCAAGCGTACGATCGCACGCCTCTTGCTCATGCTATGTGCGCTCGCTGTGACCAATGTCATTTCAATGGTGGCCTTCGAGGACCTTTCTGTCTGGGACTCGGTGTGGCTGACCATGACCACCATGACCACCGTTGGGTACGGGGATATCTACGCGAGTTCAGTACCGGGCAGGTTGACAACCATCCTTCTCATGTACGTATTTGGTATCTTTCTGCTGGCGCAGATCGCAGGAGAGTGGATAGATTTTCGGATTGATCGTCGCGACCGCATGCGCAAAGGACTTTGGAGGTGGAATATGCAGGATCACATTCTCATCATTAATGCGCCGAGGAACGGTGGCAGGTACCTACAGATTCTCGTCGAGCAGATCCTCAAGACCGAGTCTCTGCGGGACTATCCGATTCAGATCTTTTCGCCAGATTTTCCCGATGGTCTGCCGTCAGAACTGGCGGCTCTCGGTGTCGTCCTTCACCATGGGAGGCCCGAAGGGCGGGACTCGTTGGACGATGTCGACGCATCTCATGCATCCAATATCATTATAATGTCATCGGATACCGATGATCCCCGTGCTGACAGCGTTACGCTGGACATTCTGGATCAACTCCAGCACGTCTGCGTCGGCGCTCACATCATTGCCGAATGCGTCCTCGATGAGAATCGAAGGCGCGTGCTTGAGCACGGTGCGCACGCCGTCATTCGCCCCGTGCGGGCCTATCCGGAACTCATGGTGCGTGCGTTGGCGGCACCGGGTTCCGAGATGATTCTGGAGAACCTGTTTCAGTATGAGGGAGTGCATGCGATGCGCTATGACGTCGATTTCGCAGGCAAGAACTGGGGTCGCCTCGCGGCTGGCTTGCTGGCCCAGGGGCTAGGCACGCCGCTTGGATTCGTCGACGCCGATGGGCAACTTACACTGAACCCGCGGATCGACACAGACGTGAGCGGGGATGCGTTGTTCCTGATGGTCAATCATGACCGCGTGGCCGACCTTGCCGACGTGGCGCGTTGTGTCGCGGCGACCGACTGACGCGGCGGCGATGCAAAATATCCCAGTCCGAAAGCGGAATCTGTATTGCGCGGTGAGGGGCGGGGTTGGTCGCTGAGTCCCGTGATTGGCTCGCCAATGTTCGGTTGGTGGTTGCCCTGTTGGCATTGCTGTGGGCAATCGAGGGGCTGAACACGCTAACCGGCCACGCGTTCAACGTCTTCGGTATCTATCCGCGACGACTCGAGAGCCTGCCGGGCATCCTCCTTTGGCCATTCCTGCACGGGCATCTGCATCATCTGTTGATGAACACGATGCCGTTTCTCATCCTGGGCTCACTGGTTGCTTTGCGCGGACCATGGGTCTTCGTTAAGACATCCGTTCTGATCCTGCTGCTCTCCGGCACGTGTGTCTGGTTGTTCGGTCGAAGCGCGTTTCATATTGGCGCAAGCGGCCTCGTCTTCGGGTACTTTGGATTTCTGGTTGCTGTCGGTCTGTACGAGCGGCGAATCGTTTCGCTCGCGATCGCATCCGTGACCTTGTTCTACTATGGCGGAATGATATTCGGGGTTTTGCCGGTCAACAGCTTCGTTTCCTGGGAGGGCCATCTTTTTGGTCTGGTTGCGGGTATCGTTGCGGCACGCACGTTCGCCGCGCGCCGGGGACCTGCTGAAGAATCGGCAAGCTAGTGCCTGCCGCCTGGCATTTGTCCGACAGATCTCCTGGCACGGTCGAAAACTGACCCGGTGACAGGCGACATGGGTCCGCATGGCATGGCGTGGCTGGTGCGGGATGTGAGATGAGGTGGAACTCAACGTACTTTCGCTTGGGGGTGATCAGATCTTGAATGCAATAGATCATGCTGACGACTTCCCCTCGCTGCGGGGTGCCCGCTATCTTTCACTCAAGACGTTCAGGAAGTCCGGGGTCGGCGTGCCGACCCCGGTGTGGTTTGCGCATCAGGGCGATGCGCTGGTGGTCTACAGCAAGGCGAACGCAGGCAAGATCAAGCGGCTGCGCATGAGTGAGTCTTGTGAGGTTGCGGTTTGCGATGTCCGCGGACGCCTGGCGGGTGAATGGTTGGCCGCAGAAGGTGTTATCGTAACTAACGACGCGGAGCGCCGCGAGATCATGTCGGCACTTGCCGCCAAGTACGGCTGGCAGCTACGGCTACTCAACTTTTTTGCCTGGTTGGCCGGCCGCATCAAGCAGAGGGCTGTGATCAGGATCACGGCGCCAGGCGTCGGTCCCGGGTAAGCCCTCAGGCGTGGGCGCAGCGCAGCCTGGATGGGCAGACCGGTGTTATTGCAGCCGCAGCCCTCGCGCGCGCTGCGGGGTAGGACGAAGGTCATTGAGAAGGAACGGATGGGCCAATTCGACGGTTTTGGAGCAAACGCCCTCGGGTTCCTCGCAGAACTTGCAGAGAACAACAGGCGAGACTGGTTCGACGCCAACAAATCGCGATATGAAGCAGAGATCGTCGACGTTGGGTTTGACTTCATCAACGCGATGGTCGCTGAACTTGCGTCGATCAGCCCGCACTTTGAGGCGATCCCCAGGAAGACTGGCGGGTCGATGCAGCGCATCTATCGGGACACCCGGTTCAGCAAAGACAAGACGCCCTACAAGACGCATCTTGGTTTTCACTTTCTCCACAATGTTGGCAAGGGCATCTGCGCGCCCAGCTTCTATGTGCATGTGGATACCGAGGGTGGATTCGCCGGCATTGGTATCTGGCGACCAGATACGGCATCGTGCCAGGCAATCCGAACGGCGATTGTTAGCTCGCGGCGCGCGTGGCATCGGGCGGCGCATGGTGGTGCCTTCCGTCGGCATTTCATGCGCGATGGCGCCTCGCTCAAGCGACCGCCGAAGGGCATTGACGCGGCCGATCCGGACATTAACGACTTGAAGCGCAAAGACTTTCTCGGTCGGATGGCACTTTCCCCGGAAGATCTTCGCGCAGCGGACTTTGCCGGGCGTCTGGGCAGCGCCTTCGCCACAAGCAAACCCTTCGTAAAATTCCTCTGCAAGGCTGTGGATGCCCCCTTGTAACGATGGGACGATGAACCTGTCCATCTCTCGCCTGCGACGAACAGGTCATGTCGACGGAGTTGTGATTTGAATGGGCTGTCATTTTGCAAGATCAGTCATTTGAAAGAGCAGGCATTTGCAAGAGTGACATCGCGAAAAACACGGGCGCAACGGAGAACGTCGACAACGGACGTGATTAGAAATACAAGAAATCAACGACAACAATTGACAATTTGGGGGTAGGTACGATGGCGCGATATGACCTCGTCGTTAACGGCGAAAAGAAACGCCTTGATGCGGAGCCGAATATGCCGCTCTTATGGGCACTCCGCGATCGACTGGCCCTCGTGGGCACAAAATATGGCTGCGGCATTGGGTTGTGCGGCGCGTGCACCGTGCATCTGGACGGGGCCGCCGTGCGCTCGTGTTCGGTCCGCATCGCTGACGTGGGTAAACGTGAGGTGACCACGATCGAGGGGCTCGCGAGCGGCGACGATCTGCACCCGTTGCAGGAGGCATGGATTGAGTTGGACGTGCCCCAATGCGGCTATTGCCAGGCCGGGCAGATCATGTCGGCGGCAGCACTGCTCGCGAACAATCCGAAGCCGGGGGACGATGATATCGATGCGGCGATGGCGGGCAATTATTGTCGTTGTGGAACGTATGTGCGGATTCGCGCGGCGATCCACAAAGCGGCTGCCGTCAGCGGCGTCTCGCACTGGAGTCCGGACGACGCCCGGGATGATGCAGAGGGGGCAAACGCATGAGCCGTCTACCAACCTTAGAAGATGCTAACGCACTCGTCTCTCGCGTGGCCCGGGCAATGGACGTTGCTGGGGGACCTGCGGTCAGCCGGCGCGGTTTTCTCAAACTCGGGGCCGCAGCGGGCGGCGGCTTCCTCCTCGCCTCGACAGTGCCATCATCCGCCGAGGAACTGGGGACGCTGGTTGGATCCGGCGAGTTGAACGCGTTCGTTAAATTGTCGTCGGACGGCACCATCACAATCTATTCCGCGAACCCGGAAATGGGCCAGGGTATCAAGACCTCGTTGCCCATGATCATCGCCGAGGAAATGGGCGCAAAGTGGGAAGACGTGGTCGTGTTGCAGTCGCCCATCGACGCGCAGCGTTTTGGCGGCCAATGGGCAGGCGGGTCCATGTCTATTCCGCGGAACTTCGATGAGATGCGCAAACTCGGCGCATCAGCGCGTGAGATGTTGATCGGCGCGGCCTCCGACGCGATGGAACTGCCGCGCGATCAGATGGCGGCGAAAGACAGTGAGGTCGTGCACGCATCGGGCCGTCGTCTCACGTTCGGACAGTTGGCGGCCCGCGCCATCCGGCAGCCGGTGCCAGCCGCTGATGCTCTCACCTTCAAGGACGCCGAAGACTACACGATCCTTGGCACGTCGATCACCGGCGTCGACAATCTCGTCATCGTTTCTGGTCTCGCGCTCTTTGGCATCGATGCCAGCGTTCCCGGGATGCTGTACGGGGCCTACGAGAAATGTCCCGCGTTTGGCGGTGAGGTGGTGAGCGCCAACATTGCTGCGATCAAAAAGCTGCCCGGGATCACCGATGCCTTCATTGTCGAGGGCAACGGGCGCGTCGATCAGTTGTTTTCAGGTGTCGGCATCGTTGGCGACAGCACCTGGGCGGTCTTCAACGCGAAGAAGCAACTCAAGATCAAATGGGATGAGTCGAAGGCGTCAAAGGACTCCTGGGCATCCTTGATCAAAAGTGCTGACACGCACTTTGCGGCTGCAGACGGCGAGGTGGTGGTCGAAAAGGGCGATGTCGACAAGGCGCTCGCTGCGCGCGGCAGCAAGACGATCGAGGCCCGCTATCAGTATCCATTTGTCTCGCACCTGTGCCTGGAGCCGATGAATTGCACCGCCTCGTTCGCCAAGGGTGAAGGCAGTAAGGCTGACAGCGTTACGTTGTGGGTACCGACGCAGGGACCCCAGGGCATCGCTGGCGCTGTCAACGAGGTCTTTGGTGTCGACAAGGATCAGGTGGTTGTAAATCAGACCCGTCTCGGCGGCAGTTTCGGTCGGCGCTTCACAAATGAGTTTGTATGCGAGGCTGTCACGCTCTCGCAGCGTGTCGGCAAGCCGGTCAAGCTCACCTGGACCCGGGAAGATTCGCTTCAGCATGACTTTTACCGGGTCGGTGGATTTCAGCAAGTGCGCGGTGCTGTTGACAGAAAAGGCAATCTCTCGGCCTGGGATCAGCATTTCGTGGGCATGATTCGCGACGGCCGGCCCGTTTCGGGTTCGCGGTTCGGGGCAAGTGAGTTTCCCTTGTTGAATCTCCCGACGGCTCGCGGCACGAAGACCATGCTGGACATCGATACGCCGTGTGGCCCGTGGCGCGCGCCTGGGGCGAATACCCATGCGTTTGTGGTCCAGAGCTTCATTGATGAACTTGCCCGCGAAGCTGGACGCGATCATCTTGAATTCCTGCTCGAATTGATGGGGGACCCGCGTTGGTTTGACGAAGGCAATGTTCGTTCTTTGAACACCGGGCGTGCGAGCGCTGTCATTCGTCAGGCTGCGGAGAAAGCAGGCTGGGGGCGCAAGATGCCAGCGGGTCGAGGGCTTGGACTCGCATTCCACTTCAGTCATGCCGCTCACGTGGCCGAGGTCGCAGAGGTATCGGTGACGCCGGACAAGCAACTCACCGTCCACAAGGTCACGGTATCGGTCGACGTTGGTCCCATCATTAATCCGAGCGGTGCAATCTCGCAGGTGCAAGGGGCTGTCATCGATGGCCTGAGCACGATGGTTGGACAGCAGATCACGATGGAGAACGGGCGAGTGCAGCAATCCAATTTGCACGATTATCCGATCTTGCGGATACCCGCTGCACCCAAGGTTGATGTGCACTTTATCGAGAGCGACTTTGCTCCCACGGGGATTGGCGAGCCGGCATTGCCGCCGCTGGCTCCGGCCGTCGGAAACGCGATCTTCGCAGCAACGGGTGACCGCGTTCGGATCATGCCGCTGACCGAGGCGGGCTACCGGGTTTGAGTGCTGGCTAGCTCGTTCCTGCCCCAGAACTCCGTTCTGGGGCAGGCACTGGCGAGCGGTGCAGGGATGCACCGCCATTTTCTGCAAGCCTCTTTCTGCATGCCTCTTTATCTGTAAGAGAATGCGAGGTTTGCTTGCAAACCAACTTCCAACAATTGTCAGGATGACAATTGTTGGGACAGGAACTCTAGCTCGCAAACCGACTCCCAACAATTGCCAACAATGACAATTGTTGGGACTACAACGGGTCAGTAAACCTCGTACTTGTGTTTGAAGACGAGGCCCTCGGTCCGGACGACTTCGCCGTTAACGACGCGTGGCCGGAAGCGTGCGCGCGTGAGTTTGCTCTGCAATCGGTGGCGAGCACGTGCGCCGACTGTGCTTTCCAGCGTCTCGAAGCGCCGGGCCCGACCGTTTGCGCGGACAATGTAGCCAAGCTCAACATAGTTGTCTCGATCTCGGTTCCAGTATCGCTCCTTCAATCGGTTGCCGATCCTTCGTGGGTATATGAGCGTCGGTTCGCCGAACAATTCTGCCCGCAGCATGTCGTAGCGGGGTTCGCCCGGGATCGCATCCCAGGCCTCCTTATAGGCAGCATCTGCGCGTGAATCGTTCCAGATGGTGTACAGATCAGCCAGGTCAACAATCGAGTTGGCAATGTCCCGGACGTCAGAGGCCGGGTGCTCGCTGACGATGTTCGCGATACGGCGCATTGCGTCGGTCGAGGCACCTTTGAGCCCCAGCGCATGGGTCGGAACAGGTCCGCCAAACGCGCGCTGAAACTTGGCCCGGGCAAGCCCACGCAGTGGTGCCACGAGGCGCAGGTTGTCGCCGCCATAGCTGTCTTCAATTATGCGGATCGCCCGATCGTAGTATTTGTAGGCGGTGTTGAAGTAACGAGTCCTCTTCAGTGGACTCGTTGGCGGACGACGGACCTGCTGGGCAGCGGTCTGCGGAGTTTTTGCTGCGCCTGGTTTACGGTCAACGACGAAGCCGTTTCGCGTCAAACGTAACTTGGGTGAATCGTCTTCCTCCGCGGGTTGCAGTCGCGTTGTCGGCTGGCGCATGCGCAGTCCCGGAGTCGCTGTGCCCCGGTCCGTCATCAATCGCGCGGAACGCAAGAGGGCCGGGACTACGCGCGGATCATCCTCACCATAGAGGTCCTCGTGCACACGCAGATAAAATGACGCGAGCGTGTCGACAAGTGTCGTGTTTCGGGCTTGTTCCTGCAGCGTGATGAGCTGGTCGACGATGGGCAGTTGGTCTTCTGCGTAGACCCCGCCTTGCCGGTGGGTCAGATGTTGGGCGCGCTGCAGATTATTGACCGCCGACGCGCGGTCACCGAGCCGCTCGTGCGCGACGGCGATGGCGCGTAAGGGCGCGACCATGCGGAAGGCAAAATTGCCGTAGACGGCCTCAATCAAGTTGACCGAACGCTGCAGGGTCACAAGACCGTCGGATGTCTTCTCGTTGTCGATCTGCACCATGCCGAGGAATGTCGTCGGTGCGTGCATCACTGGACTGTTTTCGCCGTAAACGTCAGCGAACTGGTCGCGCATGCGAGCTGCACTCTCTATCGCCTTGTCTGGCTTATTCTTGCGCACGTGGGACAGGTATTCCTCGTACGTGTGCAGGATTTCCGGCGGAATGCTCGAGACGCTTGAGTCCAGCAGGTCGAATGGCCCGCCAACGTCATCACTGAGTGTCGCGTAAGTGTCGTTCCGGATGACGAGGGTGAGCATCAACGCCGCCTGCACCGATCTCGTCATCAGTTGAGTGAGGAGGCTCCTTTTGCGCATGTCTCTTCTCGCATTGGTTACGTCTGATGGCCGTCCGCGTCGACCGGACGATATGTTGCTATCTGCGCATTCCCAACTCGATACCTGTAGCTCGGACGCATGGCCTCGTGCACCTCCCATGGTTGATAAGGCAAGCTTCCTGATCGAGTACGCTTGCTATCAACAGACCGGGCGCCGTTAAGAACCGCACGCCTAGTTCGTCATTCTGCAGATGCCGAGACATCCTTTGCAGCGGCACGGCCCCAAGAAGGGCCCCAAAACACAACCATGCTACTGCGCCACGCGGTAGACCGCCACCTGTGTCTGCCACGTTGGGCACGGTCCCCATGACGCTCTGAACGATCACCTCGCCGACGCGCCATAAACTCAGACCTGGCTTACACGAGATTGTTTTCAGGGGGCAGATGCCGTGGATGTGCATGTCTGCACAAACGGGCTTGCCGGAACGCGTGTTGACGTGAATCAAACGCCTGGCCAGCACGAAGCACCGACGGCCAGCCTTCACATGCCGCTTGTGCAGGCGTGTTGAAAAGAGCTTGTCAGGAAGGACCTTTTGGGGAGTGTGGGGCGAGGCCTCAGGTGTCGCGCCAGATCTTGCCTCTGGCTCGCACCGGGTCGAGCAGCGTGAGGTCGCCTGGCACAACCGTGTTGCCATCCGGAAATGGCGCACCTGGCTTCATGCCGAGGCGGCTCAGCACGCCGTCGTCCATGTAGTAGCAATACATCAGCTCCCGGGTCAGATGACCGAAAAGCTCAGGTGCGCGGTGGCGCAGTTCCTCGATGAGACTTTGTCTTGCTCCGGCGCCCAGTTCTGCGAACGGCTGGTTATGTGTTTCGCCGGTCGTGTTCTCGATCAGATCGAGGCACCGGCCTATCTGTTCGACATCGCGCTCAAACTCCACCAGGAATACGTCGAACCCCACGTCTCTCGCTGATGGCATACGGCCGTCATCACTTGCAGGAATGATCATGTCGAGCACGATCTCAAGATTGGCGCGCTGATGTTCGGTGAGTGGGTGGTCCGTTTGAATCAGGTCGCTCATCGTCGTTGTTTTCCTCCAACCCTGTCGGCTGCTGTTCCGTTGTCCCCTCGATTCAATCCGTCGCAACAGTCTCGCCAACAATTCCCGGGAGTCAGTTGCATCCACGGCTGTATGTCTTCCGTTAGATGACGTGGCGCGCTCCGTGTTCAGTCGAACAGGTTAGCGAGGTTCTTTTTTACGTTATCTGCAATGTACAGGGCGAGCGCCTGAATCGTCGTTGTTGGGTTGCCTGCCGCGGAGGTTACAAAGACACTGCCGTCGATGATGAAGAGGTTTTTTACGTCATGACTCCTGCCCCATTCGTTGACGACTGATGTTGCTGGGTCGGTCCCCATTCGCGCGGTGCCCAGGAGATGCCAGCCTGCGTTGCGTATAGGTCCGTAAGCATCGATGTCCCAGGCGCCGGCGGCTTCCATGACCTCTCGGCCCCGCGCGAGCGCAAACTTGAGCATGCGTTCGCTGTTGTCGGACAACGTGTAGTTGATATGCGGGGCGGGAATCCCATCGGAGTCTGTCAGGACCGGGTCAAGGGTCACGCAATTGGTTTCCTCGGGGAGATCCTCAATGCAGATGCCGCACGAGATGTCGGTTCCGAAGTGTTTCCTGAACGCTGCGTGGTGACCGCTCCCCCACGGGATGTCGCCGCGTGCCGTACCATTGACCGCCGTGGTCGCGGGCGATGAGCCTCGCGAGACCTGAAAACCGAAACCGCGCACGAAGTTATGCTCGGGTCGGGTCTCGTAGAACTCCTGGCTCAGGATGCAGCAACCCTGTGGGCCGAGGTGGGAGTCGATGCCTTCCTCGAACTTGCCCTGAACGCCGCCCCACGGGTGGAACATCAGATTCTTGCCGACAAGACCCGAGCGATTGGCCAGCCCATCCGGAAACTGGGCGGACCTGGAATTTAGCAACAATCGTGGCGTGCCGACGCCGTTGCAGGCCATCACGACGATCTCGGCGCGCTGAACGCACTCGTTGCCGTCCGCGTCATAGTAGATGACGCCGGTTGCCATGCCGTCGTCGTTAACCGTGACCTCGCGTACCCGGCAATTGGTCTTCAGTTCGACGCCCTTGCGTAGGGCGAGTGGCCAATAGGTAACGTCAGCGCTGGATTTTGCGCCCTGGGAACAGCCGGTGTTGCAGGGGCCGAGATTGACGCAGCCCTCTCTACCCTCGTAATCCTCAGTGATGATCGCCGTATCGGAGGGCCACCAGTGCCAGCCCATCTGGTTGAATCCTCGCGCCATGATGTTGCCCATCTCGCCGAGTGGCAGGGGTGGGCACGTGGGGGTCTTGGGCGGGTAGGCCGGGTCGCCTGCGAGGCCCGACACGCCGATCATGCGATCGTTTTCGGCGTAATACGGCCAGAGTGTTTCATAGTCTATTGGCCAGTCGTCGGCGACCCCGTCCAACGTCTTGACCTTGAAGTCCGACGGATGAAAGCGTGGGAAATGCGCGGAGTACAGGATCGTGCTACCGCCAACGGCATTGAAGTTGGCGACCGAGATGGGCGAGTCATCCGTATCGTTGATCGGATAATCGGGTGCATGGCGCCGATGATTGGGGCTGATGGACGTTTCAGTCGCACGCAGCATCTCCCACTCACGGCGGTTGGTTGGATAGTCGGCCTGGTTCATCCAGTCGCCTTGCTCGATACACATGACACGCATGCGGGTGTCGGCAATGCTCCATGCAAATGCGGCACCCGAGGCGCCGGCCCCGACAATCAGTACGTCAACTATGTCTTCAGGCATAGATCCTCAGGAGGCATAGGGTCTTCAGGCACAACTCTTCCTTATCTGCAGGCATCGGTTCTCCTTGTCAGGGGTAAATGATCCCATAGGCTTTTCAAGCATTATGGCGTGATCATTACTTTGATCGCCGCTTCGGCCTGGAGTTGGGTCTCGTAGGCATCAGAGGCATCGTTCAGTCCGAATCGATGTGATATCAGCGGGCGCCGATCAATCTTGCCACTGTCGATCAACTCCCCCGCTTCGAGGAATTCGGCAGGCTGCCATGCCCAGGAGCCGTGGATTGCGATGTCTTTTCTGACAACAATGTTCATGTCGACTTCGATGGCGCGTTCGAAGACGGCAACGACGACCACCTTGCCGCCGAACCTCACCATGTCGATCGCCTGGGAGAGAACCGTGGTGCCCTTCGAGTTCTTGCCGGCTCCGGCGCAGTCAAAGACGACGTCGACGCCGCCGGAGCGGGCATTGATTAAGCCGAGATCCTCGCTGCCGGTAGCATCCAGGATCCCGCTGACCGGATCGCCCGAGCTCGCATTAAAGACAAGATCAGCGCCAAGTTCAGTCGCCATGGCGAGGCGTTTGTCGGACAGATCAACGACGATTACGCGAGCGTCTGGCGCCTTCGCCTTGATGCATTGAAGCGCACCCAGACCGATGATGCCGGCGCCGAGGATCGCATGGGTTTCGCCGTTTTGTGGATCGGCGATGTTGACCGCATGCAGTGAGGTCGCAAGAGGTTCGGTAGTCGCTGCTTCCTCGAAAGATCGTTCATCCGAGAAAACCCGTGCAAGGCCTGACATCCCTTCGGTGATGGTGATGTACTCGGCATTCCCGCCCATGCCGACCGCGCACACCCGGTCGCCGACCGAGAGGGGGCTCGCACCACGCACCTCAACCACTTCTCCGCTGAACTCATGGCCCATGACGCGGCCGTCGGCCTCGTCATCGCTAACGGGTGCACCGAGACCCTCGAACATGCCATGGCGATAGGTGTGCAGGTCTGACCCGCAGATGCCGCAAGCGTGCACTCGAAGCAGAGCCTCGCCGTCGCCTGGAACCGGTTTTTCGATTTCTTCACATCGAATGTCTCGTGGACCGTGGAACACTGCTGCTTTCATTGTCTTTCCTTTCTTTTTTCTGTCGATGCGCGTTGTGTGGGGTGAGGTTCAAGGTAAGCGTTGCGACCACAAGGTAGGTGAAGATACACCTTCTATTGCCGTCGCGCTCAGCAAGCGCTTTGTTGAAGGGAGAATCAGGTGAACAGCGAAAATTCGGGCGAACTTTTATCCATGCAACAGGCCATCAGCCGGCTCGCGACAACGCGCGGGACGTTCTATCGGTGGCTGCGATCGGGACGCATCAAGGGCTTCAAAGCGGGTCGGCAGTGGCGTTTCACAGAAGCGGAAGTGGCGCGGTTTCTGCGGGGTGACGGGCCCTAGATCGACCTGGCGGTCAGTCCGGCGCCCCTTATCGGAGCGTTGGCGGCGGGGATTAATGAAGAGCCAGGGTCCGAGACGCTCGCCGATGAAGATCTCATCCGGTGTGCCGTGGATCTGGTGCTCATGAACGGTATCAAGCGGGGCGCTGCGATGATGTTTCTGGACATCGTTGCTTGTTGGCACGGGGGTGGACATTGAACCCCCACAGGGGCTGTTCACGCTCAGGATCGATGGGCTGATCCGGCAAATCGCCCACTATGACCAGCGTTTGCAGGCAGCCCTCATCGAGCGACTGAAGCGGATGGCACAGCTAGACGTTACCGATAAGCGGTTGCCGCAGGATAGCCGGATCAAGATGAAGATTGGTGCGAAACGATCGATCGATATTGTCGTCAGCGCGGTCGCCACCGTGTGGGGTGAGAGCTGTGCGCCGCGGATCATTGACCCTGCGTCAGTCTTCCTTGGTTTCGACACATTAGGCCTCGAGGGCGGCAATTTAAGGCGGGTCGAGGCTGCGATCTCTCGCAGTCACGGCATTTTGATTGCGAGCGGACCGGCGGACAGCGGCAAGCAGGTCACGGCGTACACGATGATGAACAAGATGGATCACGCGGGGCGGCGGGTAGTCGTGGTCGAGCATCCGGGGTCTTCGGTCAGTCTGCCGGGCGTCATTCAACTGCCCGTCCACCCGGCGGGTGGTCCATCGATGACGGAAGCGGTTCGGGCAGCGTTGAGGACGTTCCCGGACATCCTCCTGATCGGTGACATTGGGACGCCGGGGCCTTGCTCCAGGCACTCGAGGCATCCCTGTCGCGGCGGGTGGTGACGACGATGCCGTTTCGTGATGCCGTCAGCGGACTGCTCACGATGCGCGAGTGGGGCGCGCGAGGACTGTTGTTGGGAGACGCGATCGGTATCGTCACATCACAACGCCTCGCGCGTCGGTTATGCCCTGCTTGCCGCATCCCGGAGCCGCTGAGTGATCCGGATGCGGCAACGATTGATGCGATCCTTGACTACCATGGTCGGGAGAAGTCGGGAGACAGCTTTTACACGGCAATCGGTTGCAAGGCGTGTGCGTGTCACAACGGCTATCTTGGCCGCATAGCGCTCTTTGAAGCACTGACGCCCGACGGGCGAATCGAAGGCGCACTGATGGCCAATGCGGGCTATCAAGAACTGCACAGGCTCGCCGTTGATGATGGGATGGAGTCGCTCTGTCTCGACGCGCTCGGGAAAGCCGCGCAGGGGATCATTAGTTTGCGGGAACTGCGGCGCGTCGCGGGGGATCTTCTCGCAGACCTTGAGCTTGCCCGATAACGCGACCGTCCCAGGCAGGGGCGAACCTTGGTGCGGACGTCGGCATACCCGCAATCGGCATCTGCCCGCAGATCGGCAACGGACCGCCGTTGCAGCGGGCAGGCACTAGCTAGTTCTTGCCCAAAATTGTCATCCCTGACAATTCTTGGGAGTCGGTTTGCGAGCAAACCTCGCGCTTCTTGTAGGAAAGAGGTGTGCAGGAAATGGCGGTGCATCCCTGCACCGCAGGCCAGTGCCCGCCCCAGAACGGAGTTCTGAGACAGGAACTACCTACTCTGGCGGCGGGTAGGGACGATCTTCATCGTCAAGGTCCTCGACGTGCGGTGCCGGGGCGGATGCCAATTCGATATCTTCACCGAGCCTTGCTGCGAGATCCCTGAGTGCCTGCTCTAGCGCGGCGACTCTCGTCTCAAGCAGCGCGAGCCCGGTCGGCCGGCTGGCCGCAGGTGATGTGGGCGCAGGTTCGTCACGACTGACCGACGTGACTTCGCCCGTGAAGGTCTGGGCGTACTGATGGTCCTGGCGCCCTGGCTGGCGCGGCAGGCGTGAAACGAGGGTCCCGCGCTCGTGATCGATCAGCCCCTCAAGGACCGCATTGACTTCGTCTGCATCAGTGAAAGTATGCAGGCGCGCGCAGCGGGTTTTGAGTTCACCCGGGGTTTGCGGCCCACGCAGCAACAGGACGCAGATGATGGGGTGTTCCTCAGGCGAGAGCGGGCACTCTGCAAGCATCGTGCCCGAGAATCGCTGCGAGAATCGGGAGACCCGGCCGTCGGTGATCGAAATGAGAGCGGCATCTTCGAGTTCCCGAAGCGTGTGCATGACCGTGCCTTCAGTCAGTGCCATCACAGGGTCGCGGCTGGACTTCTGATTGCACGCGTTCGTCAGCGCGTTGAGGCTGAGTGGATACTGATCGGGCGTCGTGATCGCTTTTTCCATCAGGCAGCCGATGATGCGGGCCTGTTCCGCCGTGAAATGGATGTTCATTCGATTCATCGTGCAGGAAAGATTGGAGGTTACCTTCTGCGGCGATGAATCGTACACCACCGATCTGCATGAAGGGCCGTCTGTCCACTGACGTGGAAATGGTTAAGATGAGGCAATGCCCGGTTACCTATTGACTAACACCCTGAGGTTGCGATGACTGTCATTTATCAAGTGACCGACACGCATGTGCCGGACGATCCAGCCGAAAAAGTCGCTGGCAACTTCAGGCAGCTCATGGACTATGTGCATGACAATCCGGCCGACCTCCTGGTCATCTCGGGTGACCTGACAAAGCTTGACGCGAGCCTCCCGGCCTACCAGTGGATTCTTGAACAGATTCCGTCCGGACAGGAAACGGTCATCTTGCCCGGCAACCATGATGATGCTGGAACGATGTTTGCGGTCTTCGGAAAGGCGCTTTGCCGCGATCCCGATTTCCAGTTCACGATACCGCTTGGTGATATTGATCTGGTTTTTTCGAACACCGGGTCCACACACTTTCCGGCCGATCAATTGGACGCCGTGACCAGCGATACGGTGCGCGCGGGTTCGGTCCTCTTCACGCACTTTCCTACCCGAGTGGTTGGCGACGGGTTTATGGATCGAACCTACCCGCTCGCAGACGTTGACGCAGTGGACGCGCGGCTCTCAGTGAGCCACATCAGGCATGTCTTTTGTGGCCATTTTCACACGGAAGCCGATTTACCCGGTCCGTACAACCTACATGTCACGCCGTCGCCGGCATTTGATGTTGACCTTGAATCAGTCAAACCGAAGATTGGCCCCCCGAGAATCCCGCTACGTCGGATCGACATAACGGGGCGTGAGGTAGCGACCTCCGTGATCTATTTGGACGATGAGGCGGCGTGACGGCGCGCCCCAAGTGCTTTTGCGATTTCAGCGTGCCGCGCTCGATCAATGCGGTAACCCATATAGAGAACCATGCCGCCGAACGTGAAGACTGATGTCGCTGGACCGGCGACGAAGCCGAGGTTCCAGACCGTCTCCTCAGCGACAGTTCCCATAATCGCACCGCGGGGGAAAGCAATGTAGTCGAGCAGGATGCCGCCCAGGATCAGCCCGAGCGAACTCGTTGCCTTCAAGGCGAACGCTCGCGCAGCGAAGATGATGCCTTCACGCCGCTCGCCAACTTCCAGTTCATGTTCGTCGGTGATGTCGGCAAACATCGAGTTGAGCGTCGCAAAGATAATCGGGCCGAGGAAGGAGGTGACGCCGGCATTGAGTACGAGTATTGCCAGCAGCAGCTGCGAGCCCCGGTCTGGAAACCAGGAGACGCCGGAAAGAGCAAGAACGATTGGCAGGTTGATGAATGCGATCGTCAGCAGGGCGGAGCCGATGAGTGTGGGCTTCTTGTCCCAGCGCCGGGTGCAGTATGGCGCGGCAAACACGGACAATACGAGGCCGATCACCTGACCGGCCGTTAGCAGGGCGAGTTGCTCGGTGGTCATGCCCCAGAAGTGAAAGCCCATGAAGGGGTTGAAGACCCCCTCGATGGCGATGATGAAGGTCCCTAGCATCATGCCGAAAAAGATCGCCCTAAAAGAGCGGTTTCTGAATGCGTGGCTGGTCTCGACGATGAGACGTGCCAGGCTAAACCGCTCTTTCGGTGGTGCGGCCTGCATCTCGCGGATGCGTGGAATCTCGCCCGCAGTTCCCGCTGCACAAACGAGGATGGTGAAGATCATGATCGCACCGGCAAAGAGCGACCAGTCGGTGTAAGCCGCCTTGTTCAGCAGTCCGGGGTTGAATTCAACCGTCGTTGGAAAGAAGAAGAAATAGGAGAGAGGCACAAAGGCCGCACCCCCGAAGAACCCACAGAAGGTGTTGAACGCATAGAGTCCGGAGCGTTGGTTGTAGTCGGACGCGAGCTCTGCGCCGAGCGCGAGATGAGGGACGTGATAAAACGTCATCGCGGCGCGAACCGCGACGGCACAGACCAGCAACCACGCGAGGGTGCCGAATTCGCTCAACCCCTCGGGCGGGTGAAACAGCAGGTAGAAAGTAATGGCGAGTGGGATCGCCGCCGCCACGATGAATGGATGCCTGCGTCCCCACCGGCTTCTCGCCTTGTCGGAAAGACCGCCTGCGAGAGGATCCGAGACGGCATCGAAAACGAGCGCAATGGCGAGCACGATCGCGGTGCCGGTGGCTGAGACTTGCAGGACCTGATTGTAATAAAACAGCAGGAATGTCGAGAAGCCAACGTTCTTGACCGCCTCGCCGATCTGGCCAAATCCGTAAGCGGCCATGACGGGCCATTTGAGCTTGTGGGCGACAAGGCTCGTGTCCGGGTTCGGCTGCACCTACTGGCGACCGCGGGGCATTGAGTCGCGGACCTCGTCGCTGAAACCTGACGCAACCCATTCACACTGCGCCGTATTCCAATGCGAGAAGAAGAGGCGCGTGGCTGGGTCCGGATGCAGGGCAAGTCGTTCAGGGAAGAGGTTCCAGTTGGTCAAAACGGGCGTTGGTGGTCGCACATAACGGTCGGAAGTGGGCAAGCTGCTCTTGAGCCAGCCGCCCCGGGCATAGTATTGATGCCAGGTTCGGCGGCGCTGACGACCGTCGCCGTCCAGCCGGGTGTGAAACGTGGCGGTGTCGTATAAAACGCAAGTGCCGGCCGGTCCATAGATGGGGGTCTCCAGGTACGCTTTGTCGAGTGTCTCCCAGGCGTCCTTCAGGGTCTCGGAGTGATTGCTGAACGGCACGACTGCAAATGCGGGCGTCCCGGGTTCTACGTCCGTCAGGTAATGGATGGCACAAAGCCAGTCGACAGGCATGTAGGGTTCACGGCCGAAGCGGTCAGCCGTGGTCGCATCGTGATGAAAGTTCATGGCACCGACCCCGGCGTCTTCGGGTGCTTCACGAAAGTTGAACTCGCTGAAGCGGGGCCGGTCGGGGCCGCCGAGCAGCGCCTCAACCACGGGGTATGAACGCGGGTGCCGGGTGTACGGATCGAGCTCGGGATAGTCCAGCAATGGCTGCGAATAGATCAGGCCCTGGCCCCGGTGGTGGGGCTTGCGCGTTGCGCTGAGGCCCCACGCTTCTGGACGCTCGTCCTGCGTGCGGTCGTAAAACTCATTCAGATGCTCGATCTCATGCCGCGTCAGGCAGTCGCCAAGAACGAGAAAGCCCGTGTTCGTGAAGAATTCGACCGCATCGCGGAGTTGGGTCGCTGGGTCGAAGATGGGAGGCGGTTGAGTCGCACGTTTGCCGAACCCCTGTCGTGCAAGGGACCGGTCTCCTGCGATGTTTGTTTGCTTTTCGAGCTTAATGTTGGCCGCCACCGTTTCTCCTTGCCACGCAGGGAGGCAATTAGTCGATCTGCTGCATTATCGCTGAGGGCAAGCAGGAAATCGATCAAACGCGGGCAAATGGCAGGTCAGCACTGGTAGTTATTGGGCGACCGAGGGATCGAGCACCGTGGCTGCGATGAACGAAGGGCTGGAAGCGGACCCAGGCAGGGCTCAGCGCGCGGCGGGTCCAGGACACTAGCGCCACCCGGCGCGGTCGAACAGCCGCACGGCCAACGCCTGTCGTTTGCCGAACGCGTTCGCATTGACGGCTGCTTCGCGGAAGGTGCCGAGGGTCGCTATCGGCCCCGTGGCTTTGCCCTGTATCGGGTACTCGTTGTTGCCTTCGGCGAAGAGTTTTTGTGCGAAGTTGCCGGTCAGATACTCCAGAAAGCGGACGGCCTGGTCGCGATTTTTTGCATACCGCGTGACGCCGCCGCCGCTGATGTTGACGTGGGTGCCTGCCAGGTCCTGATCCGGGAACACGACCTTGAGTTTTGCTACAACGGCACGATCGGCGGCTATGTCCGACCCGATAAGACGGCCCAGATAATAGGTATTAGCGATGCTGACTCCGCATTCGCCACTCGCGACTGCTTTTAGCTGAGCCGTGTCGTTGCCCTGGGGCGGACGGGCGAAATTGGCAACGACGGCGCTTGCCCAGGACTCAGCCGCAGCCTCGCCTTCGCTCTCTATCTTTGCTGACAGCAACGACAGGTTGTAGATGTTCGACGAACTGCGCATGCACACGCGCCCGCGAAGTGACGGGTCGGTAAGGTTGTCGTAGGACGTCGGCTTTTCCCCGCCCCCGAGTGCATCGGGGTTGTAGACGATCACCCGGGCGCGTTTGGAGAGGCCAAACCACTGGCCATCGGGATGGCGCAGATGTTCCGGTATGCGCTTGGTGAGCACCGGTGACGTGACGTTCTGGAAGACGCCCTTTTGCTCCGCGCGCCACAATCGACCGGCATCGACGGTAATCAACACATCGGCACTGCCGAACTTGCCCTCGCTCAGGATGCGTTCGATGAGCGCATCGCTGTCGCCTTCAATGAGATTGACCTTGATGCCGGTCTCTTGCTGGAAACGTTCGTACAGAGCGAGGTCGGTGTCATAGTGGCGGGCCGTATAGACGTTGACCTCCGCCCCGTTCGCGGCGAATACGGTAAGCGCGGCGACGATACCCCACACAATCCGGCTTCGGGTTGCGTGGCGATTGGAGAACTTCGAGGAGTGAGGAAGGGTATCGAGGTAGTGCGCGTTCATGAAAATGCGAATGATTCTCAATAGTGTTGGAGGGCTAATAGTAAACGTGCACCCCATCTGACGCAAAAGTGAGGCCTGTTTCGTCGCCTGGCGCAACACCCGGGTGCACGCGCGACAGGCTGGCGAGGATGCTGTCGCCGCGGATGAGTGTGGTCTGGTAGTGATCGCCGAGGAAGCGGACATCCCGTACCGTTGCACGCGCGTGCGTGGTGTCATCTGAAAGCGTAATGGCTTCGCCGCGAATGCAGACTGTCACGGTCGCCGCATTCGGCTGCAATGGGATGACGGGCTTGAGCAGACCAAATTCCGTTGCGACCATTCCGTTTGCGCTCGCTTTGCCGCTGATCGCCTGGGCACCGGTCAGCGACTCGGCCACGAACCGGTCAAGCGGATTGCGCCAGAGGTCCTCCGAGGTTCCGAATTGGACGACCCGACCGTCGACAAGGACCGCGATCCGGTCTGCGAGCGCGAGTGCTTCTTCCGGGTCGTGGGTCACGATGAGACTCGACGCACCCCCATCTTTCAGGGCGAGGCGAGCTTCGCTTCTGAGTTGATGACGCAGGGGCGCGTCCACACTTGCAAAGGGTTCGTCGAGCAGCATGACCCGCGGCTCTGTCACGAGCGCACGCACAAGCGCGACGCGTTGCTGCTGGCCACCGGACAGGGTGTGGGGATAGCGCTCGCCGATACCCGAGAGACCGACCCGGGCGAGGGCGTCAATAATGCGTGCGGTGCGGGTCCGGGCATCGAGATTGGTTAAGCCGAAACCAATGTTCTGACTGACCGTCAGATGGGGGAAGAGCGCGTGGTCCTGAAATACGAGGCCCACCGAGCGTGCCTCGGGTGGCGGGCTTGTTTTCGGATCGGCGAGACGGACACCGTCAACGTCAATCGTTCCCTCCTGCATCCGCTCAAGGCCCGCGGCGATGCGCAAGAGCGTGCTCTTGCCGCTGCCGGAAGGGCCGAGCATGCAGACGACTTCACCGTCTGCGATATCGATATTGACGTCGCTCAGCACCGGGCTAGCTTCGTATCGGTGGCAAATGCCGGTGAACGATATACTCACTCTTTGGCTCGCGCTGGTGGGTGCACGTTGATGGCGTGCGGGTTGCTCGCGACGCGACCCTGCTCCTCGTCCCCGTCTCCGGATTGGGAAGAGAACTGATAAGGCGATTCGGGATGCGTGCAGATGCGCCGCATGATATCCCAGACTGAGGATTGACATGGCTGTACGTAGCACGCTGTCGCTGTCGCTCACTGCGATTGTCGTGGCCGTTCCTGTTGGGCTTCCGGTTCTGGTTGTTTGCCTGTCATTGCTCAACCCGTCGATGAACTCGATGGCGCACCTTGCGAGCACGGTCCTGCCGGACTACCTCATCAACACGGTCATGCTCATGGTGCTGGTCGGGATCATGGCGGCTGTCATCGGGGTGGGGACGGCGTGGCTGACCGCGACGGCTGATTTCCCGGGCAGTCGCTGGCTGGCACCCGCGCTCGTATTGCCGCTCGCGTGTCCCGGTTATGTCCTCGGCTATGTCTATGCAGACCTCCTCGAGTTCAGTGGCCCGGTCCAGAGCGAGTTGCGCGCGCTGACTGGCTGGGCCTACGGGGACTATTTTTTTCCGCCGATTCGCAGCCTACCCGGGGCCGCCGTCGTGCTTGCCATCGGTCTCTTCCCATACATTTATTTGCTGGCGCGTACCGCATTCAGGCAGCAATCGGTGTCGCTGTATGACGCTGCGGGTGTGCTGGGCGCGGGTCGGGTCGGTATCTTCACGCGGGTCGCGCTGCCGGCGGCACGTCCGGCGATCGCGGGCGGGCTTGCGCTCGTCCTGATGGAGACCGTGGCTGACTATGGGGTTGTACAACACTACGGCGTGCCAACATTCACAACCGGTATCTTTCGCACGTGGCTGGCGATGGGCGACAAGCCGGCGGCGCTCAATCTCGCGGCGGCACTGTTTGGGATCGTGCTGCTGCTCGTCCTCCTTGAGCAGACAGCGCGCCGCGGCCGTCAGACTAATCCGCTTGGCGGCCACGGGGGGCGCACGCGCCGCTTGGGCGGGGTGGGCGGCGTGCTTGCAACGCTCGTTTGCGCATTGCCGGTGGTCGTTGGCTTCGTCATTCCCATGTCACGACTCGCGTGGCTGTCCCTGACGGTCGGAGATCCACTCCCTGCAGCTGCATTCATGGGTTTCGTTGGCAACACGGTGCAGGTGGCGGCGCTGGTGGCGGCGCTCTGCGCAGCGTTGGCACTCGGGCTCGTTTACCTCGAACGCCTCGGTCAATCCTGGCCAATACGACTTGGGGTACGTGCGGCGACGCTGGGTTATGCGCTGCCGGGGACGGTGCTTGGAATCGGCATGCTGGTGCCGTTAGCCGCGTTTGATCGCTGGCTCGCAACAACCGCAGAAGGTGTGGGCTGGCAAACCGGTTTGCTGTTCACCGGCACGACCGGCGCGCTGGCGCTGGCCCTGATTGCACGGTTCATGACGGTTGCTTTCAACAGCACCGCTGGCGGTATGGCCCAGATACATCCGCAGCTTGATGCCGCCGCGAGGAGCCTCGGCGCGTCGCCGCTTGGCACCCTGCGACGGGTTCACGTGCCGTTGCTGCGCCCAGCGGTGGTGGGAGGCATGCTGCTCGTCTTTATCGACGTGATGAAGGAGTTGCCAGCGACACTGATTCTCCGGCCGTTCAATTTTGAAACGCTTGCGACCCGGGTCTTTAGACTCGCCTCAGACGAGCGACTGGCGGAGGCATCAACTGCCGCGATCGCAATCGTCCTTGTTGGACTGATCCCGACCGTGATGTTGATGCGCTACGGTGACAAGCGGCCGACCTGACGGCCGGCCATCCCTGTGGCTGTGTTCACTACTGCAAGTCTGCTATGGGAAGTCTGCTATTGAAGGTTGAAGCCATCGCGCAATTTTGGCTGGACCTTGGCGACCTGCAATAGTGACTCGACACAGTCACGCAATGACTCGTCGAACGGCCGAAAAGTCACGCCAGTGACCGCCCGAATCCGATCGTTACGCAACTCCACACCGGCCCATATCTTGCGAAAGGAGGTCTCGCGTTCCTTGATGTGATCGGGGAACGGGTCGGTGACGTCTGGCGTGTCGTGGCCGATTTCTGGAAACAGTTGGTCGATGCGAGCGCAGATGTCTTCAACCTTGATCATGTCGGTCGACCAGGCGATGTAGCGCTCGCCATTGGCGACATGGACGCTTTCGAGCAATCCGATGTGGCTCTCGGCATCATCGCGAACATCGACGATCATCCAGGGCCGATAGATACCATTCTGGTTGTATTGTCCGAGCAGCATCATTTCAATATTGTGCTGCCAGGGCCCCATGTCTTTTTGGTGGGCCGACTGGATTGGACCGACGTTGTCGGCCGGACAACAGGTAATCGCGTCCCAGGTACCGCTTTCGGTGGCCGCGTCAGAGAAGACCCGCTGCGCGAGCAGCTTGCCATCGGAGTAGCCCTGATTGCGTGCGCGCTTGGGGTTGAGTTCGTCGGGATAGCGGTCCTCAAAAAAGACCGGTCGCCGGACGTATTCCTGGGGGTCGTTTTCTGACATCACGGCGGCGATGCTTGATGTCACCACGACCCGGGTAATGGACCCCGATTTGTTGACGCTGTCGATGAGCTGATTGCAAACCCGACCGACGTATGCCTGGTCGCTGTAGTCGGACACGTGGGACACGTGGGCAACGCCGTGGCAGCCCGCGAAGATGTCGTCGAAGGCACCGGCTTCATCAAGATTCGCCGCATGCAGTGTGAGTCGACCCGTCAGGTAGCCGGGCATTTGGCGCAAAAAGTCGCAACGCGCAGGGTCGTTCACGTCCTTGACACAAGCCCGCACCCGATAGCCCTTGTCGAGTAGCCTTCTGACCACCCAACTGCCGATGAAGCCTGCGCTTCCGGTTACTGCAACGGTTCCGCCCTTGGGAATGGGAGCCATATCTATCTACCTCTGTTTTGGTTTCTGAGTCGTTCTTTTTGCTTGCGCGCATTGTCAGTGGTGATGTCTGCGCTCCTGCCCGGATGATAACGACGTTGTGGGCTGACTGTCGATCACCGGGTTGGCTTGCTGGTTTTCTGCTTGGCCACGGTTCTTGGCCCGCGAGTGTGCTGCACGAATGCGTGTATGCCGGGCGATTTGACAGCGTTAGGTACCTGGTTGAGCGCGGAATCGACACTCAGTATTACTGACCACCGTTTTGACGCGACGGCCGCCGGCTGGGCGAGGATTGCCGGCTTTGAGGAGATTGCCGAGTAACCTTCAGAAGCGGCCGGTTAATTATCCGAGGCTCGCGGGAACAACTCACTCGTTGGTGCTCCGCGGCGTCGGCGTATACTGGCGCGATGACCTATCAGAGGATGACGCTGTGAAGAGTGCAACCAGTGCAACGGGTGATTCGGGCGGAGCGATGCAGTCGGCGCAGGTGAATGCGTCCCCAAGCATCGCGCAGCATCAGGCCGCTATGGCGGACTACCAGCGAGAGGGTGTGGCGTTGGGCAAGGAGATCGCCAATCGGGGGCCCGCCCGTTTCGACGATGCCGGGCGACTCGCGCCTGACATTCTCGAGGCGTTTAAAGAGCAGGGTTTTTACATCTTTGAGGGAATTGTGTCGGATGGTGAAGTCGACGCGCTTCGCGCCGAGATCGACACGCTCCTGGATCGGGCGCCGCTTGGCAGGGATGAGACGGTTGACCGGGCGGGTCGTCCCGCGTTTGGAACGGACTTCGCCCGTTTGCCCTACACCTTCATCAAGCCACTTTCCGATCCCTGGGGCGGGACCGAGTTGCTCGGCGGCAGGCATCCGACGCAGATGTCGCAACCCCAACCGGATGTCACAGCGCCCGACCAGGTTGTGTACCTGATGCATGGCATGTGCCAATCCATGAAGTCAGGCCTGCGCCTGTATGGCCATCCGCAACTCCTCGCCATCGCCGAAGCGATTAATGGCGCAGATTTCACGCCATTCAACGATGCGATCTTTGTGAAACAGCCCGGCCTCGGTGGATCGGTCGCGTGGCATCAGGATGGCGTCACGCATTGGGAGTCCCCTGACTGGAACCCGGGTATCCACGGCTTCAACTTCCAGGTCCAGCTCTACCCGAGCACCCCTGGCAACTGTCTTTGGGTGATCCCGGGTTCCCACAAGCGTGGGCGCGCCGACATCAAGGCAATGGTGGCGGACAATGGCGGGTCTGAGCGATTGCCGGGCGCGGTGCCGCTTACCTGCAACGCGGGCGACGCGACGATCGTCAATCGCCAGATGCTGCATTGCTCGTTCGCTAATACCTCACCGGATCTGCGGGTATCGATGACGTTCGGTTTCCATCGCTACACCTCGGTCCTTGGCGCGCGCGCGGGCCTCGGTCAGGAAAAACAGCGCGTCATCTACGACGCCGAGCGCATCTTCAGGCGTTCGAGCGTCATCCAGGTCGCAATCGATGCGCGTCGTCAGGCGTATCCCGCTGAGACGCCGTACCGCTATCAGCCCTTTGTGGATCGCGTGGACGACTTTCGGTTCACGCCCGAGACATTCGAGTCCGTGATCACGGATTACTACCTGAGCGATCTCTCAATCTGAATCGACCGGAGGTAGCGGCGTAGGTTCAAGTCTGAATGCTCTCTGTCCCGCGCAGCAACCGCCGGGTGAGCGCTGTCGCGTCATCCATGATGACGTAAACACAGGGAATCAGGATCAACGTCATCGTGGTCGCGAATAGAATGCCAAAGGCGAGCGCGATCGCCATTGGCATCATGAGCGCCGCCTGGAAGCTCGTTTCTGCAAGCATGGGCGAGAGCCCAAAGAAGGTTGTCAGCGATGTCAGCAAAATGGCGCGGAAGCGTGCAACACCTGCTTCAACCGCGGCCTTGCCGCGCTCCATACCCTGTTCGACTGCCTTGTTGACGAAGTCCACGAGGATGATGCCGTCGTTCACGACAACGCCCGTCAGCGCGATGAAACCGAGGATGGAAACGCTGCTGACGGGATAGCCAAGGATGAGGTGTCCCATCAGGGCACCGATGAGGCCAAACGGGATGACTGACATGACGATCAGCGGTTGCAGATACGACCGAAGCGGGATTGCCATCAGCGCGTAGATGGCAAAGAGCGCGATCGTGAAACTGCGGGCGAAATCGATCAGGGCCTCGCTCTCGCGTTCGGTCGCGCCGGTTGCCGCGAAGCGAACACCGGGATAGTTCTGTTCGAGATGTCGCGCGAAATTCTCATTCACGCCAGCGATGACGGTCGAGGGCTGGGTCTGCGTCGTGTCGAGGTTCGATGAGACAATGATGACGCGTTCGCCATCCTGCCGCCTAATGCCCTGCGGGGCGTTGTCATAATAGATGCTAGCAACCCGTTCGAGCGGTACTTCGCCGCCAGCTGGCGTGCGCAGCCACATGTCCTCGAGATTGCCGATCGACTGGCGCTCGTCCTTAGGGTAACGAACCATCACTTTGATTTCATTGCGATCGCGGTGGATACGCTGGGCCTCGGCGCCATAGAACGCCTGGCGTACCTGGCTCGCAAGATCAGCCTGGGTTAGGCCCAGCGACTCGGCTGCCGGTTTGATGCGCAATTGCAGCTCGCGGGTGCCGGACGAGTGTGAGCTCTCAACCTCAAATACACCGCTGTAACCGCGCAGATGCGTAACGAGCTCAGCGGCAGCGGCCTCCACGTCCTCGGTCGTTCGTGATATCAGCTTGAAAGACAGCGCTGGGCCGCCACCTGAGCGGGTCATCGAGCGGATGCGCATTGATTTGGTACCCGCGACATCGCCCATGAGTTCGCGCCAGCGATTAGTCAGGACCTTGGGATTGATGTCGCCGTCTGCGTTCTGTACCAGCACCGCGGCAGCCTGAATTCGATTGTTCGAGAGCACGGTCATGTTGTCGCCGACAAGATTCTCTTCGAGCTGAAGATCCTCGGTGATCTCGCGGCTCGCCTGATACAACGTGTCCTGCAACTGCTGGGCGATGGCAACGCCCATTGAGATCGGCACGCCATCGGCCAATTCCACTTCCGCCTGGGCGTAACGGTCCGGTATCTCCGGCGAGAACACGAAGCGAATTGAGCCTCCGAGCAGAAGGCCGGAGACCAGGATCAGTAGCGCGATGAACACGGCGACGGTCGTGTACCGGTGCTCGATCGCCCGCACGAGGAAGGGCCGGTAGACGCCCTGGATGAACCTTGCGAGAGCCCCCGCAATCGCATCCTGGGCGGCAACGATGGTGCGCGTGAGCCAGAATTTCGGCGCTTCGGGTTTGAGGTGGGCGAGGTGGGCAGGCAGTATCAGCTTGGATTCAACGATCGAGAAGATGAGACAGAAAACGACGACCCAGCCGATTACCCGGCTCATGCTCGCGAACTCGGCGGTGGAAAAGATCATCGGCCCGAAGGTCGCGATGGTTGTCAGCACACCAAACGTTGCAGGAATCGCCACGCGTTTGGCACCGATGATGACGTTATCCACGCTCTGCCCAAATTTCTCGACCTCGGTATAGGCGCTCTCGCCGATGATGATGGCGTCATCGACGACGATACCGAGGACGATGAAGAAGCCGAAGATGCTCATCATGTTGATGGTGAGGTCGAAGCCCGGCATCGGCATCATCATCGCGGCGCCCAGGAAGCTGACGGGGATACCGACCATGACCCAGAAGGCGAGCTTGATACGCAGGAAGATGCTTAGAATGACGAAGACGAGTCCGGCACCCATGAGCAGATTGTTGGTCATGAGACTGAGGCTTTCATTGAGGAATACGGAAACGTCGCCCCAATAGTCCATTTGCACGCCGGGCGGAAGTTTCGTGCGCTTGTCAGCAACATACTTGCGCGCGACTTCAGACACGGCGAGCTCGCTCTGGTCGCCGACCGCGAAGACCTCGACGCCGACACTCTGCTGACCGTTGTACATCGCGTGGAACGGATCGTCGACGAAGTCGTCGCGCACGGTAGCGATGTCGCCGACGGTGAGCCGGGTTCCATCCGCGCGTGTGAGAAGTACGATCTGCTCGAAGTCCTCGCCCCAATAGACCTGGCCCATGGAACGGATGCGGATATCGCCGCTCGCACTCTCGATGGCCCCTGCGGCCAGATCGATCGAGCTTGCGCGAATCGCCTGGGCAACCTGCCCGAGTGTCAGGTCGTAGCGTCTGAGCTGCCGGGCCGGTATCTCAACGGCGATCTCGGTTGCCCGCACACCACTGATCTGGGCCATGCCGATTTCGGGCAGGGCGAGCATTTCGTCGCGTACTTCCTCGGCAAGCCCTTTCATGGCGCGTTCGCTGAGGTTGCCATAGATCTGGACCCGCAAGACCTGCCGTTTGAACGTTTGGCGGGTGACGATCGGCTTTTCTACTTCTGACGGAAACCTCGAGATGCTGGAGACCGCCTGTTCGACTGCGGCTTGCACCTCGGCAATGTCATACCCTGCATTGACCGCGACGCGGATCGAGGCCCTGCCTGAACCCTCATCGGCGAACGTATCGAGCGTCTCGATGCCCTCAACATCGGTCAGCGCTGATTCGAGACGTATGAGTATGCCTTGCTCCACCTCCTCGGGCGCTGCGCCGGGGAAGGGCACATTGATGTTGATGCTGTTCTGGGGAAAGCTCGGCTGGGCTTCTTTTTTGACCTTCAAAAGAGACCAGGTGCCGACGATGATGATGATGGCCATCAGCAGGTTCGCGGCGACATGGTTCCGG
>Ga0115002_10001871_pt1 | contig 28213 bp, 19 predicted proteins | sample ArcticOcean_MG_C_8_FD_89576 | JGI IMG/M metagenome (GOLD analysis project Ga0115002, IMG submission 89576) | Marine microbial communities from western Arctic Ocean - ArcticOcean_MG_CB11_86 | ecosystem: Environmental > Aquatic > Marine > Oceanic | place: Arctic Ocean: Canada Basin | collected... | reverse complement strand
CTGGCATATTGCGCCAGTAAAAGTCGAAACTGAACTCGTCCCGGCTTTGATGGCTCTTGCTTGACAGAGTTTTCAGCCAAACCTTCGCCACCCGCAGCTTCAGTTATTAGTTGAAGGTATTCCTCTAGCCGCTGTCCCTTGATACTCTCGAACCGCGATTGATCGACCACGTTAATCCACGCCAGCGCTTTGATGAGTTTGTCCGTGAACGGCCTGTTTTCAGAAGCAAACGTTTGATCCAAATGAGAAATGAATTTGTGAAAATCACTCCAGTCCAATTGAGTTTTCGGAAACAGCAATGGAGGTGGAGTTTTTTGATATCCTTCTGGAACGACCAATTTTCCGATGGTTCGTAAACCGGGCGATTGCTTGGCAACCGGTTTCCCCAGATTGCCTACTACAGAAGGGCAACTGAATCTCAAACTGACCGCAGCAGCTTTTCCAGCAGGATGGAATGCATAAGGGTAAATTCGACAGGCCAACGGCTTGGCCTCTTCACCATATTTCGCGTGAATTTTACACAAGCCCTCAGAGTTAAGAAAAACGCAGGCTCCATCCTCGCGATGTGCCAGTAGAGTTTTGGTTTTAAAAAGCGACTCCCTCTTTTTCTTGAAGAGGGGCTGTTGACTGGGAAATTCTCCACTTTCATGCCAGCCTTGCTCTACAATGCGTAACTGTTCTTCTTCGGTAATCTCTATCGCATGCTCGCGACAGCAGCCACCACAGTTATGGCAGTTCCAATTCTGCAGAGTCGGTAACTGAAGGCGGAGTGAAGACATCGCTGTTTATAATTCAGTATTGAGAAACAGGTTGACGCAAAGTTTAGAATGGCCAATTCCAACAGAGAGTTGCCAACCCATGTTAAACGAAGTTTCAAGAGAAACGAAGTGATCGAGTGAATTCACAAGTATCAATAAAAAAACGGCCTTTCGGATCACACATGAATTGTGAGCCGAATGGCCGGATATTTTTCAATTCGTAACAGATGCGGAAGATTATCCAAATAGGGTGAGGCGATTCAGATTTCCTCTAAGAGCACCGATTACAGTTCATCATAAATTCGACCGTCGGAAGCTGTTCCAGTGGAATTCGCTTTAATTTGACCGGTCGTTGAATCGTAAATCCAACCTGTCTTATCATCGGCGGCTGTCGCGAAATCGGTGACAACTGTGACGGTCCGAAAGCCATTGATAGGATTCGGTGGCAAGCTTCCAATCAGGTAAGGCCCGAATGGCTTAGTACCGATATCTCCGGTCGTCCCATCTTCGTCACTGGACTTAAGCATAGAGTCTTCAAAGCTCTCTGTCGCTAGTGCACCAGGATAGATTCCGCTATGTTGAAATTTGAAAGCCTGAACTTGGCTTCGCATTAGTTGCAAATCTTGAACCAAGGCCGATTCCTTAGCATCATCATTTGCAGCAGTAAACTGCGGCAACACAGTAGCGGCCAAAATTCCCAAAATGACGACAACGATCATGACTTCAACTAACGTGAAGCCGCGACGTTGCTTAGCTCGATTATTAGGTGACATTCTCTCCCTTTCTAATGGCAATCTCCCGTGGATGTTTTGTTCTTGCTGTATTGCTTACGAACGAAAACTGGGCGAACGCGATTTCTGTTATTCATTTCTGAAAGAAACCTACGTCGAAGGGACGGCATGTCAAATAAAAAATGGGTACTTACCAGCCTATTGGGGCCGGTTGAAACGGTTGTTGAGATTTTGAGAATTGAATACAGTCTGGATGACTGAAAGAAGCCTGCTCTGCAATCAATTGACAAGTCAAACACCTATAAAACGAGCGTACAAACCTTTCGCTACGCCGGGGTCATCCGTGCCTTTAATGATTGCCCTTCCATCACGAAAGACGGTGAGTTCATAGTCTGGGTCAGCCAGAACGAGTTTGAGTAAAAATTGGTTGGATTTCACTTCTCCTACTCCTCTCAGCTTTTCTGCTAAATCTTCTAGAGAAATCTCTAAACGCTCTTGAGGAGAAACCTGAACTGCATTTCGGCCACAAAGAACGCTCGATTGGGAACTACGCTCGCCCGAAAGCCAAATTCGTTCCCCTTGGATACAAGCGGGACAATTTGAACGCTCTCGCAAATCTGCAATGTTCATTTTGCGATAACTACCATCCCAGATATCAATAATTGTTAGCACTGGCTCAATCAGATTTTTGTTCCCTGAAAGAAGCTTCAAAGCCGAGACAACCTGCATCGAGGCGACCACATTAACCGTTGGTCCTAAAATTCCCGCCGTATCACACGTCTCTGTTGTTCCAGGAGCAGGCACCGAATCAATCAAACACCGCAAACAGGCTGATTCATTCGGAAAAATGGTCATTACCTGGCCGTGACTTCCAATGCAACCGCCATAAATCCAGGGAATATTTTTCTCCAAAGAGACGTCGTTTATCAAAAAGCGGATCTCAAAATTGTCAGTTCCATCCAGAATTAAATCGACCCCATCGAGCAGTTGCATAATATTTGAGTAATTGACATCGGCAACTACCGGTTCAATCGTCACTTCAGAATTGATTTGAGTCAATTTGTTGGCAGCCGCGATTGCTTTGGGCGTTTGGCTTTCAACATCCCGTTCATCAAATAAGACTTGACGTTGCAGGTTACTGATTTCAACAAAGTCACGGTCAACAATTCTCAACTTGCCTACGCCCGCACGGGTCAATGAATCGGCAATCACTGTCCCTAAAGCGCCGCAACCGCAAAGCAAAACGGTGCTGTCCATCAAGTTTTTCTGTCCCTGCTCGCCCAAGCCAGAAAAAAGAATCTGCCTGCTATACCTGTCATACTTTGAGTTCATTGAATCAATCCAGATTTTCAACCGCTAAAAATGGTGTCTTCAATCCGATAGTTTTTTTCCGCATCCGAGAACCACCTTTTCTTCTAGTCATGAATCCTAGTCGAATGGAAGAGGCTATTGAACTTTGATTGAAATTCATCAAAAAACTTATCGGATTCATCTTCCCTTAATCAGCTTACCAGAGTCAGACTGTTGCCGACACTAACAATGTCTGCTCCACACCCCATTCATTTTAGCCATCGCGCAACCAACATCCAATTTATGTTGGGCATTTTTCACTCAATCAAAAGTGATTCAGGCCCAATTCAGCGAAACTCTAGCTTAAGGACATTGCCATTGTCTGTTGTCAGGCAGAATGAGACGAAAGTTATTTTACCTCGGTCGGGACCAGATAACTTTTGGAAATTGATCCAAAAGCACTACGCCGGTGCTGACCAGCGAAAATGGAAATACCTTGTTCCACAAACTGCCGACTCGCCCAACACAAATAAACGTCTTCATGATGAACTCAATTATCTCACCAAACATCCGGCTGATTTGTTGGAGGAGGGATAACGAAACTCTTCCATCAATACACCTGACTAATTCAATTGATTTTTCAAGGACCGGACAAAGGATTCCGTATGCAACCATCGGCGACAATCATTATCCCACAATTTAGACACCCCGAACTCACGATTCCATGTATCTCGCAGATTCGAGATTTTGACGAAGTTCAGTGGCCAATCATTGTCGTCGATGATGGTAGCCCAGACTGCGAGGCCGACGAAGTTCGACAACAGAATTTCCCAAACACTCAAATAGTCTCTCAGCCTCGTCGAGGCATCTCTGCAGCCTGGAACCGCGGAGCAATTTTCGCGAACACGCCTTACTTCGTTTTCTTAAATAACGATGTCCTCACGCATGGAACCTGGGTTCAACAACTTCTTGAACCGTTGATCGCAAAAACATCTTCACTCACCGGCGTGAGAGTTCGCCGCGAGAAATTAATTCCTTCCGAAATTCGCAAAACAATCATCAACGAAGAAATTCTTGAAGGGTGGTGTTTTGCCGTCTCTCGTACAGATTTTGAAATGGCCAACGGATTCGATGAAAGCTTAGCCGTCTATTTTTCTGACAGTGACTTCCAGACAAGAGTTCTGCTTAATAAGCCCGAAGCTTCTCGCGTTGTCCAAGCTTTGCCAGATCTCCCGCTGACACATTTAGAACATCAAACAGCCCACGATGCGCAGTGCCTTCCCAACAGGCGAAGTATCTGGTTTTGCGACCGCAATAAGTTTGTTTCCAAGTGGAGTTCGATCTGTTGTGCAACCCCATAATCTCTGCAATCAAATATCAGAGGCGAAAAAAGTCTGAAGTCGAACCTACGTTTCTCGCCATTACCATTCTCAGTTTCAATCCAGAAATTCTCGATAAAGTCTCTCAGATTGCCAGAGATGCAAACTGCCTCATTGATCTTTGGTTAGCTCCCCATCTGACTGGTGCTTTACAGTCCTTTCGTAAAATCAGAAGAGTGAATCGAGTTTTTATAGCCTATTCTTGACACACTCCTCGAAAACTTGAAGAGCAATCGACCAGCGAAATCCCCGTCTATGGTGAGTACGACGACAAAATCATACTCAAGTAACCCTGCTCCATCACAACGAAATAGAATTCCACCGCATGATCCGCATTCTTCAGATCTGTAATGTCGGAGAAATTCTCGGCGGAACGGCGGCCTGTGCCTGGACAATCACTCGTGCGCTGCCGGACTTCGACCACCAGGTGGTTTTCCTCGGCGATATTTCAAAAAGGACGAAATCGGCATTCTCTCATTGCGGCACGAAGCGATGGAACCAAGTAACTCCGAATCAGATTCGAAACACTTCTGCCGATATTCTAATTTTCCATAACACCTCTAAAAGCCGACTGAAAGCGCCTATCGCCGATACCGTGTCAATCCAGTATGTCCATTCAAGAATTCCGTCTTCTCCTGCTCACTTAACAGTTTACTGCTCGAACTGGTTGGCAAAGTCTTTTGGTCGAACATCAAAAGACGTTCTCTACCAAGCAGTACCAAAACCTATTCCTGAATTTGAATCAATTCCTCGGCGGTCTCAAAGAGCATTTCCAATCATCGGTCGCCTGTGCACGCCACATCCTCGAAAATGGCCTCCCGGGCTTCCAGAATTTTATCGAAACCTTGCAAATCGTTTTCCGGAAGTCTCGTGGGAATTCGTCGGCTGTCCGGAAAACTTGAAACCGGTTCTCACTCAATCCTGTCGTGGAAGAATTGTCTTTCACGATGCCTCTTGGTCAGCGCGCAGTAAATTTTGGCACTGGGATGCCTTGCTTTACCACAACCCTCACGTCACGGAGTCATTCGGTCGAACTACAGCGGAAGCCATGCGCGCAGGTTGTATTCCCATTGTTGATTCCCGAGGCGGTTTTCTCGAACAGATTGACCATGACAGAGGTTTTCTTTGCGAGAAACCAGAGGACTTCGCACTGGCCGTGGAAGAACTACTCATCTCAAACCATCGACAGCGCCTATCGAGCGCATGCCAAGAATACGCAGACCAGCACTTCTCATTAGCGAGATTCCGCGAAGATCTCTTACTTCGGTTTGAAGAAGCCTATTCCGTGATGATGTCGTGCACTGTTCCGCCGCTGGGTATCATGGGAAGCACGTGCTCTTGGTAGGGGCAAATCACATCAAGCAAATACGGGCCATCCGCGGCCAGCATCTCGGCTAATGCCTCAGGGAATTCTGATTTCTTGCGAACATGGCGGGCTTGTAATCCAAATCCTTGGGCAATCGAGACGAAATCAGGATAGGTCTCGCCAATCGAACCATCACCGGCACCGACCGCTTCGGGGTGGTCAATCGGCCCCAAGTAAGTATGGCCGCGGCTGCCTTCCATGAAACGATCTTCCCATTGCACCACCATGCCTAAGTGCTGGTTATTCAGCAGCATAATTTTGACCGGCAGTTTTTCGCAGTGTAAGGTTGCCAGTTCTTGAATATTCATCAAAATCGAGCCATCGCCGTCGATATCGATCACCATCGAATCGGGGTGTGCTGCTTGCACTCCCATTGCCGTCGGTAACCCAAAACCCATTGTTCCCAAACCACAGCTACTCAACCAATGTTTTGGCTTCTGAAATTTGTAATGCTGAGCCGTCCACATTTGGTGCTGGCCCACGCCCACACAGATAAATGGATCGCGTTCTTTTGTTTGCTTCCACAGTTCTTCAATTGCGTACTGTTGCAGAATCCAATCATCGGTCTGCTTGTAAGAAAGCGGGAACTGATTTTTCCACTCGGAAATTTGAGCCAGCCATTCTGAAGTCTCGGGAATATCTTCGTCAGCAAGTGCTTCGCTTAAAGTTGTCAGGAAGGCTTTAAGGTCAGCAACAATCGGAATGTGGGCTTCTTTGTTTTTATGGATTTCAGACGGATCGATATCGACGTGCACAATTTTTCCATGCTTGGCAAACTCTTCGAGTTTGCCTGTCACACGGTCATCGAACCGAACACCAAATGCCAGTAATAAGTCCGAATCGTTCACGGCTTTATTGGAATAGACAGTACCGTGCATACCGAGCATGTGCAGCGACAGGTCGTGCTCACCAGGAAACGACCCCAGCCCCATCGCTGTCATCGTTACAGGAATACCAGTTCGAATCGCAAATTGGGTGAGTTCCTCAGAAGCATCTGAATTAATACAACCGCCGCCCACGTACAACACGGGTCGTTTCGACCGACGAATTGCAGCAAGAACCTGCTTAATTTGTTCGGGTGCCGCAGTGCGCACTTCCGGGTGGTAACCGGGTAAGCACATCGGTGGATCGTAATCGGGTTCTTCATCGACGGTTGTCAATTGAACGTCTTTGGGAAAATCGATAAGCACCGGACCAGGACGACCAGTTTTGGCGACAAAAAACGCTTCCTTCACGATGCGCGCGACATCCTTAATATCAGTAATCATATACTGATGCTTGGTGACAGCACGGGCGACCTCAATAATTGGAGTCTCTTGAAAGGCGTCTGAACCAATCACCGGTAACGAGACTTGCCCCGTGACGGCAACCATCGGAATACTATCAAGCTTGGCGTCGGCCAGTGTGGTGACCAAATTGGTGGCACCCGGGCCGCTGGTCGCCATGCAAACGCCAACATCGTCGCTCGAACGAGAAACGCCTTGGGCGGCAAAACCGCCACCTTGTTCGTGACGCGGCAAAATTGTGCGTAGCTGGTCTTTCACTTTTAACAATGCTTGATGCAATGGCATGCTCGCGCCGCCGGGATAAGCAAAACAGAATTTCGCCCCTTGCCGCACCAATGCATTCACCAGAATATCTGCGCCGTTGAGAGTTGTTTTTTTTGTCCGTTTTTTACCTGTTGTCGCCACTCGTCATTGCCTCTCAATTCGTTGCTATTTCAAAATACAAAAATAGAAACCTGTTAAAATCATCGTGCCCGTCACGCATCTCGGTCGAGACAGCTCCCTTGAAAATTGATCAGCGGGGAGAATTCTGTATGACCAGAACGGAACCAAGCCGGCAGAATATCGGAGTCAACTTCCATGCAAAAGGCCTACAAAGCCTGCTGTAATAGAACTAAAGTGTATCTGATTCAATTCTTTCTGACGAGGGATTTCTGCCGCATTGTGAAAAAAATTGAGCTGAGTTCCTGGGCTTTCTCTCTCAATCAATGGTTTCTCAACGAATCGTATCGAATATCCTAGATATTCCGACTGAGCAAACCAATGTTTGAAGCCGCACTGCGTTACAAGACACCGCTTAGCGTTTCGAAGTTCGCTTCTCTCGTCCTTGCTGAAACCAGCCCAATATCAAACCAGCCGCCATCAGCCCAATCAAAAGAATCGCCCATTGCTGACCGCTGGAGACCAGAGAAGCCACCAACCCAATAGCAACCAGTAGTCCCAATGCAATCACGCCGAAAGAAAACCTCCAGGCCAGTACTTGTTCGACAAAAATAAACCCCATGACAAGATACAGCAACCAGCGTGTTAAGCCGTCTCGGCTGCTCACCGGACCGAGAGAAGTTTGGCCAGAATCTCGAAATTGTGTTCGATAACTCATATCGACTGAGGAAAACAAAGACGACTTCAACTCTTTTTCATCCATGCACTCCAACAAGCTTTCTCTGGGATCGACATTCACCGCAAACAATTCTTTCCGGTTTAGCGGCAAACCAAATTCCATTTCGTAAATTCCTGCCCGGTCGGTGTTCGAGTACACAATCGTGTTTTCATTTTCGGAATTCATAACTTGCTGTGGTTCGCTCCGTTGGTCAGGTCGAAAAACCATGACTGGCATTTCAGAAACTCCAACAGAAAACGGACGGACCAATTCCTCTCCAACCAATTTTTGCCGTTCTGGCCAACGTCCTGAAACAACATGAAACACACACTCATTCATTACGGGGGGGAAGCTGGGCCAAATCGCCCAGTTGCCCCACGACCGATCAACGGCCGTGGTCAGAACCAACACCCTGCCCTGCCCTGCATCCGAATCAATAATCGCAGGGTCGCCGTTCTCGAATTTCAACACCACCCGCGCCGTTGAATCTTCGGGAAACGAGGTTTTAAAATAAGAATTCTTTTCCACCGATTCCAATCCGGCATTAGGATTCCCCAAAAATGGCTCCATAATTGGGTGTTCTATAATTGCGGAATCAAATGCAAATCCCGACGCGTTGTCGCTGGAACGATCAACTCGACTTTCAATTTTCACCGGTAGCAGACCCTGCCCTTCCTGGTATAGCGTTCGGTTGTAATTCTCAAGGTCAACTTGATCTCCCAGGCAGACAACCAAACCACCGCCGCCCCGAACGTAGGCAGTTAAGATTTCGACTTCCTGTGATGTGAGTCGGCCAATATTGCAGAGAAACAAACAGTCGTACTGCGTTAAGTCGGTTGAAATGAAATCGCCTTCGTTAATCACGCGTGGTTGAATCAAGCCGGTTGCATCGGAGGGGGACAACCGAGGTGACAGCGCCAAATCGAGATAGGCGGTTGCTGCATCCAATTCTCGACCGGAAGTAACGCCGTTGACCAACAGAACTCTCAATCGATCTTTCGCAGGCAGGGACAGCCATCGCCGATCATCTAAGCTCAACTGATCTTCCTGCAAACGTGCTTCGACTTGAAACTCGCCCGGCGCATTCAATGTGTAGGAAAAATTGGCCTGAGCCTCGGAATTTGGAGCCAAATCGACCTGCGTTGTTTGTGCCAACCGACCGTTGATAAATAATTCCACAGTCTGATTCGCCAGCGGTATCTCTCCTTGGTATTGAATGCTTACTAAAAAGTGAATCGGTTGTCCCACAATGGCTAACGGCTCGGCTATCTTGAAACTGGTCATTGAAGTGTTCGACGAAGCACCTTGTCCCTGGCTAATTAATCTGAGTTTTGCAACAGCGGAAATTTGCTCAAGTAACTTCCTAACCGCACCCTGGCGGGCAGGTGAGTCGGCAAGCCAATTCTCTTTTTGGAAATCACTGAGAATATAAACTTCCTTGCGGGCCAAATCTGGAGTTTCTTGAACCAGTTCCAAAGCCTGCTGCAAAGTGGCCAGCACATCTCCCCGTTCATCGGTCAATTCTAATTCATCGAGTTCCTGAATCACCTGACTTTTCTGATACGCTGGCTGGCGGATGATGAGATACGGTGCCGAGCCAGCAATTCTCATCAAATTCATTGCATCACTTTGTTTGGCAGAATCCAGGATTTTTCGAGCAATATCCTTGGCCTGATCGAAGCGACTTTGCGTTCCCTCCATAAAACCCATACTGAAAGAAGCATCGAGAATAATCACCCGATGTACGGGAACGTCCGTTTGAAAATACGCCCCTAAGTTTTCGACATAAGGCCGGGCCAATGCCACCGCCAGCAACAGCACGATGAGCATCCTCACGGCCAGCAACAGCAGTTGTTGAATTCGCAACTTGCGAGACTGCCTGCGGGCTGCGTTTAGTAAAAACTGCATCGCAGCCCACGAGGTTTCCTTGTACTGCCTCTTGTGTAGCAAGTGGATGAGTACCGGGATCGAGGCGGCGGCCAGGCCCCAAAGTAGCCAAGGGCTGGCAAATCCGAATGCCAGAATGTGTAACCTATCATCGATCATCAAATGTCCGGCATCTTAAATTCGAGAGTTACGGTGCATGCGGCTATTCAAATAACTGGCTAGCGCTACATCAAGGGGCATGTCGGTTCTTAACAGCGTGTATTCCATCTGCAGATTCCTGCAGTGAGAACGAACCTCTTTCAAGAAACCATCAAATTCCCGGTGATAGGCGTCCTTCAGCGAACGGGGATCAACCATCTGGTCTGCGGAAATTTCTAAACCATGAAACAACGTCGGCTCATCAAAAGGAAAATCCTGCTCAGCCGGGTCAATCACCTGCAGTAAACTGACATCGTGCCTGCAGTGTTTCAAGTGCTTTAACCCTAACAACAGCGTCTCCAGGTCATCAAACAAGTCGCTGATAATAATCACCAACCCACGCTGCTTGGTGCGCTCAGCGACGGAATGGAAAATACTTCCCAACGACGTTTCCCCCTGGGCGGGGGCCTCTTCCATCAAATGCAACAAACGCTTCAAATGAGATGGCTGGCTCGATGGCTGTAAAAAATTAGTGATTTCAGAATCGAACGTCGTCAGCCCCACAGCGTCTTGCTGTTGCGTGATCAAATAAGCAAGCGACGCGGCCACATAACGGGCATAATCGAGCTTCGAAACAGCAGCCCCCTCCGAGCGGTACTGCATCGACTCACTGGTATCCAACAATAAATGGCAGGCGAAATTCGTTTCCTCTTCGTACTGCTTCAAATAATACCGGTCGGTTTTTCCGAACACTTTCCAATCGACGTACCGTAAATCATCGCCGGGAACATACTCTCGATGTTCAGCAAACTCGACCGAAAAACCGTGATAGGGGCTCTTATGCAATCCAGAAACGTAGCCTTCCACAATTAACCGAGCTTGCAATTCAAGCCCGGTCAATTTGTTGAGAACTTCAGGATCAAGATATTGCCGACTGTCTTCCACTTTCAGGCAACCTCTATTTACGGAAATGTGGCAGGCTTAACCGGTCTCAGCCGAACGAAACAAATTCGGCATACCACCTTCGGCTTCAGACAAATGACCATCTACGGGAATCAGTTCTATTAAACGATCAACAATATCGTCGGGCGACACGCCTTCGGCCTCGGCGTTGAAATTCGTAATAATTCGATGCCGTAACACAGGTGCCGCCACCGCCCGAATGTCCTCGGCACTCACATAAGTTCGACCGTGCAACATGGCGTGGGCTTTGGCACCCAAAATTAAATATTGGCTGGCTCGTGGACCGGCCCCCCAACTCACATATTCCTTTATAAAATCGGGCACATCGCCTTTTTCACGGCGGGTCAGCCGAGCGAACTGCATCGCATACCGCACTAAGTGGTCAGCCACGGGCACCTTCCTCACCAACTGCTGTAACGATTTTAACTCTTCAAACGAAACAACTTTCTCAGCATGTTGTGTGGAAACCGAAGTCGTCTGCCGGACGATTTGAAACTCTTCGTCTTCATCGGGGTAGTCAACAAAAATTTCGAACATAAACCGATCGAGCTGCGCTTCCGGCAGCGGGTACGTACCTTCCTGCTCAATCGGGTTTTGGGTTGCCAGCACAAAAAAAGGATCGGGCAATTGGTGCCGTTTTCCGCCAGCGGTCACTTGTTGTTCCTGCATGGCTTCCAACAATGCCGACTGCGTTTTCGGCGGGGTGCGGTTGATCTCATCGGCCAACACCACATTGGCAAAAATCGGGCCTTCCAAAAATCGAAATTCTCGCATCCCGGTCGATTTATCTTCCTGAATGACATCGGTTCCCGTGATATCAGCGGGCATTAAATCGGGCGTGAATTGAACCCTGTTGAACGATAAATTCAGCGTATCGGCCAGCGTTCGCACCATCAGCGTCTTCGCCAAGCCGGGCACGCCGACCAACATGCAGTGGCCGCCTGCCAACATGGCGATCAACAACTCTTCGACCACCTGTTTCTGGCCGACAATCACCTTACCTAACTGCTCGGTAATCTCGCCGTAGGCTTTCTCTAACCGGCGAATCGCTTCCAAGTCCGATTCGGCGTCTTCTAGTTCGATAGGTTCATCTTGCGACATGTACTTTGGGCTCTCTGAAAATTGGGGACTTGTATGAATCTCTCATCATCCATTATTCAGAGGCTCGTTGTCAAATCTCACCTCATTATTACTTGTCCATGCCTCTATTCTACGAACAGGCAACAGCACGGACTACGCACAATCTTCACAATTATCGTTGAAGCAAGACTAAAACACTTTCAGAACGCCAAAACTCGTTTCGGGTTCTCGACTAAAATCGTCTGAATCTGCGCATCCGTCACGTCGAGTTTTTTAAGTTCGGAAACCAATTTCGTCGTACATGTTGTGTAGTCAGGGTCAAGGGCCATCCATTTCTCAGCTGATTTTTTCTCAGCCGTGAATTCGGGGTAATAGTAAGGGGCATGATCGTGGCTGAGAAGTATTTGCTTTTCGAAGCCGGAATTAAGCAGAGCTTTAATCAACCGAGCCTGCTTATCACACTCATATTTTTTATGGTCCACGCGATCAAACTGCACGTAACAGCCCAGCGAGGCAATTTGCCGATGGTATTCGGGAGCTTCCGAATTTTCGCGGTCATCCATGTTCCCTTGATGTCCAATGATTACCTTTTCGGGTTTCGCCCCGTGCTTCAGTAACAATACGGCTTCTTCAAAACCGCCTCCGTCGGTGGTGTGCGTGGTAATCGGGCAACCGGTTTCTTTGCTAGCAATCGCCGCAGCTACGTGCACAGCCTTTTCGCTGGGACGCAGATGCTTGCTCGTGCCAATTTTGATGATGCCTGCTTTAATATCGGTGAACTTCTCGCCCCACTCGCCCCTGGGGTCTTCCATGCCGGTGGAGATTTCTTTGATGTACAGCCCGGCCATTTGTTTGATGCCGTTTTTGGCGACACTCATCCGAACCGCCCAAGGATGTTGCGGAGCCAGCGCTTCGCACCAAAACCCAGTGCAGGCAATTAAGTGCACCTTGGTTTTTTTGGCGATGTCGGCCAACAGATAAGGATACCGGCCCACGCGAATGGGCGTGCATTCGACCACAGCCCCCGGGCCTTGCCCTTCAGTTAATGAGTCATGAAACTTGTCGAGCATGGCCGCTGTGCGAGCAATCATCTGCTTGCGAATCGGTTTTACGGGGGCGGGTGCCGTCTCGTATAATTCCGACCAATCAACAATCGGCGCGTGTTCGTGCATTAAAGTCGCACCTAGTTTTTGCGGGTCGATATCTCCCAAAACCGTTTGGACTTTCTTACCGCCACCTTTCGGAAAGTTGGCTTGAGAATTGTTGCTGAGCGCCGCACCAGTGGCGACCGCTGTAGCACATCCCAGGCCCTGCTTCAGAAAAGAACGGCGATTCACGGATTGCTTAATAGAGACGCTGTCTTGTTCATAGTTGTTCACGGCACTCATCCTTTTTTGAACATGTAAAAGAATAACAATGTCATCCTGAACGAAGTGAAGGATCTCAATTGCACTCAATGCGAGAGATTCTTCACTGCGTTCAGAACGACAGAAATTAGTCGCTTTCCGGCTCCGGGGTTAGCCCCAGTTCTTCAGCAATGCCTTGCAATGCTTCAATACAAAATGCAATGTGCTCATTCAGGTCAACCCCCAAATCTTCCGCGCCGGAGACAATATCTTCGCGGTGAATGGCCGCTGCGAAGGAGGCCTGTTTCATTTTCTTGCGCACGCTTTTAGGTTTCATGCCCTCTAACCGGGTGGGACGCACCAGTGCACACGCCATAATGAATCCGCTTAGCTCATCGCAGGCGTATAAAGTTTTATCCATCAGCGAAACACGCGGGCAATCTTCCAAATAATCGGCATGCGATTTAATCGCGTAAATCACGTCATCGGGGTAACCCTGCTCTGCAAGAATTGCCGAGCCTTTCAGCGGATGGTCAGGCGGGTCGGGCCAACGTTCGTAATCGAAGTCGTGCAGTAACCCAACTGTGGCCCACTTTTCTTTGTCTTCACCAAACTTGACGGCGTAGGCCCGCACGGTGGCTTCCACGGCCAGCATGTGTTTTCGCAGGCTGTCGCTTTGCGTGTACTCGGTCAACAACGCCCAGTTTTGTTCGCGGGTCACTCGATTGTCCTTCAAAATAGAAAAATCGAATTATCTCATCATTCCTGGCACAATGCTACTTCGCGAACGACTCTAATTCTTCCCAACGTTCATAAGCAACCGCCAGCTTGCCTTCCATTTTTTTCAACCGGGCCTGTTCTTCAGCGATTTGCTCACCCGGTTGTTGATAATATTCCGGATTGGCCATCGTTTGGTGTAGAGCCTCAAGGCTGGATTCTAATTCCTCAATGGTAGCTGGCAAGGCGTCGAATTCTTGTTGCTCTTTGTAGGCCAGACGCCGCTTGGGTTCATTCTTTTCTTCCCGGTTTTGTTGTTTCGGCTTTTCGGTCATTGTATTTTTGGCAGTTGCCTGTTGACGTTGGCGGACCCAATCTTCGTAGCCGCCGTCGTACTCGCGTACGCCTTGTTCTTCAAAGACAATCGTACTGGCGACGACGTTGTCTAAAAATGCCCGGTCATGGCTGACTAACAACACGGTTCCCTCAAACTGTACTAGCCGGTCTTCCAGCAGTTCCAAGGTTTCCGTGTCGAGGTCGTTGGTCGGTTCGTCAAGTACAATCACATTGGCTGGCTTGGTAAACAACCGGGCTAACAATACCCGATTTCGTTCGCCGCCTGAAAGATACCGCACAGGCATTCGGGCGCGTTCCGGAGAAAACAGGAAATCTTGCAGATAGCCCATCACGTGTTTCGATTTCCCGCCGACCTGCACGGTGTCTGCACCATCACCCACATTTTCGACAACCGTTTTTTCATCGTCTAACTGTTCCCGAAGCTGATCGAAATACGCCAGTTGCAGGTTCGTCCCCAGTTTGACCGTCCCCTCCTGAGGAGCTAATTGACCCAGGATAATTCGTAACAGCGTTGTCTTGCCTGCACCATTCGGGCCGATAATCCCAACCTTGTCGCCGCGCATGATAGTGGTCGAAAAGTCGTGGACAATTTCCAGGTCATCATAAGCGAACGAAATTTTTTTTACTTCTGCCACCAAGTTGCCGCTACGTTGGCCTTCCTGGATGTTTAACTGCACCTTGCCAACTTTGTTACGCCGTTCGCCGCGAATATTGCGGAGTTTCTCAAGCGCTCGCACCCGGCCTTCGTTTCTGGTACGGCGGGCTTTAATTCCTTGACGAATCCAAACTTCTTCTTGAGCCAGCTTTTTATCGAACAATGCGTTCTGCTTTTCCTCAGCTTCCAGCATCGCCTCTTTCCGCTTAAGGAACGTATCGTAATCGCAGGCCCAATCGAACAGCCGCCCGCGATCAATCTCGAAAATCCTGTTCGATAGCCTGCGCAGGAACGCCCGGTCGTGCGTCACAAACAGCAGCGATCCATTCCAACGTCCCAAAAACTTTTCCAGCCAATCAATCGCATCAATGTCCAAGTGGTTCGTCGGCTCATCGAGCAATAACAAATCGGGGTTCGAGACCAAGGCCCGCGCCAACAGTACCCGGCGTTTCATTCCCGATGACAACAGCTCGAACTGTGCCTCAGGGTCCAAACCCATTCGCGAAATAATCTGATTGACTTGATGCTCGCCTTGCCACTCGGGTTCAGATGCGTCCGAACCGAGTATTAACCCGTCAGTAACAATCGAGTGAATATTTCCCTGAATGTCTTGAGGAACATCTTGTGGCAGCAAGGCAACTTTGGTTCCCGCTGAGAGCAGCACTTTGCCGTCATCCGGCTCAATCTCGCCAGACAGTATCCGCATAAACGTCGTCTTGCCTGATCCGTTCCGGCCCAATAGACCAATTTTCTGCCCCGGTTCAACCTGGCAACTCACGCCGTCTAACAACGGAGGGCCGAGAAAGGAAATACTTAAATCGTTGATTGAAATTAAGGCCATAGTTTGAGTCTAGAGACAAGAGCAAAAAGACAAGAGAAACGGGGAATTCGTGCCACAAGGTACAGAGATCGCCACCGCAAAGCAACAATGCCGCCAAAACCCCTGAAACGGGTTGAATTCCCGGCCAAAGTAGAATTCCGCTCTCCACAAGTGGTATCATGGCGGGGTAATGAATTGATGTGATCCAAGCCAGTTGTCCAAAGGGTTTAAAATGTTGAAACGGTTTTCTTTCGTGCTCGTCGTTCTTTCCGTTTCGCAACACGTTCTTGCCGCCGATTGGCCCATGTGGCGGAACAACACCTATCGCAGTGGTGCTACGACTGAAAAACTTCCTGACGAGCTATCGCTCAAATGGGTGCGTGTACAACCGCCTGTACAAATCGCCTGGCCAAACGAATCGCGGCTGCACTTCGACGCGTCTTACGAACCGGTCGTTCTCGGCAAGCAGTTATTCGTCGCATCTCCCAATGACGGCAGCGTGACCGCTTGCGATACAGAAAGCGGTTCCGAAAACTGGAAGTTCTACACCGATGGCCCGGTGCGATTGGCCCCCGTCGCTTGGAAGAACAAAGTGATTTTTGGTTCTGACGACGGCAATCTATATTGTGTGAACGCTGAAAGTGGTTCGCTGTTGTGGAAAGTTTCCGGCGCACCCGCTGACCGCGACGATTACCGTCACTTAGGAAATAACCGCCTCGTTTCCTACTGGCCCGTTCGGGGCGGGCCGGTGCTGGACGATGCGGGTGTCGTCTATTTCGGGGCAGGCATCTGGCCGACGATGGGCGTGTTCGTGCATGCCGTGAATGCGGAAACCGGAAAACTCATCTGGACCAACGGCGACAGCCATGCGCTGGCCAACGTCCGCATCGACCATAACTATTTAAACGAAGCAGGCATCTCGCCGCAGGGTTACATGTTAGTTGTCGGCGAAATGTTAGTTGTTCCCAACGGCCGATCCATGCCTGCCCGCTTCGACCGAAAAACAGGCAAACTGAAATACTTTGTCCAAGGCTACCGAAACGGTGACAGCCGGGTTATCGCAACATCCGACTTGGCACTCGTTGGAGAGACAGGCGTGGTGAATTTGAAAGACGGCCGAGAAATCGGTAACCGCTGGGTGGCCGCCGGGAAAGAAGCCCCCAAAGCCTGGGACTTCGGAAAAGTTGACAAATTTGAAGGCCCACTATTCCCCTACAAAATGTTCCCCGCCTGCACGTTCCGTTCGGTTTTGGAAGCGGGCACAGCTTACGGCATGCATCAAAGCACGCTATACGCGTACAATGTTTCGAAAGGATCCGTCTCACTCTACGACAAAAAGTTCTCGAACCGCGATATCAAACCGGCCCGCTGGGATGTTCCCACCAGTTGGAAATTCGACACAAAAATCGAACCGGCCAAAACCGCGGCCCGCACCATGATTAAAGCAGGCAACCGTTTCTACAGCCACGTTGGTAAAACACTGGTCGCCATTGATGTTCCCACCGAGAAAAACAAAACGGGAAAACTCGCCTGGAAAAAGACACTCAGATCAACGCCGTCAAGTTTGGTCGCCGCAGATGGAAAACTGTTTGTGGTGACCGAAAAGGGCTCGATTCTATGTTTCGATGGCAAGAAATCAGAACAAGTTTATTTAACAAACGATATCACCTTCTTTGAAGTGCCAAGCCCCAACGACCGCTGGACGACTGAAGCCGTCGAAATTCTAAAAACCACAGGGGCCACTGATGGCTATGCCCTGGTCCTAGGCCTTTCAACCGGTCGGCTTGTTGAAGAATTACTACGTCAGTCGAACATGAATGTCATCGTCGTCGATTCCGACCAGGGAAAAGTGGATGCCCTGCGGAACAAATTGGCCGCACACGAAACTTTCTACACACGATTACAGGCGGTTGTGGGAAACCCGTTTGATTTTCCCTTCCCGCCGTATCTGGCAAACCTGATCGTTTCGGAAAACCTTACTGCGGTCGATTTCGGATCGACGTCAACAGTCAACAACGTGTTCAAAGCACTGCGACCTTACGGCGGGGTCGCCTGCTTCGCTTTATCGAGCGAACAACAAAAAACGTTTGCCAAATCGATTGTGGCAGCCAAAATTGAAAAATCAAAAATTCAAACCACAGAACGGTTCACCACGTTGACCCGCGTTGGTTCACTCCCCGGCTCATCCAACTGGACGCACGAAACAGGCGACGCGGCTCGGTCGTTCTTCTCGAAAGATGAACGTGTGAAAGCGCCGCTGGGAGTTCTGTGGTATGGCGACGGACGCGACCACGGGTTTTACAAACGCAAAGATTACGGTCACGGCGTGAAGCCGCAGGTGGCGGGCGGGCGGTTGTTCGCCCTGCAGATTGCCAGCAACACGCTGCACGCCGTTGATGTGTATACGGGGCGCCTAATGTGGACTCGCAAAGTGGGCGGCTCAATGCGGTATGCTTCGATGGAAAAAAATGTGTACCTTGCCGATGAGCGAAAATGCCTGGTCCTTGATGCCGCCACCGGCGAACCGGCTGCCACCTATACCGTTGACGTCGGGAAAGACAAAAGCGTGCCGGTCAGCGTGACCGACATTCGTGTGACCGATGACATCATTCTGTTTGCCGTGCGGTTCAATAAAGAAAATGCCATCAGTAAAGGCCGTTGGAATAGCAGTATGCTGGTTGCCCTCGACAGAAAAACCGGCAAACAACTTTGGAAACGGGCCGCCGACCATCGTTACAACACGGCGGCCATCGCCATCGGTGGCGGGCTGGTTTACTGCATGGACTCGCATTCCCCGCTTGAGATCGACCAAATGAAACGCCGGGGTACATCCATCGAAAACCTGAAAGTGACCACCTTGGCCATTCACGCCAAAACGGGTGAAGTCGCCTGGAAGAAAACCGCCACCGACCCGCCAGCAATTTTTGGATCGCTACACTTCATGGGGCTGCGAAGTAAGGACGATTGGCTGGCCTACTCAGCCGACAACGGTTTGCTGATTACCGGCAAGAACAACAAAACGCGGGCTTACAATGCCAAAACCGGTGAGGAAGTTTGGCAGAAAGATATCGTCGGCAACCAGCCGCTGATACTGGCTGAAAAAACCTTCATCAACCAATCGGGCATGACCTTCGATATCAAAACGGGCACAATCATCGACAGCAAACAACTTTTCAAACGAGGCGGGTGCAACTACGCCGTCGGCAATAAAAACTTAATCTTCCTGCGCGACAACTGTGCCGCGTATGTCGATATCAACGAGCAAAAACAGTACGACCTACGCAACCTACGTTCCGGCTGCAGCAACAGCCTGGTGGCCGCCGACGGATTGTTGAACGTCCCCTGTTTCTCAGTCGGCTGCGTCTGCAACTACCCGATTCAAACGTCGTTCTCCATGCTACACATGGCCGAAGTCGAAAAATGGGCCGGCACGCCGAAGGAAGTTGTAGAGGAACCGGTGAGCAAGTAGTCTGAAAAAAAATCTGAGAACGCTGATCATCGTGTGTGCCACTGGCTCCGCCAGTGCAAAGCAAACAATCGCACAATCACGTTCGGCACTGGCAGAGCCAGTGGCACACACGAATTGAGAGGGAAATCAATCTTCGGTCTTCAGTTTAACTTCCAATCCGTAATCAAGTAAATCAGGCGAGGCAATGTTCCCGCCGTCGTCGGTTTCGTTTTTACCAACCGACCAGAAGACGGCCTTCTCATCATCGATTGAATAACGAATCGTCTCCCCTTTCTTGCCGTACGGGTCTTGCCGCTGTTCCGGCAAGTACTTGGGAACAAGGTCTGATAGTTTTTCCGGGAACGTGCCGTGATCGCGTTTGTACCATTGGCTTGCTAACAGTGTCATCAAGCAGGCTTGTTTGACTTGTTCACGTGCGACTGCAGTTTCTACTTGAAGGACGGCCGCCAACATGAATTTCGCGATGAGTGACCTCTCAAAAAATACATCCAATTCTTCCGGTGGCAATTGACCAGGAAACCCGGTCTCTGCCGGACCGACGTCAAAAATTTCGGGCCTTCCCGCATAGCGGTTAGCACGTTCAAAGCGAGGTTTATCGACTTGGGATAACCAACCTGCGAACACTTGTCGGAAAATCCGATTGCTATATTCCGGTTCGTTGAAAATAAATAGCCCTAATTCACCGAGTGGAACGGGGATATCTGCCATCTCAAAAAGTTCGTCGGAGGAAGCCTGAAGGTTCAAATACGAAAAATATCCGGTTTTATACATCGTCGATGTCGGAGTTGTTAACTGGTAATCCTTTTTCAAATCCTTCATTGCCAACTCTAATATCTTGGAATCGACTTTTTTGTGCGAAGACCATGTGGCAATATCTTCGGTCACCATACCGTGAATGGCGATTCCCACCAGACGTTCGATAATTGTGCCATGCATGCCGGAATGTCGGCTGGAGCGAAATGCGGCGCGGTGAACGTTCCAGGCTGATTCCGCATCGCCTTCGGCTAGTAACCGTTTACCTTCCAATTTGGATATTCGAGCGAAATTGCGAAACTCGTGCGTCACAGGCAATAGAATCATTATGTTGACGTCTTTGGGTTGATGATAAACGGCGTTTGATTTCTCAGTGCCTTGCCTCCAGATTTCCAATGTCGGACGGTTATCTTCCAACCATTTGCGGACGTTCGGTTTCACATCGGCCCATGGTGTCTCAGTCTCTAATGCATCGATCCAATCTTCACTATCCGCGTCTGAAATTTCGATGAATGAATTCACCGCCAACCGGTACTCCACAAAAGCATTCTCGGCATCAGGAATATCAACCGTGCCGAATTCTTCGATGTCAAACGGGTGGCCGATATCGGGTAGGCCGGAAATGCGGTAGCCGCGATAAGCGAACGGGGCGGCGATGATTAGCAAGGCAACCATGCCGCCGATGATCCACCAGGGGCGAAACCACCACGGCATTTGGTCGGGTTCAATTGAATTGGGTTGTTCGTTCATACTTAAGTGCTTTCCCGAATTGGTCGCGGGGACTGACGGCGTGCCGTCGGTTTAGACAATTTAGAAAACGTCAATATAAACGTACCGGATCACGCGGAGAGGGTTTGTTTACCGAATTTTCTTGAAATTCATTCGCGCAGGGTCGAACCGGAATAGAAACTTGAAATGACACTTTGGAACCGGCTTTAGGCGGCTGCGTTCATCAACAGCTCGGTCGAGACGGCCTCGATTTGCTTGGCTGCAATGTTTGTTAGTCCGTCGGCGAAGCCGACTAACAATGCCAAGTCGGCGAGTCGGTTAATTCGTCGGGGAATGCCGCCTGAGATTTCGAAGATTGCTAGCAAAGCCTCTTCCTGAAAAATCGGCTGGTCGGTCCCTGCAGTCTGTAAGCGGTGTTGGATATACGAGGCCGTTTCTGGAAAGCTCAACGGTTGCAAGAAACTTTTGACGGCCAGCCGGTCGTTGAATTGGCCCATCCGCTGGACCTTGCCCAAAAACGGTTGGTCGGCCAACAGGACTAGCGAGAACTCTTTCACGCCTGGCTGACGTAAATTCAACAACAGTTGCAAGGTTTGGAAAACCTTCATATTGTCGATGAAATGCACGTCGTCAATGATAAACACCGGCGAAAGGCCTTCGGTTGTCAATTGTTCGATTCGCTCTTCAAAAATTCGTAAAATTCGATCGACGCTGAAGTTGTCTGAAAAAACGTCGGCTTCTTTTTCACCAAGACGAACAGTTAAATCTGTCAGTAACTCAGTCGGTGTCAGTTGCGGGTACGAAATTCGCACGATGGGCCGGAAAGTTTCGGGCAATTCAGCCTCAAGAACCTGGGAAAGATACGTTTTGCCGAGGCCGACGCCGCCTGTAAGTAAGCCGGCCCCTTTACCGTGTTCGACCAGGTACCGCAATTTCAGCAAGGCGGCCTGATGCGATTGGCTACGGAAGAAACTCTCGGGTTTCGAGTAATCTTCGAAAGGCTTTTGGTTTAAATTCCAATACGTTTCGTACATGGCTGCCACATCCTTGACCGCGCGCAAAAAATTCCGGTATAGGATCGATATCGGTGTGCAAAACACTCGACCTTGAGAATTTTACCAGATTGGAAGACAGGGCAGTTTGCGAGGTTCGCAAAACATGGAGCAACACAAACCCGTTTATAGACCTAGAACATCGGCCATCGAATACAGGCCCGCCTGCTGGGTCACCAAATATTTGGCCGCCATCAAGGCTCCGTAACCGTAACTGTCGCGGGTTTGGCCGCGCACATCGAGATCGATGGTTTCTCCCATCAGGCCAAACACAATGGTGTGTTCGCCCACGTTGTCGCCAGTTCGCAGAGCGTGGTACCCGATTTCAGACTGTGGACGCACGCCGGGACGACCTGACCGACCGTGAACATGGTCGGTTTGGCCCATTTCCTCGGCGACAATCTCGCCGAATTTGAGCGCCGTTCCGCTGGGTGAATCTTCTTTGAAACGGTGATGCCGCTCGATAATTTCGACATCAACGCCTCCAGGAACAGACTTCAAAACCTTGGCAGCTTCTCGGACCAACTTCATTGTTAAGTTGACCGCCAGGCTCATGTTCGGTGCCAGGACTAACGAAGTCGATTGAGAGATTGCCAGAACGCCCTCTTTTTGTTCGTCGGTTAAACCGGTTGTTGCAGCGACAAGCGGGATGCTACGTTCCTCGCAAATTGCGGCAATTCGAATCAAACCGGCGGGAAGTGAAAAATCGATAATCACATCGACTCGATCACCCAATTCCGCCTGTAAGGGGACGCCGATGTTTCCGATTCCCGCCACTTCACCTGCGTCCGAACCTAACAGCGGACATTCTGCATATTCCAATGCAGCGGCCACTTCCAATTCCGGGTCTGCATGCGTTAAAGCCACAATTCGCTGGCCCATCCGGCCAGCGGCTCCGTTTACACCCACTCGAATTACGTCTGCCATTTGGCTGTTCCTCTGCTGAATTATGAATTCTCTATTCAAGAGATGTTGTGCGTCTGGTTCACACTAATGTTAACTTCCCGACATCGCACACTCAATGTTCTAGCAAGGTTCTGTTCGAGTCTTCCAGAATTTCATGTCTCGCAAAGTTTCTGAATGGCTGTTGTAAGCTCTTCTTGGACTTCAGAATTGGCTTCACCATTCAATGTCAATTCGAGAACCTTGACAGTTTCGCCGCCTGCAATCTTTCCCAATGCCCAGGCGGCTGCACCGCGAATTAATGCTTCGGAATCTTTTAAGGATTCAACTAAAACTGGAATTGCAGCTCGATCTCCCGCATTACCAAGTGCAATGGCCGCATTTCTTAATAGGGCAGCCCGGTCCGTTCGATACAAGGGCGTGTCTTTAAACCGCTGTTTAAATTGTGCGTCGTCCGTTTGCAATAATTGAATTGCATTCACGGGCGATAACCCTGTTGTCGGTTGGAATGCGGGTTCTAAAGAAATCGGCGCTTTACGATTCCACGGGCAGACATCCTGGCAAATATCGCAGCCGAAAACCCATTCTCCCATTTTGTCGCGTAATTCGATCGGAACGGGGGCGTTTCGTAATTCAATAGTGAGGTAAGAAATGCACTTGCTCGCATCGAGAACATGCGGCTCGGGGAACGCGTCCGTCGGACAGGCATCCAGGCAACGGGTGCAAGTTCCACAGTGCGAACTTTCATGTGGCTGGTCGTATTCCAATTCGAAATCAACTAATAACGCCGCTAAAAAAAACCAACTGCCGATGTGTTTGTTGATGAGCATGGTGTTTTTGCCGAACCAACCGAGGCCCGCCAGCTTGGCAAAATCGCGTTCTAAGACGGGGGCCGTATCGACCACGCCTCGAGTTTTGCAATCGGGAATTTCGGAATGCAGAAAATCGGCCAGTGGCTTCATTTTTTTTCGTAGCACATCATGGTAATCGGCCCCCGACCAAGCATACCGAGAAACACGGCCTTCTGACGGTTTGAGTTCTGGCGGTTCAACAGTGTGGTAATTGACCGCCAACAGCACCAGGCTTTTCACACCGTCAAGCACTAAGTCCAGCCGCTCGTAAGCCTCTTTACGCCTTTCTAGGTAGTGCATTTCGCCAGCAAAACCGTTTTCCAGCCATTCACAAAAAGGGTGAAACCCGCTGGGGGTGACCGCGGGGGCAATGCCTACCAAATCGAAGCCGCAATCCAAAGCTTTCTGCTTCAAAGTTGACGTGATTGATTCAGACATCGAACTGCTCATGGCACCGGCTGGCTAGGACTGCGTTTGTTGAAGCTTGGCCCGTTTCGACAACTTGTGAATCGGTACATTTCTCCAAGGCCGAATACCGGGGGTGGCGAACCGTTTTGTAAGGGTCATTACGAGCGGCATTGTAACAACAGATAAACGCCCAGCGAGAATTCTCACTTTTATTTTGGTCGGACCGATGCAACAAATTGCAATGGAATAACACAGCGTCGCCGGCTTCCAACTCGCAATAAACATTTTCCAACCGGTCGAGCGCCACTTGAACACGTTCTGGGTCGGCCCCCGTCTGGTCGCCGACGGCTCCATGATTGATGCGTCCCATTTGGTGTGAGCCACGGATTACCTGCAAACAACCATTTTCTTTGGTCGCTCGATCGACGGCAATCATGCAACTGGCCAACAGCGGAAACGGGCAGCAGTAGTCGTACCAATACCCGTAATCTTGGTGCCAAGCCCAGGCCCCACCATCGCGGGCTTCTTTCAAAATCATTTTGTGATGGTAGTGGTAAACTTCGCCTTCCAACAATTGCTCAACCGCATTGACTAAACTCTCAGACCGCACGATGTCAGAATAAATATCGTTGTCGGTCAGGCCATTCCGGACTGCAATTTTCACCGAGCCGCCTTCGCCGTCGTCCCGACCGCCTGCTTCCTGCTGAATTTGGTAATCGGCCTTGGAAATATTTTTGAGAAGATCGACTTCATCTGAATTCAGAAAGTTTCGGGCAACAACAAACCCATCTTCACGATAACGGGTGAGATCAGATTCGGTGAGTTCGATAGCAGGCATTGAATATTCCTCATTAGTCGAGCAAAGCCACACAAATAGCCTGCACCGATTATACACAACGCAAGAGTCCAATGCTGCCAACAGAAGAGAAATCAGGCTTTGAAAATTTTCTCGCGGCCAGTAGCGACATCTTTTGTCGCATTACGTGTATCGAGCACCATATTGGAATGCTCGACAATAAAATCACAATCGTAGGCACTGTGGTCGGTGGCGATTAACACACAGTCTTGTGAGGCCAAAAACTCAGGCGTTAGTTCCGTGCTCGACATTTCGGGAACATCGTGATGTCTCATCTTCGGTAGGTGGGGGATGTGCGGGTCGTTGTAAGTCAATTCAGCTCCGCGTTCCAGCAATAATTCCATCAACACAAAAGACGGACTTTCGCGTGGGTCATCCACGTCTTTTTTATACGCCATGCCGAGAATACAAATTTTACTGCCTTTTATCGGCTTGGCTTGTTCGTTTAAAAACTCGGCCAGCCGCAAAACAACGTACTCTGGCATTTTGGAATTCACTTCGCCTGCCAGTTCAATAAACCGCGTATTGAGTCCCTGTTTGCGTGCTAACCACGTGAGGTAAAACGGATCGATTGGAATGCAATGACCGCCTAACCCCGGCCCTGGATAAAACGCTTGGAACCCAAACGGCTTCGTCTTCGCAGCATCGACGACTTCCCAGATATCAATGTCCATACGGTCGAACAACATTTTTAATTCGTTGACCAGCGCAATGTTCACCGCGCGGTAGGTGTTCTCTAAAATCTTGCACGCTTCGGCAATTTCAGGACTCGAGACGGGCACAATTTTGACGATGGCATGGCCGTAAAGGGCTTCCGCCAAATCGCGGCTCGTTTCGTCAATGCCGCCTACCACCTTGGGAATTCCCGAAGCGGAAAAATTGGGGTTCCCTGGGTCTTCACGTTCGGGGCTGTACGCTAAGTAGAAATCGGTCCCGACTTTCAGACCGTTTTCTTCGAGAATTGGTTGCAGCACATCGCGGGTTGTGGTCGGGTAAGTTGTGCTTTCCAAAATGACCAACTGATCGGTACGCAACGTTTTAGCAATCGCCCGTGCCGTCGATTCAACATAGGACAAATCGGGATCGCGACTATCAGAAAGTGGTGTGGGAACGCAAATGAGTAGCGCATCCGCTTCACCCAATCGACTCATGTCGGAAGTCGGCTCGAACTTCCCCTCTGAAATCCATTTAGAGATCTCTGCCGAGTCGATGTGCTTAATGTAACTTTCACCGGCGTTGAGTGCATCGACTTTTTTTTGATCGACATCAAAACCAATCGACCGAAACCCGGCGGTAATAAATGCGTTAATCAGCGGCAACCCAACGTAACCTAGGCCGATGACCCCAATCAATGCCGACTTGTCTTTTATTGCTTGCTTCAATCCCTGACTCATACGACTCCATCCTTGTTCCGAAGAATACTTGCGCGCGGGATCATAACACCCAAGCTACCGGAGTGCAACTTCTTTGCGGGGACGTGAGATTCTTCGCGAAGCTCAGAATGACAGACGGGCTGCTGGCTACGGTTTTGCGACCGAGATAAAAGCTGGCTTGCTGGCGTAGGTCGTTTTCATTACGAAGTTAATCGAAATGTGGGCCATCACTGAAATTTGTTGCTTCTCAACCGGCTCGGCTTTATCGTCTGCTTTCAATGTGATGTGCCCTTTCGACTCTTTCCCGCTTAAAATCAATTTACTGTTCTTCTTATCGACGGTCACGCCTTTAGGCAGTGCATTGGCAAAAATGCCCAGGTGTTGGTACAGAACGTCTAACGACACGTTTTTATCAAACCCTTCAGCACGTACAATTTCGACCTCAATTTTTTGCGATTCCCCCGGCTTGAGAGAAATCTCAGCCGTACTAATTTTCACAGCACGAATATCGTTCGGCTCACCGACAGAAATTGTATGCAGTTCCACCGGCCAATGACCGCGACCGCCGCCTGGCGAGTACATTTCTTGATAGGTGGTTGCTACTGCACTCAACTCAACAGGCTCTGCACCTTCGACTTCATGTGTTCCAGTTCCTGAGATGACGATATTCGTCGCTGAAAGCAGTACCCCCGGTTTGGCCTCAATCACTATTGAACCGTCTACACCGCTGTCAGCCAGAATTCGGCCGCAGTGTGCCGTCAATCCTTCCGGCAGGCCTTCCACGTTCAGTTGCACTTCACCGGTGAAGCCATTTTTCCGGACAACCCGCACGAAAAATACGCCATAATTTCCTGGAGTGAGAAGTGTTTTATCGGTATCGGCATACAGTTCAAAAAACGGTTCGCTGCGGGTGACTTTCAAGAAGTACACAAAGTCGACCCCACCACGCAAATGTAGGTCGCGAATCTCAATGCTAAATTTTCCGTCCGCGGGTGCTGTCCAGTTCTCGATTAACGAATCAGCAAAGCCCCGTTTATTCAGGCGCATGTCATCGTTTTCCGATTGGCGTTTACCGTCGGCGTTTAAAATTCGAATAATGGAATCGAGGGCCGACTGATGACGCCGGGCGATCACTTCGATGCTGAATTTTTCACCCTTCTTGGCTTCAAATGTGTAACAGTCAATATCCGAAGCCGATTCAATGCTCCCGCTAATTCCAGCAGGAACGGAAACAACTTGGCCTTCAGCAGCCGTGTTGTTGGGTTTTGGTTCTTCAACGACCAACGGCAAATCAGTGACGACCACAGGAACCGGGTTACTAGGCCCGTTTGCCAAAGGCAATCGCAACCAATGCTTGCCCGGCTGCAAGTTTTGTGGAACTTTAAACGGAGCTGTTCGGTTTTCAGGCAGTTGCGCCCCGATCAATTCCAGGTTGATATCCCTTGCCGCTGCCACACCCATCGGAAACACATTTGAGACGAAAGGCCGGTCGTTGATCTCGATCGAATACTCCCAGTACTTGTTGCCGGAGTAACGAACATCGCGGATTTCTAACAAGTAGTCACCGGCTTGCTCAAATTGATGACTTAAGAATGGGTCGCCGAAAAAGTAATTATCGGATGTCGCCACGGTTGAGCCGTTTGCGTTGCGAATCGAAATGATCGGATCCGCGTGCGTTTGCATGTCATGAATTCGATCGTTCAATCGCCCCGAACGAACATGAAAACTTAACGATTGCCCCGCGGTCACTTTAAATTTGAAGTAATCGACATCTTCAGCCTTCTCAACGCAGCCACAAACCGTGCTGGGCAGCGTGAACTCTTGAGCCTTGTCGGCAGAATTATTGGGTTCTTTCTCGGAAAATACCGGGTCTTGCACGATGACCAATTGCCCCAGCGTGCTGGCTCCACGCGGAGTCATCAATCGAAAATCGCGAACGCCTGGCTT
>Ga0115002_10001863_pt1 | contig 28304 bp, 18 predicted proteins | sample ArcticOcean_MG_C_8_FD_89576 | JGI IMG/M metagenome (GOLD analysis project Ga0115002, IMG submission 89576) | Marine microbial communities from western Arctic Ocean - ArcticOcean_MG_CB11_86 | ecosystem: Environmental > Aquatic > Marine > Oceanic | place: Arctic Ocean: Canada Basin | collected... | reverse complement strand
TTTTTAATTGAAAGTGGTATTTGTTTAAAACGAATACCTAATATAAATAGCTCGTTATGTTTTTATAGCAAGAAAAAATATTCTTGATTGAACATAGAGTTATAACAGCGACGAATATCTTTTTCTGCGGTACACTCGCTTAAATTCATCGTCTAGATTAGCTACTAATAAGGAACAGACAGCAATGACACGTTTATTTTCAGTACTATTAGTTATCGTTGCCGCCCAGACTGGCTGGACCCAAGACTTTTCTGGCGTTGAGATTAGAACCACTCAACTTGCAAATGGTCTTTATATGATGGAGGGGGCTGGCGGCAATCTGGCCGTATCTGTTGGCGAGGATGGTGTTTTTTTGATCGATGATCAGTTCGCGCCACTCAGCGGAAAAATTATGGCTGCCATTGCTGAGTTAACAGATGCTGAAGTAGAATTTTTGGTAAACACTCATTGGCATGGTGATCATACGGGTGGCAATGAAGCATTCGGAAATTCGGGAGCGATTATCGTGGCCCATGACAATACACGAGTACGAATGACCGAAGAGCAGCTTAGACAAATCTTTGATACGACCTATCCCCCTAGACCTGCAGACGCTTTACCGATCGTCACTTTCGATGATGAAATGACGTTTTACTGGAATGGTGAAACTATCCGGGCTTTTCATGTGGATCCTGCTCACACTGACGGCGACGTTATTCTCTATTTTGAGAATGCTGATGTGTTTCACATGGGAGATACCTTTTTTAATACGTTCTATCCATTTATTGATGTTGACAGCGATGGCGATATTGATGGAATCATTGCTGCAGGATACCGAGTCCTTTCTATGGCAACCCCGGATTCACAGATTATTCCTGGGCATGGACCTCTAGCCACTGCAGATGACTTGAACGAATGGCTAAAAATTATGCGGATTACCCGAGAAAGCATGCAAGAGCTTATCGATGAAGGATTATCGGAAGATGAGGCTGTTGCTGCTCGCCCAACGGCGCAGTTTGACGAGTCTCATGGCGGTGGTTTTATGAACCCTGAAACTTATAATCGTCTTCTTTATCAAAGCTTAAGTAGGTAGACAGCTCTCTCACAGGACGATAGTCTCAGGCTTTTTCGGTTGGGCTATCGCTCGTATTCTGTGGTGAAGTTTTGTGCTCGTGCCGGGTTTATTTGACCCATGGTCGAACGTGTTTAAAAGTCACCTATATTCACTCGTCCTCGTGTTTCAGCTAAGAAATGAAACAATACGATTGCAAGAATAGTTCACTATCAGCTGGTATCAATATAATGACAAAAAAACCCATAGAACCTCGTGTTTTTCCACCTTCAGCGACACAGTTAGATGAAGCACAGGAGCGAGTTTATAATGCAATTACCTCAGGCCCGAGAGGGGAAGTGGTCGGCCCTCTGGGTGTCTGGCTTTGGCGACCAGAGCTAGCGGACCGAGCTCAGCGTCTTGGAGAATATGCGCGTTACAACACAAAATTGCCACCTAAGCTTTCCGAGTTAGCAATCCTTGTAGTGGCGAGATTTTGGGGATCAGAATTTGAATGGTGCGTTCATAAAAAAATCGCTTTAGAAGCGGGTTTGAACCCTGAAGTAGTGGAGGCAATCAGAGTTGGTAAGGCGCCTTCCCTGGAAGAGCAGGATCAGGTTGTTGTCTACGAGTTTAGTCGGACGTTACTGGAGCAGAGAGCAGTTAACGACGATCTATACGAGCGTGCCATTGAGGTGCTTGGCCAAGAAACCACTATCGATCTGGTGGCAATCCTGGGTTATTACTCTTTAATTTCATTGACTATTAATGCCTTTAGAGTGTCTCTGCCAGAAGGCTCAGAACCAGAACTGTAATATCAAACAACTACTGTAAGGTACCTTTTCTTAGGAACTCTCCGCGTTCCGCAGATTTAATTATCGTTTCCTGAAGACTAGATTTTCGTAGTACTAGTAGTGGAATCTCCACTCCAGCATTGCCCAGGCTCCAAACCGTACGGAACATGTGGGCTAAGTTGTGAACGGGCTGATCATCTACCCTGACTACTATGTCACCTGGTCGAAGTCCTGCTTTGTCTGCCGGGCAGTCACGGTACACGCCGACAACGGTTAGTTCATCGTTTTCATCATGTAACAGCATTCCTAACCAAGGACGTGGTGGTAATGATCGGCGCCCATTATCGCAAAGCTCATCAATAATGGGTGTCAGCAAGTCGATCGGGACGAACATATTTACAGTTTTCCGAGATTCGCCTACTTCAAAACCTTGGATAACTAAAGAGCCAACGCCACAGAGTTTTCCGTTCGAATCTACTAAGGCGGCTCCAGACCAATTTTCACAAGGAGGCGTAGTGAAAATGGCTTCATCGAGTACGTATTCCCAGCGGCCAGCGAATTCTTCTTTTGCTACTACGCATCCGTTAATAGTTTGCGAATCATTTTTTTTGCTAGTGACAATAGAGATGGCGTCACCAATTCCTAGGGCACTCGAGTTCCCCATCTGCATTGCAGGGCCGGGTAGTGGCATCATAGGCTTTATTAGGGCAAGACCACTCCGAAAATCATTGCCCACTACGTAACCTGGGACAGCATGACCATCTTGAGAAGAAAGCCAAATGTCGCAAGCTTCATTGATCAGATATCCAACGGTGACAATTAACCCGTCATCGCGAAGGCGGATACCATGGCCAGTTCGTTCAGTTCCCAGAAGACCGGCGGTCATAGCATCTTCTGGTACGTGAGCCTTTATGGATACGAGTGCCCCAAGGGAAAAGTCAGTTAGCAAGTCTTTTGAGTCGTCAATCTCTAAGGGGATATCCATCTACGCTCTCTATTAATTCGTTAACGTCTTTGATAAGCAGGCTTATGCGTTCCTCATCTCGAACTTCTAGTCCATTCCGTAATCGATTAATAATCATGACAAGGTTTTGCCTTATCATGACCAGATCCTGAATTGGTACAGCGTACCCTGCTTCTTCAGAGACCGCGAGACCATTTCCAAGAGATGCTGCGATATACCTGGATGATTCGAGTATATGATCGTCATACCCAAGCCTCGTGGCGCTAACCATCCGCAGCCAGTGAAGACGCTGATTAGGGTCAAGTACTAGAGCACGTTCTATCAAACGCAGAGCATCATAAGCATATCTTTCCGTGTTTACTGAAACGCTAGTGCGCCATCCGGCCCTAAGCTGTACTGCTGCTGAATACCAAGCATCGGTAACGCTGCTGCGCCCAAGTTCAGCATCAAGTTTAGCTAAAGACTCCCAGTCTTGATTTTGACCATAATGCCAGCCTTCTAGTACGGCTCTGGCCGGTCCGATTATGTTTTCCGCAATGATTTGGATATGCTTTGGAGCATCTTCAGTTCCCACTATGCCGAGCCAGTCTTTTACCAGGTTGTAGCGAGCTTGCATGTTTCTGGGGTTTGCATTTATTGCCTCCAAAAATGCCTGCCTCGCACGGTCTATCTCAAAGTTAGATTCATATAGGATTCCGTATAGTTCAAGTTGACTAGACTTATTGATAATTTTTTCTGCAAGCCGCTCCAGTCGGTTGTATTGCCCGAGCTGAAGTATTCTCCGTGCCAGATACCCATAATCGATTATGTTGCCAAACTGTGTATGTACCCAGCTATCGGATTGGAGTAGTGGGTCATAGGGTTCGAATAGTTCAATGAGCTCAGGTAGTAGCAATCCATCTGCCCGGCTATTGCTATGTGTTGCCATTAGATTGTTGTTATCTGTGCTTAATGGAGAGCCATGTGCAAAAGAGCGAGTGCCTGTTTCATCCATTGCTAGGGCTGCAAACAGGTCTTCAGCACTGTTCATGCCTAATCGGCTGTAGTGCATGATGTCTGAGTTAAATGGTTGTCCACTACTGATTAGCTGGCTCTCTAGATCAAGCGGTGCATCTGAAGCTAAAAATATTAGTACTTGTGCTGCGGGATGATAAAGCCTGACATTTGCGAATTCAGTCACTAATGTTGCGGCTAGAGTCCGCAGTAGCTGTTCATTGATGAATTCCGAATTCATCCATTGTACAAAGACTCCATCATCATTGAGATGGGTTTTAGCCTCAGCGATGAACTCTTGTGTGAATAGATGAGATGCCCCCGCTGTCCAGGGGTGGGACGGCTGAGAAATGATGGTGTCATAGGTTTTGCTAGTAAGGCGAAGGGCGTTACGAGCATCATTTATAACGATATTAAATCGAGAATCTTCAAGAGGATCTATATTTCGCAGGCCTTGCAGTTGGCTATTTGCTGCAATAACCTCAGGTTCAATTTCAATGACATCGATTTGACTAACAGAAGTAGGGATGCCTTCTAGCGCAACGCCACCACCAAAACCGATAACAAGCATATTTTCCGTGCTGGGTCTTGCGGTGACGGCAAGTGCTGTTAGCCATTTCTCTGGGTCTTGAACTGGAGGAGAGCCTTTTGCTGAGATAGAGGCTTCAGGTAAGCCGTTTGTACGCAGGTAATAATAGCCATCCTCTTCAACCATGAATACGGTAGATGAACGCCCCACGCCGTAGTAGATTTCGCGGGGATTACTAAGATAGTTAGGAATAAAGCCAGTGCTAGATATTGCTGCTATGGGTCTTGACGGCTTATAAACTAGTATGACTGCTATTAACAAAACAGCGGTGAGCCCTAGATAGACTGGTTTAGGCTTTGCTATTGTGGCAAGAGCCCATAATGCAAGCCCGAGGTTGAGAACGATGGCAATGCGGATGGTTCCTTCGAACCCAAGTTCTGGTATTAGGTAAAAGCCCGCAAGAATTGCACCAATTATTGCGCCCACCGTATTCCATGAATAAATGCGTGCCGTGCTAGTCATCGCTTGCTTTTCGTCCTTAGCGAAAACACGAATGGCTAGAGGTAAGGTAGCGCCCACAAAAAATGTGGCGGGTAGCATGACTAGGGCAGCATATATTGCTATCTGATGGGTGGTTAAATTTGATGGTATAAGTGGGACCATCCATCTATACACGGCAATAGAGAATAGGGCTATTAAAACTTGAGAAAATGCGAAGGCTATGATTGCGCGCTCTCGCGTTCCCGCCATTTTCCCTGCTAGAGCACCGCCGATTGTAATGCCGGTTAAAAAGGCCGCAAGCATTGTGGCAAATGCATAGATGCTTCCGCCCATCACATGAGACAGCATGCGAGTCCATAAGACTTCATAGATAAAAGAGGTGGCTCCAGATATCAGTATCAATGGCAGAATCCAGCCTCGATTAGAAAGAAATAGCTTTTTCAGTTTGTTTTTGTGCGTCAGGGTAGTATCAAAAAATGGAAGTATGCATTTGCCGATAAAATTAACCGTAGAATTCGAGTTTTCTTTCGCTAATTCATGGGTAAATCGAGGTGAACGTGTTGCTAATAGGGTTGCGATGCAAAAAACAGCTGCATTTACAGCTACGCCAATCCAGACTGTTCCGTTTAGACCAAGTCTCGGTAAAAGAATAAATGCTGCCACAAGAGTTCCAATAACAGCCCCACCCGTGTTGGCTGCATAGAGCAAAGAAACCCTTGGTCCGAGTTCCTTATTAGTTCGGACCGCATGGCGTGTCAGTAATGGGAGGGTAGCCCCCATAAGACCTGTTGGCAGTGCTAGCACTAAAAAGCTAGTCAATAGGTAGAAAACTGGTTGTCCAATTGTGTCTCCATGAGGTGGTACAGGTTGATCGCCGAGCACAGAGACATAAAGATTTCTTGCGGCTAGCAGAAGGAGTGGTACGGTTAGCGCAGATAGAGCTATACCTATTTCCAGCAGCCCATAGACTAATACTGGTCGTTTTACTTTTGATGCGTATCGTCCTGCTATCGTTGCGCCAAGAGCCAGACCACCCATGTAAGCTGCTAGCACTGTTGCTACGGCAATTTCACTGGTTCCAAACGTTAGTGAAAATTGTCTTAGCCAGGCTGTTTGGTAAAGGAGAGCTGCAAATCCTGATAAAACAAAACAGGCAACAACAGCTGAAAGTGCAAGCTCGTCCCCTTGGTTTTTGGGTGGTAGTGCGGACTCCTTTTGAACGGTTGGTGCGTTCAGCTTCTTTTTTTTATGGCTTTTCATTTGCAGGCCTCGCGTATGCCAATAAGGATATAACACTCTTTAAGGTCTATTTTTTACAATAAATAGACTAGAGATTTCGGTATTATGGCCGCCTCAGAACAATAACATTATTCAAGTTAGCGTCTTAGAATAGCCCACCACCGAGCGATATTAAGCAGACTTGATAATGAGCCAGCGACGTAGGTTAGTGCCGCTGCAGTTAGCAGAGTGCGTGCACCGGACTCATCGCCTGGATGTAGCAGTTTTTTGGATGAGAGTAATGGCAGCGCACGCCCAAAACTCGCGTCAAATTCAGTAGGTAATGTAAGACAATGAACTGCGATGCCTGATCCTAGTGTAAGAAAACCTCCAAGTAACATTATTATTCCGATAGCAGGCGCCCGTGTGAGGGCTGCAGTGAATGGGGCTATCATAAGGATGCCCGCGCCAATTTTTTCCACAGGTCTAACCCACCTTACTAGTTTGGTTCTCCATTTTAGAGGCTTAAACCCTCTAGCATCTTGTATTGCATGGCCAACTTCATGTGCTGCAATTGTAATTGCTGCGAGTGAGCGACCGTTGAAGTTTGCTTTAGATAGACGAATTACCTTGTGTAAAGGATCATAGTGATCCCCCATATCGGATATCTCTGTTTTTACGTGTCTTAGGTCGAGGTTGTTTAGCAGTTGACGTGCAAATTCACCGCCACTATGGGCATAGCGATTTTTAGGACGGCTGTATCGAGCGATAACAGCCTTCACCCACAACCCTGGGCCGATCGTTAGAATAAAAAAACCTAATACAAAAATGATGATATGCATAGGTAAAATCCGTTTTATCGATGTAAGTTAAATCTATTTTTCTTTGCTTGGAAGAGACTTTTTTGTGGCAGCATCGTTGCGACGGAATATCGCTTTCTACTTGGTTTTGAGCTTCTCGTAATAGGCGTATGAGATTCCGATTATTAGAGTTAGGGTGAACGCAATGAGGCAAGTATGCGTTCTTCCATGGTCAAACTGACGCTAATGGTGGACTCGTCGGTTAGCAACTGGCTCCAAAGCTTTAGTGGCTTCTGTGAGAAAATAAGATCTGCTGTTGCGGGGACAACTTTCCACTGTCCTATAGCAATTTCTTGATCTAGTTGACTCACTTCCCAACTTGCATGTCCCGCATAAAGTCGAAGTTGTCTGTCAGTGTATGCTGTTTCAATAATATTCTGGAGAAACTCAGGATCAGTGCTCAAGTAGATGTTATCGAACACGGGCTCTGCCTCGGGCAGGTTAGTTTCAGGATCATCGATTAGAGCTAGTACGTTGGTACGCGCCATTGGCCCACCAACAAAGATATTTTCACTATAATTTTCCATAAAACGCATGTTTGGAAAAACAGTTGATGGAATAACCCATGTAGGACGGTTGATTGCTACGCCGAGTACACCTTCAGGCTGATGATGCAGCAAAAGTATTACAGTTTCTGAAAATCTAGGATCACGCATCTCGGCGGTCGCTATCAGAAGCATTCCTCTAGCAGGTAGCTGTGAGAATGCAGGAGCAGACCCTAGGATCATAAGTAGTAGTAAGCGTAGCGCCATAATGATGGAATGATACTCCGTTAGCGTAAATTCTGCCTTTTCTAACAAGAGGGTGGTCGGAATTCAGAGATATGCTTGGACTTGACACTGGAGTTGTATTTGAAAGGCAATTTGAAATCTTATCCTATGAATTTTGGCTATCGGATGCCTGCAGAATGGGAGAAGCACGCTGCAACGTGGTTGACATGGCCACATAATGTAGAGACATGGCCAGATATACTTACCTCTGTTGAAAAAGAAATGGTGTCAATTGTTGCGGCTTTGTCGAAGAGCGAGATCGTGCGAGTCAATGTATTAAATCAAGCTCATGAGGAGCATGTTTTTGATCTGCTGCATAACCGGGTTGTGCCAGGTACGATTATTTTTCATCAATTGCCAACTAATGATTCTTGGTGCCGTGATTATGGCGCAATTTTTCTTACGAGAGATGATTATGAAGAGCCGATTGCGTCATTAAACTTTCAATACAACGCTTGGGGGGGGAAGTATCTTCCTTACAATCTAGATCAGGGTGTAGCTGGATTCATGGCAAAAATTCTTTTGGTGCCTGAATTTGTATCTGAGATGTATCTGGAGGGCGGAGCAGTTGATGTTAATGGTGTAGGCGCCCTAATCACAACAGAGGAATGCTTGCTGCAGCGTAACCCAGAAATTAGCTGCATACAGATAGAGCAAAGGCTTAAAAATGCATTTGGGGTAACACAGGTTATTTGGCTTGGAAAAGGGTTGGAAGGTGATGATACAGATGGTCATGTTGATCAACTTGCCAGATTTGTTTCTCAAAATCGAGTAGTTATTTCTTCCGAGAAAAATACTAAAGATTTCAACTATATACCGTTAATGCAGAATCGTGAAAGGTTGATGAACGCAAGACTGCCAGATGGGGGTTCTATAGAAATAGTAGAGCTTCCAATGCCAGATCCAGTCTACTATCAGAATAGACGTCTACCTGCGAGCTATGCTAACTTTTATATTGCTAATAAATTAGTGCTTGTGCCGGCCTTTGGATGCCCTCAAGATACCGCCGCTCGAGAAATTATCAGCGAATGTTTTGTTGATCGCGACGTTATTTCTGTGGATTGTCGTTCGATATTAGTCGGTTTAGGAGCGGTTCATTGTTTAACACAACAGGTGCCATGGACCGGCTAAATACCGTTGTGCATCGAGACTGAGGAAAAGGCAAATGGCGGCCATTAGTAAATTTATTAAACACCACTATCGGCACTTCAATAGTGCGGCATTACTAGATGCAGCTGAGGGCTACGTATCGTTCCTCGGTAGTGGAGGCTCTATGCTAATGACGCTTGCAGGAGCTATGAGCACGGCAGAGCTTGGACTCTCACTTGCAGAAATGATACGCAGACGAAAGGTTCATGCTATTTGTTGTACGGGGGCAAACCTCGAGGAGGATCTATTTCATCTTGTAGCATATGACCACTATATGCGTATCCCAGACTACCGCCACCTTAGTGTAGAGCAGGAGGAGACCCTTTTTAGAGAAAACCTTAATCGTGTTACTGATACTTGTATTCCTGAGAACGAGGCAATGCGCAAAGTTGAATCAATTATTCTAAAGGAGTGGGTTGCTGCTGATAACGCTGGAGAAAGACGATTTCCACATGAATTTTTATATCAGGCGCTGAATAACGGTGCATTTGAAGATGCTTATGAGAAAGATCCCGCTGATAGTTGGTTAGTTGCGGCAAGTGAACAGGACCTTCCTATTTTTGTGCCTGGCTGGGAAGACTCAACACTAGGAAATATGTATGCCGCTCATTGTATTAGTGGGGATCTTAAGAAAGTAGGAACGGTTAAATCTGGTATTGAATACATGATCTGGTTAGCAGATTGGTATGAAAAAAGCAGTGCGCAGAACCCAGTAGGGTTTTTTCAAATTGGTGGTGGTATAGCAGGAGACTTTCCTATTTGTGTAGTACCAATGCTAGAGCAAGACTTACATAGAGAGAACGTTAGAAAGTGGGGGTATTTTTGTCAGATAAGTGATTCAACTACTAGCTATGGATCTTACTCAGGTGCTACGCCTTCTGAGAAAATTAGTTGGGGTAAATTATCAGTAGAAACCCCAAGCTTTATTATTGAATCGGATGCAACGATTGTAGCGCCATTGATATTCGCTTTTGTTTTAGAGGAATGAAGTGTTGCAGTCTCTAAAGATGCCTATCTCCATGTCCGATTGGTCTGTTCTGGATTCAGAGAAACTCTATCGAGTGTCTTCTTGGGGGAATCCTTATTTTTTTGTCAATTCCACTGGGCATATGGCTGTGCATATCCAGAGCAAATCATCCGTATCTATTGATATTGCCTCTGTCATTGAGGAAATACAAAATCAAGGCATAGAACTGCCGATTTTACTTCGTTTTCAGGACCTTCTGGGCGCCCAGGTAGAACGTCTAAATGATGCGTTTCAGTCCGCAATTGAACTGGCTGGTTATGGTGGTTTATACCAGAGTGTATATCCGATAAAGGTTAATCAAGCTCAGTCGGTTGTTGAGGAGATTTTGAAGGCGGGTCACAAGTATAGGATCGGCTTAGAATGCGGATCAAAGGCTGAGTTTCTAGCTGCATTGCCCTATCTGGATGATGATCAAATGCCGCTTATATGCAACGGGATAAAAGACAGAACGATGTTTGGTTTGATTGTTTCAGCCCAAAGGCTTGGGAAAAAGGTCATTCCAGTTCTAGAAAGATTGAGCGAATTTGTTGAGTTCAAATCTATCATATGGGAGACGGGATACTCTCCCATTTTAGGAGCGCGTATTCGTTTAGGATCTGAAGGGTCTGGGCGTTGGTCGAATTGTTCTGGTCAAGGGTCAAAGTTTGGGTTGTCTATATCAGAACTAATACGTTTGACGGATGAAATCTCATCGTTAAAACTTGAGGATAACTTTCAGCTTTTACACTGTCATCTGGGTAGTCAGATTGAAGATATATGGCGGTTAAAACAGGCGATTCGTGAGTTGACGCAGATTTATGCCTCTCTGGTCAAGAGGGGAATAGGTATCAGGTATTTGGATATTGGTGGCGGGCTGGGGGTGAACTATGATGAAGGCGGAACTGGTTCCGAGGCTATTCCGAACTATGACCTGCAGGAGTATGCAAGCGTAATCGTGACTGCTATTAAAGATGTCTGCGATGAGCAAGGCGTGCAGACACCAGTATTAATTACAGAAAGTGGCCGAGCTATTACTGCGTATCATTCGGTTTTGATTGTTCCTGTTTTGGAATCACAGGATAAAGATGAGTGGGTGATAGGAGATGTATTGCCTGATGATGCGTGCGCAGTCTCTAAAGCTCTATTTGGCCTAATGGAGTGCAGTGCAGAGAGGATGACTCCGGAAGAAGCGCTAGCGATTCTTCATCATGCCAAGGAGTTACATAATCAGACGAGAGTTTTGTTCACTTTAGGTTCTATGTCGATAGAAGAACATGCAATTACGGATCGCATTTTTTGGGTTGTGTGCAGAGCCGTCTATGGAGTGCTCTGCAGTAAGGAGTTGGACGCTCAGTCATCAGAGTTTTTGGAATTAGAAAATCTTCTTGCCCTGCAACTTACATGCAATTTTTCAATTTTCCGATCTATATTAGATCATTGGGGAGTGGGTCAAAGGTTTCCTGTCATGCCGATTGATCGGCTCGATGAAAAGCCATTGAATCGTGCGGCATTAGTGGATCTAACGTGTGATTCAGATGGAAAGGTCTCTAGCTACGTATCTTCCTCTTTGAATAGATCTATTTTGCCTGTGCATTCTTTTCTTCCAGGGGGGAAAAACCATTTGGGCTTTTTCCTTTTGGGCGCTTACCAAGACAGCATGGGCGATGCGCACAATCTTTTTGGAAAAGTTGGTGAGGCGCATGTCCGCTTAGATCTAGACAAAGTGGGAAATTTTTCAATTGAAAGAATAATCCCGGAAACTACTGTGCAAGAAATGCTCATGGAAGTTCATTACGTTTCAGATGAGCTTCAAAGGCGCATGAGGGAGTTGATTCAAAAAAAATACCAGTCTAAAGAAGTGAGTCGGGCGCTTGGCAGACAGATCCTTGAAGAGTACATGACCTGTTTACAAAAAAGCACGTACTGTGATTCAGAAGTGTTAAGCCAGAGTGTTCCAAGATGAAGGAGCCGTCATCAAAAAATTGCGTTAGGGTAAGCATTATTCAAATGAAAATGACTAAGAATTCCGAGAAAAATCTATCAAACGCATTAAAGTTGATATCGAAAGCAGTTAAAGAAGAAAAGGCAAATCTGGTTTGCTTGCCAGAACTTTTTTCATGGCAATATTTTTGTCAAACAGAGAAACCTGAAAATTTTTCGATGTCCGAATCTGTGCCAGGCCCAACGACACGCGCGTTAGAACTTCTAGCAGGTGAGCTAGAAGTGACTTTGGTAGCAAGTGTTTTTGAACGTCGTACGCAGGGTGTTTATCATAATACTGCAGTTGTCATTGATGGAAAGTACGGGTATTTAGGTAAATATCGAAAAATGCATATCCCTGATGATCCCGGCTATCAGGAAAAGTTTTATTTTACTCCTGGAGATCTCGGTTTTAAGTCATTTAAAACTTCGGTTGGTGATTGTGGCGTGATGATTTGCTGGGATCAGTGGTATCCTGAAGCGGCTCGATTGACTGCCCTTAATGGCGCCCAGATTTTGATTTATCCGACAGCCATTGGCTGGCATCCCGAAGAAAAAAATACGCTAGGGCCAATGCAGCATGAGGCATGGGAGATTGTCCAAAGGAGCCATGCAATTACAAATGGTTGCTTTGTGGTGGTGGCTAATCGCGTTGGATTTGAAGAACATCCAAGCAAGCTGACTGGCATTGAGTTTTGGGGACAGAGTTTTGTTGCAGCGCCTGATGGTCGTGTGTTGGGGCGGGCCTCACCCGTCGATGCCAATATTCTTACTGTGGATTTAAATATGCTAGAAATTGAAAAGTCGCGAGTAGGTTGGCCATTTCTTCGTGATCGGCGCATTGATGCCTATGAAGATCTAACCAAGAGGTTTGTTGACTAAGAGAATTTGGGTTTAAGTGGCTGGCATCATGGCCAGAGACACTGGCGTATATGAGACCCCTTAATGACTAGAGACTGTATTCGCATTCGCGGAGCTCACCAGAACAATCTTAAAAGCTTGGATCTAGATCTATTCCTTAACGAATTTATTGTTATTACTGGGGTTAGCGGCTCAGGAAAGTCTTCGTTAGCATTTGACACTATTTACGCTGAGGGGCAACGTCGATACGTAGAAACCTTTTCTCCTTACGCCCGTCAATTTCTTGATCGAATGGATAAGCCTCAAGTAGATAGTATTGAGGGAATTCTTCCTTCGATTGCTATCGATCAGACCAATCCGGTGAGAACCTCTAGATCAACGGTCGGAACGATGACTGAGATTAACGATCATTTGAAACTTCTCTTTTCGCGTATTGCAGCTTTGTATTGTCGAGGTTGTGGAGCTGAGGTTTATAAGGATACTCCTGAGGGTATATATAACGCTCTGAAGAACCATTTTCTTGGCAGATTTGAGCAGAGTCCCCGAGTTGCAATTACTTTCACAGTGATTATCCCTAAAAATTTCTCCCAGGATGAAATTGAAGGGTATTTAAGTGCTCAGGGTTATACAAAAATTCATTCTAGAACCTCTCGGAAGATAGAGGTTATTCAGGATAGGCTGCGATTCAATAGTTCAAATCGTGCTCGTATATTCGAGGACCTGGAGGCTTCGATCCAGCATGGACGAGGACATATCACCGTGCGTTGTTTGGATGATAGTGATACATTTTTTAAGTTCTCATCGCATTTGCATTGTGCCAGTTGTGATGTTTCCTACGATCAACCTATTGCCAACAGTTTTTCATTTAATTCTGCACTTGGAGCATGCCAAACATGCCGCGGATTTGGACGAACTATGGGGATTGATCCGCAACTTGTTATTCCTGATGAAAACAAAACGCTTATTGAAGGCGCGATTAAACCATTACAAAGCAAGAGCTATCATAAACGGCATAAAAACCTTATCGAGTTAGCATACGAAAAAGGAATTCCTGTAGATATACCCTGGGAAAAAATGGATCCTGAGCATCAAGAATGGATATGGAAGGGAGAAAATTCGAAGAAAAAAGGAGCGTGGTATGGTCTAGATCGTTTTTTTTCTTGGCTCGAAAAAAAGAGTTATCGAATGCACATTCGTGTGCTTCTTTCTAAGTATCGTTCCTATGATCTATGTGCTGACTGTTGTGGATCCAGGCTGAAAGCGGAGTCATTGCTCTGGCGTTTGGGAACTTTATCAGAGGCAAAGAATGTGATGTTGCTAAAAGATAGATTTAGACATCCAGTTCTTGAGCTTAATGAGAATCAGTTTGTCTCGATACCTGGTCTGACTTTACATGACATCATGTTGATGCCTATTAGTTCTGTTCATAGTTTTTTTTCTACGCTAGGTTTTTCAGGTGTAATGGATGAGGCAGCATCTCTCCTACTACAGGAAATTCGTGGACGTTTGCGTTTTTTGAATGATGTGGGTTTGGGTTATCTAACGTTGGACAGACAATCAAGAACTCTGTCTGGAGGCGAGATACAAAGGATTAACTTAACAACCGCTCTGGGCACTTCTCTGGTCAATACTCTTTTTGTTTTGGATGAGCCTAGTATTGGGCTCCACTCGCGAGATATGAATCGTGTGGTTAACGTTCTTCATCGGTTACGCGATGCGGGCAACACTTTAGTAGTTGTTGAGCATGATCCTCAGGTGATGCTAGCGGCAGACAAAATTCTAGATCTTGGTCCTGGACCAGGCGTGGATGGTGGAAAAATAGTTTTTTATGGAACTCCACAAGCTCTTATTAAGGATCAGAGTTCGGTAACTGCAAAATTCTTACGAAATAGACAGAAGGCCGAGGAATTTTTACCGAAGGAAGTTAATGAAGAATGTGATTGGTTAGAGTTAAGGGGGGCTAGCCAAAATAATTTAAAGAATATAGATGTTCGAATTCCCTTAGAGCGATTGGTCTGTGTTACTGGCGTGAGTGGTTCCGGAAAATCAACGCTAATTCAACAAGTACTATTTAATGCTTTAGCTAAGATCAAAGGTGTGCCTAAAGATCCACCTGGAGCTCACCGAGAAATTCTGGGCCATGAGCACATTAACATAGCTTTTTTGGTAGATCAGGCACCAATCGGACGTACTACACGGTCCAATCCAGCAAGTTTCGTCGGCGCCCTGGATGGCATACGTAAATTATTTGCTGCAGAGCCGCTTTCACATGAGCGTGGATATTCACCAGGAACATTTAGTTTTAATACTGGTGACGGACGTTGTTCTTCCTGTTTAGGTAACGGTTTTGAACATGTTGAAATGCAGTTTTTAAGCGATGTTTATATCCGCTGCGGAGACTGTGATGGTGAGCGTTTCAGTCCTGAAATCCTTGAAGTAAAATTACAAACAGATAAGGCTAAAGGTTCAAAGTCAATTGCTGAGGTGCTACATATGACAGTAGCTGAGGCCATGGATTTTTTTGCTGAACAATCCTCTATTTATAGAGCATTAAGCCCTCTTGATGCGGTGGGTTTGGATTATTTAAAGTTAGGGCAGCCTGTTCCAACGCTTTCTGGGGGAGAAGCTCAAAGACTCAAATTGGCTGGTCACCTAGCAAAAGCTGGAAAACGTTCTCATGGGCCAAATCTGTTCATCTTTGATGAACCGACAACTGGGCTACATTTTGCTGATATTGAGAAGCTTCTTAAGGCCTTTTCTTCCCTCATAACTGAGGGGCATTCCGTGATTGTTATTGAGCATAATCTTGATGTGATTAGAACTTCGGATTGGATTATCGATTTAGGCCCGGAGGGTGGAAATGGTGGTGGGTATGTTGTTGGTGTGGGCGCTCCTAAGGAGCTTGCTAATGTTTCAGCTAGCCATACCGCGCGTGCACTTTTGGAGGGCTTTCAAAGCGAAACAAAATCCAACTCTATTGCACCGTTAGCATCTATCTCTGATAACCCTTCAAATGGTTTTATAGATATAGTTCAGGCACGTGAAAATAACTTAAAGAATATTAATGTTTCAATTCCACGTGATCAGTTCACGGTAATAACAGGTGTGAGTGGTAGCGGTAAGAGTACAGTGGCTTTTGATATTCTTTTTGCGGAAGGTCAGCGACGTTACTTAGAGTCATTGAACGCATATGCACGGCAGTTTATTCAGCCTTCAAGTCGAGCAGATGTTGATGCAGTGTTTGGTATTCCGCCAACCGTAGCTATTGAGCAAAGAATGAGCCGAGGAGGGCGAAAGAGCACTGTAGCCACTCTGACTGAGATTTATCATTTCCTGCGCTTGGCGTTTGTCAAACTGGGAACTCAGTTTTGTCCCGATTGTGACATTCCAATAAATGCTCAGAGTCCAGAGATGATAGTGACAAAGCTGCTATCTCAATACCGAGATTGTAGAGTGACATTCCTTAGTCCGCTTGTAATCGGGAGGAAGGGGTATTACACGGAACTTGCAGTGTGGGCACAAAAAAAAGGTTTTGAGACGCTACGCGTTGACGGTGAGTTTCTTTCCACCAGTGAATGGCCAAAGCTTGATCGATTTCGAGAACATGACATAGAACTTCCTGTTGGTAACATCAAGATTGTTCCCGAAAATGAAAATGCAATGCGATTGCTATTGAATCGAGCAATCGAACATGGGGCTGGTGTAGTCCGAATCTTGCCGATTAACGGACGTAAGAAAAAAATTGAACTCTTCTCTGTAAAGAGAGCATGTCCAAGCTGCCATCGAGGGTTTCATTTGTTAGATTCTCGTTTTTTTTCATATAACTCAAAACACGGATGGTGCGATCATTGCTATGGCACAGGAATTGAACTCAAGAGCGATGATGAGGAAAAGACTCAAAGTGATTTAGATTGGCCTAAAGGTAACGAATCGGATCTTGGTATATGTGGTAAGTGTTCTGGACACCGACTAAAACCAGAGTCTTTATCAGTTCGTTTCAAAGGCAAGGGTATAGCTGAGTATTCTGCTTTATCGGTTTCAAATGCACTGAAATGTTTTGAAAAAATAAAATTGAATGACCGGGAACAGCAGATTGCTAGAGATATATTTAATGAATTAAAAGGTCGATTGATTTTTTTGCAGCGTGTTGGTCTTGGATACCTTTCGCTTGATCGAGCGTCACCTACGCTTAGCGGTGGCGAAGCACAGCGGATTCGTCTTGCAGCGCAGCTTGGCTCGAGTTTGCGAGGTGTATGTTACATACTAGATGAACCAACAATAGGGCTCCATCCTAAAGATAATGGCTTGTTGCTAGATACGATTAAACAATTGACCACCGATGGAAATACGGTTGTAGTGGTGGAACACGACGAGGAAACTATAAGACGTGCTGATCATGTTATCGACCTTGGCCCGGGAGCTGGAATTAGAGGTGGGGAGGTTGTGGCGACCGGAACTTTAGCTGATATTTTAAAATCGTCGCGTTCACTGACTGGCCAGTTAATCAAAAATCCTATGGCACACCCCCTGAAAGGGGAACGAAGGAAGATACGCAAAAATGAATCTGAGTGTCTTCGCTTGCTTGGTGTTAATAAGCATAATCTGCACGGAATAGATTTAGAACTTCCGTTAGGGGTATTGACCTGCGTTACTGGAGTGAGCGGTAGTGGAAAAAGCACGCTTATTCGTGGTGTGTTGTTTGATAATCTTAAAAAGGTCTTGGCAAAGAAAAAAGATTGTAAGGCCCTTGTTGACTGCAAAAATCTACAGGGTTGGCAATCTGTGGATTCAGTTCTAGAAGTAGACCAAACTCCTATAGGAAAAACTCCCAGATCTTGTCCTGCAACCTATATTGGAGTTTGGGATGAGATAAGAAAGTTATTTGCAAGTACCCCAGAAGCTCGTATGAGGGGGTATGGTCCGGGACGGTTTTCTTTCAATGTGGCGGGTGGCCGTTGTGATAATTGTCAAGGCCAAGGCGTCAAAAAAATTGAGATGAGCTTTTTGCCTGATGTCCGCCTATGTTGTGATCAATGCGATGGTGGTCGGTTTGGTCGCGAGACCCTTGAGGTCAAATATGGTGGAGTTAGTATTGGTGAAGTATTAGCAATGAGTGTTGATGAAGCAGTTAAGCTTTTCAATGCCCAACCTAAGCTGATCTATGCTATGCGGCTGTTACAGGATGTGGGCCTTGGGTACCTTACTCTTGGACAGCAAAGTCCAACGTTATCTGGCGGAGAGGCTCAGAGACTAAAATTAGTAGCAGAACTGGCCAAGACCCGGCCCCGTTTAGAGCGGCTAGGTATGGTTAATCGACATACTGTATACGTGCTTGATGAACCCACTATCGGCTTGCATATGGCAGACGTTGAGAAGCTGATCAGAGTGATGCATCGATTAGTGGATGCTGGGAATACGTTAATCGTTATAGAGCACAACCTAGATATAATCCTAGAGGCAGATTGGGTAGTAGATATGGGGCCTGAGGGGGGTGATGCTGGTGGAAAAATAGTGGCTCAAGGATCGCCAGAACGCATTATGCGTAGGAAACGCGGTTCTTATACAGCAAAGGCACTCGCCTCTTTCGTAGAGACCCGCGGTTTAGTTGCCTGACTGTAAAATATTGACTTAACTAGGTTTTAGTCTAAAACATGACTTAGTAGACCATCCGCTAGCTTTGGTTCAAACCATGTGGACTTTGGCGGCATAAGCTTTCCCGCATCTGCGACTGCCATGAGTTGTTCCATTGTAGTGGGGTATAGAGAAAAGGCAGCCGCGTATTTTCCACTTCGGACAAGGCGTTCAAGTTCTTCAACGCCTCTAACTCCACCAACAAAATCAAGGCGTGGATCAGTCCGAGGATCTCCAACACTAAGAACGGGTGCAAGAATTCGGTCTTGCAGAAGACTTACATCAAGCATCGCAACGGGGTTGTCCGTTGGGAATAGGTGACTGCGTAGAGCAAGTCGATACCATTGACCAGCAACGAACATACCGAAAATTCCTGGCCCATCTGGTTTCATTGGTTTATCAATGGACTCTAATTCAAAGTTTTCAGAGAGCCGACTTAGAACTTCAGTCACTGATAAGCCATTCAGATCAGTCACGACGCGGTTGTAGTCAAAAATTTGCATCTCATCATGTGGAAAAACCACAGTCAAAAAATAGTCAAAACTTGCCCTTGATGAAGAGCCCGAGGGGCGCAGTTCGCTTGAAACCCGTGCAGCAGCAGCAGAACGATGATGACCATCTGCGATATAGATGTTTTGCATATCTTCAAATATCGCAGTGATTGCATTAATTGTAATGGCATCTTCAACACGCCAAATTGTATGTATTACCTTGTATTGGCCTTCAACCTCGAATAGTGAGGTATTCTTTTTTATATTATTTATTAGGTTTTTTAGTGCTTGATTGGTGCGATAAACGCTTAGCACCGGACCAGTCTGAGCATTCAAGCTCAGCATATTGCGGGTACGGTCATCTTCTTTTTTGGGGCGAGTCAGTTCATGTTTTTTAACAAGGTTGGCGTTGTATGCATCTACTGAAGCGGTAAGAGCAATACCAGTTTGTTCATGGGCTCCCATTTTCATTTTATACACGTAGTATGTTGGGGTATCGTCTCTAACGAGCAGTCTATGAGTTTTTAGGCGCTCAAGATTTTCTTTAGCCCTTGCGTGGACCGCGTCTGAATGTGCATTCGTCCCGAGGGGAAACTCCGTCTCTGGGCGTGATACGCACAGAAAACTATTTGGACTCTTGTTAACAAGAGCTCGAACCTCCTCCTCATTTACCACATCATATGGTGGTGCTATTACAGTGGAAGCGTGTTCGGTTTCGGGGCGGAGAGCAGCAAAAGGTTTAACTAAAGTATTCATTCGCTAATTATAGTTCTCACTCTGCCCAAAGATCATAGGAGTCAGAAGATTTCACTTGGACATTGATGATATCTCCTACGCTGAGCTTGTTTTTGGGTAGAAACACGTTTCCATCAATTTCAGGGGAATCCCCCTTGGAGCGTGCAACAATCTGGTCGTCATCTACCTGATCTATAATTACTTGTATTTCTTGACCCACTTTTCCTTGTAGTCGTTTTGCGCTTATCTCTTTTTGAAGCGCCATTAGTTTATGCCAGCGTTCGGTTTTTATTTCTTCCGGGACAGCTCCGGGGAGTTGATTTGCAGCTGCGCCCTTAACCGCTTCATATTGAAAACAACCGATCCGATCGAGTTGAGCTTCCGTTAACCATTCCAGTAAATAGTTAAAATCTTCCTCAGTTTCACCGGGGAATCCAACTATGAATGTTGAGCGAATCGTTAAATCAGGCACCTGTTTGCGCCAACTGCGGATTCTTTCGAGAGTCTTTGCCTCAGCAGCAGGGCGCTTCATGCGCTTTAATACTTGCTGGCTTGCATGTTGAAAAGGCATATCTAGATAAGGGAGTATTTTTTGTTCTTGCATTAGCGGGATTAGCTTGTCTACGTGAGGGTAAGGGTAAACGTAGTGAAGTCGGATCCAAACACCGAGTTCGCCTAAAGCTAAACAAAGATTGTTTAGACGTGCGGGTATTTCCCGTTCTTTCCATTGGGAAGAGGCGTAACGAACATCAACCCCGTAAGCGCTAGTATCCTGAGAGATTATCAGTATTTCTCGAACACCAGCGTTAACCAGGGTTTCTGCTTCATTTAAAATATCTTTTGCTGGTCGGCTAACAAGGGGTCCTCTCAGTTGAGGGATAATGCAAAAGCTACAGTGATGGTTGCATCCCTCGGAAATCTTCAGATAGGCATAGTGCCGTGGTGTAAGTTTTATACCTTGCGCAGGAACTAAGTCCATGAATGGATCATGCTTTGGCGGTAACGCTTCATGGATTGCGGTTACTACATTTTCGTATTGGTGCGGTCCTGTAATCGCCAGGACATTTGGATGAGTCTGTCGAATTAGCTCGGCCTCCGTTCCCAGGCACCCTGTTACAATAACTCTTCCGTTCTCTGCAATTGCTTCTCCAATTGCTTCTAGAGATTCTTTTCTGGCGGAATCCAAAAAGCCACAGGTATTTACAACAACTAGGTCTGCTTCCGAATATTCTGCCGTGGTTGTGTAACCCTCTGACTGGAGACGAGTCAGAATTCGTTCTGAGTCGACTAATGCTTTCGGGCAACCTAGGCTTATGAAGCCGATACGAGGATTTTGATTCATATATAGAGACTTAGCTCGCGCATAGGTGCACCGTTCGATATGCTTTTACCTCAATTGAGGATCGATCATAGAGCATAATTAGGTCGTTTATTTTGTATTGAGAGACGGTGTATTGAAACACTGCAATAAGGCGTCAGTATAAAAGCAATTGTAGTTTGGAATATAGAGGGTTGAGTATGATTCAAGAACAAATGGAGAGTTTACATGGCTGAAACTATGACACGAGAAGATTTGCGTGGACTGATTGGCTATGAGTTAGGGACATCTGACTGGTTTCAGTTTGATCAATGTCGTATCAATCAGTTTGCCGATGTAACTGAAGATCGACAATTTATACATGTAGATCCCGTGCGAGCGGCAGACTCTCCATTTGGAGGCACCATTGTCCATGGCATGTTAACGCTTTCTCTCATTGTGCATCTTTGTGAAAATTTTGTTCCAGCTATTGAGGGAGTACGCATGGTAATTAACTATGGTTTTGATCGTGTGCGTTTTGCCGCTCCAGTCAAATCAGATGATCGGGTTCGTGCTGTGGTAGTACTGAAAGATGCAAAGGAGCGTTCAGGGCAGATTCTAGTCAAAGCAAAAATCACCATAGAGATAGAAGGCAAGTCTAAGCCTGCACTTGTCGCAGAATGGTTAACGATGCATTTTTCTTAGTAATAAGCAGATTTAAATGTTCTTGCAATACAGTCAATTCAATAGCTTTCCCTTGAGGCGCGTTTATAGATGAGTGCATTGCTGAACTTTGGATATCTTTTGTCTTTTTTTCTGATGTTGCCTTGGTTCATCTACAGGGTTGTAGTTCGAGGAGATTGGCACAGTATCTCAAACCGTTTGGGATTTGATTTGCCACCACCTTCAGCAGGAGCTATCTGGTTGCATGGTTCTTCGGCTGGCGAGGTCTTGCTGCTTCAGTCATTGGTGAATCGTCTTGAAAGGGATTTTCCAGAAGTGCCCTTGGTTATTACGGCTTATTCTGCGACTGGTTATGTAGCGGCCAAGAAGGTTTATTCAGAGCATAGGGTTTTGTTTTTTCCGTTAGACCTTAGTTTTATAGTGCGCAGATTTCTAAGCAGATTTGATCCTCGATTAGTGATAATTGTTGAGTCAGATTTCTGGCCAAATTTTCTTATAGCTGCGAAATCTAGATGTATTCCGGTTGTCGTGCTTAATGGAAAAATATCCAAGCAATCGTATCAAGTTCATTCTATAACCCGTCTTGTTCCCATGCTGTTGCAACAGTTTTCTTTAATTGCTGTGCAAAACCAAGAGTATGCATCTCGATTTTTAAAACTTGGTGTCTCGCTCGAGCGTGTTCATGTGACGGGAAATATGAAATACGATTTGCCAGACTCGGTGAATTTTACCGAGTCCCCGATTAAGTTGCGTAATAGTCTAGGGTATTCAAAGGAGGATCGGATCATTATTGGTGGAAGCCTTCACGGTAAAGAAAACGATGTTCTGATTGAAAGCTTCCAATGCCTATCAAAAACACACAACAACATAGCACTGATTCTTGTGCCTCGTTATCCAACGGACGCAAGGCGTATCCAGAGATACCTTGAAAATAAAGAAATACCTTCAGTGCTAAAGTCTGAGGTAGATGCGACTAAGCTTAAAACTTCGGGTCAGAAAGATGTTCTTATTGTCGATACTGTTGGAGATTTGAGAGCTCTTTATACAATCGCTAGCGTAGCTTTTGTGGGCGGTAGTTTATTTTTCAGGGGTAAAAGAAAAGGAGGGCATAACTTAATAGAGCCTGCAGCGCTTGGTGTTCCAGTCCTTTTTGGCCCTTATAACTTTAGTTTCAAGGATACGGCCCAGGAGTTGCTTGCGGTACAAGCTGGGATGCAGATCGCTGATGAACAGCAGTTGAGTAAGGCGTTAGATGGGTTGCTGACAGATGAGCATAGAAGGCTGCGAATGGGACAATGTGCTCGAGATGTGATCCTAAAAAATAAGGGAGTTGCTGACCTTAACTATAAACTGCTTGGTCCGCTGCTTAAGCTAATGCAGAGGCGGTCGAATCCGGTGCGATTTACGATATGGTCTGTAGTTGTGTACTTTCTTCTGCCCTATGCATTGTTTGCCCTGCTTTGGAGAGGTATGCGTTATCCGGCGTACTGGTATCGATGGCCAGAACGATTCGGATATATATCGCCAATGCGATATGAGAAGACTATGTGGGTGCATGCTGTTTCAGTTGGTGAAGTTCGGGGCATCTCTGAGCTAGTAAAATCACTGGCAAGAAAATATCCTAGTCATAGGATATTAGTTACTACAGCAACCCCAACTGGATCTTCTCAGGTTCAAGAGCTGTTTGGGGACCAAGTGAGTCATTCGTATGTGCCTTATGACCTTCCAAGGGCAGTTCAACGTTTTATGGATAGGGTAAACCCGGATTTTGTTGTAGTTGCTGAAACGGAGTTTTGGCCAAATCTTTTTGGCGAATGTCGCCGGAGGAATATTCCACTTCTTTTGGTTAACGTTCGAGTTTCCGCGGCCTCAATTCGAGGCTACAGGAGAGTACCTAGAACTAGTCATGCAATGCTAGAAAATGCAGACGTTCTTTGTGTGCAAACGAAGAATGATGCCCGAGAATTGGAGGATCTTGGGGTTTCTAAGAGGTTAATCCATGTAACAGGAAACCTTAAGTTTGATATGCCGGTGACGGAACGTTTAGTTCAAGAGGGTCTTTGTATTCGAAAAAGCTGGGGACAGGAACGCTTCGTCCTGATTGCAGCAAGCACACACCGTGGGGAAGAGAGCCGTGTGTTGGATGCATTTAATAGACTGCGAAAAGAACATCCAGAGATTCTGTTGATTCTTGTCCCAAGGCATCCGGAGAGATTTTCTGCAGTTGCTAGACTTTGCAAGAAAGCTGGATACAACGTGGTCTGTCGTAGCACTCATAAAGGTAATCTGACATCTGATGTTGATGTGTTGGTAGGAGATACAATGGGAGAGTTGCAAAAACTTTACATAGCTTCAGACGTAGCCATTATTGGGGGTAGTTTGGTGCCTATTGGTGGTCATAATTTACTGGAGGCCTGTGCGGTGGGTGTGCCAGTAATTTTTGGACCACATATGTTTCATTTGAATGAGTTAAGTGCCATGGTTATAGAGAGAAACGCAGGTTGCCAGATAGATGGCACAAGAGCCCTTGTCGACGCAGTGGCAACTTATCTTAAAAATCCATTATGTCGTAAAGAGGCAGGTGAGGCAGCACGCAGGCTTGTTACTGAAAATAGTGGTTCACTAAGACGGACTCTGGAGTTGATAGATAGTACGTTGAAGCTGAAGTTGGGGGATGTTTCAAGCAATAGGGTCATTTAAAAAATAACTTAGCTGTCGGCTAAGAATTTTTCTACATCTAGTGCGGCCATGCAGCCGGATCCGGCAGAAGTTATTGCTTGCCGGTAGGTGGAGTCGGCAACGTCTCCTGCTGCAAACACCCCTGTAACGCTTGTGGCTGTTGCCATGCCAGTTTTTTTAGGCTTGAGTAGAATGTATCCGCCATCCATCTCCAACTGCCCCTTAAAGATGTCTGTGTTGGGCTTATGACCAATTGCTATAAATACGCCCTGAACAGCCACTTCCTTTATTTGGACAGATTCAGCGTGTTTTAAGCGCATCCCGGTGACGCCGTTTTCGTCACCAAGAACTTCTTCCAGTACATGGTTCCAGTGGATGCTTACATTGGCGTTTTTTGCTTTATCAATAAGACGGTTGCTAAGTATTTTCTCTGCTCGGAACGCATCCCTACGATGAACTACATTAACTTGGGAGGCGATATTTGAAAGGTAGAGCGCTTCTTCAACTGCTGTGTTCCCACCTCCGATGACAGCAACAGCTTGGTCTTTAAAGAAAAATCCGTCACAAGTGGCGCAAGCGGAAACGCCTTTGCCTTTGTATAATTCTTCTGAAGGCACCCCCAAGTATTTTGCGGAGGCTCCTGTGGCAATAATAAGCGCATCACATGAGTATTCACCGCCATCGCCTATTAGTTGAAAGGGTTTTTTGTCTAATTTAACTTTGTTTATATGATCATAAATCAGCTGAGTCCCAAACTTTTCAGCATGTAGTTTCATGCGATCCATGAGAGCAGGTCCTTGAACGCCGTCATTATCACCCGGCCAGTTATCAACATCAGTGGTAGTTGTCATTTGGCCACCCACCTCGATTCCAGTGACGATAACGGGTTTTAGGGCAGCACGAGCTGCATATACAGCTGCCGTGTAGCCCGCAGGGCCAGATCCTAGAATTATTAATTGATGGTGTTCCATGACAAAAGTATCTCCTTGAACTTGCCTGGGTATGGTAGTGCAGTGAGCTCATCAAGTCAGGTTTGATTTGCGTGTTTTTTTTGCTTTAGGCAAGCTGTGGTGCCCTATACGATTAAAATCGTCCTATGAGCAATCAATTTGTTACAGGAGCAAGGCTAATGTCGAGTTACTTATTTACATCTGAATCTGTTTCTGAGGGACATCCAGACAAGATGTGTGATCAGATATCCGATGCTATTTTAGATGCGTTAATAAAGGACGACCCTCAATCACGGGTAGCATGCGAGACCTTGACGAAGACAGGGCTTGTGATGGTAGCTGGTGAGATTAGCACTAATGCCCATGCTGATGTTGAGGCGATTATCCGCAAGACCGTGATAGATATAGGGTATGACAATTCTGATGTAGGTTTTGATGGCAAAACCTGTGCCGTGAGAAATGAGCTGGGAGAGCAATCTGGTGATATTGCCCAAGGTGTAGATCGAGAAGCTCCTGAAAGGCAGGGTGCTGGAGATCAGGGGCTAATGTTTGGATACGCTAGTAATGAGACGGATGTGCTAATGCCGGCACCTATTATGTACGCTCACCAACTTATGCAGCGTCAGGCAGAGGTTCGAAAATCTGGTGAGCTGAGATGGTTGAGACCAGACGCCAAAAGCCAAGTAACTTTTCGCTACGAAAATGACAAGCCGGTGTCGGTCGATGCCGTGGTTATTTCAACGCAGCATGATCCTGATGTGACAGAATCAGATTTGAAAGAAGGGGTGATGGAGACCATCGTTAAACCTGTTCTTCCCTCTAAGTGGCTGAGCAATGAAACCAAATATCACATAAATCCCACCGGCCGATTTGTAATTGGCGGTCCGGTTGGGGACTGCGGGCTGACAGGGAGGAAAATAATCGTTGATACCTATGGTGGTATGGCTCGGCATGGTGGCGGGGCATTCTCTGGTAAAGACCCCTCTAAAGTAGACCGTTCTGCTGCCTATGCAGCTCGTTATGTGGCTAAAAATATTGTTGCTGCTGGTCTTGCAGATCGCTGTGAAATTCAGGTTTCCTACGCCATTGGACTAGCTGAGCCAACATCGGTTTCGGTTGAAACCTTTGGAACTAATAAGATTCCAGAAGGGAAGATTGCTACCCTCGTATCAGAGCACTTCGATCTGCGACCCTATGGCATCCTTACCATGCTTGACTTATTACGACCAATCTACCAAAAGACTGCGGCTTACGGACATTTTGGCCGTGATGATCCTGATTTTATTTGGGAGACCACTAACAAGGTGGATGTTTTGAAGGACGAAGTTCTAGATTAGGAAGGTCAAGGTCAATTACGGAGAACGCGTGATGTCTGCTTTAATCTGTGGTTCGATTGCTTATGACAATATTATGGTGTTTGAGGATTCTTTTAAGAATCATATTCTTCCAGACCAGATTGATATCTTAAATGTCTCTTTTATGGTGCCGGAGTTGCGTAGAAACTTTGGCGGTTGTGCATTAAACATAGCGTTCAATCTAAGATTGCTCGGTGGGGACCCTATACCTATGGGAACTGCAGGACGTGATTTTGATGCGTATGCGGCGTGGTTAGACGAGCACGGTATTCGGCAAGATCATATCAATGTGCTTGACGACGTATTTACAGCGCAGGCCTATATCACCACTGATATTGACGACAATCAGATCATTATGTTTCATCCAGGGGCCATGAATTTTTCCCATGTTAATAAGGTGAGTGATGTTCCTGGTGTATCCATAGGCATCATTTCTCCAGATGGCCGAACTGGAATGTTGGAACACGCATCACAGTTTTATGAGGCAAAAATTCCATTCATATTTGATCCGGGTCAAGGGTTGCCCATGTTTGGTAGGGATGAGCTTAGGCAGTTTATTGAGCAGGCTACTTGGGTCACGGTTAACGATTACGAATGGGAGCTCCTTAAAAAGGTTACGGGTTGGGGTGTAACCGATCTTAAGAGTCGTGTTGAGGCTCTGATTGTTACCCGAGGTGCTGCAGGATCCGTGATTTACATGAATCAGGGAGATCTTGAAATTCCTGCGGTCAAACCCAATGTAGTAAGTGACCCTACTGGGTGCGGGGATGCTTATAGGGCTGGTCTGCTGTTTGGTCTGATGAAGGCCAAGGATTGGCTAACAGTTGGTCGTATAGCAAGTTTAATGGGAGCTATTAAAATAGAATTTCATGGCACACAAAATCATGATTTTTCAATGGAAAACTTTAAACAACGTTTCAAAGTTAATTTTGGTAGCTCGATCGGATAAGGAAATCTTTCGGAAAAATGAATTATGAATAATCAAGTATCAGTCATGGGTTCAGCAGATAAGGATTATGTTATCAAGGACATCGGACTATCTGATTTCGGTAGGCGTGAAATCTCTCTGGCAGAGCAGGAGATGCCCGGATTGATAGCGATTCGCGAAGAATATAGTGCTTCTCAGCCTCTGAAAGGTGCGCGGATTACCGGCTCATTGCATATGACGATACAGACAGCGGTGCTGATTGAAACGTTAGAGGCGTTGGGCGCTGATATTCGCTGGGCAACCTGTAATATATTCTCGACTCAGGATCATGCCGCAGCTGCAATTGCAGAAAATGGAACACCAGTGTTCGCCGTTAAGGGGGAGACCCTTGAGGAATACTGGTCCTATGTTGATCGAATTTTTGATTGGGGTGATGGTCTAGGTCCAAATATGATTCTTGATGATGGTGGTGATGCAACCGGCTTCGTCCATTTGGGTTATAGAGCTGAAGAGGATTCTAGTGTTTTGGATAAGGAGCCGGAGAGCGAGGAAGAACGAGTCATGTTTTCAGCCGTTCGTCGATCAGTAGAGCGTGACCCACAACGGTTTCATCGAATGGTGCCAGACATAGTAGGTGTTACTGAGGAGACTACAACAGGAGTCCACCGTTTATATCAGATGCTGGAGCGAGAAGAGCTATTATTTCCAGCCATTAATGTAAACGATTCTGTCACCAAGTCTAAGTTTGACAACCTCTATGGATGTCGTCATTCGCTAGTTGATGGGATCATGAGAGCAACTGATGTGATGCTTGCCGGAAAAGTTGCAGTTGTAGCAGGCTATGGCGATGTGGGAAAAGGTTCTTGCCAATCTCTAAAGGCTCAAGCCGCGCGGGTTAT
>Ga0115002_10001861_pt1 | contig 28312 bp, 16 predicted proteins | sample ArcticOcean_MG_C_8_FD_89576 | JGI IMG/M metagenome (GOLD analysis project Ga0115002, IMG submission 89576) | Marine microbial communities from western Arctic Ocean - ArcticOcean_MG_CB11_86 | ecosystem: Environmental > Aquatic > Marine > Oceanic | place: Arctic Ocean: Canada Basin | collected... | reverse complement strand
GCGCTCCTATTGCACCTTATGATTCAATACGTAAAGAAATACGCCAAAGTATCGAGCCCCATGCTGGGTTCATACTTATTCATGTAGCAACTCCTATCGATGTTTGTGAAGCAAGGGATAGGAAAGGGCTCTATGCCAAAGCCCGATCAGGAGAAATTAAACATTTTACGGGTATATCTGACTCTTATGAAGAACCTAAAGACGCAGAATTAATTGCACAGACAAATGATCAAACAGCTGAAGAATCTTGTGAATTCATACTGGATCATTTGAAAGAACTAGGATTTCTAGAACTTGCCTAATCTAAGTAGCTAGATCTTTCATGATTGCTTTCTGCGCATGCAAACGGTTCTCAGCCTGAGAAAATATTGTTTCTGCATGAGCTTCAAAAGTGCTCTCACTTATCTCTTTATCTCTGTACGCCGGCAAGCAATGCATGACCATAGCATTTGAATCCGCTAAACTAATAATCTTTTCATTAATTTGATAATCAGTGAAAGATCCTTCTCTCTTAGTCGCTTCATCTTCCATTCCCATACTTACCCAGACATCAGTATAAAGTACATTCGCATCTGCAACGGCAACAAATGAATTCTCCTCGAAAGAAACATTAGAACAGTCTAATTTCTTTAGATAATTCACAGGCGAACAAATTTCAGATGGACCAGATAGCACAAGTTCAAATCCTAAATGCTTTGCCGCCCAAACCCAAGAATGCGCAACATTACAATCAACATCGCCTAGAAAAACCACTTTCTTGTCTTCCCAACCTCCAAGACTTTCTCGGACAGTAAGTAAATCTGCTATAATCTGACACGGATGTTCTTGATCCGTGAGAGCATTAATTGTCGGAATATCTGATAATTCTGCGAATTGCTCAACTTCGACCTGCGAGTCATTTCTAATAATCGCTCCATGAAGCATTCTACCCATTACACGTGCAGTATCTTTAATAGGCTCGCCCCTACCAAGCTGTAAATCCCTAGGAGATAAAAACATGGCAGAACCTCCGAGCTCTCTTATTCCAACTTCAAAACTAATTCGAGTCCGGGTAGAAGCTTTACTAAAAATAATACCCCAACATTGATCCAATAAGGGTCTATTAGAAAAATCTCTAATATGCCTTGCCTCTTTTAATAAAATTGAAGATTCAACAAGTTCTTCAATTCCTGCTCGACTACATTGCTCGATAGAAAGAAAGTTTTTCATGTATTAATATTTTCAAAAACAGTTCTCATAATTTTCAATGCTTCCATTATCTCGTTTTCCTTCACAATGAGAGGAGGAAGCCACCTAATAACATCTGAGCCAGCAGGAACAGTCAGTAAGCCTGATTCGGCCAACAACTCAACGAGAAAAAGAGCTGGTGTTTTATTCGTTTTTTGAAAATCTCCTATCCCATTAATTGCATTAACATCAATTTGAAATCCAAGCATAAGACCAAGACCACGTAATTCAGTGATAAAAGATATCGGTTGCGATTGCAGCTCTCGATTAATCATTGCACTCATATTTATTACATTGTCACAAATATTCTCGTCAATAATTTTTCTAATTACTGTTGATGCAACTGAACTGACCAACGGGGCTCCTCCAAAAGTTGAACCATGAGTTCCCGGACCCAATAAATCACAGAGCTGTAGATCATTAACACTTTTATCTCTTATCCAAATCGCTCCTATAGGAAATCCCCCGCCCAATCCCTTTGCCCAAGATATTGCATCAGGTTTTATTTCCTGATCATTTGATATCATTCTCCATCCGCATAAATCACCACAACGACCAATCCCGCATTGAACCTCATCAAAAAACAACAAAATGTTTCTAGTTCGACAAACCTCCTGTATCGCAGATAAAAATTCTGGAGAAGCGACATTAATTCCCCCTTCTCCTTGAATCGGCTCAATGAGGATAGCCGCAGTCTTATCACTAACGCCATTTATTAGTTCGGACACATCATTAAACGGCAAATGCTTGAACCCTCCCATCAACGGACCAAAACCGGATCTAATCTTCTCCTGACCTGTGGCTGCCATAACACCGGTTGTTCGCCCATGAAAAGAACCAATAAAACTCACTATCTCATGTCTAGGTTCTCCAGTAGATGATAGTGAAATTTGACCAAACTTTCGAGCAAGTTTAATAAGGCCTTCATTCGCTTCAGCTCCACTATTGCAGAAAAAACACTTCCCGTTAATCTTCACAACCTCCTCCGTAAGTAGACGAGCCAATTCAGCCTGCCCCCTGTGCTGATAAAGGTTAGAGCAATGAACCAGCTCAGCTGCTTGATTTGATATTACTTTAAGTAAATCCGGAGACGAATGACCTAAAGAATTCACAGCAACTCCTCCACTGAAATCTAAAAACTTGCTTCCATTCTCATCCCAAAGAAAAACTCCTTCTCCTCTTTTTGGAAAAATATTAAACCTCCCATAAGTGGGTACAACATATTGATTATAAAGATCAATGGTTGTCTTATGTTCTTCTTGGCTCATGGAACTATTTCTGTGCCGACCCCTGTATTTGTAAAGATTTCCAACAGTAATGAATGAGGTATCCTGCCATCTATTAGATGAACTTTCCCCACGCCTGAACTTATAGCATCAACGGCAGAACGTAACTTGGGAAGCATCCCCCCGCTAATGACCCCTTCATCTGCAAGGGTCTCAACCTCTGAACAAGCAATGCTATGAATTAAGCTCTCCTCGACATTCGGATCTCTCATCACTCCCAAAACATCACTGATATATACAAGCTTTGCTACGTGCATGGCTGCGGCTAAAGCGCTAGCAGCAAGATCCGCGTTAGTGTTCAGCGTATTTCCGGAACACGTTTCTTTTGATAAAGGAGAAACTACTGGGATAGTCTCTTTGTCAATCAATTCTTGCAAACCCTCAACACTACATTCTTTAACACTTCCCACATAACCGAGATCCACTTCTTGGCCATCCTCATTCACTCCTAACATCCTATTGGATAAAAAAACTTTGGTTCCTGAAATTCCAATAGCTTTGCCTCCATGTGATTCCACTAATCTCACGAGATTAGAGTTCACCTTTTTCCCTAGAGTATCCTCAACAATCTGTATCGATTCTTGATCTGTGAACCTTTGTCCTGAAATGAATTTAGGCTCAATTCCTGAACTTTTCATCGCCTCAGATATTGCCTTACCTCCACCATGAACAATGATCGGGTTAATGCCCACAGCTTCAAGCAAAACCACATCTCTTAATAAAGCATCAAGTAAGTCAGTGTTCTCCATTGCAGATCCCCCTAATTTTACAAGGAAGCACTTTCCTCTGAACTCCTGAATATAGGGCAATGCTTCAACAAGCGTCGCCGCTTTGTCAATATGCTCCCTTAATGATTCTGAATGCTCGGACATCTTATGATCTAAAAAAAGAAAATCCCACGCCAATCTTAGGCGCAGGGACCTATACAGTCTACTATAGTAACGGACAGAATCAACGCCCCTGAATCTTTAGCGCATATTCAAGCCTATTATACGCGACATATTCTTCTGACAGATCAGAAGTAAACACCCTGTGAACTCCTTTTCCGATATTAAGATTAATACGTAATGTGAATTCTTTTTTTAATACTTGAGCCTTTAATTTACCTATTGGAGTCGGAGCCACAATGCCATTAATCGCTGCAGCCAATGGACCAAAATAAATATCTACCTTATTCTCATCTACTTTCGCTCCAGAATATCCCACAGCATCAATGACTCTTCCCCAGTTCGGGTCCGATCCATTCCATGAACACTTAACTAGAGAAGATTCAGCAACAGCCCTTGCTACTCTTTTAGCATCCGAGTCTGAAGAAGCTCCTTCAACCTCTATCCTTATAAATTTACTTGCACCTTCACCATCACGCACAAGTTGTTTTGCAAGATCTAACATTACATACTTAAGAGTCTCACCAAAATGATTTAGATCTTTAGACCCTTTCTTGATCCGGCGATTTTTAGCAGCACCATTGGCTAAAACAAGAACAGTATCATTGGTACTCATATCACCATCGACACTAATACAATTAAATGTTTCATTTACCACTAGCTTAGTCTTTTCACGCAGATCAGTTTCTGATATCGCTGCATCAGTCACAAAAAAAGCAAGCATAGTCGCCATGTTAGGCGCTATCATTCCAGAACCCTTTGCAGTGCCAGTGATGGTGATCTCCTTGCCACCAATTAAAGCTTTGACAGAACAAACTTTATTCACTTTATCACTAGTCATTATAGACCTAGAAAAATCCCTCCACCCTGAGACTCTTAATTTTTCTACGATTTTAGGAGTAGCTATCCGCACTTTTTCAATGGGAAGTGGATACCCAATGATTCCAGTCGAACAAACAAATATCTGACGGGGCTCTAATCCGAGGGAAGATGCCGCAAATTGAGTCATCAATTTAGCATCATTAAATCCTTGCTTACCATTACATGCATTTGCATTACCACTATTTACAATCACAGCTCGAATATCACCATGACTCAGATGTCGCCTTGATAATCTAACTGGCGCGGCCTTAATGCGATTCGTTGTGAAGGTAGCAGCCGAAACAGCCGAGGAATCAGAAATTACTATACCAAGGTCCTTGGTTCCATTCTCCTTAATTCCGCTCGACATTCCAGCAGCTCGAAAGCCAATGGGCAGCTTTGCATTGCGTAGTTTTGTTATTATTTCTCCCATTCTTGACTCTAGTTAATCAAATTTTTTACAATTCTGAAAATAGAACAAACTCAGATTGAGTTTATCACTATAAAACAAGCCCAGTGGTCTGATCAAAACCGCACATTAAGTTAAAGCTTTGTATTGCCTGGCCTGATGCCCCTTTAATTAAATTATCCTCGGCACTCATAAAAACAAACCGATCACTGCGTTGGTCATATGACCAACTAATATCTATGTAGTTTGTATGAATAACATTTTTTGTATCAGGAGGTGTACATTCACCCAAGAGTCTTACAAAAGGCGCCTCCGAATATGTGTTTTCTAGAGCTTCTTTAATATCTTCATTACGAGATCCATTCTTGGATGAGGCATAAATAATTGAACATATACCAGCTGTTACAGGGATAAGGACAGGCGTAAATGATATAGTCACATTATTACCGGCGGCAAATGACAGTTCCTGTTCTATTTCACTTAAATGACGGTGCTTGGGAACTGAATAGGGGCGAACACTTTCATTACACTCAGCAAAGAGCAACGCTGCATCAGCTTTCTTACCTGCTCCACTAGTTCCACTCATGCTGACAACTTGTATGGAGGAATCATCAATCAGTCCTTCCTTAAGAATTGGAATTAAAGGCAATATGATACTCGTAGGATAACAACCAGGCGAAGCCACTAACTTTGATCCTGCAATCTCATTAGGCCTAATTTCGGGCAATCCATAAACAGCATTTGAAAGCCGATCCGGATCCGGATGAGCCTCACCATAAAAGTCTGCATAAACCTCAGGATCTGAAATCCTAAAATCAGCGCTTAAATCTATCACCTTCAATCCGGAATCAATCAAGGGACCCGCATACTCAGCAGCAACACCATGAGGGAGAGCCAAAAAAACCACTTCGGCTCCACTCCCAACAATAAGATCAATTGTAGGTTCTATAAATTCAAGTGCTTCGGCTCGTTCAACGTCTCTAAACCTAGGGAAAACTTCTGAAAGTTTACGTCCAGACTCAGCTCGCGAAGTCACACAAACTAGTTCCGCTAATTCATGGCTCAACAAAATACGGATCAGTTCAGCGCCAGAATATCCGCTAGCACCTACTACAGCCACCTTCGTTGAATCTACATTAGACATTCCTTTAAACCTCGCTTTCAGCCCCAATCAACGCAACTCACTTTTCACCTTGCCATAATACCTTCGTTTATTGGTTTTCTCTTGCTTAGATCAAACATGTAGTCAAGTGTCAGCCTTGAAGCCTTAAAAAAGGCAGTAATTCCTAATTATAATAATCTCGGGCCATGGCGCAGTTTGGTAGCGCGCTTCACTGGGGGTGAAGAGGTCGTGGGTTCAAATCCCGCTGGCCCGACCATTTACCCAAAAGATTCTATCACCCGTCAACAAAAAGTCTCATTTCATGGCATGAGGTCCGGACGGTTCTCTAGTGTCCTTTCAATCGCAATATTACGCTTCCATTCTTTGATCTTTTCATGATGACCAGAAAGGAGAACCTCAGGAACTTTCATTCCTTCAAAATCAGCCGGCCTTGTATAACAGGGCGCTTCAAGGATCCCATCCTCAACTGAAAAAGACTCCTCTATCGGTGAACGCTCATCACCAAGGACGCCAGGGATCAGACGCACAATGGAATCAATGAAGACCGCGGCAGCGAGGGCACCGTTGGTTAGAACATAATCACCAATAGACACTTCTTGATCCACTAATTCCTGAACTACGCGGTGATCAATTCCCTCATAATGACCGCAAAGAATAATTAGGTGCTTGGACGATACAGAAAACTCACGAGCCATTTCCTGATCAAACTGACGGCCCTGAGGCGTCATTAGAACGACGCTAGTTTTTTCTTTTTGAAGATCTCTGACAGCAGCAAAAAAAGGGTCCGGCTTCATTACCATTCCTGGTCCCCCTCCATATGGCTCATCATCAACTTTACGATACTTATCTGTAGTCCAATCCCTGAGATCGTGTATCCGAATACCAACAGTCCCTTCGTCAGAAGCACGACCAAGAATACTTTCAGAAAGGGGAGCTCGAACGATTTCAGGGAAAATTGTCAAAACATCAATGTCCAAGCGCTCACTCATTACTATCTTTCTATCAATTTGATACTAATCCTCTTTAGGTGTATGCCCCCTCAACTTGGCTTCAATGAATTCATCAATCCCTCCATCCATCACATCATTCACATTACTGGTTTCATAACCTGTACGATGATCCTTAACCATCTGATAAGGCTGAAAAACATAGGAGCGAATCTGACTGCCCCAAGCGATTTCACCCTTCTCTCCATACTGACGCTCCATCTCCGCTTTCTTCTTATCCTCTTCAAGTTGAAATAGTTTGGCACGCAACAATTGTAAAGCAACGGCGCGATTCTTGTGTTGACTACGCTCAGCACTGCAACGAATTAAAATACCGGATGGGTGATGCTTTAGAATAACTGCCGTCTCAACTTTATTAACATTTTGCCCACCCTTACCTCCACTACGAGTAGTAGTAATCTCATATTCCTTTTCATCGATTTCTATATCCCCATCATCTTCAATCTCTGGCACCACATCAACACTAGCAAACGAAGTGTGCCGTCTTGACTGGGAATCGAAAGGAGAAATACGAACTAATCGATGAACTCCTCGCTCAGTCTGTAAGTAACCGTATGCATGCATGCCACACACTCTCAATGTCACGGAACGAATACCAGCCTCATCATGTTCCTGGCATTCAACTATTTCAACTTTAAAACCCCTCCTCTCTGCCCATCTTTGATATTGCCGTAACAACATCTCCGCCCAGTCACAAGCCTCGGTCCCACCAGTTCCTGCATGAATTGTGAGAAAAGAATTCTCTTTGTCATGCTTGCCAGACAAAAGAAGTTCCATTTCCAAATTGCTTAACTGTAACGAAAGTTCATCAACTTCCTTTTTCACTTCAATCACTGCATCAGAATCCCCCTCCTCTGCTGCAAATGCTACAAGATCATCAATATCCGAGACCCTGTTAGTCAGGTCCTCAAACAGTGTAATCTTTTTTGCTGCAGAAGCATGCTCCCCTGAAATTTTTGCAGCACGGTCATTATTATCCCAAAATCCCGGAGCCGACATCATTTCTTCGAGTTCCGACTGCTTTGATTGAAGCATTTCCAAGTCAAAGATACCTCCTAAGCTCACTAATACGTGATTTTAAAGAATCTGTATCGAAAGCCTGGAGGTCAATGGAAATTTCGCCCATAAAGCCTTACATTACCGCTCGATAACAAACACGCAACCCAGATGAATAAATGCCAAGGAACTATTATTCGCCGTATTCCTTTAACGGAAACGAGTATGATTGTGACATGGTGCACCATAGAACATGGAATATTAAAAACCGTCGCCAAGGGAGCTCGTAGGCCCAAGAGCCCTTTCTTTGGGAAGATTGACCTTTTCTTTGAGGCAGAGTTTGAAATAAGCAGAAGTAAAAAATCAGACCTGCATTCGCTTCGCGACATTGCGATTATCAACACACGAGCCAAGATCCGGGAGAGTTATCAAAAAACTCTGGCCGCGAGTTATTTCGTTGAACTAATAAATAAAGTATCTGAACCAGAAGCTCCGATCCGTTCTATATATGGACTCCTTGTAAGAGCTCTAAACTTTTTAGAAAAATCCAATCCAACCCAAAGAGCCATTCTCTATTTTGAAAAGGAAATAACTTCTGATTTAGGCATATTAGATCCCGAAAAACTCCCGATAGAAACTTTATCAGAAATGTACAATTTACCAAAAATTCGCCCTGATTTAATTGAATTAATCAATAAACAAAATAAAGACAGTAACAGTTAAAAAAATATGTAACTCCAATGATATTTTGCACGTCTAAAATACAGATATTAGAAATACTTTAAATGTATGAAGTAACAGAAATTTATTATAGCGCCACACCCTCAAATCAATGAGTAACAAAAACAAACCTAAATAAAATCTGAAAGCTTCCTAGAATAAATTTACCAGCAATTCATTCCAGGAAGCTTTTTCTGTAGAAGGGGCAAAATTAAATGCCTTGCTCATGCAGCTTTTTTTCAGATCATCCAGAAAACCCTCCTCCATCTCTGCACGCTGAAGTAGCGCGGCAAGGGCAGATGCATCTCCTACCGGAAATAGTCCCTCATAACCACCTCCTAGGACTCCGGTGACCCCATCTATGCACGTCGAAATAATCGGAACACCACTTACTATAGCCTCTCCAACAACTCTGCCAGCACCCTCGTGCTTAGACGTAATAGTTAATAAATTACATGAACTAATCAGTTTTCTTGTTTCAACGGGATCCAAACCACCCAGCCACTGATAACGTTCATTCTCAATGCTCTCCTTTCTTGCAACTTCATCAAACCCTGGATCCAAAACAAACCCAGCATGAAGAATTCTTAAATTAGATTCTTGCGGCATCATTTTAGCTGCCTTCGCAGCCAAAAAAGGATCCTTAACTTGACGCAAGTTAGAAACTAATGCCACATTAAAACCCTTACGATCCGATTCCATGCCTGATGCAAGTCCGCCATTCACGACACTCTGAATGATAACATGAACCTTTTCTTTCATCTCATCAGGAACCTGTTTCACGCCCTTATTCTGCAAGGCAATTATCGAATGAGCCAACTGCATTGAATGAAATGAACTTTCAGAAGGCTCAGGATAAATATCCGTGCCAGAAAGGACCACTACAATTTTAGAATCAGGATACGATTCGGCAAACTGTACAATATCTCTATTTTTCTTTTGTGCGTTAATCGCAATGAGTAATTCCGCTCTCTGACCCTCAAATTTTTCGGTTAAGATCACATTATGCCCCAAATCACTTAGTATATCTTTATACTGACACGCTGAACAAAAATTTCCAGTAACGGTATTTTCCGTTTTTGGGTAAACGATTAATACATTCATGATTGATCACAGATAATTTGCAGAACGCCGTGCAAGTGTATCTTTATACATTACCCAGAAACAGACCCAACTTCAATTTTATAGATAAAGTGCAAATTCCGGAAGGCGAATTCGAAGGATTCATATTTGATCATGATGGTACTCTCTCATTGTCGATGCATGTCCACTTTGACGGCTGGCTCGATGCATTTAAGAAAAATGAGGGTAATTTTGAATTTACTCGTCAAATCGCTCAATCCTACGCTGGCGTTGGCATGCATGATACAGTCAAAATACTCAATGAACGGTTTGGCTGTAACATGAGTCCCGAACAGGTAGTATCAGATCAAGAGTCCTACTTCTTTGCGAATTTAGATAAAGTCTTACCCTATGAACCTGTCGTTGATTTCGCACGCCAATGCCACCAGCAAGGAAAACCAATATCAGTCGCATCTGGAGGCATACGTAAAACTGTAATAAAAACAATGGAAGCTATCGGAATAGCTGAACTCTTTGAAATTATCATCACTCAAAATGACGTGATAAACAGTAAGCCCGCACCTGACTTATTTCTTCTAGCTGCAGAAAGAATGAATGTTAACCCTCACAAGTGTCTTGTCTTCGAGGACAGCCTACTGGGCATCGAGGCTGCCCAAAGGGCCGGCATGGAATCATTATTAGTTACTCCTGAAGACCCTCAATAACTAGCCTATAATTTCTTTAACTACTCTCGCTTCTTCTACTACACCAGTTAACCGTTGATCAAGCCCCTGATAACGGAAAGTTAACTTTTCGTGATCTATTCCGAGCCGGTCCAAGATTGTAGCATTAAGATCTCTAATATGAACTGGATTCTTCACTATGTTGTAGCAATGATCATCAGTCTGGCCATAATCAAAGCCCTGCTTGATACCAGCTCCCGCCATCCAAGTAGTAAAACACCGCCCATGATGGTCACGCCCGTGATTATCCTTAGTTAATTTACCCTGAGAATAAATAGTACGTCCAAATTCACCTCCACATACCACTAACGTATCATCAAACATTCCACGTTCCTTCAGATCTTTAATTAGTCCAGCACTGGGCTGATCAATGTCCTCACATTGCTGACGCAATTTTGAAGGGAGGCTACCATGCTGATCCCAACCGCGGTGAAAGAGTTGTGAAAACCGCACTCCCTTTTCAGCCATTCGACGAGCCAATAAACAATTCCTAGCAAAACTCCCAGGCTTTTCCACATTAGGCCCATAAAGAGCCTTAACATGCTTAGGCTCTTTTGATATATCCATGAGGTCAGGAACTTCTGCCTGCATACGAAAAGCCATTTCATACTGAGCAATTCTTGCCTGAGTCTCTGGATCATTAAATTTCTTGTGCGTTTTAGAATTCAACTCCTGTAATCCAGTCAACATCTCACGGCGCATTTCACGATTGATTCCAGGTGGGTTATTCAAGTAGAGTACAGGCTCACCAGAAGATCGAAGCTTTACCCCTTGATGTTTCGATGGGAGGAACCCGCTTCCCCAGAGACGATCATACAATCCTTGAAGTTGCCCCCTGCCCCGGGAAATCATCACAACGTAAGAAGGCATATTCTCATTTTCGCTACCCAATCCATAACTTAACCATGCCCCCATACTTGGTTTGCCAGGTGCTTGGACTCCCGTATTAATGAATGTAATTGCTGGGTCATGATTAATAGCTTCGGTGTTAATCGACCTAATAATGGTAATATCATCAACAATACTCGCAGTATGAGGAAGGAGGTCTTTATTAACCCATGTTCCATGCTTTCCGAACCTCTCAAACTCAAACATAGGAGCAACGCAAGGGAAGGACTTTTGACCACTTGTCATGCCCGTGATCCGCTGCCCCTTACGTACGGAATCTGGTAATTCTTTACCATGAATCTCACGAAGAGCCGGCTTATAATCAAACGTATCAATGTGAGAGGGTCCACCAGGAAAGAAAAGGTATATGGCTCTTTTCGCTTTTGGAGCAAAATTTGGGAATCCGGGCAAACCTGAAGCTGCACCAGCCGTCCCAATAATTTCAGGGTTCCAAAGGCTACTTAAAGCAGCAGCACCCATACCGTGACCGGTACTCAAAAGGAAATTACGTCGACCGTGATAATTCATCATAGTTGGTTATTTAAAAGTAAAACATTCAGTTATCATTCAGCCCCTAGTCAAAGTCTCATCCATATTAAGTATGATCTGAGCAATGACTGTCCATGCAGCATGTTCCACCATATCAACTGATTCATTGCGTGCTGACTCTCCAACAGAAAGGAATTTTTTTGCCTTTTCTTTATCAGCAGTAAAAGCAGAAAATTGTCCGTCCAAGACACGTTTTAAAACTTCAACCTCCTCATTCGTAGCTTCACGCGATAAAGCCAATTTAAATCCAAAATTTATTCTAGATCTTTCATCTGCATCCCCTTCTGAAATTATTCTCTGAGCAAATGCCCTAGCAGATTCCACAAATTGAGGGTCGTTCAATACCACCAATGCCTGTAGAGGAGTATTGGTGATTGGACGCTGGATCATACATTTTTCCCGTGTAGGCGCATCAAAGATTAACATGTTAGGCATTGGCGCTGAACGTTTCCAATATGTATACATTGATCGCCGATAAAGCTTTTCTCCAGAGTCCCTCTTGTAGCGCAGGCCACCGTTCAGTGAAACCTCATTCCAGATATTAGCTGGCTGATAAGGTTTAACACTTGGTCCTCCAACCGATTCGACTAAAAGATTAGAAACTGATAGAGCAAAATCACGTATAAATTCTCCTTGAAGTCTGAACCTTGAAGAACGTGCCAACAAAAGATTCTGAGGGTCTTTATGATAAGAATCCGGCAAGATACGAGCAGTCTGCCGATAAGTAGCAGAGGTAACTATTTGACGAATAGTTCTCTTGATGTTCCATCCATTTTCCACAAAATCATTCGCTAACCAGTCAAGAAGTTTAGGGTGCGTTGGAGGAGATCCCTGATTACCAAAATCACCTAAAGTTTTCACGATCCCTCTTCCAAAGAAAATAGACCAGTAGCGATTCACTGCGACCCGTGCAGTTAGAGGATTAGATGAATCAGTCATCCACTTAGCAAGACCCAACCGATTCTTCGGAGCTTCATTATCAAGGCCAGGCAAGATTGAAGGCACTCCTGGCTTAATCACAGCGTGCTCACCTTCCTTGATCGGTTGATCGTACTGACCACGGTTAAGGATATATGTTAACCGGGTCTTACCTTCTGGATTATCTTGCATAATCATTGAAGTGACTTTGCTGTTAACAGAAATTCCAGCCTTCTTCTTTAATAGTGCTTCTTTGACCTTAGCTAACTCCTTATACTTAGGGTCATTGTTATTGAGATAAAAATTCAATAGAGCCATCTTTTGCTCCTTAGTCCTCTCCTTCTTAGGCATTGCAAGAATGCTCTTAATAGGATCACCCCCAAGGCGCTTCACTTCATCCCCAGAAAGAGCCCTATTATAAATGCGCAACTCATCAACTTCCCCGTTAAAATTAGCGCTCTTAGAACGGCTACCTATCTTAAAGGGCGTATTAGTTGCAATAGAATCCTTGAGAGAATCCTGCTCAACCTTGTTCCCGGATAACTGCCCATCAATATATATCTTAACTCCCGAAGCCTTCGATGAACCATCATATGTGACAGCCACATGCTGCCACTTATTCTCTGCAAGAGGTTTATCAGAAACAACCTTAAGAGCATTATCCGGCCAATTACTGATGATGTGCGTTCCTACAGCACGACCCTGAACCCATAAATCATAACCGCGGAATGATTTATCTTCGTCCATCCGGGCCAGTACGGAGCCGTTCCCATTAGCAGGCAACTTTAGCCAAGCTGCAAAAGTGAATCCGGATTCACGTTTCCTCTCTGGCCAATTATCAAATGCAAAAGATGACTTACCATCAAATCGCAAACCACTTCCGCCTCCTCGCTCAGTCTTGATTAATTTACCTGAAAGCTTACCAATGCCACCACCTATCTGAGCTTTAATTATATTACCCTCAATTTCGTTGAGTGGGAAAAAATGATTCAGGCCTGCCGGCTCAGTTAGCGCCTCACCGGCACCTTCTTCCGCCTCTCTTAACCACTTCACGTACTGAGGAATCGATGATCTCTTGTATGATTCCAGTTTGTTGTCTTCTAAAGCGATCCTCTTCTCCAACTCCGCTAACCTCTCTACCTGCTTACGATCAGGGACCGTAACTGTAGGAGACTGATTACCGTTCCTTGTCTGCATTCCTGGATCAGTCGTATTATTAAAATAAGCAAACAGTTGATAATATTCTTTCTGCGTAATCGGATCATACTTGTGATCATGGCACTGACTACATTCCATAGTTAAACCCATCCAGACATTTGATGTGGTCTGGACACGATCCACTACATATTCTACACGAAGTTCTTCAGATATAGCGCCGCCCTCATCAGAAGTCGCATGATTACGGTTAAAGCCTGATGCCACTTTCTGGTCCACTGTAGCATTAGGTATCAGGTCACCAGCTAACTGCTCAATGGTGAACTGTTTAAATGACATGTTAGAGTTATAGGCATTAATAACCCAATCGCGCCAGGGCCACATGTAACGAGGGCCGTCAGCATGCATTACTGATGAGTCTCCGTATCTGGCCGCGTCCATCCAAGCCAACGCCATTCGTTCCCCATAAGACTCGGATCCCAACAATCGATCAACTAGCTTCTCATATGCTTCAGGAGAATTATCAGCTAAAAATGCATCTACCTCAGGAATAGTAGGCGGCAACCCGGTAAGATCAAACGTCACTCTTCTTATCAGTATGGATTTCTCGGCTTCAGGCATTGGCTTCAGCCCTTCTCCGAGGAGTCTGGAATGAATAAAAGTATCAATCGGATTCCTGGAAATTAATTCTGGCGCACTTTTAGGAGGATTTAATTTATTGATTCTCTGAAAGGCCCAATGATCCTCATAGGTTCCGCCAGACTTTATCCATTCATCGATCAGTGACTTCTCTTTATCGCTTAGTTCTTTCTTTGATTCGGTTGGAGGCATCATCTCATCTGAATCTTTCGAATGAATACGAAATAGAATCTCACTACCATTCAAGTTTTCCGGATCAATCGCCTTGACTCCATCATTGTCATTAATTGCTCCTTCCCTAGTATCAAGCCTCAACCCCGCTTCACGGTGATTCTTATCAGGCCCATGACATTGAAAGCATTTACTAGAAAGTATTGGTCGAATGTCCTTATTAAATTCAACAGCACCCATTGAAGGGTTTGCCGAAACTAACGCCCATATAAGAATCAATATTTTAAATGATTTAGCCATAGCGGTTAATAGTTACTACCCTTATTAGGCAAATCTGACAATGATCTATCTAGACCTCAAGCACTAAGCAAAAAAAGAAACTCAAAGAGGCTACTCAAAATTAATCTGTAACCATTTTTAACCTGAAAAACTGCTCTTTCCTATCATTTGAAGGAATCGTCGAACGAAAAGTTTTATTAACACTTCCATCTGCACTTTCAAAATCACCGACTACTGGAACTAAATACTCCTCACCGCTCTTCCAATCCTTAAGATCATTTGAAATCTGAACTGTAAAGGAAACACCCTTAACACCTTTCCACCGACTATAGGAAAACACATAATATTGAACCTCTTCTATTTCTACTAAATCTAAATCAGAAAAACGGGATTGATCTGACCGGTCCAGGGGAGAGTAACCAAGCGCATACTCAACAAAATTGTTTAGCCCATCAAGGTCAGGATCAGCATCAGCGCCAGAAAAATTTTCATCTTTAATTTGTTCCTCGTTAAAAATAAGGACCTGCCATTCAGGAAAAGTATAGGCCTTGTCATTCCCTACAGGAGCTCCATGCAATGATCTTGAAGCTGTCCAGCTCTCAGCCAAGGCGTGGTCTGGATTCGTTTCAGGGGCAATAAGCACTAATGAATAACCGGTCCCATCAGCTCCTTCGGGCCAGGGCAACTTATCATTGTAGGTGAAAGATCTTACCAATGAACTCGTCGAGTCCCTGAGCTCAATTAATTCTCCATCATTGTTTAGGTTCCCTTTAAACTCTCCAATAATACTGGAAAGATCAGCGTCAGGATATCGCATCATGAACGCAGAAAGATCTTCGACTAGAACGGCGCTCTGCCCAGGACCCAATCCAAGGACAGATGAATTGGAAAAATCAAAACTGATTCCTCTTGTGAATCGCAAACCCGATAAATGGATCGGGGAATCAGAAATGTTTTTAACTTCAATAAACTCAAAGTCTGTCCGGGAATAAATACCTTCAGGGTCCTCATCAATGCTCGGAGCCAAGGGCCTATAATGCAATTCACTAATTACAAGGTTCGTGGGACCTGCAGGTTCACCTATCGTATAAGTCACTTCATTTAAGGGAGACCAATTCACTCCACTGAGTGCACGGGCACGTATCATTGCGCTCTTCTCAATTCGGAATTGAGAAGGGTCACTGGGACGCGTGGCAAAAAACTCAAGGTCAAAACTAATATCCGAACTCGTCCGCGCCACCTGATGAACCTCAACTGCAATAGTATTTTTACCTTCCAAAAGCAATTCAGGAGAGGCTCCTTCCTTCAAATGAAAAATGGACTCCTCTGATCCACCCGCTCCATCATTTGCCAGCGTATCGAATACAATTTCGCCCTCAGGCATAGCTGATCGCCATATTTCCTTTCCATTTAAATAAACGACGGCTCCGTCATCCCTCCTTAGGCCAAGGTTAATACTCATTATTTCCGAAGCTTGATTAACTTGGAAATTCCGACGGAAATACGTCGTCACATGCTTATCACTACCAACGGAACCATAACTGAGGATCGTTCCCTCAGCTCCATTTGCACCGTCACCATAACCGAGCTCGGCCCTCCCCTCTTCCCATGACGAATCATCAAATTCGAGCAACTGCCAAACTGTGCCCTGATTTGATCCGTCATCTAGATACTTCCAAACCGATTCTTTGGGTATCAGTTCATCAGTCACTGTAGCTCCATTAATAAAAATGGCATTTGGACTAATTGCTCCGCCGGGCAACCTCGGGTCACTACCATCCGTTGTAACATAAACATCACCTTCGTTTGCTAAAATTATCGGCGAATAACCAGACCATACTGATCCCCCGCGCTGATCAAATTCCGGAGCCTCTAGTGGGTACCATCCCTTTGAGCGGAACTGGCTAAGGAGGATTTCTGTCCTCCTCGGCCAATAAACATTTTGCATATAGTCCCACTCATCTCTCCACTCCCCGTCACGGTCCCACGGGAGTCTGTGCGCACTTGAAGGTTGCCAACGTGCAGTTTCAGGTACCAACGCATCATAAATTTCATTCATCCGATAATCGTGAGCAGCTCTGGGACCGTTCGGACTTAGCACCCCTCCATTGAAACAGTGCTTATAGACCCGATCACTAAAGAAAACCTTAAAATCCTTATCCCTCATCAGTGAGGAAAAAATACCGTCCGGAGCACTTACTCCAAGATTGTTCGCATCAACATCATGAAGCATCACGTCACAGTCCCAGGAATAAAACCTCCAACCTCCTCGGCCTGGATACTTAGGACCAGCCGCCATCCAATTATGAGTTGTAGTCCAGTCCCAGTCATTGCCACAATAATAATATAATAGCTGATTGTCAGCTAAGCTACTCCAGTTAATCCATTCGCGGGACTCTTCTCCTCCCGCCGATGCGGCAGATTTGACCTGACTCCAAGTACTTGACCAGCTATCTCCTTCTCCATGATCACTGCCGGTCCTCCCTGAATTCGTGTAATGATAGTCCTCAGGATCTCCACCGAAATACTTATCCATATAACTATGCATGGGCCGTTCATGAACATGATAAAGGCCATGGTAAGACCCGTTCAGATAGCAATGAACATAGCGACCATGTATTGAGGGATGTCCCATGAGCATTTCCATATCATTCACCCAACGGTTACGAACGTACTGAGCATCACCCTGACGCTTTCGCCCTGGAGGATTACCAGGATTTGCCATCCAATAGAAATTATCATGTGAGCCGCTCCGCAACTGAAGCACATCAAAGACCTCACTTGTCTTTTCAGTATAAGGGTGATTTTCAAATACTGGGTAACGTAACTTTGACGCTCCGTATTTACTCCGGAAATAGCACCGGAAATTATTTTTCGGAGAACCTACACTGGCTCCACCAACAATTTTCATCCCGCAATCAATTCCGAACCCAGGCTCACTCCCATCAAGGCTGATCAGTTCAAGGGAACTCTCACCTTCTGATGACCCCATTCCACTTGGCTTAATTATTGAAATGGCCGGGAGTGATAATAATCCATCATCTATTAATGGACCATATTTTTGATCATTCTTTATAGAGGAAATGAACCGGGACTGCCCAACTACTCCGTTAGAATTAGGAGACCCCGTTCCGTTAACCCAAATATAAGTATGAGTTAAAACTGGTGAAATTACGGCAGAAGGATGTGTAGAGAAAGCTCTGACGGTACGAACGCCCCGAGTCCCTGAACTGGTAGACGGGCTGATACGGATCGGCCCGGTATAGACTGTGCTTGAATTATTGGGCTTTGAGCCATTGGTCGTGTACCGAATGACCGAGTCAGGAATTGCAGAACTTAATTCAAGCTCAAATGCGCTATCATAATAACCTCTTTGATGACTGAATGTGACCTTATTTGAAACCTGAGTGGCAATGTTACCGTTCTTTGCTTGTGGGCTTGATTCCTTAAGAAAGCCAACCGCATTAGCCTCAGCATTATAACCATAAGAAACGTCCACTCCTTGTTCTGGAAAATCTATCTGATCCACTATGGTCTTCCCATCAGGTTTAACCAGCATCAATGACTCTCCAGAACTGGCAATCTCAAAATTGAGGTGCAGCGGACGCCTGTTAGGCCCCCTCTCCTTGCCCGAAGCAAAGAGAATAAGAAATCCATTCGGACCAATATTAACATCAGGGAATGTCCACTTAGTCAATTGATCCAAATCATCTGTTAAGTGCCACCCCTCGAGGTTAACGGTCCCACTCTGCTCATTATACATTTCAATCCAATCAGAAGCATCACCATCATCATCATCCAAAGAATTACCATTACTCGCCATTAATTCATTAATACGAATCGAAGGGTCAGTGACTTTTAGATTGAAGTTCTTTTCAAGATACAGACCCGTTGAATCAGTGACCCGAACGCGAATGCTAAGATCCGTCTTTCCGGCCGGCATCGACCTGGCTAGCCTCAGACTATCACCTTCAATTGAGAATATTTTATTATCATCGTCCCCGAGACCCTCAGCAAATGAATAAAAATGCAAATCAAATGCGTTTGGATCATTGACGGACATTTTACCCACAAGGCCTTGAATAACGATACCTGAACTGACTGAATCGGCCGTTAAATTCATCACAGTAGGAGCCAAAGGCTTCGCCAGAGTGAAGGTAATTATCTGATCTATAAAACGTGACGGCTCATCCGCATCGGTCGAACGGACTCTTACAGAAAATTCAGAAGAATGCTCGTGTGTGCCGAAGTCATAAGTACTAGAACGAACTATAGTAATATCATCCACTTCAAACTTTTCGTTATCTTTATCTCCTTGGCCTGGCACAAGAGAATAGAGGTGATTGGAGTTCCTTTTTAGATCAACGGTACTAAGAGTTCCTATCGGTACAATCTGTTGAGCAAAAAACTCTAAACTTGATATCCCTACAGACTCGGGCGTTTCTGGAACTGTAATCTCAGTAATCGTAAAAGCCTGTAATATGGGGTTATTGTCCGATCCCTTTGATGCTTGCCCTCCAAAATGCTTAACCATCTCAACATTGAGAACATCATCACCTTCTTCGAGAACAAAAGGGGCAATGTAGGCGAACCCGTTCCTTGGTGTCCATGTCCCTTCACCCTCTGAACTGAAATCATCCACGACCAGTTCGCCTTCAATGGCAATGTCCCAGCGCCGGTCCCGGTCTGCACCTTCATTAAACAGCATCTGCAACTCATACTCAATCCCAGGGTTCAGTTCCGAAACCGAGATGGCAACTGAGCTCGGAGCCGCTGACCAGCGGATGTCTCGCATGATCTCTTCAAGATTATCAACTGATTCTCTATCAGCACCAGTATATTCAGGCCTGACTGCCCAATCATTAATTGAGTAAGTCGTTGTCACCGTAACATTTGGAGGGGCGGATTTATCCGTTAAAAACGTGACGCCATTCACTTCACGGTCACTGTCACCAAAAACATCAATCGCAACTACGACCTTATCGGGATCGAGGTTCAAATCATCAGGACCGAAAAAGGGGCGAATCTCACCAATATTAACAATGGTCTCAGCAATCACAGGCACTCCACTCAATCCAGTGAAAAAGACCATTGAAATAAATGTCTTAGGTATAATCCTAATAACCAACGCAATCACATTTTGGAAGATCGAACTCATTTTAAATCAACAATTTTACAGCCATACTAATTCTCAACGACCTTCAACAACTCGTTAGGATCAATATCATTTATAGTTTGCTCCATTCCAGAAGGCCAAAGCACTGTAACGCTGTCGACCCCCTTTGCATCTCCAAGACCAAAATACATTGGAATTAGACTATGCGAAAGATATCCTGAAACCCCGTCATTGACCTGCACATAAGTTTTTGATCCTGCCGTCACTTTCACTGTCGCACCCAAACCATCACGATTAGAAGCACCATCACCTTTACCTATTAGTTGAATCTGAAGCCTGCTAACTTCTTTCTTCTCTGACAAATTACTGCGTAAAACCATCGGCCCATCATGGAACTCGTTCGTGATAATGTCCAAGTCACCATCATTATCGATATCGATAATCGCAGAGCTTCGGGTACCTAATGAACCCCACACTTCCACCGGTTCAGTTAAATTATATTCTTTGACTAAGGAATGTTCTTTATCTTCTCCAGATGGATTCAAGGTGAACCAAGGCTTTGCCGTCCTCCCCTGCCGTCTCGGCTCAACTCCTAGAATAAATTCAGCATCTGCAAAACGCTCGCCGGACTCATTAAGCAAAACGCTATTCACACCATAACGGAAAGGAAAGTTCATGCTCGAAGCTATGAATACATCAATGAATCCGTCCGCATTCAAATCACCTGCACTCAGTCCCCACGGCCAGTAATTCTCAGCACCAATACTATCAGAAACTTCCTCAAACTTTCCATCACCCAAGGAACGAAAAAAAGCATTCCCATAAATACTCATGCCCCCGCTTTTAAGGACACTCTCCTCCCACTTCATATCACTTTTTAATTTTTCGCGGTTAGGACCTACCTCTTCGCTCATGTCCGAATGCATGTCGGTAATGTAAACGTCCTGATTCCCGTCATTATCAAAATCAAAAATTTGTATCCCCATCGCTCCCCAAGGAGTCTTAGGAAAAACGTCCCTACTGACCCGCTTGAAAGACTTTCCTTGCTCATTACGGTAAATCTGATCATGGCCCTGCATTGAAAGAACATAAAGATCGACCCATCCGTCATTGTCGAAATCAAATGGAGCCGCATCACCTGTCCAGCTCTGATCCAGGAGTCCAGTCTCCTTGGAAACATCCGCAAATACATTATCTCCCTCATTACGATATAATTTACTCAGCTCATTACGTTCCTCGGGCCTGAGATGTCCCTGAAAAGCGTCCTGCAAGCCAATGCAGTAACCTCCCTTCCCCCTTTTCTCACCAGTGTAAACACCAACATTGCATAGAAAAAGATCCAGTAGACCGTCCTTATCATAATCAAAAAATACGGCACCTGATGAGTGACCTATGTAATCGAGTCGAGAATGACTAGTACGATCAGTAAAGGTTCCTTTGCCATCGTTCTCAAAGAAGTAATTACCTCCCCTGACAGTAGTAGCTAACAGATCAGCATCACCATCATTGTCAGTATCCGCAAAAGAAGCACTGACACCAATCTTATCATCTAAAGCAATTGTCTTGGTAGTAATATCTTTAAACTTACCATCTCCAAGGTTCTTCCATAACTCGTTAGATCCGATCTGTGTAGTAAAATACAAATCCAAAAGTCCATCACCATCAACATCAGCTACCGCAATTCCATTACCATGATCATAGTGTACTGCTTTGTGATATTTGCCTGCGTCATCAACGATTCGGTTAGCGAAAGTGATACCGCTCTCCTCAACAGTGTCCTGAAATTGAAAATCATGATAGGCACTAACATTGTCGGCTGATGCAATTTGGAGCTCTTTCCGACTATCGAGCCAAGATGGATTTATGATTCCCTCTGGGTATGGAAATTTCTTATAGGTGATAGATCCTTTTCCGGGCGCACTCACTGCCTGATCCTCCTTAAGTATCAGGTCAAGGTCCCGCATTAAGTCAGCCCTACCCTTATCATCAAGACCATCATAATAGCCTCGAATCCTACCAATCTGATCTACCAAAACAAATCTGGAACTATGCAATATGGGCATCTTCTCGTTCTTTGAATCCTCCGCCACGGCCAACTTGAAACCGTTAGCACTTAGGCTCCAAAGATCCTCACGCGACCCAGTTAAAAACTTCCATTGATTAGAATCTGCTGAATGGGTATCAGCATATTCCTGTAAGACAGGAGCGGTATCATTTTCCGGATCAACCGTAAATGTTACGAGCCTAATATCATCCCAGTCAGGCCCCTCTTTTAAACTGTCCTGAATTTGTGATTTCTGAATGGTCTGCATGGGACAAGTGCCGACGCAGCGAGTGAATATAAAATCTCCAATCCAAACCTTACCTCTGAGATCTTTAAGACCAAAAGCATCCCCCGATTGTTCAATGAGTTGAAATTCGGACAATGTACCAAGCACGGGCACTGATCGCTTTATTAATTCTTCCTTAGACTTTTTGGGATCATCAGAACAACCGATAAGAAAAAAAATAGGAACTAAAGAAATTAATAATCTTAGCATTTGATGGGACAAAAAACTCACTTCAATTCCTATACCACTCAATAAGAACAGTTTCCAGCTAAAGGAACCGTCCTGAATGGTAGCTTTCTTCATATGATAATTCAGGTTTTGTGTTAATGTTTTATTCATCTGACGCCCCTCGATGCGGTTGCTCCTTCTCATTTCTCCATTTATTCTCAGTCTAGCAATCATTGGTTGCGGAGATCAGGACCATTCTGCTGAGGAGGAAAAGACAGGAATAACTGAAAAACAAGACGACAAGGACATTCTCGCATCAATCGATGCCGTGATCCCACTAGAGCCAATCGGCTTGGTCAGTGAGAGTCTGCACAAGGAACCCAAAAAGGATCCTTGGAAAGGAGAAGTTTTCAATGAACTGGCTGATTCTCAGCTCAAGAATCTGGGAGAAATTATAAAGGACCCAAAAACTATTTCACAAGTCGATACATCCGGCCTGATAGCTAATAATTTTCAACCTACTCAATTAGCTCCAACAAATCTGAAAACTGTTTTCAATGATCCCTCATTCAAAGTCTTAAGGAACGCCCAGGAAAAACAATTACCAGAAGAAAAAAAATCTCTGAAGGAAGCTCTCACTGAATTAGTTAAACCAATATTGGAGGCACCAAAAATTGATGTGAAATTTAAAACCTTTAATGTTTCAATTAATGAAGCAGGGGAATCTACGAGTGAATCCTATGTAGAGATTATCGGTCACACCCAAAAAGAAATCATCAGTCAGAAAGCACGTTGGAGCTGTGTATGGGACTGGGCATCAACTTCAGATCCACCCAAAATCATATCGATCAAAGTAAATGAATTCGAGCAAAGCATCGGCACACTCGATAAGGGAACTTCCCTATTCAGTGACTGTACCGGGTCCGTTTTTAGTCAATGCAAAGACTTTAACAATCAATTCCTTAGGGGCACAGATTACTGGGCATCCAGACTGGAAAACCGTTACGGCATAGGACTCTCTGGTTGGCACGGAATCACTATCGGTGATGTTAACGGTGACGGGCTAGATGATATCTATGTCTGTGAACCTGGGAGTTTACCTAATCGATTATTTATTAGCAAATCTGATGGACAACTCATTGATGCGTCTTCACTTTCCGGAACCGACTTCAGATTGCAAACACAGTCAGCACTGTTCCTTGACATGGACAATGACGGAGACCAGGACCTCATCATCGCCACTACGCTCGGCATAATATTTATGGCCAATGATGGGAGAGCAAACTTCTCGGTAAAGACCACTAAATTGATTCCAGAATCTGCCCCAATGTGCATCAGTGCCGCTGATTTTGACCTAGACGGAGACCTTGACCTTTATGTCGGGTGCTACTCCTTGCGACGCTCTTCGGTTCACGGGAACGGGAACCAGATGCTTGCTCGCCCGATTCCTTACCATGACGCCAATAACGGTGGCCGCAACGTCCTATTGAGAAACGATCTGAATTGGCAATTCAAGAACGTCACCGTGAGCATTGGAATGGATAATAATAATCGACGATTCACTCTCGCCTCTTCATGGGAGGACTACGATCAGGATGGGGACCCTGATCTTTATGTCGCCAACGATTACGGGCGCAATAATCTTTACAGAAATGACCGGGACAGCTCAGGCAAGACGCAGTTCGTCGATGTCGCCGCAGAAGCTGGAGTCGAGGACATGTCAGCAGGAATGTCTGTTTCTTGGTCAGACGCTGACGGAGACGGTGATCAGGACTTGTACGTAAGTAACATGTGGTCCTCCGCTGGAAATCGCATCGCTTACCAACGTCAGTTCCAGAGAGGAGCAGACCAGGAATCCATTACAGGCTTTCGGCGACACGCGCGCGGTAATTCTCTCTTCTTAAACTCCGGCGACGGCAAATTTAAAGATGTGAGCATCGATGCTGGAGTGACCATGGGAAGATGGGCATGGGGATCAAGATTCGCGGACATTAATAATGATGGAATGCAGGACATTATCGTAGGGAATGGCTTCATCACACAATCCGGTGACACTAGTGACTTGTGAAGCTTTTACTGGCGCCAGGTCGTGGCGCAATCACCTCTCAAAAAAATTCCAAACTCAGAAATAGGAAGTTATCTTCAAAATTGGGATGCTCTCGGCTCCATGATAACTCGGGGCCGTTCTTTCAGTGGATACGAAAAGAATTGCTGTTTTCTAAATCTCGGCTCAGAGACAATAGGATCTGGTATTAAATTCGCAGACATTTCAGCCGCGAGCGGTCTGAATTTAATCGATGATACTAGAGCAATTATCGCAACAGACTGGGACCATGACGGAGACCTTGATCTTTGGTCCACGAACCGAGAAGGACCAAGGATCCGTTTCCTAAGAAACAATCTAAAAAAAGAACAAAGATCAGGCTCGGTCAGTTTCTATCTGGAAGGAACGACATCCAATCTTGACGCGATCGGAGCAAAACTGACTCTGGTAATGGGATCAAGGAAAATGACACGTGTCCTGAGAGCCGGGAGCAGTTTCCTCAGTCAATCCAGCAAGAGAATCCTTTTCGGGATGAAAAATAGTGATTCTGAGGAGGGCACTCTCGAAGTCTCTTGGCCAGGAGGAACAAAGGAAATTTTTGAAGGGATTGTTCCAGGATCAGTGTACCGCATCGTGCAGGGATCAGGAAAGGCGCAGGAAAAAACAAAGAAAGAACGCAAAATTAATCTTCCCGAATCAAGACCTGAACCGCAAATTCAAACAGAACAGGCGAGAATCATCCTAACCCAAAGAGTCAAGGCTCCAGTCATAGAATATGTTGATTTTAATGGCGAATTGAAACGATACCGGGCAGAAAAGAATGGAAAATCACCTACGCTAATCAATCTCTGGGCAAGCTGGTGCGGACCATGCGTTGCAGAATTATCTGACTTCAAAAAACATTCTAGCCAAATCCAATCCAAGGACTTGCAAATCATTGCACTAACGACCGAATTTATCACCGAAGACGGCTCAAAACCGGACCTCACAAAAGCCAAAGAGCTCATAAGGAAAAATAACTATCCGTTCAATGTCGGCGTCACGGATGCGAAGAGCCTGCGGCTCCTTACCGTATTACATAATCAATTATTTTCTAGAGAACGTCCATTGCCCCTACCTTCGAGTTTCCTTTTTGATAAGCATGGTCAACTCGCAATCATCTACAGGGGGCCGATCAGCACTGATCAATTAATCAAAGATATAAATTTATTGAGCGCTTCACCGAGGGCAGTCTCTGAAGCATCCTTTCCCTTCAAAAGCAACGACGGATCCGAACTCTTCAAGATCGGGCCCCTCGACTTTGCGAAGGCCTATCAGGAAGGCGATTACTTTCAAGAGGCCCGACTCGAAGCTCAGAAATTAACTAATGAAGCAATAGAAAAAAAAGACAATTCAAGTGCAATCAACAAAGCGAAGGCCTGGATCTTCATTGCCGCTCTGGAACAGAGCCAAAGGAACTGGGAAGCAGCATCGAAAGCGTATCAGGAAGCTATCAATCTACTACCAAATCAACCATTACTAAAAATTCAATCTGGTGTCGTTCTATGGATGGCAGGGAACCGTGATGCTGCAAATGCTGCGTTTCAAGAAATAGCAGAATCTGGATCCAGTAATCCTGTAACATTGGATACTCTTGGTAAGGCTCACCAACAGATTGACAGAGAAAAAGAAGCCATTGCTTTCTTCAATGCCGCCATCGCCCTCAAACCTGAACATACTCCATACCAGATCAATCTTGCCATTGCTCATCAGAGAAACAAAGATCCCTCAGAAGCAGTCAAAATTTATCACAAGATCATTGCCAAAAACGACCTTGCCCTTAATGCCAAAAATAATCTTGCCTGGATACTGGCAACGGATCCTGATGATACGATAAGGGATGCAAAGTCCGCTCTAAAATTATCCGAGGAAGTGAATCAAAAGACCGGTCATAAGAACTTTGCGACCCTGGACACACTAGCCGCTGCTCAAGCAGAAAACGGTCAATTTGCTGAAGCCGTTATTACAATTAATAAAGCAATCAAAAGCGCACGAGCTGCAGGAAAACTTCAAATCGTTGATAAACTCCTGCAAAAAGCAGCAATTTACAGCTCAAAGAGTCCCTACAGAAGTAACAGAAAGTAAGGGTTTTTTACTTTACTGAAAGCCGTCTGATCTGGCTTAATTGGTATCAACCTTAACTTCCACAATAATGAAAACACTTCATCTGCTTTTGATTTTATTTATTACTTTAACCGGCAATCATATTTGTAACGCCTTCGAAATTATCGAGGGAGAGATAAAAGAAATTACCGGACCAGACGATCTTACTCTAGATCCTGCAAACGCCATCATTGCGGTGGACGTTTTCGGAAACGCCGACTCCATCATTAATGGTGTTGAATTTTATACGGACCGAGACGGCCTAGGCGCACAAACGATCGGAGAAGGAATGGTCGAAAAGGACGAGGTAAGCATTACTACCACTTCGACAAATACTATTGATAACTGGTCAAATGGCGGAGGAGGCCCATCCTTTACCGGAGACGATGCTGACTCGGTAGCTAACCTAAGTGAGGTCATGCGTGACATTCGCTGGTCAGCAGCGCCCAACCCCGTGACCATTGATATCACCGGACTCAATGCCGGCAGCATCTATAACGTGCAATTACTTTTCAACGAAGGAGCGGACCGGGACCGAGGCTGGGACATTGCCGTGAATGATGAATTAGTGGTCGATAATATTACGTCTGAAGGAGGTGACGGTTTCTGGTCACCTGAAAATTCATTTGTTTATTCGGGTAACTTCAGCGCTACAGATGATGGAACCCTTGTTATTATAATGCAGAATGATCTTGGAGGTGAGCCTCCGGTGAACGCTGATGGGAACCCTATCCTTCAGGGGATCGTCCTCAACTCAACGACTCCCGCAACTATCATTTCTTTCGTTGGCCCACTCACTGATGATGAGAGTACCGGCATAAGTACTGACAATACCTATACACATACGATAAGTGGTGGTGGAGCCGAAACTGTTAATGGCGTGGAGTTTGAATTACTCAACAATGACACGACCCCGGAAGACTTTTACTGGGACGTGTCTTCGGTCAAAAATCAACTCGACGACAATAATGGCGGCTGGAGTCCAGGAGTTGGCGGAGTCACAGGGCCGGGTCTTCAGGCACTGCTAGGCTCATTCACTTTCAATAATGATGGAGCAATAGGCTCTAATCAAAGCTTCACTCTGAACGGGCTCACAGAAGGTCAATATTATGAGTTGCGCCTTTATGCACGCAAATGGGATGACAGTACTCAACGTCAGCAGACCCTTGAATTCATTTCGGGCGATATCACGGATACCGTCACTTTCAGTGAGGACCACCCTGAGACTGAGCCCACTAACATGGAATCACGAGAGCAAGCCTATTATATCAGTTACAGATACACTGCAGGTGATGATGAGGATCTCATCGTCAAGTTCACCGTGACAGATGATGAGATTCAGGGAGACCCAGGAAGCTTTCATATGTATGGCCTCACTAATCAAATTGCAGCCCCACCAAGCGATCTTGATCAGGACGGACTCCCTGACTCATGGGAAGAAGCGCTCGTTGATAATCTTGATGATTTGAACGGTAACGGTGCTGGTCCTGGCCCTGGTTCAGGGACCGGAGACTTTGACGGGGACGGCTTAACGGACCTTGATGAGTACGAGGAGACTAAAACTGATCCGACCAAGGCGGATACGGATGAGG
>Ga0115002_10001857_pt1 | contig 28402 bp, 43 predicted proteins | sample ArcticOcean_MG_C_8_FD_89576 | JGI IMG/M metagenome (GOLD analysis project Ga0115002, IMG submission 89576) | Marine microbial communities from western Arctic Ocean - ArcticOcean_MG_CB11_86 | ecosystem: Environmental > Aquatic > Marine > Oceanic | place: Arctic Ocean: Canada Basin | collected... | reverse complement strand
TGTTCTGGTAACTTAGGTATCCATCGCCCATTATTGCTACTCCTATTTAAAATCCCACCGCAACGAGTACAGATCATGTGGATATCACGTTGTATCCCCACTCTCCATTCTTCATCACGTAGCTGGTAGTCAACTACATTACCTTGTTTATCTGCCACAGCACGTACGACGGTGCTAAACCAATCTGCCTCACAGTGATACCCACATGATAAACATGGGATATACCATTCCTTTTGTTTGGACTCTTGGAAAAAAGCATTAATGCCCTTACCAGGTTCACGTGGATTCCCTAGATACCGCTCCAGTTGGTATGGTGACGCCCGTAACCTATCCTTACCATATGGAATATTTTCTTGATTGCACTCATCTACTTCCTCAATGACCAACGCATCTGCTGGGTGTTCTTTGAATGCCTCATAAACATTACTACCCACATACTTCATAGTCCCTTTGCCGAAAGACTTCAATGCAATGGAATCAAAAGAACCCTCACTCATTAACTCCTTGTACCTATCCACATTTTCAACGCATTTATTTATTCTATTTTGTACGTAAGTGGTTCGAGATTCAATCTTAGGCACTACGAAAAAAACGGCCAACCCGCAATAAGCCATTGCAAGATGATCCGTAATCACCCATTCACTGTTATGTGTAACTACATAATCATCCATAACATACAGACGTGCTTTATCGTCTAGTGCGATACACTGAACTTCCTCTTCTCGTGAGTAGTCACAAGATACAATTTTTGCACCTAATGTTTTCTTACGTCTATGTGTTTTAGATACGTTTGCTTTCTTCCGACTAAGTCGAAAACAATCTCGGGGGTGTGGCATTGACAAAGTAAGAGTATATGCATCTCTACATGGTATCTTAAATCCAAACTCCACGTAATACGAATTACGTTTCGTTATTTTGGCCACTCCCCCTAAAGACCACACCACTTCTTGAATATCTTTAATCAATCTTTCCGACGCCAAGCAAATGTAAATACCGCCTTCCGATGTGGCAGACCTGTCTGTGTCCAATAACCCTTGAAGTAAAGCCATTCGCTGTTTAACTGTTCCTTCTTTATATTCTTTTGGAATAAACTTTGTGTGACTGTATGTGCCAAGCAAACCCATTTCTTGGAATAAATCTTTTAGTAACCTCGCTCCTCTTCCTTTAGAGTTACTCTCCTGTTTGAAGAAATAATTGTATGTATCCGCATCTCGCCCCACTGCAATACCAAACTGTGATACATACGAACTAATCCAGTTAACTAACTCAGCGTCTGCAGAGGAGAATCGTAGATTCCTATCATGTATTTCGCCATCTCCGAGCATAGACCCTACAAAATAAGGATCTAATGTAAGGTGTTTTTTGGGTTTTTCCACGGGCTCTGGAACAGGAACAGTAAATCGTTGTTTCCCCGTTCGTGTTAACCCCATAATCTGCTTAGTCGTAAGTACCTCAAACTTGCTTGCCAAATTCCATTGTAAGCTTTTCCTACCAGTAGACATACTCTTACGTTGCTTACCCCTAAGTACTTTCCAAAGATGATCAGCAGACGTCTCAACCTCCCTGCCGTCGTCCAAAATAAACTTGTATACTTTTTGAACTCCTCGGGGCTGTACTTGCACAATAGAGGCATTTTTCCCGTTAGCCGTGGAAACTATGTCTCCTGCTTTTAGCTCTCCCATTGTACTCCACCCTCCGGGAGTATGTACAAGGCTACTAAGAGGAGCCGCTTTCATTGACTGAACCGACCCTTGTAAAACAATTACCCTCGACTCGCTTTCATACAAAGCTCGAATATGTGGATAATTATCAAAATTTAACGACTCTCCTCGGGTGTTCACGTGGTGCTTAGTAGCGAACTCTAGCCGTGCTGTAGCTACTTCTGCTAACTTAGTTATACGTAACAGCTCTCTGTCTTCTGTAGCACTAAACGTAGGGGCAATGTCAACTGTCGACGTCATCTTTATTCGCCAGTAATAAGGGGGTTGCCAACTCTTCTTCCGTTGGACCAGGGAGCATTGGTCGTTGCTCTACCATATCAAGAATGGTCTGCAACATTTGCTCTCTTGTTTTGGGAGAATTATTTTCTCTTGCTCGCATTTCCTCGGGCCGAGTATCATTAACGCTGTAATGAATCTCCCTCACTGCATTAGGCAGTACTCCTGTATCCCGTAACATTCCGAATGAGCTTCTCTCCGCTTCCATTGCTAACTTTAGCATTCGGTGCTTTGCCATCCTATCGGGCTTACCATCTTTTTCCATCTTACCCGAAGGGCCTACTTTCATTACGTCTAGGTCTATTTGGTGTACTTCAGCAATAGCCACGTCTCTGACTACATTCATGAACCTCAACGAATCCAGCAATAGCTCCTCACGGGGTCTGTCATGAAATCGTGCTTTAAAATCCGCCTCATACTGATTTAACCACCTATACACTGTGGCTTGTGCAACCCCGAAGGACTTCGCTATGTTACGTACTGGCACACCTTTTGTTTTTAACTCATACACTTTACTTATCTTATCTTCGGGGGTAACAGGTTCCGCAGACGAAGGCTCTGGATCATCTCCTTTGCCGACTTCCAGATCTTCAAGCATCGAAATTAATGACATTTATTTCACCAATTCGAAAAATTCGGCTCTAACTACGGGTGCCTCAAAGTTACCCAGTAGTTTGCAAGTTACCATTTCCCCCTCGCTTTTTACCCCTCTCAGCTTCATACAACTGTGAGTGGCTCGTATTTTCACCGCTACTCCTGAATTAGGAATACTTTTATCTAATGCTTCCGCTATTTCGTGGGTCAACCGCTCTTGTATTTGTAATCGTTGTGCAAGTGCTTGCACTGCTCTTGGTATTTTACTCAGCCCCAAAACTCTGCCGTTAGGTAAGTAAGCTACGTCTACAAAGCCAAAAAAAGGAAGAACATGATGCTCACATAGACTGATGAATGGAATGCCCTTAACGACAACCATTTCATCACATTCCGACTCAAAACTCTTACTCAATATGGTTGCAGGTAGCTGACTGTATCCTTGTGTCATCTCCAACAACGCCTTTAACACACGGGAGGGCGTCTCTTTTAATCCGGGCCTATCTGCATCCTCGGACAAGTTATGAAAAAGATGCCTATACGCTGTCTCGAAATAATCTTCCGTTATTTTTGGTCTTACCTTGCCTTCCAAAACTTGTGATTCTGGACCGACAGCCTCCACTTCGGATTTTCCTTCACCTTCTGAGTACACCATGCCAAAGATTCCCTATCTATTTCATTTCCATTAAAAACAGGACTCAGGAGGTAATGGTCTGCATGTACTGTTGTTCGCGGTAAGGCTTTATTGGTAGGAACAACATACTTCAGCTCATTGCACTCCTGAATCCTAATTGTATGTTCTGCTGTTTTAGGGCTCACCGTAATCCAGTCCAAATACTCCTTTTGTTGCTCATCTAACGCTAGCGTACCGTTTGTCTCCGCAGCACAGTAATATCCCCGTCTTTGTGCTTCCTCTAGCAAAGGGGCATCCAACTGCAACATGGGCTCACCACCCGTGAAAATAATAGCCTTGCAACCTTTACCTACTTCTTCTATCAACTCAAATAACTTATCGGCTGTCATCTCCCACACACCTGTGAAATCCGTGTCACAGTCGAAGCCCATGTCCTCCACAGTACATTTGAGATTACAATTAGCAAATCGAACAAAAATGTTTGCCGTACCTATCCGAATTCCCTCCCCCTGTAAGCTCAGGAACACCTCGTTTATCTTATACATTTTTACTCTTTCAGACATGCTTCAGCAGAACAATTCGGCGTCTCATGTACTACAACTTTAACCACTTTAACAAAATGAGGCTCTAACTTGGTCACAAATTCAGTATGATCAAGGAAAAATCTCGCCAAATTCTCTGCTGTGGGATTAAAATCCAGTAGATATATTTTTTGCTTCACTTGTTCTTTTTCTGAAAAAAACTCCAAGGCTTGAATTGCAGACTTATCCGCCCTGTGCAATATAAACCCATGATCAAACTTTTCTTGAATCCACGGATCATAAATACCTTTAAGCACACTAAAATCTACTACCCTTCCAAGTACATCCAACCCTGCGGTTGATTCTGCTGTTATCTCCACACCATATTGATGTCCATGCAAATTTCTGCACTTACCTTCATGGTTTTGAATTCTGTGACCAGCACAGAATTGAAGACGCCTCGTACACGTAAGCATTTGTTTTACTTCCTTTGTGTCAGTATTGTACCATAAATTAAAAATTTGTCAACAATCAATCGTCCTCGCTCTGTGTATCCGGAACGTCATACAGCCATTGATTATCCTCAAACGCTTGGAATAAACACTGGGCAGTCACGCACGCACGTTGAGCCATCTCTTCCTCAGTCATCATCCTCAGTTTCTGCCTCCCCGCCTTATCCTCGCCGTCTGGAATCGCAGCCACCATCCCCCATCGACCAACCAGCTCAGAAGCCAGCTTTGCCCTCTGGTTCAGCGTGACTGTGAACTCTGGTGCCGTGTCCATCTTATGGCCCCACGTGCCTGGCCTGAATCTGATCTCGTCTTTCATTTCTACTGCCAATGATACTATGGCTATCTGTTTTTGCAATTCAGCAATCATCTCGTCTTTTTCAATCGTCATGGGAACAATGCACCTCCGCTCCTGTACCTACCGAATCCATAACCTTACACCAGTCAAGGCCAAAGTGATTGCAAAACAAGTATGCCAGCCCCTCGCACTTCCACCTTTCGATATCCAATGCCCCACTTCCTTGTGGTTCATCTGTGAAGTGCTCCTCTACTACCCATTTCAGCATCTCCCGTCTCAGCAAATGGGCCGAAACAACTCCATGCAGCCCTCCACAATCCTTCCGGGCCTCAACTATGAAAATATGCCTATGTGCTTCTCTTTCGTACCATTCCCCCGGCACGGCGTTGCCGTTGTAATGAATAGCCTCAAATTCAAATCGTACATTTGCATACGTCTTAGTAATCTCCATCTTACTCAAACCTCTGCTAGTAAAGGATCAGGGAAATCAGCAAAAGCAAACGCCTCCGCTCGCTCAACACAGGCTCCACACTTGCCGCATGGATCTTCTTTGCCTTCATAACATGTCCACGTTTTTCCATATGGCACACCCAAACTTCTGCCTAGAAGTGCAATGTCTCCCTTGTCCATAGTAATAAAAGGTGCAGTTAGCTTAGGTTGATGCCAATCGGCCAATTCTGTGGCAAGTGCAAGTGCTTGCACAAATTCTGGTCGGCAATCGGGGTAAATTGCATGGTCCCCTGAATGTGCTCCATACCACACATGATCCATTTTCTTCGAAATTGCCCATGCGATAGCAAATGATAGCATCATCATATTTCTATTTGGCACTACTGTGGTCTTCATTACCTCATCATCATACGCCCCGTAAGGCACAGTAATACTATTGTCAGACTGACTACTACCTTTTAACAATAAATCTACCCCAGAAATAGATAAATCCAACTGCCTGCACGCTCCTATACGACCAGAAAACCTCTTGTGGGCCGCCTCGTACACTGATTCCGCTGCACCTAACTCCTTATCATGGCGTTGCCCGTAATCCACAGATAGGCAATGTACTGTGTGCCCATGCTTCAGCAACCACCAAAGCAAAGTAGCAGAATCCATGCCTCCCGATAGCAACATCACTCCTGTTTTATTACTCATTTGAATTTTTCCTCGCTTCTATCTTTGAGTTTTGCTAGTTCCATCGCCCACCGACCCTCACTCCATTTAGCCCTTTTAATGTGCTCCGCCACCTCAACCCACAGATCTTTGGAACCACTTCCTTTCATTCTGGATTTCAAGTGGATTTGCTTCCCTGTATACCCAGCATACTGTCCGAACCTCCCCGGAGCCGTAGCCCATGAACTTGCGTCTACACTATCAAAAGGGGCAGTCTGTAGTGCTCTCCATCCAGCCATCCCAAACCCGTGTACTTTCTTGGGATTGTCTTTCCAAAATCGGGCGAAACACTGCCCTAACCACTTGGGGCGGGTCTTGATTTTACCACTTAACCCTATCTTATCGGCGTGCTCAACGCACCACTTCAAGTACTCCCAAGGCTCGCCTACGTGAAAAACAGGAATGGCATTTCTAACTCCGCTAGTCCACATATGGCTAGTATTGTGCATGGACTTCTGCCAACTATTCATATCATCTAATGCAATAACCTCACAAGCATCTACATCTTTGCATACCTTAATATACTCGTCAATATCAATTACTCCGCCTGAATTATACACACTAAATGCACCACTGTCTAGCATCCACTTTCGTACATTAATGTGGGGTCGGATTTTGTTAAAATAATCCAACAAAGGGTATGCCACTAGCAAGTCAAGTGGTCCTTTGTCGGCATGGCGACGTAATGTTTCTTCTCCTGCACTACTTAGTGACAAGTAAACCGTTGCCATTATTTACTTTCAGTTAAAATCTGATCTGTAGTCATACATCGACCTTGGGATAGTGAGGTCCGAGAAGGCTCGTTAATATTTTCCTCTTGTAAAGTTGCACGGAAGAGCCGTATGACTGCTCTATCAAATGCCGATTGGGCACCACTTAACTTCATCCAGTTCGTGACCTTGCTTTGCAGGACGCCGGCGTCCTGTACGTATTTTTGCTTATTGTATGATCCTTCCCCCGTATTAGCCATGTGAACAGACTGGCAAATGTCCAAAAGTGCCCTACCTTCCACTGTCATACTTAGCATTGTTTTCATCTCCCGAGTGCAAGTGCTTGCACTCAAAATAAGGATACCCAATTAGTAACTATCTCCTCAACGCACAAACCCACAATAGACCATGTTACTGTGCTACCTACTTTGTCTATTAGGCGATTATACGCTTTGATGTTACTCACCAACGTCCTCCTTAGTTACACTGAGAAAACGGCTAACTACTTCAATCACGCAGTCGGCAGGCTGCATTGAAAAATCCTTCAACTCTTCTCGGATACACACAAACATATCGTTTAATGCATCCCGTTGACCTACACTAAACTGTATTGTCATTCCCCTAGAATCCAGTTTACTGGCTTCTGTGTCTCGGGCAGGTGTCTCTTCTTCCTCGGGCTCGATTTCTGGCATATCAAACTCAGCCGCCAGTAAAGGTCCAATCTCGAAATCCGCAAAACCAGTCAATGCCAGCAATTCAGAATCTGGACCTGCATCCAATTCCTTCATTACTGCTGTTAGTTTTTCGAAATTGAAGTCAGAATTACGTGGGGTCTTATTAAGTGTAATTCCTAATGTCTTTAGTTGTGCATCTGTACCATCCACTGGGATTACTTTAACATCCGTCCAACCTAGTTCTTGCATGATTCTGAGCCGACCGTTACCCCCAATCACCTTTCCGGTGGGTTTATGGACTACAAGAGTCTCCACCTGCCCAAAAGCTACCAGACTGTTCTTTGTAGCCGTCAAATCCATGTCACTATGTTCATTTACATTTCCCGGATCTTCATGCAAGTCAGCAACTAGCATCTTTTCCTCGGGGTGAACAGTCCATCCTGCCAACATGCCTGCCAGCATTGTACTCTCATCCATTGTTTAGTTCCTCTGCCATTTCTTGAAGTTGTGGGACGTTATTAATTCGTAAGGCATGCTGTATACCAACCAGAGCTGTGTCATACACTTGGAAAACAGTCTTTCTGGCTATTTCGTCTGAAAGATGTGAACCAAAACTACAATTTACTTCTACTACAGGGTTAGGTGATAGCATCTGAGCCCAATCCAAGTAAATAACTATCCCCAGAAACCGCACAGCTCTTTCTAATCCGTGCAGAACTAATGAACTACTCGGAAAAATCTCCAAGGACGTGTCTATCTGCTCATCCGCTGGGCAACATATGACTACCTTGTCTACTAGTTCCCTCTCCAACCGCCAAGTATCAATGTCAAGGAACGCATCTGACGGACTGTCGGAGTGTGACCAGTAACTTAGTAAGTAAGCCTTATCTTTCATTCCATCTGTTTGAGGAGGCTTGGGGCCTACAAACAACTTACGCTCTACTACTGAAGAATCTGTGAATTGTTTGTCATACTTCCACCCTTCCCCTGCTACTAGAGTTCGCATTATCTGCCTCCTCCAAACCCAGGAGGCATCCGTCCGGCACCATTGTTTGGCATAATGATATCAGACTTCTTGACTTTGGACACAGTGGCCTTTGTGAACTCCACCATATAAGCATCTATTTTTTTCTCTACCATCTCAAAGATTGCTTGGATATCACTGTCTTCTTTGTTGGCACTGTCCGTTGCCGATACTCCTTCCAAAATGTACCGAACAACGATCAACTGAAGATTAACCCTGACAAGCTCCATCTTCATACTAAAAAGCTGCTGCATCAACCACTCAGGAGCAACCGTAGGAGGCATTCCAGGAGCTTTGGTTACTTGCATCTCTTGTTGTCCTCCTGCTGCGTTTGCATACTCCTGTAGGTGCTTTGCTACCAAATCAGTAAAGAACTTATCTTCAACAAGCATCCCATCAATCATTTCAATGGCTCCCTCAATTGACAGTTAATGGCGGACTTGGCTTTCTTTGACAGCGACTTCAACCATGCTTCTCCTTCTAGTATGGCCTCTCGCTCCCTTTCGTTTATTTTCTGGGTTTCCCAAGTGGTTTCTTGTCGGCGAATTAGCAATTTTAGACGACTAATGGCTTGCCTGACCTTGCCCTCCGAAGGGGAAACCAATGCTGCAACCAGTGCTTCTTCAAACTCTTCATAAACTGTCTTCCGTGTAGACGACACATGCTCTTCCCTGCCCACCGTGCTTATAGCTGCCCGTATTTCACTCTTATTCATATTCCTACCTTGGGTGCAAGTGCTTGCACTCGCGTATGGATTTCTTGGCAAAGATGCAACAAGTCAACTTTATACTGCTCTGTCTTATCGTTAATTAAACTCCAGTCAAACTCCTTAAAAGTAAGCCCACCGTCAAACGTGTGTTCCTCCACCTCCACGTTTGATTTAACAGTAATAGTAATAGTAGTTGGATATTTTTGTACCAGACGCTCTCTCTCCCGATCAAATCTCCAATCGGGTATGCACACCAGAAAAACCCTCCCAAATGGTTCTTCGTGGCTGGGAAACTCTTTTGGTTTTAACTTTGCCTGTTCTTTCTCAATTTCCCGTATGAGAGCTTCAATCCAAACATCCTCGTGAATCCCTCTGGCAAAGTTACCCAGGGCTACCCAAAGATCAACTACATTACTATCCACTCCTTTCAATACTTGATTTCGACTTTTACGAAAAGCCTCGTAAAAATAACTGCTACGAACACCTAAGTATCCGAATAAATCTGCCGCCATCTCCTTCATTCCTTCAGCAATATGTAACTTAGTTACTTCTGTTTTAACTCTGTTCTGTACTAGTATGACTTCAAAATAGTTCCTAATGTAGTTAGCAGTGAAATCTTTTCCTGCTCCTGACTTATCTGACGTAATTAAAATGGGAACCACGGCAGATACTGGTAGCATTCCTACTCCTCTACATACTTAAAAATAAAAGGAACCTGTGCGTGCAAATCTACCTTGTCTGCCACCTCACTCCCTTGCCACTTCTTGAACACACCTCGGAATTGAGTCAATACAGTATCGTATCTTTCCTTAAACTTCAACATTGTTTTAGTCACACCGACTAGCTCTAACTTCTCCTGCAATCGCTCCATGTTAACCTTGTAAGTTGCCACAAGCTTAACATGAGAAGGATTCCCCTCATCAGCCGAGTAGCGTTTAATCTGAGATTTGAGCCTAGTAATATTCCGAGATATGGTTGCCTTCTCTACGTCTACGTCTCCCTTGTCCGTATCTTTATCTTCCAGGACCATCATTTTTTCAATATTCTTCAACTCTGTGACCGCAGTAATTAGCCGATACAGGTACTCTTCGATCTCGGGATGCTCCCGCAGCAGTAAAGCCACCTCCATCTTGGCCTCTGCTGCTTTCAACTTGTTAAGATGTTTAATGAGCTCCTCAGTAGAAGCCGTGCCAAAATCAATAGGTACTTTCTTAGCCATTTTCATCTCCATGTAACAAGGTTACAGCATGCACGAAACAGTTCCGGGCGTGATTTTCAATACTTCCTTCTTCTCGTTCCACTTCAACCACTGCTTTGTATCTCCCCATTTTTTCTTGTACTTCGCAATACCAGGTACTTGTGTGGCATCTTTTGCTGCCGGCCAATTCAGCAATGTAATGATGGGGTGTGCTGTCTCACACATAAAGCCCCACATAACAACTGCCTCGTCTGGAATCCATACCTCCCCAATGGGAACTGTAGGAATTTCCCCTTCAAATACTTTCGTAGGCTGAAACATAATCCCCTGACTATGGGCATTATCCCTGTAAAAAACAACACCAATTTTAGCCAATAGCTCCCTGGACAGGGCTGCTGCTTCTCCTTTACTGTCCTCCCCCACATAGTAAGGGTCGTATGGTAATTCGAAATCTACCCTTAACTCGTTAGGAAAAGGAGCCAATGAGTACATTGACACTGACCTAGTTGCCATCATCATGCTCCTTTACATCAGCTCCAGAACAGCCTACGTCCAATCGTGCCTTTAGCTTTGCTCTTTTGTCATTTAACTGCGTAATTTCCGGATACCACATCAACAAATCTGGATGATCTGCGTTGACTACCCGAACTTGGTTCTCCAAATTCCACAACTGTGTATGTACAGCCAACATCTGAGGCATAGCTTTAAAAATATCTGCTACCAGTTCAAAGTGCCATTCCTCCAGACTAGGCCATTCATTCTGAATACGTCGTGCAAGTGCTTGCACTTTCTCCTCATCTTTAATATTAGCTAACTTCACCTGCAAAATAGTAAACCGATCTAGCCATTCTCCCGGAGTTATTTTAATCTCAATGTTCATATCCAAACACCTCCTTAGTTAATGCTTTTGTGGTTATTCCTCGTGTTCTTTTGAGTACTTTTCCCACCTCCAAAAAAGGTCTTACGGACACACCATACTGGCGACAAATCTTTTCTAGCTGTGCCTCGTATCCCGAAGCCATATCGAGTAAAGTGTCTTCCTGTCGAATACTCTTCATAACCCTTCGCTTGGCTTTTGGATTTGTACTACTTATTAATGTGTCACTTAGTCTATCCTTTGCTAACTGCTGCACCAACCTAGTACAATGTAGTTGCTTCTCCCTATACTTTAAAAATGCCGTATTCTTACGCAATCGCATATAAATACCTACTAATTTTATCTTTTCCCTTACTGCTAACAAATCCCCGACTAGCGTTTCTTCATCTACCGAATTTATCTGACGTAAATCATCTAATATCCTGTATACCAGCCTTTCCTTTTTCACCCTTCTTTCATGCCAACGTAACCTACTCTCTCGCCCCATGCTTCGAAGCTTGTCCCTCACAGCCTCATCATCGTAATAAGGTTGCATGTTTGATCCTTATGTTCGTGCTCAACAATCATATAATTTAAACTCCTCCTCATCTTCACCTCCCTGGGAGGCACTCAAATCCTGTATAGCTTCAAATACATGTAAAGCCGTCTTACAGTCATTCTCAGCCCGGTGGTTTCCTCTTTTAATTGCCAACTCCTTGCATGCATTTCCCAAACCCGCAGGCAATACTGTACCTACCGCATTAAAATAGGCAGCGGCTGCCAGCGACCTCAAGTCATAGGAGCTGTTATTTAGTCGCCACTCCTTTCCAATTAGTACTGTTTCCATCCTGAGAAATACACAATCCGTCATTCCCCAACATGCCAAAGGCGTGTTTCCGCAAAAACGGGCAAATTCATCATATTGCTCTGCGAAATCAGGGGCACCCTTTAAATCTGCATCTTCCAACTTAGTAATAGCTTTGATTTTTTCTGTTACATGCTCCCACTTCCTCGGTTGAATCAAAGATGAAAACATCCCCGCAAACGTGCCATCCCTCAAGACACGGATTGCCCCAATTTCCAGTATGCAAGGTGTTGCTCCATGTATGCTGGAGATTGCCATGTCCCCATACTCAAGGTCAAAAATTATCAGTTGTTCAGGAAACATTCTCTATCTTTATTTCTGTCAAGGGGTTTTACTTGCATTTTCATCATCTACTACTGTCTTGGAGTTTACTTGCATTCTATTGTGTTACTTCTATCCAAGTTAGTAATTACGATCGCTTGATCTAGTACTGTCTTGCGAAATAGCTGCATTCTCCTCATTTACTACTGTCATATCTTCTACTCATTTTCTGCTGCTTCCCTTCTCGCCACGGCGGCGGCCATATCAATTTGAGCTGTTTTTTGTTTTCTCCTTTTTGGCGCAAACTTAGTACGCATACGCAACTCTGCGGCAACCACAACTTTGTAGGGAGCCTTGAATCCACACAGATACCAACTGTCCACTTTAAACTTGCCCCAATGATCTGCATCCGCCACTATGGTGCTTAGAATATCCTGACACATGCCCTCCTCTGTGTGACAGCACACATCCCACCTCATGTCCAATTCCACCCTAATAGGCATAGTGGTATGGGTTCTAAAGTATAAGTGAAGAGCAGTAAACAATTGCGGCTTGGTTATTGTTACCTTCCGCACAAACAATGCTGTCTCGGCCAATATGATTTCTTGTGGTGTATCTGTTGGCTCTTTGAATGACATAGGAGTCAGGGGCTTTGGAAACCATGCCTTGACTTGTATCTTCTTCCCTGCTGGTAGTCTGATTACACCTTTATACTTGTCCCGCAGCTCCTCCGGGGTGCAAGGTAAGTAGTAGGACATTTCATCATATTGAATATGCATTTGTAGCTCCAGGAGTCGGTAACACCGTTGGACTCGCATTATAGCATAACCGTCCCAGGCGTGCAAGTGTTGTTTTCATATTTTTAAAGACTGGGCAGATAAAATAGTTCCCGTATCAGCGGTGAGCTATCTACCCAAAACGTAGTAGTAGCGACTGTTACTCCTGGAGCTATAGGACACACATAGTACTTATATTTCTTAAACTTGACTTCATTCAGTACAAAATTAGGCATATTACCTCTTCCAGTTTTAAATCCTATCCGTGCTATGATTAAATTCACAAGGTGTAAAACTTTCTCCTCCACTTTCTCCCAAAATCCCGTATTTACTTCTACCCCAAACTGAGTTAACAACGTAGTATCTACCAATAACACAACCCATGAAGTCATGTACTTTCTTCGTATATGTTTATGAACACTGTCCACAGCACAATCTTCCTGAGAACATGAAATGAACGGAATCTCTCTGTGTACTTGTGAGTTTAGTGATATAAAATAAGGTATCGCAGCAGGACTGGACAACAACATGACAGTATGTGTTCCTCCATGCGTAATACTGTTACATCCTTTATATGCCCCCTTCTCACATAGTGGAAAAATAATATTAGATTTTCTAGGGTGTACAGCTTTGCTGCCTGCTTCTTCCGTTCCGTTCCAACCTACTTTGGGTACAAAATCGGAATAGACAAACGAAATTATAGGTATTTTACTATTCTTCCTTGCTTGCTGTAAAGTATCTATCTCGTCACACTGCTTTTGATACTCGTGAAAATCCACCCTTTCCGAGAGAGTACGTGCCTGATGTTCTAGCGAGTACCAATTGCCCCATGTCAACCCTAGCTCTCCGCCTAAATCCCTATAGTCCTTTCCAGCACTCCATAGTTTGTCGCACACGTACCTTAGATCTTTTACTTGTTCCCCCATTACTTTACATCCTTTGGCTTTTTAAACCTATGATTCAACATTGCTTTCACTCTACTGTTATTTTCAGTTATAACAATGTCTACTAAATCCTCATCCCCTAAGTCAAAATAAGTAGGATTTTTTCTCAGCGTAACTTTTGTTTGACGTAACCAGTTAATTACTTCTACCAAGGTCACCTCCCTCCCAGTTTCATGTAAGTACAGGCAAAGCACTCTGAGATGGTCGGGTACGAAATCCATTATAGTCAGAACTCCTCTTCCCTATGAGCCACGTTCCTAGACAAATCGTCAACATGCTCATTCCAATATACATCACTATGTCCTTTAACATGTTTAATTCTACAATTGTGTTCAATTTTTTCCCACTCTAGTGCTACCAATTTCCACATATCCACATTCTTGACAGGCTTATTACTAGTTGTTGTCCAGCCATGTTTTCTCCAGCCGAACATCCAATCAGTTATGCCTTTCTGTACATAAGTACTGTCGGTAAATACAAAGGCTGCCAACTCTTTGTCAACTAAATACCGAATAGCTTGCAATACCGCCAGTAACTCCATCCTGTTATTCGTAGTGTCCTTTATTTGATTGGCACCTTCCTCACTTATCTTTCCTATGGGGAAGTCTGCCTGTGCAAGTGCTTGCACTGTACTTTCTTTCTCGTCCTCAAACGGATTCCCCTCCCTCAGCAAAGCCCTCCCCGCTGCCGAACGATGCGGAAAAACTTTCTTTTTAGTTCTACTTGACTCCCTTACTATGTTATCCATTGTTTGGAGTGTATTACCTTTTAAATCTCATAGTACTTCTGAATAGTCCACCACCACGTAAGCATACCCACCCGTAACACCTGTCACATTTCTTGACTTCATGCTCCCGTCAGTAAAAATACCTGTCTTCCTAAATATCATCCCTACTCCTATTCAGTTAAAGGTCGCCAAATTGGACCGATCCGGGGCAAATTACCTAGCTTACGACATTCCAATCGCTGTTCTTTACTTACTGAACTCAAATCATGATTATCTCCCATCCATACTTTTGGATCAGCCACGTCAGCATAGTAAGGAGCTAATCCTGCCTCCACTATCCTGTTTGTCCAATTAACATGATCCCAACCCCATTTTACCTCAGTAGCCCAAAAACCTCCCACTGTTTCTATTACTTTCGGCGTAAAAGTAAGTAATAAACCATTTAGCCAATTAGGCTTTGCTACTCGACACCCGAGACACCATTTATAATGTGGACTCTTATTTTTTTGATCTCGTCTCGCCCATGACAAATGCTGAATCTTGTCACACGTGTTCTCATGTATATCTATGTAATCTTCCCACCATCCTGGTCCAAATTTAACATCATCATCAGCTAGAAATCCTATGTCTACTCCATGCTCCATAAGCAATCTAATGCTCGTGTTCTTTCCTCGGGCGATTCCAGCGTTTTCCGGCTTTACTGTGACCTTTGCATCTCTGCCGTAACTCATTCGGACTGAGTCTCTTTTAGTATCTGACCCATCATCCACTATGAATATCTCACCCGGATAACCTGAATTCCACAAACTATCAATAGTAGCTGATAGCCTGCAATCATACTTCTCTTCCGGGGCATAAGTCAGTATTGCTATTGCGTGTTTCATTTTTTCATTCTATCAAAGGTTGAAATTTAGGACCAAACGTATCAAAGTGGTACTTATCACACTCCCTCTTTTGTGATTCAGTGACCGTACTAATATTATTCATCTCCCCCAAAAAAAGCTGCGGATCTGGCACATCCGCGAAAAAAGGCATCATCCCATGTTCTCGTGCCCTATGTGTCCAATTAACATGATCCCAGCCCCACTTCAACGGCGTTACCCAGAATCCGCCTATAGTGGCGATTAAAGTAGGAGTAAACGTCAGCATACAACCATTTAAATGCTCTGTCCTTACAAGCTGCACACCATCGAATCTTTCGGGGTAAAACGCCCCTCCCCACTCCCCACGATTTGCCCATGACAGATGGTGTATCTTATCACTTCTTTCATGAACATCCAGATAGTCGTCCCACCAGTCCTGCTTAAATATCATATCATCATCTAGCAGAAATCCCACGTCTACTTCGTCATCTATTACGAGTCTAATGGAAGTATTCTTTCCTCGGGCGACTCCAACATTATAAGGCTTTACCACCACTTGAACATTCGGCTGCTTTCTGTAATAACTAAAATCTCTGTTAGGAGAACCATCATCTACTATATAAATTTTACCCGGATAATTTGATTCTTGCAAACTTCTAAGCGTAACTTCCAGCCTACAATTAAAAGTCGGATTAGGGGCATAAGTCAGGATAGCTAACGCATGTTTCATTTTCTCACTCCATGCAAGTGCTTGCACTAATCATGGTATATTTTTCTAGCATACCGCATAAAAGTACTATGAACAGAAGAAATTGGCCCCCTCAGCAACGCATTGTATTCTTGGGCTAAATCAGTACCCCCATACCAATGAATACCCACAGTGTTAGGAGGTATCTCTGACACATGTGTAAACACTTGAGCCATTTCTTTGTAGTACCACGGATACACTGTCTTCTCTGGTAAATCTTCAACAACCTCCCCATACCTCAACCGAATCAAATGAAACACGTTAGCTATCAAAAGTTGATTTTTTATCCCTGTCAGTAATTCATGTATTGTTTTTGTTCCAGCACTCTGATAATCCCCATTTCTAACTCTTACTAGTGCTAATTGAAAAACGTCACGGTAGAATTTATTATTTCCTCCACTCCCCAAAAGACCTATTGCCATATGCCCTCTTGTCTGGCAAATAGCTATCTCTTTCTCACAATCTACCATTGGGGCAGTCCACAAAATATCCATGTCTGCATACCATCCACTCTGTGTACGCAACAACCACCACCTAAACAAGTCACTCTGATGTACCGGGGTAAAACTCATATAGTCAGCTTCTGTTATATCATCTATCCGTACTTCTCTTCGATCTACTGGCAGTATAGCTACCTCTGAAATATAATCCGGGCCAGTATAAGCAAAAAAATCCTGTTTTTCCCTGCTACTCCATTTATTATTTGATTCTTTGTAGCCTTTCGCCTGCCACAGCACCACCTTCCAGTCTGGATTATAGTAACAGAATGACTTTATTGTCATGAACCTCATCCATGACAATTTGCTGCCTTCCCAGAAAAAATTCATTGTTCTATCAATCATAGCTCCCACGGTCCTCCTATTGCTTCCCATTTAATTCTGCCAGCTTTGGCGTCTTTTACTTTTTGTGCGTAGAGTGCCCGTGAGGGTTTGACTAAGTCTGCGATATTCTGGGGCCTACTATGATCAATATGCAATGCTTCGATGCTCTCCATGTATATTGGCATCAAACGTCGGCCTCGAATAAGACAGTCGGCAAACCAATCGTCATCGTATGCCGGGTACACAAAATCCTCGGAATTTCCACCTATAGCATACAAATCGGACCTGTATACTGCCCCCAGAAAAAAGAAAGGTCGTCGGCACTTAACACCTACGTACTGCATAAGTCTAGTATTTGTTTGCAAGTTATAGTTCGTAACTGTAGCCAATGCGAATGACTGTCCCTCCACAGGCACCTCACACAGTGCTTCTAATGTATCACTATCTTGATGCATAACGTCATCAGACTGACATATAATAATATCCCCTGTTGCCACCTTATACCCCACGTTTCTAGCATGTGATGGATTCCTATAAGGGAGTCCTGAATCATTTTCAATAGGAATATGCCGTACGGGATAATCACTGCATATACTCTTAGTATCATCTGTACTGTCATCGTCTACTACGATTACCTCAAATTCACTTGAAATCATTTGAACAAAAATAGATTTCAAAGATAGATCCAAAATACCTGCTTTATTGTGTGTAGCCATCACTACTGAAATTTTCATATGTATCTCCTTTGTGGATTCCTATATTTCTTTTCCTGATTCATATCTTAACATGTGACTCAGGGCTTCCATACGGATCTTCAAACGGCATGTTCAAAAGAAAATGGACGTTAAAGTAGTCCATTCCTTCTTGCAAGACTCCTTATCGTATCCAAATTCAATAAAACAATCTCTAGTTTCATAATATGAATCTGCTACATCGTGAATAATATTGGATATGTCACCATTACTTGCTTTATCAGGTACTTTTTCTCCCCATTTGCCCCCGTCCTTGCCATAATGTATCCCTACATCAGTTGTAACAACAGGAAGTCCACAAGCACCCGCCTCGATACTAGCCAAGTGCTGGGTTTCTATATTAGAAAGACATAAACATAAGCACAAGAATTCATTATTTTAACCATAACCTCATGGCCCACTTTGTTGAAAGTTCTGCATCTTTCATTATTAATAGAAGTTCCGTCTTTCATAACTAAGCAAAAAGAAAGGTCAGTATTATCTATTAACCATCTGACCTTATCAAACCCTTTCCACCTGTTATCTGCCCCAATAAACAAAACTGCACGTTCTGGTATGTCTAGTTCTTCTCTAAAACTCTTTCCCAAAGGCCGGAAGAAGTCAAAATCTACTCCTAAGGGAATAACCTTTTCTTTTTTTGGCTTAACTAGGCCGCTGCAAGACTGCCTCATGTATTCAGAATTAAAGACCACTACGTCACTGGCATTGCAAACCTCGATCTGATCAGAATTTTCCAAAGGATCTTGCAGTAGAGAAACTGTAAAGCTGTCAATATTTAGTTTTCTAAAATAGCTACCATTTCTTATGATATAATCTGGACAATTTGTAACGGCTTGGCTTTCTATGGCATCAGCCAAGTGTCTGAAGTCCGTATACCCATTTGTTTTGTCTACGAGATTTGGCATCCATCCCAACAAATCATGCCAAAGAGTTTTTGTTCCCGGTATACATGTCAAGCAATCATTAATTAGCCAACCATTTATTTTCATCATGAATATTTTAATTTTTCTACAGTTTCGAGGGATAATAGTATTTCTTCTTGTTCTTTAGATAAATATTTTCTACTTCCCCCTATTTTGTTTTCAAATGGTTGGTTTATTTGCCACGTTCTATACTGACCATGTGGCACACCGTTTGTACAATCTTTGGGCTGCTCTAGTGGGATATTGACACAAGTAGGCGATATGTAAACATCACGTTTAGTTGTAACAATCTTTTTATTAAATTCAAGACCTAAAAATGCATACAATCTTTGTGCTTGTTCATACAAATTTGTAAATAAATCCTCATACTTCACAACATACACATTATCAACCGGTTTTTCTATGTACTTGAGAAAGCTCTTAGCGTATTTATCCCAATCCAGTATCGTATGGTTTTCTTGATTTTGATCACCCCTAAACCTACGATTTAATGAGCCAAACACGTCAAAAGGGCTTTTAATTACAACCACCACTTTAAAATCTACGTAGTTTCCTACCCATCTATCTATATCTGTACACGTAAATTTAATAACAGCATTTCCCTCTACTATCTCGATATCAGGCATGTGCATGGTTTCATGTTGAATATCACGCACTTCTGGTGAGTTTCCAATAAGTTTTCTTACTATTGTTGTCCCACAATGGGGAAACCCCATGACTACGATTTTATTAATCAAATTAATGTTTCCTAGCTATCAAAATATTAAACATTTCATTTCCCATATGGAAAGATTCATTATACTCTACTACAAAATAACCGTCAAAAAGTTTTCTATCTAAACCACATCTATGGTTCTCCCAAATATCTGGATGATGTTGAGGTTGAAAACCCAAAGGACTATTTATTATAACATACTTGAAAGAAGAGCATAAATGCTTTACTACTCTTCTCATATCAGTTTCTTCTAAATGCTCTAAAACATCCCCAGCGATTACTAATTCTCCCTTTAGTTGAGGCAATAATTCAATAACACAACCACATATAACCTCAGAATATTCCTTCAATGTCTCACAATGGCTGTACCAGTTAGGGTTAGCATCAATTCCTGTTACGGTTACTCTGTCTCCCAAAACATGCTTGCATAGTTTTCCATAAAATCCGTCTCCGCACCCAATGTCAACTACAGACGCTGGAGAAAGTTGAATAAGCTGCTTTATCGTAAAATCATCCACCCAGGAATTGTGCTTAGGCGAATAGGGTCTATTCCCAAAACGTAAGTTAGCATTACGTCTTCCATGTACTCTAGTATTATTTTTCTTTGTGACTACAGTAAGGCCCGCTTCCGATACTGGTATTGTTACACTGTTGTATTCTTCACTAACCTGTAAAAATTCTACTATCCTGTAAGAATCGCCACAATAACCTCTATCAAATAAATGATCACTTTCAGGATCTGTATCATGCAGTATTATCACTCCTTGGGGATGAAGTAACTTACTAACATTTTCAAAATCGTGTAGTACAGACTCAAAAGAATGGTCAGCGTCTATGAACGCCATATTTATTTCTCGGTCAAAATGCTGAAAAAACTCATTCGTTGTCTGTACATATACCTTACCACCTTGGATTGATCTGTCTACAATATCAACACCAAATGCTTCCTCAGCGTGCGACAGTACTTTATGCCAAGTCTCACCTACATGCAGTCCCAATTCGACATACACTTTAGGCTGATATATCTTGGCAAAGTTTGCAATTATATCGCTATGGTGAATCACGAATCCTTCTCTCCTTCTTGTATGTGATATACAATGCTATTAAATACTGTCACATGCTTCATTTCAAACTTACTTTCTAACACATCATAGAAAAAGTAAGCATCTCCAGATTTCATAAACTCTGTGTGGCTCTCCCCAATACCGCCACTGTATATATTACCCTCCGGATACATACCTGACTCTATAAATCTACTTCTTTTGAATATAACCGGCATAAAGAGTCCACCAGCAACAATGGTATCCTCCGATACCTGCTCCGCGAAACCAGTAAATGTCGCAAGGTTAAAATCACTGGGACACCTACCACAATTATTTTCTATGCCGTGGAGACCGCTAGGCATTTTGGTACTTTCTACCAATCTACTACAAGGTATATTAATTCCATCGTGATGCTTCAATAAATTAGTTAACCAGTTTTTACTAAAAGCCATATCTGAATTAACTAGACATACATTCTCATATTGACTTGACTCCACACAATAGTTCCAACATCTATACACTCTATTCAAATAAAAGTCGTCTGGTTTTGGGTCAGTGTATATTGAAAAAGGAATATCTACTTCTTTTAGTCTTTTTAAAACGTCATCAGTAGCGTCGTTAGCAACTATACGTAATCTAACATCCCAGCCGCCAGCCAGGCAGTAGCTATCTTTTAACTGCTGGTATATAAAATCTAGGTATTCAGTAGACTTATATATCATTGCTATAATTTCTATGTTACTTTTCATTATACATCTCTATAATTGGCTTTTTAGTGATGGGGTCCACGCATTGAGAAACATCGACAAATGACGGGAGTATTTCTTTTTCAACTTCCTGCACTGCCAAATTCTTCTCGTCTAACAACCTGTCCAAGTCCCACCCTGATTGGCCACAAGACTTATATAAATCATATTTAGTTATAATCTGATAGTCTGTCGAAAATCCGTAATGCATTAATTTAAAATTAGTTACAGTTAAGGCACCCTCGGTGTTAATACCCAGACCCTGCGGCACTTGAGACCTATGAAGTCCCTCATCTTGCGGAAATTCTAACACTCCGTTGTTTTTCCAAAAACATATAATCCCTTGATCTAACGCATTATACTCCGAATCTAGTCTAAAATGCTTAAAACTTCGCCATAGATTATAATGACCCAGAGAAATGGATCCTAGATTATTATCCTCCGCCCCTCTAAGTATATCTCCCAGTAACTGAAAATCATTGCTAATTAATCTATTATCTATCCCAGTATCCCCATCTAGCCAAAATATCCAATCGCAGTCTGGATGATCCTCAAGAAGCTTCTTTAACAGCATGGACTTACATTTTAGTTCCTGTTTAAAATTATTTTGGGGATCGAACATAACGTGGGTGTTGTCATGCTCTTTGTATACTTCGTGACTTCCATCGTCTGAACTCTGATCGTAAATATAGATGTAGTCACAAAAACCCATAAACTTGAACCAATTGCGTAGGTTACCTTTTGATAACTCATTACGTAATTGTGAGAAACCTATTATTTTCATTTCTTTTCCTTTACACAAAATCTACATGCATTGGGTCTGTACTAAGAGCGTACAAGATGGTTCTATTTTTTTCGTTGAATTGACATCTGTTACAGGACGTGGCACAGAAACCAGCAAAGTCGTCTTTCTTTTCTTTTGATTCCCACAACTCCTTGAATCGTTGCTCTTTTAGAGATCCTACTAACCCATGTGTGCTGTATGATTGCACGCAGCACCTATATACGTTTAAATCCCCTCCAACGTAAGTATTGAATTCCTGATAACCACAAAACATGTAATCAGGTGAGTGTTCTCGTAAATCTTCTACTCGGTCGCCGAAAAGATTGAACACCTTGAAGTCGTGTGTTTCCAAATCTTTACATTGTTTACAGAGTTTTGAGGCAGCCTCATAAAAAGAATCAAAGTATGCATCATCATCTGGCTGGAACACACCACTAAATCTAACATTATCCACACCTGCTTGTCTCGCTCGCTGAGTGAATAACAATACCTCGTGCCAGTTTTCCGCAGTCACTACAAACCCGGCACCAATAATCAACCCATCTTTCTTGTATTTCTTTTTTTGCTCCACAAGCTTCTCAATGTTTCGCCATACTCTATCATATTGTGCTTCTGGTACTCGCCTGATACTAGCATAGCTAGCTGGCGTACCTGCATCAATTGACACCCTCACCCACGCAGACTCAGCCACTAATGGGATATGTTTTTGCAGAAGTAACCCATTGGTAACCAGGGCAGGAATTAGCCCTTTGCTCAGAGCGTACTCGTACACTTCAGCAAAGTCAGGATGTACTGTAGGCTCTCCTCCTCCTGTAAATTGAACTGCTTTGATTCCCATCTCTGCACAGTCATCCAAAATTTCAAACACCTTGCTTTTGGTTAGCTGCCGTTTAGGATTATTCGTCCCCACAACAGCAAGTTCCGTATCTTTAGTGAATAATTCTGATGCTGTGTATCCACTCATCCTATAGGCACAAAAACTACAATCCTGATTGCACAAATCTGAAATGATTAGCTGCATCTGCGTAGGAACTATTTGCTGTCCCCTCTTTAGCTGGTCTAGCTTTTCTTGGTGGTGGAATACCTTTAATGAGCTATATGGGTTTCCAAATGACACTGCATTCTCCTTAAAAGTAAAGTGCAAGTGCTTGCACAAGCCTATGATCCCGTTATTACATCTGTCAAATCCATTACTTACATTCACACATGCTGGTACTTTCTTTTTTCCTACTTACGTTCAGCTTTTATACTTCTATCATTACCCGAAACTACAAAAAAACATCACTGACTCCTAGAAGAACAATACATCGAACCCCATCATGGGTGCTTTGCCCGGCGAGTGACCTTCAATAGTGCGGAATTTTAGTCCCGAACCTTTTCGGAGCCAGTGATGCTGTTTCATGTGCAAGCACTTGCACTTTACTAAAGTCGTAGCCTTTTGTTTCTGAATCGGGGGCCGAACCAACTTACCGCTTTGAACATGCACCATGCTTTCCATCTACTGCACCCGCTAGCAATCATCATCTCATGGAATACCCGATGTACTAATATACTGTCTATTCTGTTAGTCTTGCAGTAAACATCATGTATTATTGATGCTTCTCTGTATTTTCCACAGTAAGGAGATCCTGCGATTCGCCAAAAAAATCGTGGAATTGACGCACCATCAAACTCATCCCCTACCCTAGCTATCCACTTATACCCCAACTTATCAGTAAATAGCAAGTTATGGCCTACCAGTATCATCCCTCTTCCATTCAATTTCCATTCTGCATGCACAGGTTGTTCGGGCCATTTTCTAACTGTCATTTAGTGCCCCTTGTTTTGTACCGTGCCATCTATTTCCCCTTTGGGTGAATCACGCCCCCACCGCTAACTCAGGAGCTATAAATCAACTCGATCTACCGTCTCCTAAAGATCCGTTAAACGTCCATCCAAGGCCATGCTAACTGACACTACTTGCTCTAACTATTCATCTACAAACTGTCCAAATCCTACTTCATACTGAGTATCAGCATCTGTTGCTGGTTTAGTGGTTACAACTCTTGGATTCGGGGGTGTGTCTTCAGAATCTCCAAGTCGATTCAACGCGAAGTTAGTTAGTGTTCCTGCACCAGCACCCCCTAATAATGTTGCTCCAACAATAACTGCGGTCTTCAGCAGTTTTTTTGGTTTCCTTGCTTCTTGTAATTCAGGAATAGGGATGCTTGCTTCTGGCCCAGAACCGGGATAAATGTGATTAGTAACATCTCCCAGATTTATCGTTTCTGTGATTGTCTTTTGCATAGTATCGTCGTCGGTAGACTGCCCAAGAACTTGAGTTTTGAAGGTTTTATGGGAATCTCTGCGGTATTCTTCCGCAAGATCAGTTTCCTCATTGCTACTACGGCTCTGTGCTGTCATCAGTTTCGCGGAGGCTGCGAGCTTCAGCTTCTGTAATTTGTCGATGTAGCTCATTGTTAAATTGCTCCACACCATCCTGGAGAGCTATGCGGATGGATTGATTACGTTGAGATTGTTGAGAAAGCAGAGCCTCCATCGCCAATTGATGGTTCAGAAGGCTCTGCTCCAATTCTGTCATACTAAGGGTCATGGTTGTTGGATTGTCGGACCAGCTATTGGAGTCGCATTGACTCCACTATTGGCTCGACCTTCAATGCTTCCAATTTCATTGTACTTTGTAAATCCTGCCAGTCGGGCAAGATTATTCACGTGATTAACAGACCCTAGAGTCTCTTCCATCTGTCGTGCATGGCGGTTCATTGTATCGGCCATCATCTGCTGGGCAACTGCTTCGGGAAGATCCGCTGACATAGTCTTGTCTCCTTGGGGTTGAGAAACTGTTACAGAAACTACTCCATCATTCGGTGTGTCTAGACCCATGTTACTTCACTCTTTCTCCTTCTTTCTGGGGTTAAAATTGAACCTCACACGATAAGGAAACATATAGGTTTCAGTGTGTGATCCATTTGCATCAATCCACTGTACTTTTAACTTCTCGTCACGTATTGATTTCAGACTTTCCGAGAAAAAGGAAGCCTGCTTTTTCATATCGGCACGATCACGAACCTGCTCAAGAGTTAGGGACTCCAACTTCGTCTGTAACTCCACCACCTGTTTCTGTAATTCTTCAATTTGTGAATCCTTTCTGTTGATAACATGAGGTTCGGGTGGTAACTCTGGCGGCGGTCTGGGTATGTAATTCGCCGCACACGGCGGGCAGTGCATCCGCAGGAAAGGCCAGCACAGGGAAATCGGCGTGAAGTACGTAAACCGGCGAGTATCGGAAGACCGAGAAATTCCGTACAGTTTACCGGAATGATGGACTGGCCCGCCGCTATCGCCGTGACGTGACGCCACATTCACCTGAGTAGGACTGGCCAGGACGCCGCGTTGTGTCACCCACTTACCGTCAAGGCCGCCACCGAAGCCGCCTATGCCAACAGTCTCACCCGCTGGGACGGATACTGGATCGTGCAGCGTTTCAGGCTCACCCGCGAACTGATGCCCGTGAGTCCGGAGCAGTGCGAGGTCAACATCGTCCGTGATCGTCATTGCAACCAGTTCGCACCGTCTCCACTGAGACACGCCGCAGTACACCCCGAGCGATTCATATAGTGCCTTGTTGGGCTCACCTCGAAACGTGTGACCTGCTGTCAGAATCCACTGATCAATACCGTCATCGTGGATCATCGTGCCAGAGCCGGAGTCCATATACGCCCGGCAGACTCCGCCCTCACAGACCTTGTATCGGTGACCAACCCGCACGGCTTGAGCATTAACCTCAGTTGACAGTAGCAACATCAGAAGAAGTGTGGTTCTCATCGTACTCTCCTTGGGTTAGGGTGGTTTATTATATTCTCCCGAGAACCGTGTATGGCTGGCACACTAGCTGTCATTGAGCAGCATTTACTGGTCCTTCGCGTACGGCATCGAGAAGATTCCTTTTACGAGCAAGAAATGCTTTCCATCCTCATATTCATGTGCAAGCACTTGCACTCAATGTAACTTTTCTCCCCTCCCAGGTAAAGACAAATTCCGCCAAATCCCACCAGTATAAGGTATTACAAGTAAATAAGTAAATAAGTAAATAAGTAAATAATAAGGTATTACTGTACGCTTTCCAGTTAGAGCTTATCCACTAGTTTATTAAGGCCATAGCCAATACCATAAACTAGGGGTGGGAAAAGAATAAAAGTACTTGTATATATAAGGGTACGGTGATCACTTTCTTGTTTAGTAGACACATACTTGTTTATTATGCATGTTATTGCTGTCGAGGTGTATTATACTACATATATCATGTTTTGTCAATAGTCACATGTGCTGATTATGTGGGGGTGGGTTTTTGAACAAAGGAAATAAGTGTACCTATAAAATAAGTGTACCGTGTGGGGGCATGAGGGGGAAAGTGTACTTGTGGGGAAAGGGTACTTGTGGGGAAAGTGTACTTGTGCAAGTGCTTGCACTACATATGGGGTATGTGGGGGTACATAATATGTGTGGGGTATGTGCTACATGTGGGGGTATGTGTTACGTGTGGGGGAACGCGGGGGTCATACTATTAAAAGTAAAATTTAAAATGAAAAATAAATTACGCGGCAAGTTGCTTTAGCAAAGGTATTTTTACTTCTAAAAAATAAATTACGCGACTCAAAGGTAAAAACACTATTAAAAAATAAATTACAGCTCCAAAGGTATTTTTACTTCTAAAAAATAAATTACGCGAAGTTCTGCTGTTGTAGGGGCGGGGCGGGCGATCCGGGCATGGGGGGCTGGGCAAGCTGTGCCGATTGTGCTGGCTGGGCAAGCTGGGCAAGCTGTGCCGATTGCCGTTATGGCATGCCATTGTGGCTGTCGTCATTTCGAGCACACTACCGACAGCATGCCATTGTGGCATGCCATCGGTGTGTCATCAATTCGATCACAACAATATAATCACCGTAGCCATTAAGCCAAATACCAACAACATCGGCAACAACACGCATGCAATAGTTTCAATGGCAATATCAACCCGTTCACGTCGTGTTGATTGATACAACTTGTAGCCACTATCGGTCGGCTTGCCAATTGTCGTACGCTTGGACAATTCGGAATCGTCGTTAATATCGTACCATTGTACCATCGTCATTCACTCCAATGTGGGGATTATGTTCCGCAGGTTACTGTATCAACGCCGCTTTGCTATCGCCTGGGGAAGTATATCGAGTCGTCAACCGAATGGACCGCACACGATTGTGCGGTCCATTGTGCAAGCACTTGCGTTAGCTGCTGCGTTTGCGGCTGCTGCGTCCAGTCGTGGGCGTAGCTGTGCCACGGGATGACGTGCCGCCACCGGTCGAATTGCGAGCAATGATGACCGGGGTTTTGCAATTGCTCAAAGCTTTGAGCGGTTCCAGTATGGTCGTGAATTCGGGGAAATCCCCGTTATGAGTGAACACACCCCGCGGGATGTTGCCGTTTTCGTCGAGTGAAATCCCGAAAAACCGGCAATGATGCACACGCCACGGGACCGAATTATCCCGGCACGTTTCCAACATATGGAAACAGTAATCCGCTTCGCGACTGTCGAGCGGGAATCCAGCCGCTTCAAGTTGCTTTGAAACCAATTCCCAAAGCTTATCAATGCTGAACTGCGGTCCCGGCATGCATCGCAGCAGCACTTTCGCCGTGCCGCACATGATGAAACCCGCTTCAATTGCCATTGCCCGAATAGCAACCGGGTTTTTCCGGTCACTCATCGTCATACTATCGAGCGTATCCACATACTTATCAACTTCCGCTTCCACTGCTGCTGCTGCTGCTTTTGCTGCTGCTGCTTTTGTTGCTGCTGCCATTGTTTCGACTCCCGATGAAGTAGTTTCCGCGTCAGTTGCTACATGCAACCAACACACGCAGTTTGATGACACCATCGGCATACGTCAACACAATTCGACATATAATCCCGAATTATTTTTGAAGTTCTATTCTGACATACTCTGACATATCCGAACATACTACACTCAACGGACGATTGTGTAACGATATCGGACACTTCAGTGTACAAAGTAGTGACACAGTTTAATGGTCCCCACGTGCCCGCTAACGGACGTAGTGCTGTCCCCGACACATTCCCCGCGTTTGATTATTTTGCCCCGTACGCTCGAATCGTACTTATTTTCAGCGAATTGTCCCGATTCCGGCATAGTTTGGCATAGCATGTGCAAGCACTTGCACTTTTCATGCCGAACGATATTACAATTGCAATACCATATTACAATTGTATTTACAATTGCAATATGGTATTGCAATTGTAATTGTAATATCGTTATTACAAACATCACACTATGCCAGTGTATCACATTGACTACGCCATTTCGGCAGTCGAGCCGGGATGCCGTTTCGGCGTAGTCATTTTGATTCGGCCATACTGACAGGTCAGATCGGCAGGCCATTTTATACTGCCAAAAGGGCAGTCCCCGAGGCCACTTTGGCATGCCGCTTTGGCATGTTCATATCCGTTCAGATCTGCCTCGGAGGAGTAAGGGCTCCGCCCTTCCTCCTCAC
>Ga0115002_10001856_pt1 | contig 28405 bp, 17 predicted proteins | sample ArcticOcean_MG_C_8_FD_89576 | JGI IMG/M metagenome (GOLD analysis project Ga0115002, IMG submission 89576) | Marine microbial communities from western Arctic Ocean - ArcticOcean_MG_CB11_86 | ecosystem: Environmental > Aquatic > Marine > Oceanic | place: Arctic Ocean: Canada Basin | collected... | reverse complement strand
TGTCTGTGTAAACGATACTATCTGGAGTAACTTTTTCTTCTATTATGGGAAGCAATGTAGCTGTCTTTGAGTTTGGAACAATAGCGGTGTATACCTTGCCACCCCGCTTCAATAGGCCGAATATTGCCACTGTTGCCGCGATTGAGTATATTGGTGCGAAGCCCGTCTTCGTAGATGTTGAGGAGAACTCGGGTTGTATGGATACGAGTAAGTTAGAGGCAGCCATTACGGAGCGGACGAAGGTTATTCTTCCTGTGCATCTACACGGTCAAATGGCCGATATGTATCCCATTCTAGCCATTGCTCATAAATATGGTCTCAATGTATTGGAAGATGCTGCACAGGCCCATGGTGCTTGTTATGACGATAAGCCTGCCGGGAGCTTTGGAGATGCGGCCTGCTTTAGTTTTTATCCGGGCAAGAATTTAGGTGCAGCTGGAGAAGGAGGAATACTTGTTACAAACGACCTGGACCTGGCCGAACGAGCGCGCGTCTTAAGAGATTGGGGGCAAACGAAAAAATATTATCACGATCACTTGGGATTCAATTATAGAATGGATAGTATTCAGGCGGCTATCCTCCGGGTTAAGTTGAGATATCTAAATGAGTGGACGGATCTCAGAATCAAGGTCGCTGAGCGATATGATAAACTGTTTGCAGGAAGTGCCGTATCAACTCCCGATACACTTCCGAATCACCGACATGTATATCATGTGTATGCTATTCGTTCGAGTCGACGAGATGAATTACTCGGATACCTCAAAACCCTAAAGATTGGTTACGCTATCCATTACCCGATTCCTCTACATTTGCAGAAATGTTTGGCGCACTTGAACTACAAACGAGGCGATTTTCCTGTATCTGAAAAACTAGCCTCCGAAGTCTTATCCCTGCCGATCTATCCCGAGCTTACTGCTCAGCAACAAGACTTGGTTGTTAGATCAGTATCGGCGTTTTCCAAATAGCCGGTTATCTCGAGGTTGGTTGGTCATCAACGAATGTCACAGCCTGGTAAGAAAACGACCAGTACCGTTTTAGTTCGGAATGAGACGCGAATTTTTATTAAAAATGCCGACTTTCTGTATGCGTTCTCAGCTTGTCGGATAGGCATTTTTGAAAAAGCGAATATGATGAGGAGATCTTAATTCTGCGTATTTTCCGAAGACTCAGGCACGGGAGGTTTTACAGGCAGAGAGGCTGTATAGGCGACAATGTTTAAGATGTCTTCTGATGTGAGATTAGCCATTACCGGCTTCATTAGAGCAGACATTAAGCCGATTCTGGTGCCATGTTTCATGTCGTTCATCTGGCGTGCCATGTAGCTGGGAGAACGGGAGGCAATTCCGGGAACCGTTCCAATACCGTTGAGATCTTCGCCGTGGCAGATGAAGCATTGCAGCGTTTTTCCACCACCACCAGTTCGAACAAGGGTCTTTCCTTTTTCGATGGATCCCTTTGGAACGTATGCGATAAACCCGGATCGCGGATCTCGCAAAAATTCGGTACGGTAAGGATCGACTGGCGATTCGATGATACGCTTGCCAATGGGTTCGGTTCCCGCTCCATCACCCTCCACCGGTATGTGCAGTCCACCTCGCAGGTAGGTCTTTGGAACGGTATCCGTTTCGATAACCTCAATCCAGGGGCTCCACTTCATGGATGCAAAGTAAGCGGAGACTTCATCAATTTCCTCCCTGGTCATTCCTTTGGCAGTCTCTGTCATCAACTCATAATTGGTTTTCCGCGGATCGGCGCACTTGCGAAGATCATTTTGGAAATCGAGCAACTGCTGGACAAGGTAGTCCTTTGATTGTCCAGCTGGCGGCGCGTTTTCCGCTTTCCCTTTTCCATTAGGATAATGACAAAGCGCACAGGCTATAACCTTTCTTGCCGGGTCGCCGTGAGAATATATCTTTGGCATTTCCGGGTGATCTCCAGGATACCAGTCTGCCGGAGCTGTTTGAAAGGCCACTCCGTCTTTGCGGCCCAAAATCTGGTCGCGAGTAAATGTTAAAGGCGTGTCAGGTAAACTATGCTCCCCTCCATCAGGCGGAAGTGGTGGAGGAGGTGTTGTTGAAATGGCATAAGCCCAGGCCAATTCAATCAGGTGGTCGGGTAACTCTTCCTCCGCAGCCGTCGAAAAAAAGATCATCGAGAGTTGGCTTACAACTATCGTTAGAATCAGTTTTGCATGAAGTTTGAAAAAATAAGTGGGCGGAAAAAGAACCATAAGCTGAGAAAGATGCCAATCGTATCTAGTATTTCAATTTATTTTTCTTACTTTCGGAGTTGTTATACTGCCAATGATTGGATTTTCAATTCCTGAGCAATTGTTTCGAATTGTTCAAGAACCGTATCATTGATAGGGATACCATTCATCTCGCGGTCGGCTTGGTGCGCTTTTTCAGGATCGCCAGGAATTTGAACGGCTACCTCCGGCTCCAACCGAGCCTGACTACGGATACGCTCGGCAGTGTCCTGCAAACGTGTTTTAAAACGTTCTGGTTCTTCAAAGGCATCGATGCGGGTCGCGCTATAAAATTGGCCAAGGTGTCTTTTCTCGGACAAGGGATCTTTAAACATTTTCGACACTTGATCGCCACTTGGCGCACCCGTCAGCATGCTGCTAAAAATGTCTACCATCATGGCCAGGCCGAACCCCTTGTATCCACCAATCGGAAGCAACTGCGCGACTTCACTCGGGATGGTGGTTTCGTTTCCACTTTCGTCAGCACCCCAACCCAAGGGAATATCCTTATCCGAATCGCCGTGCATGCGGATTTTATTTATACTAACCTGGGTTGTAGCGCCGTCGTAGCAAAATGGACCCTCTGAAGCCATGGGTGCGGCCATACAAATAGGATTGGTCCCAAAGAATTTGGAAGTGGCTCCGGTTGATTGCATAGAAGGGGTTGCGTGCGTGTAGGCATTGCCAATCATGTCCCTGGTGCAAGCCTCCAATGCGAAATAGGCCATCGAACCACAGTGGTTGGAATTGAATACCGCGACCTGACCTGTCCCCGATGTTTGCGCAAGTCCCATCGCATGATGCATGGCAGTGATTCCGGCAGCGTGGCCGAATCCGTGATCTGCGTCCAGGCGTCCCGTCGAAGCGGTGGTCTTCTCGAACCTAAATTTTGGATTCGAGTTTATCCGTCCGCCTTTAACACTGTTGAGATAGTGAGGTAAAAGACGAATCCCGTGAGAGTCCACACCCCGGATGGTAGCTTGCCAGAGACCTTTAGCAGTTAGCTTAGCGACGCTTTTGTTGACTCCTGATTTCAATAGTGCCTGCTCAACAAACTCAAGGACTGTTGCTGCTTTAAAGCGCTGTGGGTCTATAGTTTCAGTGGTCAAGGTGGTCATTGATTCCGTAGGTTATTTATAGGATGTGGCGCATGGCTGTCATTCGAAATGACCGAACACCTGCATCTAATTGTCCTGTAAATGTATCACCTTCGAAAACTCCTGTCATTTCAATGCGGTACCCTTGAGCTGTGAAATAACCTCCAAGCACCTCGTTCCCTTCGATGACCAAATCTATTAATTCCCTGTCACCGAAATCGCCGTGGAATACTCCGCTGTAGATATTGCCTTCTTTTGAAATCGTAAAGCTACCATCTGGATTACCCTGTGGGAGATTTTCGAGGTGATGATTCCAGGTTCCAAGTACTGGATCGATTGTCTCGTTAATTGTAGCACAGCCATAAGCGATGGATACTAAGACTAAAAGGTTAAGGATTTTCTTGGTTAAGTTCTTCATGATTTTCCGGGTCTATTAAGTGAGTCTTTTACCTAACTGAAGAAGAATTCCACAGGAATAGCAGGTTAGTAGAAACCTATCTTTATTGATGATGTTGTAAATGAATATGTCATTCAGGTTACTTTTGGAACTCAGGGTTATATTCGCCTCGAGTCCTGAATCCCGGGAAATACCGCATGGATCCAAATCTTGGGTACGATTCGAAGATGTCACCATTGCCGTGTACACGAGGATCACCTTGGTCTTGTAGCTGTGTGTGGAGTCTGTTTTGTAGGGATTTCTTTATGGCTTCGTATTTGGGAAGGCGAGCAAGGTTATTCATACACAAGGGATCGTTCGCGATATCATAAAGTTGTTCCTCAGGCCTTCTATCAAATGCGAGATGATAAAGATCCGGGTAGCGCTCCTCGTTTTCAAAGATAAACGTTTTACTGGGAGAGGGATCGATGTCGGCGTAACCTAGCCCCATAGATTTGAAATCCCTCGAAAACGAACCTGTGGCGTGTGCTACGTCCATGCCTTCCGGGATCGGATCGCCTGCTGGCCAACGGTCGGGTTTGATGTTCCAGACGTAAAGAAACTCTTCAGTTCTGATAGCGCGTGCCGGATAGCCTAAATTGTTAGGCCTGGCGTGTGAATGGCGTTCACGGCCAGTCAGCACATAGCTTCTGTGTTGTTCCGCATTTTTCAGAAATGGAACTAGGCTCTTTCCGGTAATTCCGGGAAACAGTTTTGTTTCTGCAAGTTCAAGGAAGGTGGGTGCCAGGTCGATCAGGCTAACGGGGGTTCTTGATACTCGACCACCAGCAAAGAACGCTTTCCCGGAAATCAGAAGAGGCACATGGGTGCCAAATTCTTGGAGATTGGCCTTGGCAAAAGGGAAGGGCATTCCGTTATCGGCGGTGACCACGACGATGGTATTCTCCTGCTCACCGATTGCCTCCAGCTTTTTTAGAATGCGACCCAGGTGAGTATCGAACCAATCAATCTCAAAGCCGTAATCCAGAACATCATTCTTTATAATAGTTTCATGTGCTGGCAGAAATGCCGGGACTTCAGCATCTTTCAACTTTTTGCCAGCCTTGGCGCCTGAACCGTATTCGTAGGTGCGGTGTGGCTCTCTTCCACCGTACCAAAAGAAGAAGGGTTCTTTACTTTCTCTTGTTTCTAGAAAGACCTCGAAATTGGCGGCATAGTCTGTATTCGAGATGCCCTTGGCTGGTGGTGTTAATGTCTTTTGGTTATACTCAGTTCCTACAGGATTGCGATCCCAGCCAGCGTCGGCAAAATTACCAGGACTCCAGGGTTTGCCGGTGAATCCCACATGATAACCCGCTCCCTCCAGCGTTCGAGTAAAAACCGGAAATTTCTTTGGAAAGTAACTGCCATGAGTCCCCGCTTCACCTATTTGCCAAATATTCCGCCCAGTCAGAATGGCCGCCCGGCAAGGACTGCATTGAGGTGCAGGCGCAAACGCGTTATGAAACAATACGCCTTCGCGGGCGAGACGATCGAATGCCGGCGTACTAACCCCACTGGTTCCGTAGGCCGACGCATAGGGGTAGGATTGGTCGTCGGCGATGGCGAAAAGGAAATTGGGCCGGGCAGTGAGTCCTGAATAATGGGACAAGCAACAAAGGATAATTAAGAGAAAAGATAAGAATCGTTTCATGGTCTACGTGCGGGATTAAAAGGTCTCCAAGCAGTATCTCCAAGGGAAAACGTTGGTGTATCAATTTCCTTAAGCAACGGTAAATCGTTCTAACAAAAAAGGGAGACCTGTAAATCAGCTCTCCCTTTTTATAATAAATATGGTTGGTGATTATTCCACTCGGATCGGTAAATATCCCGTGCGACCGCGGTTGAAAATGTAGAGTTTATTAACGCCTGTTTTCAAAAAATCGCGAGCTTCCTTGATGGTTGTGATCTCGGAATCATTCACTTCCATAAGGACCATGCCTTCGCCGAGATGGCGAGCATAGGGGGAATCAGGACTCACTGAGTTTATTAAAAGTCCAGTAATGTTCAGTGGAATGCGGTACTTCTTCGCCTGATCCTCATCGATGGTGGATACTTCGACTCCTTCGAGTAATTCATTAGCCGACATGGCAAAGCGTCCGGATGCAGTGCCCACATTCAGTTCGAGTGAAATCGTTTTTCCGTTGCGAACCACGTCCAGTTGGATGGAAGTTCCTGGAGGAGTATGACCTACGCGAATACGAAACTCGTTGCTGGTATTTGCAGGTTTCCCATCGATGCGAACTACAACATCGCCACGTTCCAAACCACCTTCATCAGCAGCGGAATCCTCTTCGACATCATTAATAAGGACTCCTTTGGTTTCTTCGATTTCAAATGCTTCAGCCAGATCCGGAGTGAGATCCGAAATACTTACGCCAAGGAATCCGCGTTTGACTTCGCCGGTTTCGACCAACTGCTTTGCAATATTTATTGAAAGATTGGAGGGGATGGCAAATCCGATACCGATATTGCCGCCGCTCTGAGAAAGGATAGCAGAATTAACTCCAATGAGTCGTCCTTGTGTATCGATAAGTGCTCCACCTGAATTACCTGGATTAATCGAAGCATCGGTTTGGATAAAGCTTTCGTATCCGTCATCACCATAGATTCCAATATCCCTATTGGTTGCTGAGACTATGCCTTGTGTAACGGTTAAACCAACGCCCATCGGATTCCCAATGGCGAATACCACGTCTCCGACTTTAATGTTGTCGCTATCCGCGATCTGAATGGCATGGAGCCCTTCTGCTTCCACTTTTAAAATGGCAACATCGGTGCGAGGATCCCTTCCGACTATGGTGGCCTCAAATTCTTGACCATCATTTATTCGGACCAATACTTCATCTGCATCCTGACCCCGCTCATTACTAACTACATGGTTATTTGTGATGATGTAGCCGTCTTCGGAAATTAGAACCCCTGAACCTATTCCTTGAGGCGTCTTTCGCTCCTGTGGCTCTGTGTTCTGGTCGTAGTTGGGAGCCGGTGCGCCAAAGAATCGTCGTAGAAGCTCCTCCTCTGGCGAGAGACCGCGCGACCCAGATACTCGTACGATGCGAGCCGTGTGTACGGACACCACAGCGGGCGTAGCCGTCTCGAGCATGTTTGCATAGCTTTGCGGCATATACTTCTGATTACGGTCGATCGAAGTCGAATCCGTTTTGAGTTCAATGGAGTCAGCGTGCAATGAGCTTGTCAGAAGCACGGCAGTCAGGGCCAGTGTGGTAACAATACAATGAGTTTTTTTCATAATAAAAGATGTTGGGAGCATGGCTTTATGAGTGCTGATGATTAGCACCGTGCGTGCCAAAGGCTTACTTTAAGGTAATCGGTTAAGATATGTGGTTTTATGGCTAAATACGGTTTAGGGATCAAGAAAAGTCTTAGGGATTTCATCACCTGACAGCTTGAATTGTGTCTGTGTTTCACAGTTTATGAGTCAATTTTTCACAAATAGGGTTTCAATGCTCGGACGCTTTACTTCATTTCCAGGACCTTGGTTGATTGTAAGGTTTAACAGATTCAATATCTGATAGAGTTCTGGGTAATTCACCCTATTTGCCTCTGATTAAATGAATATGAATTAATGTAAATTGCATTTGATTTGTTGGATAGAAGCTTCAGCCTTGGAAAAATAATCCCAAGTTTCTCCCAGTCCCCTGAGAATGTTTAAGTTTTCCAATTTTGTATTCCTGTTTTTTTTGGTTCTGACATGGAGCTTCTGGTGCGGATGTACTATTCACTCCGTCGATGAGCAAGCGCAGCTCCTGCAGCTTGAGGTTCCTACTTCCTTCCAAGAGCCTTCAACGGGTGCTGAGCTTCCAAAAAATTGGAATACTTCCTGGTGGGAAACATTTGAAGACCCGGAGCTGAATCGGCTAATCGAGATCGGTTTAAGAGATAATTTTGGCGTTCAGAGATTTGTTTCGCGGATTGAGCAAGCAATCGCTCTTGCTCGAAAGGCTGGATCCAATCCTTACCCTTCGTTGGACCTCAATGCAGGTTACGATATAGATTGGGATGGGCAGACAGCTACCAATGAAAAACGGGACCGGCAGGAATCTTCTGATCTCGGAGTGCTTCTTCGGTGGGAGCTGGATACCTGGGGCAGGTTATCTTCGATCCGTCGTGCAGAGGATCTGACAGCCCAAGCCACAGTGGAAGATTGGCTGGGAGCTCGGCTTCTGCTCTCAAGTGCCATTGCTGAAACCTATTTTGAAATCCAGGAAAGGCTGCGCCAATTGGAAGTAATTTATGCCCAATTGGAAATAAACCATTCATTGCTCAAGCTTACCACCCTTCGTTTCGGACAGGGACAATCTTCAATTGTCGATGTGTTGCAACAGCAGGAACAGCTCGAAGAAACGCAAGCTAGAGTACCTCAAACAGAAGCCTTTATTGGGCAATTACAATATTCGCTCGATGTTCTGCTCGGGCTAACTCCGGGCTCAGCTGGATCAGTAAGTTCGAGTGCGCTTCGTAGACCTCCACCGTTGCCCGAAGTAGGTATACCGGCTCAATTGTTAACGCGACGTCCCGATCTGCGGGGGGCACAAAAACGAGTAATGGCCTTTGACTATGATGTCGGTAATGCCGTGGCTGAGCAGTTTCCAACTTTATCCCTCGGTGGATCGATTGACTGGAGAGGGGATCCCAGTTTTGGAGATGAACTTACTTCTGCATTCGCTCGACTATCGGCACCGATTTTCAATGCAGGGGAGAGGCGCAACGAAGTGAACTTTCGCAAAGCACGATTGGATGAAGCCCTTGCCGATTATTCTGAACAATTCCTTTCGGCCGTATTCGAAGTCGAGGTAGCTCTCTTGGAGGAGCGCAAAAATGAAGAGCGACTCTTACTATTGGAAAAACAGTTGGTGACTTCCCAAAGGTTACTCAATGAGGCGCGGAACAGATTTAGCAATGGTCTTACTGACTTTCTACCCGTGTTTACTGCTTTGAATATTTTACAAAATCTAGAGCGAGAAGTTGTTAGTTCCCGACGTAGTGTATTAAGTGCACGTGTCGGCTTGCACCGTGCTTTAGGTGGACCCATGCTTACTCCCAATACTCCAGATCTTCTTTCCGCTTTGAATGAATAAAAAATCACTGTTTTCTACGCTGTTGTTTATCTTCGTTATCCTCCTCGTTGGTGGTGGGTTGAGTGTGTTATTAATCAGTACCGGACCCTCAACCACGCCCGAGGAGAAAGAGAACTCCGCCAAGATTGTACAAACGATCCCGGTCGTTCCACATACCCGGTCAGTTGCGGTAAGTGCTTTGGGAAGTGTGATCCCTTCCAGGAAGGTGATAATAAAACCTCAGGTATCCGGTCAAGTGATCGACCAAAGTGCTTCCTTAACTATAGGCGGGCATGTAAAAGCGGGAGATGAACTGATTCGGATTGATTCAAAGGACTATGAGCTAGCGCTTGCTGAAGTGAAATCGAATTTGGAGCAGGCGCGCTTTGAACGTGAGGTCGAAAGCGGTCGTCAAGTGGTAGCTGAACGCGAGTGGAACGAAATCCAGGCTGAACTCGATATGGAAGAGGTGAACCGATCTCTGGTATTAAGGGAGCCTCACCTTCGTCGTGCAGAAGCACTTATGCGAAAGGCAACCAACGATATCGAAATCGCTCAGCTGCAACTGTCTCGTACGGTTATTGAAGCTCCGTTCAATGCTATGGTTGTGGAGGAAACGGTGGAAGTGGGCCAGTTGTTAAGCCCTGGTTCAGAGATATGCGAATTGGTCGGAACCGATGAATTTTGGATAGAAGTTAAGGTTCCATTTTCCGATTTAAAATGGATTCAATTTCCGGAGGGCAATAAGCCAGGCGCAAAAGCACGGGTCATATTGGATATGGGAGGAGACGATTCTATTCTCTGGGATGGTCAGGTTATTCGACTATTAAGCGATCTGGATCCTTTGGGCCGGATGGCAAAAGTAATTGTATCGGTGGAGGATCCTTTAGGTCTTTCTGAAAATTCACCTAACAATCTACCCTTGCTTTTGGGCAACTTCGTCGAAGTTAAAATTGATGCAGGGGTGCTTGAGGACACCTTGACGATTCCGCGCGAAGCTTTGCACGAAGGAAACCAAATTTGGGTAGTAGGTGCTGACAATCTCCTTAAAATATTACCGGCGACAATATTGTGGTCAGAAAAGGAGACTCTAATGATCGCAAACAATCTCTCCCAGGGCGAAACGCTGGTAGTGAGTGATCTTCGTGTGGCGCTTCCTGGAATGAAAGTGGCGCCTCAACCCTCTACTGCTTACCCCGAACTGGTTAAAGGATTTCAATAGAAAGGTAGAGATATGGAAAACAACCCCTATAATGACACATCAAAAGCCTCAGGCCTAATCACCTGGTTTGCCCGAAATCACGTAGCTGCAAATCTTTTGATGATCGCTATAGTAGTGGTTGGTATCGCGGTTGCGGGTAACATTCGCCAGGAGATTTATCCGTTATTCCAAGTGGATGCCGTGGTGGTCGACATGCAGTACCGTGGCGCTAGTCCCGAGGAAGTTGAGCAATCCATCATTTTACCTATTGAGTCTGAACTGCGTGGATTGGAGCTAACTCGGCGAATAGAATCTACCGCGTCTGAAGGACGAGCCTCCGTATCCGTCGAAATCATGCCCAGCTTCGATCGCAATCGTGCGCTACAGGAGGTTACAGCTGCCGTTGCGCGGATTAGTTTGTTTCCCGATGAGATAGAACCACCGGTGGTATCGCTTGGAACTAGTCGGCGAAGAGGGGTTAACTATGTGGCGGTTGCAGGAGATATCGATACGCGAACATTAATCCAATTGGCCCACGAAGTTGAAGATGGGCTTTTGGCTCAACCGGAAATTGCTTTGGTTGAAATGACCGGTGTTCGGCGTCCCGAGATATTGATTGAAGTGTCTCAGGCTAACCTTCGCTCCCACGATCTCACCTTGGAAGAAATTGCACGAGCTATCGACCGCTCCGCTTTGGACGTTCCCGCCGGAACAATGAAAACAGCCGGTGGAGATATATTACTCAAGACTACCGAACGCCGGTACTTCGGAAGTGAATTCGAGGGAATTCCAATTAAGAGTAATAACTTCGGTGCCGAAATAAAACTGGGGGATATTGCTTCCATCGAAGATGGATTTGAAGAAACCAAACGGGAATCTTACTACAACGGTAAGCAAGCTGTATCCATTTCAGTTTCGGCTTCTGAAAATCAACCTCCGATGAACGTAGCCAAGGCTGTTAACCGATATATTGAGCAGCTGGCCCCTACTTTGCCTGATAGTGTTTTGGTAGAGGTGAGGTACGACCGCACCGAGGATTATATGGAGCGCATCAACTTACTCAGATACAATGGAACTATTGGCCTCTTGCTCGTGCTTTTTGCCCTTGGTTTTTTACTTGAGTTGCGTGTCGCTTTTTGGACAGCCCTTGGAATTCCGGTTTCGATTCTTGGGTCACTCATCCTTCTGCCTTTGATGGATGCCAGCGTGAATATGATTTCTGTCTTCGGATTTATTGTGACGCTTGGAATTGTGGTGGATGATGCGGTGGTCGTCGGTGAGGATATATTTCATAAAATATCTCAAGGGATGTCGCGCATGGACGCGGCCGTGGCAGGTGTTAAGGAGATGACTATTCCCGTAATATTTGCCGTGAGTACCAACATCATTGCTTTCTTGCCCCTCTTCTTTGTCCCTGGTGAAAGTGGGCGATTTCTCCACGTGCTTCCGGCGGTTATTATTGCCGTTTTCACCGTTTCTCTCGTTGAGGTTTTGTTGATTCTGCCATCTCACTTGGCGTTTTCGCGCAAGCAGCCGAAGTCGAATTCCATCTTATCACGCTTTGACCAGGCTCAAACGAGACTACGTGTGAAGTTGGACGCAGGGATGGAGCGTTTCTATCAACCTATACTAACTGGGGTCATTCGTTTCCGCTACATAACGCTCGCCGTTTTTGCCGCCTCCTTGTTGGTCGTCATTGCATACACCACTAGTGGTCGGGTTAATTTCACTTTTAATCCGACGATTGAAAATGACTACATTCAGGGAGAGATCGAAATGCCAACCGGCACTCCCGTCGAACGTACCCGTGAAGTGGCATTTATGGTTGAAGAGGCTGCCAAGCGAGCAATCGCGAAAGGGGAAGATGCTGGTAATGGAGATTTTGTTAGAAACCTCAATGTCTCTGTTGCAAATAGAGGCAATGACAATGCTGCTCGGGTAGCTGTAAAGTTGGTACCCCAAAATTATCGCAAGATTACCGGTGCTGGGTTTGTCGATCTTTGGCGAAAAGAAGTCCCCGAGATCCCAGACATGGAGTCCTTGTTTTTTGATTACCTTGCCGGACCCGGAGGTGAAGCGGCCATATACATTCAACTAGCTCATCCCGATGTGAATACTCTTCGACATGCCGCGGAGGATCTGGGCGACATGATTGCGAGATACCCGGGAGCAGTCGATATCCGAAAAGGTTTTGGGCGCGAGATGCCGCAAATCAGTTTTGAAATCAAACCAGCAGGTCAGGCACTTGGTATTACTGCCCGCGACTTGGGACAACAGATTCGAAATGCCTTTTATGGAGCAGAGGCGCTTCGTCAACCGCGGGAGCGAGAAGAGCTTCGGGTTATGGTTCGTCTGCCCCAAGCAGATCGCAGGTCGATGAGCTCCTTGGAGGGACTTTTAATAAAAGGTGCGAATGGAGCAGAAATCCCCATCAACCAGGCCGCAAAGATTATTGAAACAACCGCACCTGTTCGTATTGAGCGAGTGGATGGTGCACGAGTAATTAATGTCACCGCGAACGTGCTTTCAAATGTAACCAATGGGAATAAAGTGTTATCTTCGATGGAACAGAAGGAGCTACCTGAATTAATGGGTAAGTACCCGGGATTACGGTACACATTTGAAGGTGAGCAACGCGATCAACGTGAAGCAACCAGCAGTTTGAGTATTGGACTGATTGCTTCACTGTTTGCCATATTCGCCATCATGGCCTCGTTTCTCAGAAGCTATAGCCAAGCCGCGATTGTACTCCTTACCATCCCATGGGGATTGGCGGGTGCCGTTCTGGGGCATGTCATTTTGGGTTTTGATCTGAGTATCTACAGTGTGCTTGGGATGATTGCTCTTTGTGGGATGGTGGTGAATGGAGGATTTGTATTGGCTATGACTAGGAATCGATACATGGCTCGTGGACTAAGCGCGAATGAATCGATTTTACAAGCAGCTCAGCGACGTTTTCGTCCGATTTTTCTCACAGCCATTACTACCTTTCTTGGACTGGGTCCGATGATTTTCGAAACCAATGAGCAGGCGCTATTTCTTGTTCCTATGGCCATATCGCTTGGAGTAGGGACGCTGGCCTCATCTCTGGTAGTTCTTATATTAGTACCGGTTATCTTTGTAGTCCTTGAGGAAATTAGGGGCCTCGAGTCCGGTAAGGCCGCTGTTCCTGAAGATCCTATTTATCCACCGGCAGGTAGTCAGGTGTTTCATACGCGGTCTGAGTCGTGAAACCTTAGGCTGAAATCAGGGGTTATACTGATTTGCTGAGGCTTGACCTCAAAGAATCAAAAAATAGAGTTAAAGAATGAAACGCTTGGTAAAAGTCCCATTATTACTTCTGGCTTTTGTGCCAGTGCTCATCCAAGTGGCCGAGGGAGTGGTAAGTGTTCCAGAGCTGGAAACTGAATTCGGCCCTCTTCAAGGACAAATGGAAATGCGTGGTCAAACCGTGCTCATGTTTTCTGAGGCAAAAGTAAAAGTGCAGCACCAAACCGGCGAAGCCAGCATCGAACGAATCGATTCATCGGCTTCATTCTTCCCTGCGCCAACCCAACCAAGCTTGCCGGATTTACGGGCTCTCAAACGGACAATCAATCGCCTACCTGCACATGAACAAGTAAGGTATTGTAAATTACATCAGGTTCGCTATCCCGAGAGTGAAGTAGCAGCCGAACTCAACGCTGCGCTCGATCTTATGGAAACCGTGCGGATGGATTTATTGAAGGTTCAAGAACAGGAACTAAATAGAGCAGAAACGGAACATCGTTCTTACAATCGAAACCGATCTGGATCTTCCTATTACCCTAGTTATGGCTTCTCGTCAAACCGGCGCTTTCGTCGGTCGCGACACATAGATACTCAAATTGAGTTAGATCGTGGTCAACGCGAACGCCGTCCAGTGGTCAACCTGACGACGCCTATGAGTATTGCCGATCAAGCACGATCCGATGCCTGGGAAAAATATCTGAGGCTCGAACTGAGGCGTTCGGAAAGATTTCTGGAGCAAGATCTAGTGTTCTCGGAAACATCCGGTAAATCGAGCACCCGAGCTGCAACGCTTTGTCAGGGTGTGGATATTGGGTCTTTGGTTTGAGGTCTAATCTGATTTTCGGAGATGCTGGTTAAATTGGTTCGACTCTAAAGAGGTGAGCTTCTTTTATTCTGTTTTCGTATCTCGCATATGACTTTCCAATCACGGTTTATTCAAAGACCGTTCACCTTCTTCTTTCTCGCACTGACCCTTCTTGGTCTCCCTGCGACGATTTCAGCTCAACAGGAACCCCCATTCGAACTTCAGGACGGAGATCGAGTGGTGTTTCTCGGCAACACTTTTGTGGAGCGCGCCATAGATTACGGCCATATCGAATCGGCCTTAACCCGATATTGGCCCGACCGAAACATTGCCTTCCGTAATCTCGGATGGTCCGGGGATGACTCTCGAGGGAGAGCCCGTCGGTTTTTCGGCCCGGTTGAGGATGGTTTTAATCATCTGGAAACTCAAGTAGAGGGGCTGAATCCTACTGTGATATTTGTGGTTTATGGAGCCATGGAGTCGTATGCGGGTAGGGAAGGACTTCCTGATTTTGAGAATAACATGGATGTCCTTTTGGATACCCTGGAGAAATCTCGGGCACGCATTGTCCTTCTCTCAACCATTCCGCAAGAGAACATGGGACCTCCATTACCAGATCCTCAAAAGAATAACCAAAACCTGAAATTGTATTCTGAGTCGATTCGTTCGTTAGCGGCAAAAAGGAACCATTGGTTTATCGATCTTTATAGTTACATGGAAACGGCCATGGAAGAATCAGACGCGGCTCTTACTGACAATGGGCTTCATTTGAATGACGATGGCTACCGGCATGCCGCTGGAGGTATTCTGGCTGGTATGGGTTTAGGAGCCACACCTAAGATGCTTCAGGTGAATGCATATGGAAGCTTGTTGAATATGAATGGAGCGCGACCTCTACAGATTCAACCTGTTGATAATGGACTGCTTTTAAGCCTGAGTAATGAAACGCTGAATATCGACCAGCCCCTTAAGCTGGCGGTTCGAGATCTCTTTGCTGGGAATTATACGCTTCGAATAAACGGTCGAAGTCTAGGGACTTACTCATCCCAACAATGGGCTTCCGGGATTGATGTACCTTGGACTCCAGATGTCGAACAAGCTCGACTGTTAGCCAAAACCATAGTCATCAAAAACGAGTTTTATTTCCATAAATGGCGGCCGCAGAATGAAACCTATCTGCGCGGTTTCCGAAAACACGAACAAGGCCAAAATGCCGTGGAACTCGAACAGTTCGATCAATTCATTGAAAAAGAGGAGTCCAAGATAACAGATCTTAAAAAACCTCGATCCTATACCTTGCAAATTCAACGGGAGCCGAAGCGATAGTCATGAATTACTCCAAAAGATTATCCATATTTACCTTCGCTTTTATATCTATACAGTTCCTTGGATCTCCACTGGTTCATGCGCAACGTTCACTGACTAAGATACCTAATTCGGATCCTGTCTATCAACTCAGCAAACTGGAACCGGCCGAAGGATTTGAGATTAAACTATTCGCCTCCGATCCGATCATAGCCAAGCCCACCGCCATGGCGTTCGATCGGAAGGGTCGTTTGTTTGTCGCTTGCACTCCTATCTATCCTCACGTCAAACCAGGGGATCTTCCCTCCGATCAAATAGTCCGTCTGGAAGATACCGATGGAGATGGAGTAGCTGATAAGCATACGGTGTTTGCCGAGGGGTTACTCATTCCGACAGCCATTCTTCCCAATCCGGATGGAGTCTACGTGGCCAACTCCACGGAGCTGTTGTTTTTTACCGATAAGAACGACGATGGTGTCGCCGATTCACGTCGTATTATTTATTCCGGATTCGGAACAGAAGATACGCATCATATTATCCACACATTAAGGCAGGGTCCCGGTGGACGCATCCACTTTAACCAATCCATCTATACTCACTCCCATGTGGAGACGCCTTATGGTTACCGTGACCTACAGGCCGGTGGTGTCTGGCAATTTCGTCCTGAGACTTTAGAGTTGGGTGTGTATGCGCGCGGCCTGGTAAATACCTGGGGACTTCAATTCGACCGCTGGGGTCAAACGTTTCAGACCGATGGAGCTGGTTCTGAGGGTATCGCTTACTCTTTTCCAGGTGCCGTTTTCAGAGCCAATGTAGGCTACGAACGGTTTCTCCCGGCCCTTAATCCTGGACAGCCTAAATTATCCGGCCTGGAAATAATCAATGGCCAACACTTCCCGGAGGAGTGGCAGGGGCGCCTTGTCACGAATGACTTCCGGGGCAATCGTATTATCTCGTTTAAGGTGACTGATTCCAATAGTGGATTTATTTCGCGCCAACAGGAAGATCTTGTGACCTCTACCCACGGAGCCTTTCGTCCGATTGATGTTCAAAATGGTCCGGATGGTGCGCTGTATGTGGCAGACTGGTACAACCCAATCATTCAACACGGCGAAGTGGATTTTCGGGATGAACGTCGGGATCATACCCATGGTCGGATTTGGAGAATTACTGCTAAGGATCGCCCGCTGCAAAAATCGCCTAACTTTGCCTCTGCTTCAGTTAACCAATTGTTGGATTACCTAAAGTCGGTGGATGCCTATGTGCGTGATCATGCCAAACGTGAGCTCAAATTCAGAGGTGCCGATGCAGTCCTTCCGGCCTTGGCTGATTGGGTCAAGAAACTCAACCATGGTCACGCTCATTACGAAGAGTTTTTGCTCCAAGCACTTTGGGTTTCGCAGTCTCTCGATCAGCTCAATCCACAGGCTTTGGAAACCTTATTGAGCTCGGATGACTTTAGAATGCGTGCTGCAGCCTTGCGTGTGTTGGAAGAACGTCCGGCCAATTTCCCAACCATCATGAGTCGACTTGAAAAGGCGATTTCCGATGAATCACCCCGGGTTCGCAACGAAGCGATCCAGGTGCTTCGAAAGCTCGGAACGGTGGAAGCGGCTCAAGTGGTGGTAAAAGCCTTGGACTTGCCCATGGATGAGAATCTCGACTTCTCACTTTGGAATGCCATGCGTGAGTTGCAGTCCATATGGCTGCCTCATGCCATGAATAATCCTTCCTTCTTTGGTGATAATTTATCCTACTTATTATACGCGATTCGTTCCGTAGAGGTGGAAGAGGCTATTCAGCCATTGGAGCGCTTGTGGGAACGCGGTGGTGTTTCTGCGGATGACAAGAGTGAAGCTATGGTGCTCTTAGCCGAGCGGGGTAACACCTCCATCTTGAACGAAGTGGTGACCTCCGTATTGGAACAGGTTGAGTCAGATCCGGAAGGTGCTGCAAAGGTTCTAACCGCTTTGAGTGACGCGGCTAAACAAAGAGAGATGAAGCCAGACAAAGGACTGGATCTTATCTTGCCACTGTTTGCTCATTCGAACGATTCGGTTCAATTGGCGACGATTCATTTGTCGGGTAGTTGGAAGCTCGCTCGTGCGGTTTCCGAACTCAAAACACTTATCTCAAATCCAGACACGAATAATCACATTCTAGCTTCAGCTGTAACTTCTCTGGTAAGTGTTGGTTCAAAGAATGCGAAGAACGCCTTGTCTGAACTCGCGAGTTCGGACTTGCCGGTCAAAACCCGGATCGCGGTAGCTGCAGGATTTGCCTCAGCCGATACAAAGCAAGCCACAGGACTGGTGGTGAAACTCCTGGAAGGATTGGAGGCAGGAGACGATGGGACGGCGTTGGTGGTGCCCTACATTGCCAAGAAGCAATTGCCAGCAATTCTGGCCAAGGCTCTCACGTCAAGCACACTCAATACCGAGGTGGCTACCCGTCTGCTGCGTCGTGTGAGTACGTCCTCGATAGATACCTCCATATTGCAGGCCGCTATTCAAAAAGCCGCCAGCATCGAGCCGGTTAATATGAATCTTTCCTCCGAGGAGATGGCTGCGATGGTGGAGTATGTCGAAGCGAGCGGAGACCCTGTAAATGGAGAAGCCATTTACCGTCGAGATGATCTGCTTTGTATAACTTGTCATGCAATTGGCGGCTCTGGCGGAACACTGGGTCCGGATTTCACGAGTATTGGGGCAAGCGCACCTGTCGATTACCTCATCGATTCGATTCTTCTGCCTCAGAAGCAGATTAAGGAAGGCTACCATGTGGTTATGATTACCAAGAAAGATGGAACGGTTGCGGCTGGAAAATTAGCCTCGGAAAACGATATTATTGTCACTGTGCAAGATGCAGCCGATCAATTGATTGAAATTCCGAAGTCAACTATCGCTTCTCAGGAAATGAGTCCCATTTCCTTGATGCCACCTGGGCTTGCGCAGTCATTGCGCAAAGATGAGTTTGCCGACCTGATTAAGTTTATGTCTCGCTTGGGTAAAGAAGGGGTTTTCAAAGTGGGGTATGAACGCTACATTCGTACCTTTCGATCTCTGGACGATAAGGGTGGCGACAAAGGCTACGCCGACATGGTTCGTCACAAACCCATGGAATTTCTGACCACGGATGATCCAAGGTTAATCTGGCGGCCATCCTATTCAAAAACCAACGGCGATATTCCGCTTGAAGATTTACCTCAGGTTAGAGGGCAAGGTTGGGAACACCTCCATTTCATTCGTTTTCAACTGAATGCCAAAACACCTGGAAACTCCATTTTGCAATTTAATGATGCTGAGGGTGTTCACGTCTTTGTTGGTGGTGATAAAGTTGAAATGGTCAGTGATGATACTCCTATAAATTTAAAACCAGGACTCAATCAGGTTACGGTTGCGGTTCCTGTAATAAGCCGAAGCAATCAAATCTTACGTATCGAAGTTTTGGATGCGCCAAGTGGTTCTGCGCAAGTCCAAGTCATTTATGGTAAGTAAATCTAACCCCAATTGACGTGAAACACATAGCCCTTTCCATTTCATTTTTTCTGCTGACTTGCCTTGTCGCTGTTTCGGCACCCACGTCAGCGCAACTGAAAAGGACCACCGAGGCTATTCAATCGTTGGTCGATTCCGGGAAGCTCGTAGGAGCGCAACTGGCGATTGGGCATGAAGATCAGATTTTGCTAAACAGGAACTTCGGTGTTCGTTCGATTGAGGATGATACGCCAGTTGATTCGAAAACCATGTTTTGTATCGGCTCCTGCTCTAAGCCCATCGCGTCTGCGGTGGTCATGACCTTGGTGGACGATGGAACTCTGTCTTTGGATAAAGGGATAGATACTTGGATTCCCGCATTTGATTCATTGGAGACGACAGATGGCGAAGCTTCTCGAGCACCCACCATGGCTGAGCTGCTCAGTCACCACGGTGGTATCTATTCTCAAAAGAAAGGGATGACCCGTCAGCAGTCCAGGTGGATTCGAGACTTTCGTTTATCTTTAGAGCGATCTGTCAAAGAGATCGCCAAAGAGCCTTTATATGCCAAGCCGGGTGACGAATACGCTTATAGTGGTGCTGGTTACTGTGTACTAGGGTGGGTAGCCGAGGTCACCACTGAGCAGTCCTTCGAGGAACTCCTTCAAGCCAGACTCAATGAGCACTTGAATTTAAAACACACGTCTTATTTCCCAAGCCGGGAAAACAAGAACGTAGCTTCCGGATCTGTTAATGGGGACATCAATAAAACTACACCGCATTTATCTCATCCGTTTAAACTCCCATTAATCGGAGGAAGCTTGTATTCAACTGCTGGCGACAGTGCTGTATTTTTGCAGTCCGTTCTCAAGCAAGCCACCAGCGGAGAGGAAGTCCTGATGACTGCAGAGCAATTTGAAGCCTATACAACTCCCTATAGTGAGAATCAACGCTATGCCTTCGGTTGGAGCCAAATGATGGGAAATGGAAAGCCGTTTGGATTAGCCCATTCCGGTGCCTTAGCTTCCAGTAGAGCTCTGTTTCAGATTAATTTAGAAAAGGGAGTCTACGTTTCTGTGCTGTATACGATATCTAATCCGAAGGGATCCGCTGAGGTTCAGCGTGCGGTGGGCAACGCGATAGGACCTGTAACTGGTAAGAAGTAAGGGTGGTTATCGGGATGGGATTTCGTCGCTATAGGTATCCCAGTTCGTCAGCAATTCCTGAACGACTGTATTGCCAGCTCCAAAGGCGGCTTCCAACGATTCATTGAATGCGGATAGCGAAGCGCCTCGCTCGCGAACGAGACTCTCGGCTGCGGTCATTCCTGGTGAGGGCATGGTATAGTTAGCAGCGGTTCGAAGAATCATGACACGGTCATAGTCGACCTTTCCAGCGTTATCCAAGTTCTTCAGTGATTGAAGCGTGCCGCTGTCTTCCATGGCTTTTGTCGTGAAGTTTCCTTCGCCTTCCGTCCAAAAGCTTGTCCAGTCGTTTCCGAACTCAGTCATCTTTTCTCCATGCCAAAACGTGGAGTCACTCAGGTGACTTCCAATCAATACAAACGGCTTCTTTTGCGCATTGGGAAATCCCACATACTCAGCTCTACGATGTTCCAACTCAGGGCGATCGAGTAAGGGAATATCTTTTGTTAAATGGTAGGCCCATTGGAGTAGGTCTTCGTTGAGTTTGAAAAACTGACTCGGATTTACCGGCTCTCCATTCCGATCATAAGGTCGTGGAGATCGAAGTGGTGTATATCCCGTTTTCCAATCATCCGGAATTTCTCTAGCATCAATTTCATGGGCCAGGCCTCCATCGACTACATAGTCCGTCCAAACGGCACTTCCCATGGAGCCATCATGAGGGTCGATTCCGGAAATGCCAGCGACGAGCCAATACGCTTTACTAAAGTCGAATCTTGGATCGAGCCCCAGAGCCATCACCGAGGCCGCTGCGTTCGAAACGCCCATGCTTGTAGTAATGAGGATCAGACCTTCTCCATTAGTATAGATATCCGAACGACCAGCCGGGAAAGATAGACGTTGATCCAGCTTGAGTCGTTCCTCCCAGAGTTGTCGCTCGCCGGGACGATCTCCCTCATGTTCAAACATAGTCAGAACGACCACTTTGACTGGGACTTTTTGTTCGTTTTTTGCGCAACCAAGGAAGAGACCTAAGATAATTAAAGGAAAGGAAACAGTGATGGGTCTCAACTTGGTCATAATGGTTTCGTAACGAGATGGTGCCTGTGCTCAAAGCGTTAAATGAGAATGTAACCACTCATCAGCCGCGAGCAAGCTTCCTCCGTCCATTCAGAATCGGTTACCCATCTGACGCCTGTCTAGAGCATATTAAGTTAAATCTGTCGCAAAATTTGATAGGGCGGATTGGCCCTACCGAGCCGTCTGGCGACAAGCGACGCGAACAACAGCCGCCGTTTCCATATCGGCTCGCTCGGCGATCGAGCCCTACCTGAATAGAGTGTTTACTGGAAACGTTTGTCCTTGGGATTTCCTCCACTGAGTACGTAGGCGACCAAGTCATAGATCTCTTCTTTTTCCAAGCGTCCTAAAAGCATGGGAGGCATGGGAGATACGGGAGAAGGATCGAGGCTCTTGACCAGTTTCCGGTCAACGGCAGTGCGTTGGTTCGGATTGGTTAAGTCGGTGTTCACATGAACAATATCTTTGCTCAAGTTCACGATCACGCCGTGGACTGTTGAACCATCGAGCATGGTAACCTGCACCGGAACAAACTGTTCGTTGATCTCCTTGCTTGGGTTGATGATCTGGTCGAGGAAATCGTGCGGGGAATAACGTCCTCCTGCTGATGTCAGATCGGGCCCTGTGGCGCCACCTTCATTGTTGAAACGGTGACAGGAGAAACAAGCACTTGCGGCGAACATTTTTCGGCCTCGACCAAAGTCGCGTCCGCTCATTTGGTTTCCGGCTTCCGAAAGGTCATCCAGGTTCCAATTGGTGAAGTTCGTGCGTCCTGCCAAGGCAGACATGGCCGCCTCCAAAGAAGATTTCACCTCTGGTTCGCGTGCCAACAATTCGGCCAGGTCTGTTTTCTCTATGGCAGTAAGTGTGGCTTCTGCATCCTTGCGGATATTTTCGATAAAAGCGACGAAGCTGGCACCCCCTCTGAAATTGGCTGCTCTCAAGAACCACTCGAAATAGGTGGTGCGCAGCGCATTCGTCCAACCGGTTTTAAGCATGCGGAGCGAACGGGCGTATTCCATTTGTTCTTCCTGGGTAGCGGCATCTTCCAGAAGTGCCATGCCTTTCTTTGCAGCCGTAGGTGACTGAAGGTAAACCAGGGTTTCGCAAAGCAGGCGATTGGATACCTGATTGTCTGCCGGGAAGTGTGGATCGAGCTGCCTGGTGATCTTGGAAGCCAGGTCTTTTTCTGCTCCACGGAAACGATTCAGCGCTACCTGATAGGTCCTCACCAATGCCTGGCGATTCTGCTCATCCAGGGAACCGTAGTTGATGCCGGCTAAAGCTTCCAAAATACGAGCTCCCTGCATATTGTTCTGAGGTATGTCGCTATCAATTCTGTGAAATGGATCAACACCTCTGACCCGGGTGAGAGCGAGTAGGGCTTGAATCTTCTTTCCAGCGTTTTCCTCACGGAAGGCACGGCGTCCCCAGTTGGCAGCGGGTTGGCTCTCTAGTGCACTGCGAGCAGCGTTCCGGATAAATGGATCTTTGTCGTCCAGAAAGCGCCAGGCCAGTTGCACGGCCCGGTCATCTTGTTTGCCGTGGAATTGCTCGAGAACGATGCGCACATTGCGCGCTTTCTGTCCGCCGGATTTTTTAACTGCGGGAGATGTGTCTTCGTCGCCTACATAGGTTACCCGGTAGAGTCCGGATTGGACTTTTCGGCCTCCGATAGCAAAATACATCGCGCCGTCATAAGGGTGAATGACCATATCGGTCAGTGGGAGTGGCACCCCTGAAATGAAGTCTTCCTTATGCCCCGTATAGCTCGAACCCTGAGGTTCGAGAAACACCGAGTAGAGTTTACCCCAACTCCAGTCCATAATGAAGAAAGCGTTTTGATACCTGGCTGGAAATTTGGCTCCATAGCCAAAGGTGACTCCCGTAGGAGACCCGGGACCGATGTTTACTGCAGCCGGAACACTATCGGCGTACCATTCAGCAAACTTTCCGGTTCCATTGCGCCAGCCATAGTCACTGCCACTTACCACATGATTCACACGGGTGGGGCGGTACCAGGGAGTATTAAAATCGTACTCCATGTCGGCGTCGTAGGTGAAGAGTTCCCCATCGGCATTGAAGTCCGCATCGAAAATATTGCGGTAGCCCATGGAGTAACGTTCCCAGTGCTCACCGTCGGGAGAGATCTTGTAAATCATTCCGGCTGGTGCGAGACGGGAGCGATTGTGTCCTCGACCATCGGGCATGCGCGGAAGGAGGTGGTCTTCTCCGAAGTTTGATATATTCTCACGATCTACTTCGGTGGGTTCGGAGTTGTTCCCGCAAATGAGAAAAATAGAATTGCCATCTGGAGAGAGTTTAACCGCATGCACACCGTGGTCTCCTCGAGACGGAATATGACGGATCAATTCTACATGATCGAGCTGATCGTCTCCATTGGAGTCGGTGATACGGTAGAGTCCGGAATTGTCGCTGTTCTCGTAGTCGTTTACACCTACGTATAGAGAATCAAATGCCCAGAGCATTCCGTTGACCGCGCGGATTTTCGCTGGGACGTTTTCAATGTCAGAAGCCTTCAGTGTTTCCCCCGCGGCAGGTGGCTGGAATCGATAGAGGCCGCCATATTGATCACTGGCGATGATGCGGTTCTTACCATCGATCCCCAGGTTGACCCAGGAACCTTTTTTATCTCCTTGTACAGAGTATAGGAGTTCTACTTTAAATCCGTCGGGTGCGATGATGTTCTCAATGGGGGTAGCGCGGTTCTCGTTGATAGCCATCCCTTCCTGAAGGTCCTTTCCCTTTTTAGGTGGAGACAGGGCAGCTGCCACGGCGTTGCGAGCAGATGCTCCGCGAAGGTTTTCAACTCCGACGTCTTTAACATAGATCGTCATGTCAGGACCGCGGTGAAGCTGAAAGCCGATGGCGCCCTTTGAAGGTGCGGTAGGATCTCTATCGGTCAGATCAACCGTAACGATGCCATTGATCTTATGAATCATCCGCTTTCCAACAGCGATAATTTCGTACTCGTTCCATTCCGCAAGATTGAAGGCAGGCTCGGCGGGAAATGTGTCTGTCACTTTGGGCGTTGTTTTCCCCTTGGCATTGAGGCCGGCTGGTACGGTTACTTTTTGGCCGCGTTGAGCTACGATACCGCGACCGGTTTTTTCGCTGTAATACATGCCTTGGTATTCCGGCTTTGGATGGATATCCATTTGGGGACCCGAAAGCGCGAAAGGCAGATCCTCGATGGGTTGGGCACGATACATGATACCGGAATTGCTCTCTCCCAGCATCTTCAACTTAGCTTTCAGGTGAAAATTGGAAACGCTGACATCCTTGGCGATCAGAAAGGTATTAGCTTCCAATGGATTTCCTTCCGTGGTGCCCACGATCTCGCCGTTTTCGACTTTCCAGAGTTTGGAACTGCCTTCCCAGCCGGACAGGTCCTTGCCGTTGAATAGGGACCTAGCTTGGGCAAATCCTTGAGACCCGGTGAATAGGGTGAAAACGAATATCGCTGCGAAATAGGCAAGCGAACGTGAGGGAGAATGATAAATCATAAGGTATCTTTAGAAAGGGTGTTCATAAGCATAGACGTTTAGGGTCGTGATGTTCGCTAAAAGGAATTGTGAAAGAGCTTAATGTGCCGCAATGGCCCCTTGTTTTCACTTTGTTTTTACGGAAATACATCCGTGATTCATAAATTATCATTTCTGCTATTGAGTTGTGAGGATTAAGGGTTCTCCAGGCTTAATACTAGATAAAGAATGGCATGAAACGCCAATGAATGTTAACGACGTCGCTCAAAATTAATAATAATCAACGGGTTCCCTTTGCAGCTTGGATGGCTGCCAGATGTTCGCGCATGGTTTGTGCGACAACAGGATTATCCCGAATAACATTCGTAGCTTCGTAAGGATCGGATCGCAAATTATAGAGCTGCTCCTTTGGGGCGTTCGGTTTAACTTTTCCGTTTTCAAGGTCGCTGTTCACTTCGTTCGCAAAATGAATAGCCGGGGGGCCACCGAAGAGGTGAGTGCCAACAAGTGGACTGGAGAAACCACCACCGGCTTGGGCCGGAATAAACATCCAGTCACCGGCACGGAGGGATAAGTGTGTTTTGCGAACCGGGGCTAATACGAGATGATCTCGTACAAGTATAGAGGTGTCTCCGGTCAAGGCGGGGAGGATGTTGAAACTATCGGGAGCATCGCCGTCTTTGAGTTCCTGACCGGATACGGCCGCAAGTGTGGCCATCAGGTCTACGTTGGATACGAGTTGATCTGAAACACTTCCAGCAGGAATCTTTCCCGGCCAACGGGCGATGAAAGGAACCCGATGTCCTCCTTCCCAGGCATCGAATTTAAAGCCGAGAAGATCACCGTTTTGTTTGTGACCTAGCTTCCAGGCATTCTGACCTCCGAGATTAATCATGCCTCCATTGTCGCTGGTGAAGATAATTAGCGTATTATCCGCCAGGCCTTCTTCGTCGAGCGTGCGAGTCACTTCCCCTACGATCCAATCGAGTTCGTGCACAAAGTCTCCATAGCGACCAGCCTCGCTGGTGCCTCGAAATTGAGGATGTGGAGTAAAGGGGTGGTGGATGTTCGTCGTTGGGAAGTAGAGAAAGAAAGGTTCATCCTTGTGCTCCTTGATCCATTTAACCGCTTTGCCTGCCAAGGTTGTGCCGACCATATGATCGTCGTATAGTCTATGGGCTTCTTCAGCACCACCGATCTGGTCGATCCCCATCTTTTCTAATATGGGTTTTGTCTTGGCCACTGTGTCGTAAACGAAAGGATCGTTTTCATCCAGGCCGACCACGCGGTGGTTTTCCACATACACGAAGGGCGGATGGCTACCAACTACCGGCATGCCGAAGTAATAGTCGAAGCCGAGCTCCAGGGGCCCTGGTTTGAGGTCTCCATTCCAATTAGGGGTGCCTTCGCCGAAACCAAGATGCCACTTGCCTATGCAAGCGGTGGCGTAACCGGCGTCTTTCATTACATCAGCCACCGTCTTTTTATTCTCATCAAAAATCAATCCGACCTTTAAAAATACCGGAGACCAGTGGTCGCCACGGAAGGGGTATTCTCCGGTAAGCAAACAATAACGCGACGGCGTGCAAACAGCGGAGGCGGTGTGAGCATCCGTAAAACGGCGTCCCTGACTGGCCAGCCTATCGATGTGCGGTGTATGTATTTTGGTTGAGCCATAGACGCTCGTGTCGCCGTAACCAAGGTCATCGGCAAAGATGACAACGACGTTGGTGGGCTGCGCCTGAAGGTTAAATGCTAAAGGCAGAAGGCCAAATAGGGTGAGTAGGAGTAGGGCGGTGTGTTTTTTCATGGGGTAATTGTAGGAGGGGCTTTACGCCCCGATTACATTGAGGCCGTTGGAAAAAATAGAGGAATTCATATCCATTCAGGCAATGGCACATTCTTCTCCTCGGCAATACTTATCCAGGTCTCAGCATCCTTAGTGCAGTACAAGGATTGCCAAACGTCGTTAGTATCCAACAGGCCTTTTCTATATGGATTCATCAACATGTACCGCAAAACGGCACCAACTGAATCATCCGGGCGTATACGACGATCATGGAAACCGCTTTGCCAATTTAGACCATGCCTTCTTAACGCTGGAGTCATGCGTCCTTTGTATAAGCGAACGAGCTCTTGAAGACTCGTTTCGGTATTTAACTCAATTAGCATGTGGATATGGTCTGGCATGTGGACGATGCCATGGATTACTTTGCATGACTCCCCTTCGAGTGTTTTCAAAGTTGCCAGGCTTTTTTCAAAAAGTTCCTTACGATCAAAACCGGATTGCTCAGGCCTTAGGCAAATGGTTATGAAATACATCGTGTCTCCGGCCGACCATCTTCCTTTTCGTAGAGCAGCATGGCCTTTTGATGGATTTCTCATGTAAATCAATTTTGATTGAATGAAATTGTAGGAGCGGGTTTATCCCGCGATTACTTGGGGCCTTTCAAAGAGATCGCGGGATAAACCCGCTCCTACAGCTAAAACAGATCTCACCGACTACGGCGCCGTTCGCTTCGCGGCTATACTTTTCTCAAGCAGCGCTCTCATTTCACGTACAATGTCCAGATGCTTGTTGTACAAATTGGTGGTTTGTAAAAGGTCAGCATCCAGGTTGTAAAGTTGAGCGGGAGGAGCATCGGCTTTGTAGCGGCCGTTTTCGATGTCATTGTTCACATGTTTGGTGAGCAAGTGGGCTCCAGGGCCACCGCGTTCGTAATCGGTTTCCAGTTTTCCACTGAATCCGCCACTTCCCTGCGCACTGATATACATCCATTTACCTTTTCGAATGGAAAGGTTCGTTTTTCTTGCCGGACTAAGAACCAGGTGATCGCGTATCTGCTCCTTGGGAGATCCGGTGAGGGCGGGTAGAACATTGAAACTGTCGGGGCCTTCATCTTTGGCCAAAGATTGCTCAGTCAAAGCAGCCATGGTTGCAAGTAGGTCCACATTGCTTATCAATTGATCCGAAACTGAGCCTTCGGGGATTTTGCCGGGCCAACGAGCGATGAACGGAACGCGGTGTCCCCCTTCCCACGCACCGAACTTGAAGCCGAGTAGTTCCCCGTTCAAACGGTGACCGGCTTTCCAGGCATCCTGTCCTCCAACATTGAACATGCCGCCGTTGTCGCTGGTGAAAATGACCAGGGTATTATCGTCCAACCCTTCGTCTTTAAGAGTATCCATGACCTCACCCACCATCCAATCTAGTTCGTGGACATAGTCTCCGTATCGACCCGCTTCACTGGTGCCTACAAATCGTGGTGCCGGAGTAAAGGGATGATGAATATTCGTGGTAGAAAGAATGAGGAAAAAGGGATTATCTTTGTGATCTTTTATCCACTCGATAGATTTTTCCGTGAGTTTGGTTCCTACTTCGCGATCTTTGTAAAGGGCATGGGCGGCATCGGCTCCACCGATGTCATCGAGCTTTCTCTTTTCAGGAAACACCTGGGTGTTTGCCATTTGACCGTAGACAAAAGGATCTTCGGGTACGAGACCGACTACCCGGTGGTTTTCTACATAAACAAAAGGTGGGTGGCTGTTCACGACCGGCACGCCGAAGTAGTAATCGAATCCCAGTTCGAGCGGCCCAGGTTTCAAGTCTCCATTCCAATTGGGGGTCTCTTTGCCAAAGCCAAGGTGCCACTTACCGATGCAAGCTGTCTGGTATCCGGCGCGCCCGAGCAGAGAGGCGATCGTATCTCGATCGGGTTCAATCAGGGCTGGCGACCGACCCCACAGATCTCCCG
>Ga0115002_10001852_pt1 | contig 28459 bp, 25 predicted proteins | sample ArcticOcean_MG_C_8_FD_89576 | JGI IMG/M metagenome (GOLD analysis project Ga0115002, IMG submission 89576) | Marine microbial communities from western Arctic Ocean - ArcticOcean_MG_CB11_86 | ecosystem: Environmental > Aquatic > Marine > Oceanic | place: Arctic Ocean: Canada Basin | collected... | reverse complement strand
TTCGTCAGCGCCCTCAACGACCCGCCAAGCTTCAGTGGGGCACCGAATCTCCAGATTGTCCGGGGCCGGCAAGACTCCAGCCTCAGCATTGGCGCACTGATAGACGACGCGGAAGACGATATCTCCGCCTTGACTCTGACCTGGTCCGGCGCCCAGCAGTTGACGCTCGAACGCCATGGGTCACGCCTCATCGTCAGTACCCCGATGGACTGGATGGGGACGGAAACCATCAGCCTCCACCTTGAGGACTCGGAGGGTCTGACGGACACGGTTCCACTCACGGTTACCGTGCTGGCGTCGCTGGCCCTAGGTATCATAGGCGCGCCCGAGCGCTTGGGGCTATCCCCCGGGACAAACTCCATCCTTGAGTTGGCAGGGCTCGTCGCCGATCCGGATAACCAGGCGGTCGATCTGGTCTGGCGTGTCAGCGGTCAGCGTGAGCTGGACGTCCGTTTTGGCAGCAACGGTACCACGCGCATCGAAGCTCCGGTCAGCTTCACAGACACGGAGACCCTGCGCTTCACGGTCAGCGACCCAACTGGCGAGAGCGCTTCCTTCGATCTCACCGTCTTCGCGGCCTCGGCGGCCGGCGAGCCGTCAGTTGCTCCCCTGCCCGTCATCGAGCTGCCCGTTGGCGGCATCGATGCCTCCGTCGATCTGGATACCTATGTCTTTGATCTGGATCACGAACCACAGCAGATGGAATGGCTAATGCCGGCGGCGAAGGAAGGGGTTGAACTGCGAGTCGACGCCACAACACACGTACTGACCATCACCGTGGCCGAGTCCGTGTCTCCCGGAAGGCTGGACCTGGAACTCCTGGTTACGGATCCCGACGGCAACGAAGCCCGCGAACTGTTGGTCGTGCGCATCTGGGCGCCGGATGCCCCACCTGGTGAGGATGACCCGGGAGAACAAGCAGTCCCCGAACTGGCCCCCATTCCCGCGCTGACGATAGCCTCCGGGGGATTCGATCAGAGCATCATCATTGATGACTTTGTCAGTGGATTCGATGCCGCTGCATGGAGTTGGGAAGTTCTGGGCGGCGTAAACACCCCGGCGAGCATCGACGCACAGTCACGAGAGTTGACCGTGCTCGTCCCCGAAGGATGGGACGGCAATGAAATCATCACCCTTCGAGGCACAGACCCCTTTGGAGATATTGTACTCGAATCCTTCATAGGGATCACCGTGCTCCCACCGGCGGCACAGCTGGTGTTACGTGATCTGGTGGAATTCGCCGTGTTTGCCGGAGACCGCGAGCTATAAATCGATATCGCCACCCTTGTTGACGGTTCCAGCCTGTCGGATCTGGTATGGGAGATTGACGCGCTGATCCCGGTCAATCTTGTTCATGACGTCGAGGCGGATATTTTGCGAATTTCGACGGATGAATTTCCGCCCGGAAGTGAGATAGTCACGTTGACGGCTCGCCATGAAAGCGGCCTGGAGGTCAGCACCCGAATCGTCGTGGAGGCCTACCCGGTTGACGACTCTTACGGCAAGGAGGCGCCGTCAACTCTGCGCCTGGCCGTGGTTCCGAATCCGATTCAGTCGGCCTTCGTCAACATCTACGCCATCAGCGAGGGTGGGATGCACCGCGAACCGTTGCTCAGGGTTAAGGATGGGGGCTGGCAAGATCTCGCCCTTGCGTACCAGAGTCCAGGCATCTGGCAGGCCAGCTTCACACGGCCGCGCTTCAATGAGGGAGACTTCGATATTCTGGGACTCACCATTGATACCGAGGACGAGGTGATCAAGTCGTCGATGACTCTATCGGTCAATGTGGATGCTGAACCTATCTCGGTGGCAGGGAAAGCGGTGGTGGCGCCATTGGCGCTGCGGCGTGACGCTGATGCCCTGTACCGCAGTTACATCGGCGAGAATTGATCGGCGGGGAGCCCGCGGCTCGACGTTGTCGTCAGCTCATTCCTCGTCGGACTGAAAAGCCTCGATCAATTCGGCGATTCGCCCGGCGCCCGGACCGCGGCCTGGATGGACTATGATCCGATAGCGGAAGGTCACGCTCTCCCCCCTTGGTAAATCCATACTCGCGTCGATGTTGTCATCCCTCTTGAAGTGGTGCAGTCCGAAAGGATTGGCAGTGAACAAGCCGTAGCCGCGCACATGCCAATAGGTCGGATGACGTGGATTCGACTGGTGGTCGACTACGGTGTAGCCCCATTCATCACCGCTGGCGAGAGGCCCGGAATAATCGACCCAGGCTGCTGGCTTCCCCCAAGTAACCTCCTCGCCCTGCCCGCTGTCGTAGACGAGTCCCGCTGAATTCTCGATCCGCCCCCTGTCCTTGGCGTCCATTGAGGTTGGCACACGGATCGCGATCAGCCCGCCCTCCTTGGTGTCACCGAAGTTGACATGGCCATAGCGCGCGCGCAGCTCGCTGCAATGATCGATGACGCGCATGTCGCCGTCTGCCCACAAGCGGATGTCCCGCGCCTCTTCGAGCAACTTCTCGCCTTCACAGCCGAACCAGTCGACGATACCGGAGATGGCGACAGCCCCATCGCCCTGGCTGACTTTGCTCTGGCTAACCTTGGGATCGCCGCGTTGCAGCATGCTCCCGTGGCCCTCCCCCTCCCCCCATAGATCGTGACCGTTGACGGCACCGTGAGCCACGTAAATGCCGCGATGGTGATAGTGGTCAGCGGTCTCCCCCTCCACCTTCTCCACCGGGTACCCGCGCGTCAGACGTTGACCATCTGGCGTCAGCACAGGATAGAAGTACGGCCGGCAGACAAAGTGTCCATAGCGGTACTCGGTGAACGGTTTGCCATCGACGGTTATGACGACCTTGAAATCGTCCTTTTGGAGCTGTCCTTGAATCATTGAGTGATCTTTGTCCGGTTGTGCATCAAACCGCAGCCGCAGGCTGCACGCCACCGCAACAGCGCTTCATTTTTTTGCCACTGCCGCAGGGGCACGGGCCGTTGCGTCCAGGTGGCTCGTCGACCCGGGACGCTTTGGCGAGATCTCGCTGCCGGGCCCACTCGATCACACCGGCGGCGGGCCGGCGCTGGCGCAGTTCCTGTGCCATGAACTCCATGTACGGCGCGATGTGGGCAAAGTACAACTTGTAGCCCTTGCACAGATAGTTCAGGCCTTCTTCGCCGCTGGGGGTCCTGGTGAATCGGTGTTTCGGACAACCACCATTGCAGGCGAAGCGAAAATCACACTCCCCGCAATATTGCGGCAGCGTATCCTTTTTGTCCCCTCCAAATGTTCGCTGCTGCTCGCTCGCAACCATTTGGCGGATTGTCTGATCAGCGATATTGCCGAGTTTGAACTGCGGGTAGACGAAATGGTCACAGGAGTAGAGGTCGCCGTTGTGCTCGATGGCAAGGGCGGTGCCGCAAGTCTCAGCGAAAATGCACAGACTGGCATCCTGTCCCATCCATGATCCGAGTGAGACATCGAAGATCTGGACGAATCGTTCACCGACATCGGCGCGTACCCACTCGTCAAAAACACGGCACAGAAACTTGCCATACTGGACCGCGCCCACCGACCACCGGGTAACGGCCGCCTCGCCCTCAAAGTCGGGTGCGATCAGTTCCAGACCGTCGGCGGCGGGCGTACCCGTGACACGCTCCACAATCGGGATGAACTGCATGAACTGGCTGCCTATCCCCTTGAGGAATCGGTAGACCTCTTCCGGATGATCGGCGTTGTGTTGTTGAAGAACCGTCAGCGTGTTGAATTGGACCGTGTGCTTCTTGAGTACCTCAAGGCCCGCCATGACGCGATCAAAAGTCGGCTTCTGCCCCTTGTCGACCCGGTAGCGATCGTGGAAGGCCCGAGGGCCATCGACCGAAAGACCGACGAGAAAGTCGTTGTCAGCGAGGAAGTGTCCCCAATCGTCGTCAAGGAGAATGCCGTTGGTCTGGAAGGCGTTTGTCACCTCTTTGCCGTCCCCATACTGACGCTGCAACTCGACGGCGCGACGGAAAAAATCGACTCCCATCAGCGTCGGTTCCCCTCCTTGCCAGGCGAAATCAACGACGGGGACGTCCTGTGCTTCGATCTGCTGCCTGATGTAGCCCTCCAACACCTCGTCGCTCATCCGCCAGTTCTGACCGACTGCCGGGTAGAGCTTCTCTTTCTCAAGATAAAAGCAGTACTCGCAGTCAATGTTGCAGACGGAGCCCGAGGGCTTGGCCATCACGTGGCATGCGGAGGGTGCTTCTGGGCTGGCTTGGGTTGCGGTGCTCATGCTATGCGCATCGAAGTGGGTTGGGATTACACCGGTGACATCAGTGGTTGACGGCGGGCTTCATGGTCGTCGATAATCAGCGTCGCGACAAACAGGGTCACCGCTGAACGTGTTTATGCCATGGTCAGGCAAGCATAGGCCAGGACCCGGGGGGTCGCAATCAACCGAACCTTGCCGGACGACCTACATCAGCAGACCCAAGTCAGTGAATCTATGTCGACGATCTTCATCGGTGATGTGCACGGCTGCGCGCAGGAACTCGAACTGCTGCTGGACGAAATTGGCTATCGCGCCGGCCACGACCGATTGCTGCTTGCCGGTGATGCCTTCAGTCGTGGCCCGCTCCCACTACGCGCTTGGGAGATCATTTGCGAGACCGACGCTGAGATGGTTCTGGGGAACCATGATGATCGCCTGCTGCGGCAACTAAACGCGAGTTTGCAAGGCGAGGCCGTCGAAGTCTCGGGGGAAAACCAGCGATTCACGCTCGACCAGTTATTGCCGGCAGCTGAGCCGTTATGCCGATGGCTCAGACAACGGCCACTGGTGCTTGAAGAGGCCGACTTCATCCTTGTTCATGCGGGCATCAACCCGGAGCTGGGCCTGAAGGGCACCACCAGGCAGGAGTTTCTCACCATTCGCACCTGGCCGCCTGTAAAAGGTGTAGTCGGGCCGCGATGGCATGATGTCCTGGCGCCGCAGCACATCCACCCACTCATTGTCTTCGGCCACGATGCCCCGGGAGGCCTGGTGGTCAAGAGGCTGGCGGAGGACGATGATCTCCTCCCCCCCAACATCCTCGGTCTCGACTCAGGCTGCGTCTACGGCGGCTCGCTGAGCGCCTACGTACTCGAAGAGCAACGAATCGTCCAGGTCACCAGCACCCAACCTGAGGCGTACTGAGCGGCTCGTTTCTTTGAACGGTCCAGTTCTTCACGGCGTGCGCGACTTTGTTTGCAGCGCCCGATCCTTGAGATCTTCGAACAGGCAACTCCAGACAGTGCCCGACATGCGTTCAGGATGAAACTGTACACCCATGATTACGCTGTCGTCGCTCTCGATCCCCTCGATGACTCCGTCGGCGCTGCTGGCGTTGGCGCGCAGCCCCTGGCCGATCTGGTCCACCGCCTGGAAGTGATAGCTGTTGGCCTCGATGAGCTCTTTTGCAGATCCGCGCTCGCCGATGAGCCGCTCAAGCCGTGTTCCGACTGCTACTTCGATAGCATGCGACACCGCATGGCCGGCGTTGCGTTTGGGGGTATGGCATCCACTACCCTGCAGCTGGCGTTCAACGTCAGCGTAGAGAGTGCCGCCGAACTGCGCGTTGATCAACTGCATGCCGTAGCAGATCCCCAACACCGGCGTGCTGCGAACGCGGGCCGCCCTCAGCAGGGCCGCATCAGCCTGGTAGCGACGAGCTTCAACAGGCGCCAGCTCAATGGGAAGCTCGCCGACAATCCCGTCCACGATGCCACGTCCGCCGGTGATAACCAGGCCGTCCAGCAGATCGGCAATGGCTTCCAGCGACTCAAGACCGTCGACGATGGGCACAACGACAGGTGAGCCGGCGGCGCGCTCCACTGCTTCTACGTAGGCGTCATCGACGAGCTGGACATGGCGTCCATCATCCTTGAACACGATGTCGGTCGTGATGCCGATAACAGGACGCATGCCCATCACTCCCTACACGGTCGCTCTCAGGCGAGCGAAGGTGATCTCGTCATCGAGTAGCCCCATGGCCAAGAAGCTGGCCAATTCCGTGCGATCGGGGTCGAAGTTGCGAACAATCGACTTCAGATAGGCTTGCTGGCCTTCTGTGCTGGGACCGAGGTTGATGAGTGTATCATTGTGTTCGCTCTTCTGGGCGTCCGTCTTGTCCAGTCGCGCTCCCAGCCATTCAGTTACCGCGGCGTCAGTTTTACAGGTTTTCAGCACCTCGGCGAACTCCTCTTGCGACAGGCCCAACAGCGCCAGCAGCCGTCGATCGAGGCCTGATTCTTCGCCATACCAATAGAGCCCGAGTCTGCCGGCGTTAAACGCCCGGCCCTTGTCGATCATGCGGGCGAGAGCAATCAGCCCGCCGAGGCTGTCGTCGTAAGGGCTGCGTGGCGCTCGGCGATTGAGGTCGACGCCGAAGCCCAGCTCATCATCCAGGTCGATGAGGTCGAAGAACGTGGTGATGTCGTTACGCCCAGGGGCAATCTCCTCGCGGCGCTGAAGAAACCATTCCGACACCTCGGGCGTAGTGAGACCGCGAGTGCTCAAGCGCGTGTTATGGAGGGCGATCAGCGGGGCCGAGAGGTCACGGTGAGCCCTGATCCAATCACTGAGTTCGGCATCATTCGGATTGGCGTAGGCAGCCTGGGCAAATTCATCCTGGCTGATCCCAAAAAACTCGAGTATTTTGCGGTCGATCCCAGAGTCTGAACCGTATTTGTACTCCCCCAGCGATCCGCCGACCTTGGCGCGCGCTTTGTCCGCCATACGCGCCGCACCACTGACGCCGGCAACAGAGCGCAAGTACGGCGTCCGCGGTGGCCCCGCCGACAGGTCCATGTCGCGGAAGGAACCCCAGTCATCCAGCTCAATGGACTGGATGACGGTTGTGATGTCAGTGCGATCCGGAGCGTATTTCGCCAGCCGTTCGGCCAGAAGACGATGGTGGAGATCATCCTGCGGCTGGCGCGCCAGCCATTCCTCATTGAAGGCGGTGATGTCGGCTTCGCGACCGGCCACGCGATCCCTTATCAACTCGGCCAATTGTGGGTCGCGGTTTTCGTCAGCCGCTTCAGCGAACTCCTCTGCCGTCATCCCGAGCAAGGTTAGGGTTTCACCATCCATGCCCGAGTCATTGCCGTACTTGTAGGCGCCGATCAGCTCAGCTTCGTGCGCCCGCGCCTTGTCGGTCATGCGCGCCAGGCAGGCGATTCCGGCAATCCCCAAGTTGGAAGGCCGCCGTGGTGGTTGTTTAGTCAGGTCCATGGTTGCTACTCCCTTTCTATATCACTTTAAAAACCTATATCACCCTATGACAAATTGGGTCAGTCGTTAGGCAGGGTAACGGTCGATCTTACTTTGTAAGACGACAAGAGAAACTATGGTGCCGGCGAAGAGGCACAAACTGCGGCGCATGACTGGGCGCCAGCCCATGTTCTGTCCGGAGTTCCTGACAGTCCTTGCTGGCTTGCGGATCACGGGGTACACTTTGCCCGTGACCGAATACCTGCTTGCCCTCCCCGAGTCGACTTCTCGCGATCCGCGATGTCGCGATCCGCGTTTACGCTATCGCTGCTGCCCCCGTGCCTGAACTGCCCGAGGTCGAAACCGTCCGTAGCGCCATGGAGTGTCACCTTCTCGGCCACCGGATCAGCGCCGCGTGGACGAGTCGCAAACGATTGCGCGAACCGCTGCCTCGTGCCCGTCTCGAAAGTCTTTCGGGCGACCACTTCACCAGGGCGACGCGACGCGCCAAGTACCTACTGCTTGAACTCGAGTCAAAGCGGACGTTGCTCGTCCACCTTGGCATGAGCGGAAACCTGTTGTTCAGGGATCGCCCCGAGCTTCACGACCACGTGGTCTTTACCCTCGACAGTAGTTCCAGGTTGGTGTATTCGGATCCGCGGCGCTTCGGAATGGTGCTTGTGCTGGAGCCTGAAGAGCTCGAAACATGCCGCTACCTAAGTGACCTGGGACCCGAACCGCTCACCAGTGCCTTTGATACCGATTACCTTTGGTCTGTGTGCCGAACCCGAGCCCGACCGATCAAGAACGTTCTCCTTGACGGCCGAGTGGTCGCCGGAATCGGCAACATCTACGCCAGTGAGGCGCTGTTTGGCGCAGGTATCAGACCAGCAATTCGCGCCAATCGACTCAGCAAAAAACGAGTGGCGGAGCTTGTGGAACAGATCAAGAGGGTTCTGCGGCGCGCGATTCGGCAGGGAGGAACGACCGTCAGCGACTATCTGGGATCAGGCAGCGGCGGACGGTTCCAACAGCAACTGGCGGTCTATGGTCGGGCCGGCGAAGGGTGCATCGTCTGCGACAAGCCTGTGCGGAACGTGGTCCTGGCGGGGCGAAGTAGCTTTTACTGTCCCACGTGTCAGCACTGACTCTGCACAATACCGAAAAGTGCAGGCACTGTTCTCACTACCAGAATCAGCCCTTGCCGTTTACCGAGGGAACACTTGGAGTAGTGATGATAGCGTCGACCAGCCCGTATTCGACCGCATCCGGAGCCGACATGAAGTAATCGCGGTCGGTGTCCGCGGCGATCTGGGCGACCGTCTTGCCAGTGTGGCCGGCCAGAAGCTGGTTGAGCTCTTCCTTGTAACCAAGCATCTCGCGGGCGCGGATATCGAGATCAGTTGCCCGTCCAGTAATCGTGCCCATGACCAACGGCTGGTGAATCATGATGCGGGCGTGAGGCCAAGCGAAGCGACGCCCGGGTTCTCCCGCGGCGAGCAGTACCGCACCCATGCTGGCGGCCATGCCGGTACAGATCGTTGAAACCTTGGAAGTAATCGCCTGCATGGCGTCGTAGATGGCGAGACCGTCATGAATGGTTCCACCAGGGCTGTTGATGTAGAGGACGATCTCCCCTTCGGGATCCTCCGCATCCAGCGACAGCAAACGAGTCACGATGGCCTTGGCGGATTCGTCTTCAACCGGGGACCAGAGGAAGATCTTGCGCGCTTTCAAGAGAGTGTGTTCTAAACTGCGCTCCCCTAGCGTGCTCAGTAACTCCTCTTCCTTCTCGGCCATTTTCTAACTCCTCAAAAGGCAACTTTACACGGGATTTTGACTGCAGCGTGAATATAGCAGCGACCCCCTACAGGGTCAACCGATCCAGATGGCTTCTCATTGCGCTGATCGTCGTCTCAGCGGCGTTGAAGCTTTGGCTGACTCTTGGCGTCGAACTCGGCAAGGATGAGGCCGCCTACTGGTATTGGAGCCTACATTGGGATCTCGCCTACTCTCCGTTACCGTTTGCTTTTTTCCGGCTGGCCCATGCGCTGGCTCCCGGAGTCGAGTGGGCGTTGCGCGCGTGTCAGATCGCCGCGGGAATGATCGCCATAGGCCTGATGTTCCGCTGGTGCCGGAGCAGCAAGTTGGGTGCAGCCGACTGCCTGTGGGCGACAGCAGCCTTTGCCACAAGCCATTGGATCTGGCACTCAAGCTCTTTTTTACACCCGGACGGCTTTCTGGTGCCCACCTGGCTACTCGTGCTCGTGTTGGCGCGCCGGTCAGCGGCTCGAGGCTGGCCACCAGTCGCCAGCATGGGTGTCGGAGTGAGTGCCGCCATGACCGTGTACTGCAAGTACTCCGGGATGCCGCTGGCAGCCTCCGTGTTTATCTGGATATGGCTGGCTGGCGCTCCCACGACGATCCGCAAGCAAGCGTTGTCATACAGCCTTCTTGCCTTCGCCGTTGTTCTGGCGCCGCTGGCGCTGACCCATTGGGCTGATGGATTCCACCTGCCGCAGGCACTGAGCAGCCTGTCACGTATTGCCGACTCGACCTCAGTATTTGCCCGTGGCGGACTCTTCCTCGTTGCCCCGCTACTTTTTGTGTCGCCGCTGCTTTTGTGGGTCCTCTACCGGGCTTTTGGCAGCACATTCGCCGCGGCCGGCAGCAAACTGTCGCGCGCAGCCACTGGCACTCGATCGGCGTGGATGCGATCGCATGACCCGTTGGTTCTGGCGTTGGCACCGGCAGCGACTGTCTTACTCTGCTTTGGGTTCTTCGCCCTTTACCGCGGTCAGATCAAAGGCAGTTGGATACTCCCGGCGTTTCTCGCCCTCTGGCCGTACGCTTTCGGAGCCACCACAGGCCTGTCTTCGCGAACCCGGATGCGTGGGCGCCGTTTCCTCATTCTGGTGATTCTCGTCGGGTTACTCCAAAGCTTGACCGCCAGCCTGGCCTTGAAGTACCCGGGGGCAGTCGACAGCTTCATTGATAAAATCGGGGGTCAGAAACTGGTTGATGAGTCGTACCCGGCACTGGTATCCCCTGCAGACCGGGCGCGTGAGCCGACGCGCTCATGGAACGAGAGACTGTGCGAGTACGCCGGATGGAGCGCGTTTACCAGGAACCTTGAGCAGTCCATGACCAGCGCTGGCCTGTCACTCTCCGTGGCGCTGGTCAGCAGCCAGTACAATCTGCCGTTCACGACCGCCTTCTACGCCGCGCCAGGTACGGAGCGCCGCGTCTACACGGTTGCCGATGCCCGATTCATGCACTTGGCCGATCTGAATATTGCACAGCCACGCCCCGACACACTGCTGTTTGTGGCTCGCGCCGGCTCTCCCCTCCCTGCGGAGTTGGAGGATTACTCAACGGCGAGCCGACTACCTCGCCTTGATCGAATGGCGACGGGGTGCGGTGCTGTTGCCTACGAATTGACGCTGCTTACCAGGCGTGATGTGGACGATGAATGAAACCACGCCCACGACGAGTCGGAATCTTGTCTATCTTTTTGGAAATAATACATTACCGTCAACGACGAATCATCCAATCACCGCCCTCTTTCAACCCGTTTTGGTGTTGTGGTAGCGCTGCAGATCCTCCTGCTCACAGTCATCACCGCCGGCTTGACGCGGTTTCTACGCCAATCGGATTACACTGAGGGGCTGCGTGACGCCCTGTCTTCGCGTTCGGCGGTGCTGGAGAAGCTGTTTCGCTGTCCACACTGCCTCTCGTTCTGGATAGCGAGCGCTGGTGCCGGTCTCTTTTTTGCCCTACCCCCCCAGTCTGTCGCTTTTGGAGTTTGCCGTTTTCCTCCTTGTCGGCTGGCGCGGAGCCCATTACCTGAATCGACTGATTGACAAGCGCAGAGAGCGCCGGCAGGGGCGTGGCACGAGCTTGGCAAGTCGCCGGTGTCCGGTCTGTGCCAAGCCCTATTCCGAGGATTTTGTCGAACGCAACGGCAAGTATTTCTGCAGTCACACCTGCTGGTTTGATTTTCTCAAGAACCGGCCCAGACCGCGCGAGACCCTGTTCACCAGCAAGGGGGGTTTCGTTCGCCAGGAGACCTATCCGATGAGTTACCAGGACATTACACCCGAGCAGGCCAAAGAGCTGCTCGATAAAGGCGGTTATGCCTACGTCGATGTGCGCTCAGAGCCTGAATTTCGCAACGGACACCCGGCCGGCGCGGTCAACGTACCGATCATGCACCGCGAACCGATGGGGATGGTGCCCAACGCTGATTTTCTCCGAGTAATGGAGATCAACTTCGAGCATGATGCGCCAGTGGTATTGGGCTGCCAATCAGGGGGCCGTTCGGCGAAGGCTGCTGAGGTGATGTTGGCTGCCGGCTTTACGGCCGTGCACAATGTTTCAGGCGGATTTGGCGGTGCGCGAAACGATTCGGGGACCGTGGTGCAGAAAGGGTGGTTCGAGCTGGGCCTTCCGGTCGATTACGGTGATCCGGATGACCGCAGCTATACGGCTATGAGCGCAGGCCGATGAGTAGCGTCCGGAAATGAACATCGCGGCAGACAACCCCTATTTTCAGGTAGGCATAGATGTCGCTGACCGGCCCTGCCTTGTAATCGGTGGCGGCGCTGAGGCCGAAGACAAGTCAGCTCGCTTGCTCGAGGCTAAGGCTCATCTTGTCGTTGTCTCTGCGCGAGTTACGCCGCAGCTCGAGTCGTCGGCCCAAGAGGGGCGCTTGATATGGCATGAGCGACTCTTCCGGATGGACGACCTGGATGGTAAACACCTGGTCGTCAACACGGTAGGCGACGACCTGCCGCTGGCTGAAAAGGTGTACGAGCGCGCCTGCCAGACCCGGTTGCTGATCAATTCCTTCGACCAACCGCAATATTCGAATTTTGGCATGGCGGCGTTGGTCCATCCGGGCCCATTGCGAATCAGCATCAGTACCAGCAACGCCAGTCCGGCCCTCGCCAGCCGCCTGCGACAGGACCTGGAGCAGCTGTTTGACGACGAATTTGTTGAGTTCGTGACTCAATTGAAGCGCGTGCGCCAAAAGCTGAGGCAGCAGATGGATGATCGCCCGGCGCGGATGGAGCTGCTGAGATCGCTGGTGACAGATTTTCGTCTGGAGGGGAAGCTCAGCTATCCTGAAGGTTGGCGGCGCCGGCTAGCAGGTTTTCTCGCTGACGAGTGAAGTGACGATCTCTGGGTGTAGAAAAATTGCTATACGTCGTCCGACAGCTATTTGTCGTCCGATACGTCATCGTCATCGTCATCATCATCGTCATCATCATCGTAGTCGTCTGGCGATGCCTGCTGGGGACCTGCCTGAGGAGAGCCGGCCGAAGGAGAGCCCGGCTGTGTGGACGGGGTCGCGGAGCCGCCATCTGCGGCCGAGGATCCCTGTACAGGGGATCCTTGTTTGGCAGCTTCGTCTCGGGCCTGGTGCAGGGCCTCTTTCAGGAGCCGTCCCGGCTTGAAATGAGTCTTGCGCCTGGCTGGCACGTAGATAATCTCGCCAGTACGGGGGTTTCTGGCCGCTGGCTTTGGCCGCGTGTCCTTGACCTGAAACACGCCAAAACCTCTAATTTCTATGCGATTGCCTTGAATGAGACTATCGCGCATGGCCACAAAAAGGCTGTCGACCATCTTGGCAGCCAGGTTTTTTTTACACCCGGTGCTTTGACTAACGAGGAGGGCTAGATCCTTCTTCGTTATCGTCGACAATAGTAACTCTCCTGGGCCATTATTGGCACCCCCACACGTCCCGACTTCACAGGCCTAAAAATGACATTAGTTATTGTGGATTAAAGCTTTGTGACAAAGTACGGTAGCCAATATCACGTGTCAAGAAAAATCTATCTCTCGAAACCTTTATTTTTTTGGGGGTTAGAAGAAAAACGCACCGTTTTGAGCCGACCCGGAGCCGGTGGTCGTTCCGGTTCACTAAACCAGTATTAAGTATTTAATAAACAATAATTTATGAATATTTCAACTGGCGCATTTAGTCGTCGCACCTGGGATCCCCTGTTTGTTACCTCAATTCGCTGAATTATCAGGCGCCGCATGGGCCCTTTTGCGCCCCGTGAATTGCCTGATTACGGCATTATCCGTTGGGGTTGGGGCCCTCGCTTCAGGACAATGTGCAAATCTGCGGCAGGTTATTGCGGCGGCCGCATCAGCCGCCTTGATCGCCGGAGCAGGGAATGCTTACAACGACCTGCGAGATCTTGAGATTGACCGTATCAATCGACCTCAGCGTCCTTTACCTGCAGGCAGAATGAGCAAACGAGTGGCGGCGCTTGAGGTGGCGATGCTGACGCTGGTAGGGTGGCTACTCAGCTTCTGGCTCGGTATGCAGCTGTTTGCCATCGCCTCGGCGGTCATTGTCGGCCTTTTTCTGTATAGCACCTACTTGAAGTCGACGGTGGTGTGGGGAAATCTCATGGTCAGCGCCTTGGCCGCCTCTGCATTTCCGTACGGTGCTGTCGGGGCAAGCGGTATTGTTGGCCGAGCTTGGTTGCCGGCCTCTTTTGCTTTCTTGTTCCATTTTGGCCGGGAAATCCTCAAAGACATGGAGGACGTGACCGGGGATCGCCGACGGGGCGTCGCGACTCTGGCACTGCGAATAGGCCCCAAAGGAGCCTGCGTCGTCTCCACGGCCCTGTTTGTCGTGTTGATGGGAGTGACCCTGGCACCGTGGGTTCTGGGCATGTACGGGGTCGCTTACCTCGTCGTGATCGGATTGCTCGACGCCCTGCTGGTGTTAGTCGCCGTCAAGATGATCCGCGGTGGGGGCCATTTGACCGATCAACGACTGTCGCAGACCCTGACGGTTGGCATGTTCATGGGACTGTTGGCCATTGTTCTGGGTGAAGCCTTATAGTAGTACCCGGCTAGCTACACACAGACTACAGCTCCACAGGCGTCTCGGCCTGCCCGCTTCATCCACACCCACGACGATGGTATTGATCGACCATGAATCTTTCCCCTCCCAGAGGCACACGCGATTTTTTTCCCGAGGACGTGCGCTTCCGCAACTGGCTGTTCGGCCACTTCCGCGAAGTCGCCCGCCTTTTCGCCTTCGAGGAATACGATGCGCCCGTGGTCGAATCGGTGGAGCTCTACACGCGCAAGGCGGGCGAGGAGATCGTCGACCAGCTCTATACATTTGAGGACAAGAGTGGCCGAAGTCTGTCGCTGCGACCGGAAATGACACCCTCACTGGCCCGGTTGGTACTGCAGAAGGCCGGTTCACTCGCCCTGCCCGTAAAATGGTTCAGTATTCCACAGTGCTGGCGTTACGAGCGCATGACGAGGGGCAGGCGCCGTGAGCACTACCAGTGGAACATGGACGTCCTGGGGGTCCCTGGCGCGGCCGCAGAGGCTGAACTCATTTGTGCGGTCGTCACCTTGTTCACTCGGCTTGGGCTCGGTCCCGACGATGTCGAAATCCGCGTGTCAAATCGCCAGATTCTCAAAGCGGTTCTCGACGATGCGGGCGTTGCACAAGACCAGTTTAGCGCGGTTTGTGTCGTTATCGACAAACTCGAAAAACTACCTCCGGATACGATCAGGCAGCAGATTGCCGAACTTGGGGTCGACGCGGGTATCGTTGATACCGTAATCAACCTGGGTGCCTGCGACTCGCTGGCGGCGGTCGCCGCACTCACGGATGGTGAGCGCGCCGGCCTCGGTGAACTCGAGCAACTTTTCGCGCTCAGCGCCAGTTACGGCTGCGCCCAGTGGCTGCGTTTCGATCCGAGCCTGGTTCGCGGCCTCGCCTATTACACGGGGACGGTTTTCGAGGCCTTCGCCAAGCAGGGAGAGTTGCGGGCGATATGTGGAGGGGGTCGCTACGACCACCTGCTGTCGATGTTCGGCGGCAAAGACGTGCCGGCCTGCGGCCTTGGCTTTGGAGACGCCGTGATCGCTGAGCTCTTGAAGGAGAAGGATCTGTTGCCGGACCTGCCGCCGTCCGTTCAGGACGTGGTTTTTGCGTTTGACGAAAGCCTGCGGGACGCCGCCGCCCAGATCGCTGCCCGTCTTCGGCAGGAGGGCCGCAGCGTCGATCTCATCCTCGAGGACAAGAAAGTGAAGTGGGCGTTCAAGCATGCGGACCTGGCGGGAGCCTCCCGCATGGTGCTGCTGGCGCCCGATGAGTGGTCGAGGGGTCAGGTGCGGGTACGAGATCTAATGACTGGTGAGGAGGCCGACGTCGCCCTGGGTGACCTGTAGGAGTTGCTACCGACTCGATTTCCGCTGCCTGAGCTGGTCGATTGACGGCAGTGGGATAACGGGGTTTTCCAGGACACCGATACCCCCCGAGAACGACATCCTAACGGAGTCCCCATCCTGCAGGCCATTCGGCAAATCGGCCTCGGCGAAGACGATAGGAGTCCCCCAAAACAGTGCCTGAAGTTGGCCCGGCAGCAGTGGAATGCGGGAGAACAGGGCGCGTTCCATGTGCAGCAGGCCATCGGGCATGTTGAGGTGAGCCTCTCCGGTCTTGCCCTCCTTGTAGGCTACACGCCGACCCTGGCGGAGAATCTCACACGACACTTCGAGTTCACTCGGATCGAATTCTGCCGCCGTGACCAGGATCGGCCCCAGACTTGCGCAGGCTCCCGACCAGTTCTTCGCCTGCGGCAGATTCAGTGGATTGGCTGCTTCAATGCCATTGTCGGTGACGTCGTTGCCGCCGGTAAATCCGAGTAACTCCACCTGACCTTCGTGAGTTAGTCCGTATACCGCTACCAGTTCAGTCTCCGGGACCAGCCGCTGGGTATCCTGAGGCCGTGTCAGCGCCTGTCCGTGTCCGACCACGGTATCGGGCTCCCCTTTTTGAAAGAGCTCAGGCCGTCCTCCGGCCGCACATTCACGGTATTTCTGCTCGTACACGTTGACCTGTTCGCCGGTTGCCTGCTTGGCTTCAATCTCGCGCAGTTTGGCGCTGTCTTCGTGAGTCACTCCGGCCAACCACACGCGCAGGCGGTGGGGGTCGTCACTTGGCCCGCTGACGGGCTTGAGCAGATGCGGTCCCCCCTCTTGGCCGGCCATTGGAATCTGACTGGTCAGATCTTGAAACGATAGTCTGTCGGACCGATCGGCTCGCTTTCGCAGCAGCGCGACGCTGGCCTCAATACCGGTCTTGTAGCCGTCGTATTGGTAGTAAATCTCATACAGGGAATGCGGCCCGTTGCCGTCCGCATTCAAGTCGATCACCTCGTCCCCTTCGATCAGACCGACGTGCTCCCGACCTTGATCGTCGCCGAATTGAACTAGTTTCATGCTCTCCTCATTCGATAAATAGAGGTTGATCGGTCGAGCCTACTATTCCTGCTTCGACGGCTCGATCCATCAAGTGGTGGATGGCGGCTTCACCCTCGGTCCCGTAGTCGAGGGTAAAGTCATTGACGTAGAGGTTGATGTGCGCTGCCATCACCGTGGGATCCATTTCCTGTGCATGAGCAGCGACGTATTCACGCACCCGTGAGGCATGAGCGTGTGCAAACTCCACACTCGCCCTCAGGCTTGTGTCGATGTCGCGCACTGCGGGGGTACCCAGACTCCGGCGAGCAGCAATTCCGCCCAGTGGAATGGGATGACCTGTGCTGCTCTCCCACCACTCGCCCAGGTCGATGACCTTTTGCAGCCCGTGCGCCTCATAGGTAAATCGGCTCTCGTGGATGATGACGCCGGCATCGACGTCGCCATCGCGGACCGCCTCCATGATGCGGTGGAACGGCAACACCAGGAGATTCTCCAACGTTGGACAGAACAAGCGCAAGAGTAGCGCTGCCGTGGTCATATGCCCAGGGATCGCCACGCGACACGCGGAAAGATCATCGGCCGAGAGTGCCTCGCCTGCGATAACCAAGGGGCCGCATCCGCGGCCCAGTGCCCCACCAGCGTGAAGCAGGCAGTAGCTGTCGCGCAGGTGCCCGAGGGCATGGAAGGATATTTTTACGACGTCGAGACGCTCCCGAGCCGCCATGCCGTTGAGCGTCTCGATGTCCTCGAGCACTTCCGAAAATGGCGGAGCCGCGGGAATCTTACCGTGGACGAGGGCGTAAAAAATGTAGGTGTCATTGGGGCAGGGAGAGTAGCCCAGCGACAGCGGCTCAGACCTGGTCATTGGAACTCCCCGGCGCAGCGCGCTTCGAGAAGTGCCGTCACTGCATTCTGTGCTCGTGCCGAGGCTTTCTTCAAGTCCCAGCGATCCCTGTCGCGATCCTCAACGAGGTTACTGATGCCGCGGATTTCCAAAAAAGGGAGGCGCTCCATCACACACAGGTGGGCCACCGCGGCCCCTTCCATGTTTTCGCAGATGGCGTTGAATCGCCTCGCCCTCTCGTCCCCGAGCGCCTTCGTGCCGCTGCACTCCTGGACGGTAATAAACGGACCGGCCTTGAGGCTGGGTCTATCAGCCGGCCAGGACTCATCCCGATCGAGAATGGCAAGGGCGAGGCGCACCAGATCTCGGTCGGCGGTAAACTCGTTGTAGTATTGTGCCTCGTGTGCACCCGTTGGTCCGAGCCGCACCGTGGGTATGCCGATGATCTCGGCTCCTTGCCAGCCCGTTGCGGTGCGCACTCCTAGGTCACCATAAATCTCTCGGTCAGCGATACCGACGTCACCGACATCGAGACCACAAGTGCTATAGGCTCCGGCCACACCGAACTGGATGACCAGCTCAGGCGCCTCTATCGATAGCGCCGTGGTCAGTGCCTGAGCAGTGTTTACAAGCCCGATACCGGTCTCAACCAGGCGAGTTGGCACACCGAATAGATTGCCGTGGCGCCAGTCGCGTCCGTGGCGGCGCTGCAGAATGCAGTCGTCCATTCGCTTGGCGACCTCGGCCTGTTCGGCAGCCGTAGCCGTCAGCAGCAGGACGGTCATGGGGTGTGGCGTGAAAGGATGATTCGGGTTCGCGCGTTAGCCGCGCATGCGACGCTCGGTGCGCTCTCCGCGCTCCGCGATAAGCGTCATGATCTGCTCGACATCGACCCCCTGCTGTTCGGGATCGAGGACTTTAGTCACCTCACGGCCTTCGGCCTCGGAGCGTTTGGCCAGGTTGCAGATGAACGGTGCCGCTCGGGGTTTTTGATTCGGCATTGTCAGCAGACCGATGGTCGGCTTGAACGAGTTGACCGGGTTCGACTCGAAGACAACGGCCACTTCCTTCGTGTTCAGCAGTACGAGGCTGCCGATCGGATAGACGCCCAGAGCCTTGACAAACAGCTCGACAAAATGCTCGTCGAACTCAATACCCTTGTTCTTGTGTATGCGCATCAGCGCCTGATGCATTGGCATGGCCGGTTTGTAGACCCGCTTGGCGGTCAGGGCGTCGTACACGTCGGCGACTGCCGTCATGCGGGCGTACGGGTGAATCTCGTCGCCCTTCAGGCCCCCTGGGTAGCCACTTCCGTCCATCATCTCGTGATGCTGGGTGGCGATGGCGATGGCCTCTTCGGGAAAATCGCCGCCCTCGCGCATGATATCGCCACTATAGGTTGCGTGTTGGCGCATCACTTCGAGTTCATCTGGCTCGAATCGACCTGGTTTGTTCAGAATCTCGAGCGGCACCCGCGTTTTGCCGACATCGTGGAGCAGAGTCGCCGTCGTGATCATCGTCAGGGTCCCGGCATCTATGCCCTGGGCTTGAGCCACGGCAACGACGAGGGTGCACACATTCATGCAGTGCATGGCCGTGTAAGGGTCATGTAAGGGTCATGTTGTTTTATCCGCGTCAAGCTGACCATGGCGTCGACATTGCGCATGATGCTATCGGTGATAACGGCGCTGGCTTTGTTCACCTTTCCGACGTCGACACCCTTGCCCGAGGCGACGTCGTCCATGGCCTCCTTCAACGTCTCGGTTGTCTCGCTGCGGATTTTTGCCGCTCTCTCGATCTCCTCGTCATGATGGACGAGGCGGCCTTCGGGAGGCGGCTTGCGGGTGGGGTCGGTGAGCGGTTTTGCCTCCGGCGGCAGGTCAGTTCCCTTTTCCGTGTCGATCGACACGATCGTCAGCCCCGTCTGGCGCAGACGCTCCACCAGGCCTTCAGAAGATATTTTGATCCCACCTTGTGCGGCGATCTTTTCGTGCATCTTGCCAGTGAGTCGGGCGCGCTTGGACTGCCCGCCCGTACTGACCCCGTCTCGCGGCTGCAAAAACCGCTGCTCCTCGCCATCGCGTTCCTCGACGACAACGTCCGCCTCAAGAAACATGCCTTCAGCGAGGTGATCGATGGAAATAAGCTTCTTCATCCGTGCCATTGCGCCTTCTCGCGTGGTAAAACGCGATTGGCGGTTTTGGAGTGAGGGCAGCCTTACAGGCGGGTGATAATAACCCGGATGATAATAACCTTTTATTGGTCCGCTGCTGTCAAGGGTCCCTGCTGTCAAGATCAATTGTGCCAGCGGACCCAAAGATCGGCTTACTAGGGGAGCGTGGTTGGGGGTTCCCGGTTCCTTGTGTCGTCCGCGGCGGCTAGCTATTTTTTGCCCGTCAATCGGATACCAGCTGACACTTTGCAGTTTTTCCCTCCGCCAACGCCGCCTTCGCCTGCCGGCCGACCTCCCAGGGGTGCCTCCCATGCCCAAACTATTTGGCAAGAACTACACCAAACAGCAGATAACGGATCTCGTCGGTGACATGAGCCAGGTCGCCTTGGCCCGTCGAGCGGAGCTAGTCGAGGGCAACGAGCGCGGCGCCGGCCTCATCGAGGTGTTTAACGCTTCTGGGCTATGCTTCTCGCTGCTACCGGGCAGGGCGCTGGATGTGGCCTCTGCTCACTATAAGGGTATGTCGCTGTGTTTTCGCTCCAAGTCCGGTGACGTTGGCCCAGCATTCTACGAGCCAGAGGGCTTCAACTGGATGCGGGGATCCTTTCTTGGGCTGGTGACGACGTGTGGGATGACTTTCGTCGGGCACCCCGAGGTCGACCCCGAGGAGGAAAACGAGGAACTCGGCCTGCATGGGCGCCTCTCTTATCTGCCGGCCAAGGGGGTCGTCGCCGACAGTGCGTGGGAGGGCGAGGATTACGTCATTCGTGTGCGCGGCAAGATGCGCGAGAGCATCATGTTCGGGTGTTGCCTGGACATGACGCGGGAGATCTCGACGGTCCTAGGCGAGAAGTCCATTCGCATTCATGATCGCGTCGAGAACCTCGGGGCTGAACCGTCACCGTTGATGATGGTCTATCATACCAACCCGGGGTTCCCGTTGCTCGATGCGGGAACGCGCCTCGTCCTACACAGCCGCAAGAGCACCGAGTGGACCCAAGGCAGAGAAGTGGGGCCCGAGGACTACAGCCTGGCGCAGGCACCCAAAACGGCCGTGCATGACGATGTCTACATCCATCGTCCCAAAGCGGATCGCCAGGGAAACGTCCATGTGGGGATGATCAATGATCGGTTGGGACTGGGCCTCACCTGGAAGTTTCCGCGCAAAGAGATTCCGATCGTGAACCAATGGCAGCACTTTCACAAGGGCACCTACGTGACCGGCATCGAGCCGGGGAATTGCAGCGTGTTGGGTCGCGCCTGGAACCGCAAAAACGGCACGCTGGAGTACCTGCAACCCGGCGAAAGCCGAGACTTCCACCTTGAACTGGGCGTCCTCGACGGCGCCAAAGAGATCCGCGCCTTCGAGCGTGAAGTGAAGGCTGGCGTACGCTGAGGCTTGCGGTCCAATCAGGGCCAGTGTTGCTTACGCCGCCACGTTGTTACGCGGATTCCCCTCTAAAAAAGCGAGGACGTTGTCGACTGCCCCTTCGTTGAGCAGGTCGATTCCCTCCAGCGTCTGATCGGCTAAGTGAGGCGTCATTACCACCTGCTCACAAGCTTTGATCGGATGGTCGCTGGCAAAGGGTTCCTCAGAAAACACATCAAGTCCCGCCCCGCATAGATGACCGGCCTGTAGCACTGCAGCCAGTGCGTCCAGGTCGAGAACGTCGCCGCGTGCACCGTTGAGCAGGATGGCATCCGCTTTCATCATCTCCAACTGTTGGCGGGCGATCATGTGCCGAGTATCCTCACTCAGGGCGACGTTGAGGCTAACCACGTCCGCTGTTTGCAACAGTTCGTTCAACTCGACGAAGCGCACACCGAGATCGGCCGCCCGTTCGGCTGAGGGCCGGAAGGTCCAGGCGATCACTTCCATACCAATCGCTCTTCCCAGGCGCGCCAGTTCGGCACCAATGTTTCCAGTACCGATGATACCCAGCACCTTGCCCTGTAGCATTTGATTCATACGTCGAGTCCAGCGTCCTGCCTTGACCTCGGCGGTCTGGAATGCTGCCCTCTTGGCCACCGCAAACATCAGTCCGAACATGTGCTCAGCCACCACGGGCGCGGTGCGTCCTGGTTGGTTCGAGACGACGATCCCAAGCTGTCGCGCGGCATCGAGGTCGATCATATCGGTTCCAATGGAGCAGGTCGCGATCATACGCAACCCCGGCAACTGTTTGAGTTGCTGCTCTCGCCAGGTGACCGCACCACGTGAGTTGATTATGACGTCGCAGTCGCGCACCCGGGCGATCTGCTCTTCGGTATCAGCCGGCCTGGTTTCGTATAGGATGACATCGCCGGCCGACTGCAGGCGGTCGAGGTGAGGGGACCCGGTTATCTGTGGTGGATCATCTCCAGGTATGACAATTCTTGCTCGGGCAGCCATGTGACGGTATCCGTTTTAGGTTTGTGGTTGGATCAGTGATTCGGCATCAATCGCCGTTGCTAAAGCGCCGACGTAACCTGCATGACTGGGTGTAAAAAAGCAAAAGCAGGGATGGAGGCGGCCCTCAATTCGAGTTGACCATCATTGGCATCCCTTACGGCTACCGTTGACATATCCTATTGTGTTGTAGACATTTAAGCTCCCTTTACCGAGCCCTTTGACATGACAATCGACCTCACCAAACCCGATCTCTACATCAATCGCGAGCTCTCCTGGCTGGATTTCAACGGCCGGGTGCTGGAGGAGGCGCAGGACGAACGAAACCCCCTTCTGGAGCGAGTGAAGTTCCTCGGCATTGTCTGCTCCAACCTCGATGAATTCTACGAAGTTCGGGTAGCCGGGCTGATGCAGGTGCGCGACAGCGGTGGAGCAGCGACAGGTCCCGACAGACTCAATCCGGACCAACAGTTAAGGGAGATCTCCAGGCGGACGCACGACTCTGTTGCCAGCCACTACCGATTGTGGAATGAGGAACTGCTACCCGCCTTGGCCCAAGAGCGGATCCACCTGTGGGATACGGGTGATGTTCAGGAGGAACACAGGGCCTTCATCACCCAATATTGGAGGGAAGAACTCGAACCGATTCTAACACCGATCGTCATCGACCCCGCCCATCCATTCCCCAGGGTATTGAACAAAGCCTTATGTATTGGCGTCTTGCTTGAAACCGATCGCCAGGAAACGATGTTCGGCGTCGTTACCGTTCCCCGGGTGTTGCCCAGAATCCTGCGAGTCCCCGGCACCGACGATACGTCCATCCACCTGATTACTCTGGCCGCCATAGTGGCGCATCAACTTACCGACCTGTTCGAGGGGTACACGGTAACGGGTGCTGCCTCCTTCCGTGCCACGCGTAACAGCGAACTCTACGTCAACGAAGAGGAAGCCGACAACCTTCTCGATGAGATCGCCGAATCACTGGAAAATCGCCGCAAGGGGGACGCTGTTCGACTCGAGATCGAGGCCGGGGCGCCGGCCCGCCTAACCACATTCCTGCAACGCCAGTTCAATCTGCTCGATGAACAGGTGTATGTCGCCGATGGCCCAGTCAACCTCAACAGGGTGCTAACGATCTACTCAGAAGTCCCACGGCCAGACCTCAAATTTCAGCCCTTTACCCCGGTCGAGCGTCATTCGAGTCGAGATCCCGACGAGTTTTTTCGCAAAATTCGAGCCACCGATTTGCTCTTGCACCACCCCTACGAGTCGTTCAACACGGTAGTCGAATTCGTTCGGATGGCCGTGATAGATGCGCGAGTACTGGCGATCAAGCAGACACTATACCGAACGGGCGAGGATTCGGAGGTCGTTCGGGCGCTGATCGACGCGGCCGAGCGAGGCAAAGAAGTGACCGTTCTGGTTGAACTCAAGGCGCGGTTTGACGAAGCCTCCAATATCGCGTGGGCGAAGCGGCTCGAAGAGAGCGGCGTGCATGTAGTCTATGGCTTACTCGGAATGAAGACGCACTGCAAGCTTTCCATGATCGTTCGGCGCGAAGAAGATGGCCTGCGTCGGTACGCTCATCTGGGCACGGGCAACTACAATCACACTACAGCCAGACTGTACACCGACATTGGCGTGATCACCTCGCGCGAGGAGATCACGCGTGAGGTCGCTGAGGTCTTCAACCTGCTTACGACGGGATCCTCCGAGTCCTTTCGCGTGTTGATGGTCGGTCCTACCACCATGATGAGCGGCATGCTTGGCCACATCGATCAGGAGATCGAGCACGCCACAGCCGGCAGAGAGGCACACGTCATTGCCAAGATGAATGGCCTGACCGACCCGGAGATAATTCGGGCGCTCTATCGAGCTTCTATGGCTGGTGTTGAAATCGATCTGATCGTGCGCGGAATCTGCTGTCTACGCCCGGGCCTGCCGGGTGTGAGTGACCGCATCAGGGTCTACAGTCTGATCGGTCGCTATCTCGAACATTCGCGGATCTTCAGCTTCGCCAATGGCGGCAATCCGGAAATTTGGGCCGGCAGTGCTGATTGGATGAATCGCAATCTGCGCAGCCGCGTCGAGGTTGTGTTCCCGATCTTGGAAAACGAGAACAAACAGCGGTTGTGGCGTGAACTGCAGCTTTGCCTCGGGGATCGGTTGAAGACTCGACAGTTGCAGGCGGACGGAACCTACAAGCGGCTGCATGCGGCTCCCGGTGAGGACGTCTACGATTTCCAGGCGACGTTGATGGAAATGGCCCAGGGGCGCAGCATCCCGTCAACGGATGCTTTATCGGGTAACGGCAGCCTACCACAGCCGAAATCCCCGCGAGTCAGCTGACGCTTAAGCGAGTCTGGCCAACACCGACTTCGAGATCTTACAGATCATGGTGTAGGCGGGATCGAAGACATTGCCAAGGTCGTACTCTACCGCCTGTCCCAACAGCACGTGGGCGGCTCGCGCGCTCAAGGCATAGTCCTGTTGCAACCACTGAACCATCTCGGTGGTGGCATGCTGGACGGCCTGATCAAGAGGCCTCGCGTTACCTGCAACCATCAGATATTCATCGCTCTCCGCACGAGGCCAACTGATCCTTTTGCCCTTGACCAGATCGAGTGTGAATGTAACATCGAAAGAGATCTCGATGCCGGTACCGACGATCTCGCCATCGCCTTGCACGGCGTGCCCATCGCCGAGAAAAAACAACGCTCCCGGAACAAACACGGGGAAATAGACCGTGACACCCTGCCTGAACCCGCGGTAGTCCATGTTACCGCCGTGCATGGAAGAGGTAGCGGTTGAGATCGCCTCGCCTCGCGCAGGAGCGACCCCGAAGCAACCGACCATCGGCTCCAGAGGCAGAGTGAAGCCGGCCAGAAGCCCCTCGGGCTCAGCCACGTGGGCGGTGCCCGCGTCGGTGTCTACGGTCCACTGGATGTACTCGCCATCGTCGTCGAACAGGTCGTCGAACTGCGGCACGAATCCTGGTTCGAGTACATTGGGGGCAATGACTCCCCGCGTATACCCTTGTCGGCGGTTGGGATGGAGCTGATCCAGCCTGACCACCAAGCAATCACCCGGCTGTGCCCCTTTTACTAAAAAGGGTCCCGTCTGCGGATTCCCGCGCTCGGTCACCAGAGCGCCGCTGGCATCCCCGCCGCGCGAATCGACCGTCGTGGTCGAAACACTGTCACCAGCAGCGACCTCGAGTACCGGTGAATGGCTGCCGATAGTTGTGTGATAGTGGGTCGGCTCAAATATGTGATGGGCCATGGGGTGCTTACCTCAGAAACTGACGAACACTTTGGGTCCGCCGCTTTCGCTGCGCACACAACTGTTGATGACATCGGCTGGGGCTTCACCGAAAAGCTTGTTGGTTCTACCAAGGGTGTAGAGGTACTTGCGGCCGGTCTGTAGCGATTCAGTTCCTGCGGCCTCTGCCTGCTTTTTAGCGGCAGTGGCGATCCTTGCCGGCTTGTATTCGCGAAGCTCGAAAAGGTCTACAAAGGTGCCATCTTCGTAGTCTTCGACAAAGTTGATCTCGCCACTTTCCTTGAGCCGCACATACAGCTCCTTGAGGTTGCCGTTACCCGAAACCTTGTCGAGGCTGACGACGGAGAAAGCAACGCCCGGCTGCTCCTGGTGACGACGTTTTTCCGGCTGGAAATTCACCGCTGCCACCATCAACTCTCGCACAATCCCGCGGATATCGTCCATCGCCTTTTCGGGCTGGTGCACCGCGGTCATATAAGACCAGCTCACCGAGCACACATGAGCGCAAACCGCGTCAAAGCCCTCACCCAAATCGCTTGGCTTGAGGAATTCATTCGGTATCGCTTCGCCATCCGTCTGTTCGCCCTCTTCGAACTCCAGTGGAGTTGCGATGGTAAAAGCACCGACCGCCGCCGCTGAGTTCGCCTTCCCTGCACCGATCAGTTTCGTCACATATTCGCGAATAGCGCTCTTGATCTCGTCTACGAAGCGGGCAGCCTCGAAGATCTGCAACATCTTCATGGTGTCGGAGTCCGCCTTCTGCCTGGCAGCAGCGAGCAGATCACGATCGGTCAAATCCGTCAATGAACGCAGCGCCTCTTCGTAGTAGACCGTCACTGAATCCTTGGTGTACCCCGCTGCATGCTCGTGAGCGAATTTGTAGTTGATCCTCAAGGCCTCGAGGCGGACGAGCGCCGCCGCCGCATGGTCAAGCGTCTTTCCCAGGGGCACGAGCTGGCGGTTGTCCGGCTGCAAGGTTTTGTTGGCATTGTTGACGTGATTCAGCATCTGCGTGACCTCGATCATGAAGTTGCGATCCTTCTTCAGGATTTGCTCGGAGGCGGAAAGCAGATTCTTCAGTTGCATGTACTGGGAAGCCATTTTTATCACAGAATAAGCTTTGAATTGGTCGGTCCCCTCCATCGACATCGTCCGGGCAAGCGCTGATACGTTATCGATCTCGCCGGCCGGATCGATGAATACTGCCCAGACCGCCTGGTCTGCTTTCTCGACGCCCGCGAGTTGGCCGCACACCTGATGGACCCGCTCGCTGAACTCGTTGAAGGTCACATCAGCCGCCTCCGCGTAATCGGCGGCCTCGATGTCGACTGCCTCGACCTTCTCCATGCTGACCCGGCTCTCGGCCTTGCCATCCTTGCGGGGTGCAGCTCTTGGGCCGGCAGACGCAACAGCGCCCTTGGAGCTTTTCGCGGTAGCGCTGGCCGCGGAAACGGCCCTGCCGCCAGATCGTGAACCGCCACCACCGCCAACGCTAGCTCCACCGCCACCTGATGGCGCTGCAGCGGTATGCAGTTTTCGGGGACTTCGCGCGAGCTCGGCCCGGCGCGCGATGTTCTGAGCCTCCTCCATCGATGGGATGGAAGCATGGAGGGGGTCAAAAATAGCGGTCGCTTTCAGCCGCCGGTCCAGCACTTCGTCCTCGTACGGTTCTTCATCCGGCTCATCGGTCGCGCCCGACTCGAATTCGTAAATCGAGTGTAGCGCGGTCTTGAACTTCAGCAGAAAGATCTCGACCGGTTCCTCATCTTCATCATCATCAGCTTGATCGTCATCATCGTCGTCGTCATCAACATCGAGGGTGTCGCACGGAGCGCAACTCAGCTGCGGGCTCGAACGAATCCTAAGATGGGCTCTAATATAACTTTAAGCGCTATTGGAGCCAATCAAATGAGGTCCGATGATGCGGCAGGAGCTCGACGAATTGACAAAAATTAGGACGAACGGACAATCGATCGGTTCTAATTTGACACTAACTGTGAAATGGTGGCGGCCGAGATTGATTTTTGCAAAGGCCATGCTAAGCTCTCACCGCTTTCTCCCCCCGGACGCCCGAAGATTCCGCCTTGTCAAAAGACACCCAAGATTCTCTGCGTACTCACACCCGAGAACTATGCCGCGCAGGCCGTTCGAGCGTCCTGGTGGTTCTTCCTCTGGTGATTCTCGCTGCGGCAACGGTCTCCCATGGTCTGACCCGAGACCAGGAATTGAGCAGGTTGGAGTTGAAGGAGCGTCACTTGCTGCTGGCCCACCGCCGGGCGGCAACCGACACGCTGCGCCGTGAACTTGAGACCACGCGAGACCTGTTCGCCAAAGGGTACGTGACCCGGTCGTCGTACAACCGTACTCGAAACAATCACGAAGAGGCACGACTGCGGCTTGAGGAAGCGGAAATCCAGCTAGAGGAGACCAAGCTCGCGCTGCTGAAAAATGCCACCAAGATCAGCGTCCGCGAAGCCCGCAAGTACAGAGTTGACGGTCGCATCCTCGTCGACCTCTACCTATAAAACGCCTCCGATGTCCAGCAAGCTCTGCTTGTGGACCCGACGTTGGACAGGGACGGCCTGGCTGCACTCCTACTGGTTGAAGATGTATTCGTCTCGCTTACCCGCGGTCCTATCGTGGCCGAGCCTTACGAGACCAGAATACCAACGCTTGAACTAGGTTCCCAGCGAAAATTGACATTCCGGCTGCTCACGGACGAGGAAGCCGTCGTCGTCTCCCTCTCTTATTTGGATGTCGTTGGTGAAACCAGGTCGATCATCCTCAAGAAGGGAGGGCGACATCGCCTGCCGACGATCAACTGTGCCCAATTCTCTCAGGCCGGTGAGCTGAAAAGAAAGGTGCGTTACCATCTGTCACTGGAGCGCCTTTCCGAAGAGGAAGGAAGTTTCGCCCTCGGAGTCGTCGGCCTTCCGGCGAGTATAGACCATGCATTCATGGCGAATGGAGCTCGCATAAACCGCATCAGCTTTGACGAATTCAGTTCCACGGACACGCTGGCGTTGGAACTGATGATTCCCGGCAATCTTGAGCCCAGATTCATCGATCAGTCACGATCCTTCTATGCCATCGTCAGCGAACCAGGGGAAATGAGCTCAACGAACGAACTCAGCTCGCGATTCGGTGATCGCCCGGTGCCAGAGAGTCAGGTGCAGTTGTTGAACGCCAACTATGTGGCGCTGGAGCTGACGCCCAGAGGGTCCGGCGAGCTCGAAGTCCTCGTCGCCAACCGCTACCAGGAGCTCAGTGCTGGTAGTGAGTTTCGCCTGCAGATGCAGTTTATCAATCGCGGCACGGCAACCGTGC
>Ga0115002_10001850_pt1 | contig 28473 bp, 33 predicted proteins | sample ArcticOcean_MG_C_8_FD_89576 | JGI IMG/M metagenome (GOLD analysis project Ga0115002, IMG submission 89576) | Marine microbial communities from western Arctic Ocean - ArcticOcean_MG_CB11_86 | ecosystem: Environmental > Aquatic > Marine > Oceanic | place: Arctic Ocean: Canada Basin | collected... | reverse complement strand
TCGCCGAAACGCCACGGATACTGTCCTGCGGAACGATCTGATCCGGGTCGTCATTCAAGTTCCCAAACACCATCGGCATGGCCGAAACCGACAGCCTGTATGATTTGGGCAACCACTCTATCGGCGGCGGCGGTGCCGGCTCCGGACCCAACGACTGCGGTATCTCATCAATACTCTGGGTCAAGCGCCAGTCACGTCGGGCGACCAGTTCATCAACGCTAATGGCGGCGGCGTTCCCGGCCAACAAACCCAGCAATTCGTCAACCGCGCTATCCACTGCCAGTTCCCGGTCTGGCAATACACCACGCGTGACCAGGCGATCGCCGACTTCCAGAAACGCCAGTCGCGCGATCCCCGATCCCCACATGTCGTTGTAGACGCCGCGCTCGTCACGCATGCGATTGACGAACACAACCTCATTGAACCACGCCTCAAAGTCGCCCCGAACTGTGGGGTCCACTGCGGCAAGGCCTTGTTCAAGTGCCGCCGCCGGATCGACCGGCGCTCGCTGCTCGCCCATGGCATCGGCGATGCGCGCCCGCAGCAGTATCGGGCTCTCGATCAGCGTTTTCTCCGAGATGCAGTAGCCGCCCACGAGCATCGCACCAACGATATTCGTATAGGCCGTTAACGCGCTGACGATATCAACATGCCGCTCCTCGAGGGTATCAACGAGTTGCAAAGGCTCGATGCCCGAGACCTCGTCGGCACTCACGCCATGGTCCTTGAGTGCCCGGGCTAATTCCTGCAACTCCTCCTGGGCTGTTCCCAGCGAAATGGGCGTGGACCCGCGCAGATACGACAGTGCTTGTTGCACACTGAGACCACCAAGGACGGTCGCGACATGCAGATAGATTCCCATCGGGAAAATGGAAGCTATCGTGAAGCGATGGTGGCGGTAGACCATATCTTCAGCATTCACCGCACAGGCCCGCAGGTGAGTGTCCATTTCCACATCACTCAAGGCTTTCATGTCGACGCCATACAACGTGCTGTTACGTTCGATCGAGTCGATCTTCATCGCGTCCCAGAGTTCGAGATCCCGCCGCCACAGTTTCTGCTCCAAAGCCCGTTTCGCGCTTGCAACGCGCCGGCGCATTTCCGGGTGCACCCGCGTCATAATCATGAACAGCCACTTGGCGGGAACGTCCCCTGTGCCGTCTCCCAGAATCGGCACCTGCTGGGCGTAAAAGAAATTGTTGACCATCGCCGCCCGGAGACATTTCAGCGGCAGGCCGTACTGCTCGCAACCAATCGTCACTCCCCTGGTTAGCCCGCTCGCCAGGATTTCGCCGGTAAAACTGGTAGCCGCGCGCGAGAAGTGTGCGCGCTCAAGTTCCCATGAACCCGGGCCCGGCGGTTCAAATGTTGGCATAACGGTTACCCAAGAATTCATGAAGATGTCACTTTATCATCAGCCGATTGTTTCGCCAGCTATTGAGAACCCCGTCACAAAGCGAATGTCACAGGCGAACGTCACAGCCGGAAACTCGATGCGATCCGCTGCTTAAGGGTTCGTCAAGTACTAGCGAAACGTCTTCTTTCTACTTTCTCTCACACGACTTTTGACCTGCTTTCCGCCACCCCATCCTGGTAAACGCAGCGAGCCAGCAATCCAAAGAACGCCGTGCAATTTGCGGCAGATGGCGGCTCACTCATCGGGCAAAGACACCCTCTCGCAAAGGCTCTGCGTAGCTGCAACGTCGGGACAGAAACTAACCAGGCCGCGCAACCCCGCGATAGGTGTACGCCGCCCAACGCGGTCCGGGCGAGTAACTCGACTCGCCCTCATTCACTGTAAAACCCGCCTCGGCTATCAACGTCCGCGCATCTCGCGTCAGATGGCAGCCGCCACCGATCCGCTTCCAGACGGGTTCAATACGGCGCTGCCAGCGCTGCACGCTCGCATCCGGACTTAGCCCGTGTTCGATGTATAGAAACTTGCCCTCGGGACGAATGACCCGGCGCAACTCGGCAAGTGCCCGCTCGACATCGGGAATCGAACACAGGGTCCAGGTGGACACGACCGTGTCAAAGGTGCCGTCGTCGAAGGGAATGGACTCTGCAGAGGTGCTGATGAGTTCTACGTTCATTGCGGCATCGCTTATCCGTTTGGCCGCCAGTTCAGTGACCTCCGTCGCGGGGTCAATTGCAGTCACTGAAGTTGCCGCAGCCGTGTAGTACGGCAGGTTGTGGCCGGATCCCAACCCTATCTCGAGCACGCGCCCCGAGGCATGTGGCACATATTGCGAACGCAGTTCGGCCATTGGCGCCTGACCACAGGCCTTGTCGATCAGTTTCGGCAGCACATACTTCGCGTACAGGCCCATTTGACTCTTCCCTTAACAGTGCTCGCGCGAAGAATGACTGCTTTGCGCGTGCCAGTACAGAAATCGATCACGGGAACCCACGAGCCTTCGGCACATCTCACCAGCCTTCGGCACAAGGCGCAGCACCACCAACGGCGCTTGCCCGGCACACGGGATTGCGACTAATGTGGTCAAACTCCCAGCCACCCCGATCCGGAGGCCATTATATGGCAACCCGCTCTGCAGAGATCCGCGCCAACCTCAACCATCCGCTCATCGACGGCGATTCCCATATCATTGAGTTCTCGCCCGTTCTGATGGACTACATCCGCGATGCTGGCGGCGAGGACGCGGTAACCGATTTTCGCGCCAATCAACGCGGCGGCCGCACTGGCCCGGGCTGGTATCAAATGAACTGGGACGAGCGCAAGGATAACCGCGCGATCCGCGCACCCTGGTGGGCCCTGCCAACAAAGAACACGTTTGACCGCTGTACCGCCATGCTGCCGAAGCTCTATCACAGCGCATGGACGACTTCGGACTCGACTTTGCGGTTCTCTATCCAACCAGCGGACTGGGTTTTCACAGCATCCCTAACGATGAGTATCGGCGACTCGCCTGCCACGCGTACAACGAATACGCGGCCGCCGCCTACAGCGAATACAGCGACCGCATGACGGTCGCTGCCATCATTCCGCTACACACGCCCGAAGAAGGCATTCGTGAACTCGAACACGCCCACTCGCTCGGTCTCAAGGTCGCCATGATTCCGTCTTTCATCAAACGACCCGTGCCCCGGGTCGAGCGCGAATACCCGGAACTCGCTGGCGAAGTGTTCTGGTTGGACAGCTTTGCGATCGACAGCGCCCACGATTACGACCCGTTCTGGCAACGTTGCATCGATCTCGGCTTCCCCCTCGCCGCACACTCGGGCGGCATGGGCTTCCATGATCGCAGTTCCATCTCCAACTACATGCACAATCACATGGGTCACTTCGCAGCAGCCGGTGAGGTGCTGGCCAAGGCATTGCTCATGGGCGGTGTCACACACCGTTTTCCAGGCCTCCGGGTCGCCCTCCTTGAAGGTGGCGCGGTGACCGGCACTCGCCTTTACCAGGACATCTTCAGTCGTTGGAAGAAACGCAACCTCCAGAGTCTCGAAAACCTCAATCCCGCCAACGTCGATGCCTCGATGGCCCGCAAGTTGTTCACCGAGTACGGTGATGAGGCGACGCTTGGGAAACTCGATCAGTTGGAGTCGGCGCTCGGCATTGGCAAGGGCGACGTGCCGCTGGATGTTCGGGATGACTTCGCCCTGATGCATGTCGAGACAGAGCAGGATGTGCGTGACCGTTTCATCCCCAACTTCTACTTCGGCTGCGAGTCCGACGATCCCCTGGCATTTGCGGCATTTAACCGCAAAGCCAATCCCCTGCGCGAGCAGGTGCGCGCCATCATGAGCTTTGATCTTGGCCATTGGGACGTGACCAACATGGACCACGCCGCCGCAGAGGCCTATGAACAGTTGGAAGACGAACTCTTTGACGAGACTGACTTTCGCAGCTTCGCATACTCGTTTTCAGTACAACTCTATGCCGGCTGCAATCCCGCGTTCTTCGATGGCACGCGCATCGAAGCGGCGGCGCGAAAGGAACTGGCGCAAGCCTCCCCCTGACCTGCCAGGGGTTCCTGTCCCACAACGCAAGGAGGGACAGGAATTGCTGATAGACTGCCGGGGTCTTTCTTCTGGAGGTTGGTCGATGAGAGCATTCTGCAGTTTGCCCGGTTCCGGGGCCGCCATCCGCTTGATCGCACGCTTGACCGTACGGATGGCGGCGCTTGCACTCCTTTCTCTTCAACTCACCACAGCCGTCGCCGAGATCAAGCCCGAGACCATCGGCAAGACGACGATGGGCGCACCCGGACCCACGTGGGTGATGGCCAAGAATGTCTTCGGGCCGGCCTATATTTTCGACGTCGCAACCGGCGACATGCAGGGCCTTCTGTCAGTGTCAGAATGGACGCCCGCCATCGAAGCCAACGTCCGCGCGCGCGAGTTCTACGTTCCCGAAACCTACTACTCAAGACGCCATCGCGGCGAGCGCAGCGACTTCGTCACCATCTACGACATGAAGTCACTGACCGCCCGTCACGAGATACCGGTTCCCAACAAGATCGCCGCATTACCATTCCGCCAGTACGTTGGGCTATTGAATGACAAGCGGCACCTCGCCGTATTCAATATGACACCGGCGCAGTCGGTATCGATCGTCGACGTGAAGAAGCGCACCTTTGTTGGCGAGATCTCTACCGCCGGTTGTGCTCTCGTCATGCCGGTCGACAAGCGCGCTTTTCTGATGATCTGCGGCGATGGCACCCTGCAACTCGTTCGACTGGACCGCGCCGGCAAAGAACTCGCGCGCATCCGCAGCAAGACGTTCTTCGACGTCGACACAGATCCTGTCTACGACAAACCAGTCCGCACGGATGACGGCTGGTTGCTCGTGTCATTCGAGGGCAAGGTCTTCACCGCAACGGCTGATGGCGATGACATCTTTATCTCGGAGCCCTGGTCGATCACCAGCGCCAAGGACCGCGAAGAAACGTGGCGCATCGGCGGCGGGCAGATCATTGACTATCATCCCGGACTCGACCTGCTCTTCACCCTCATGCATAAAGGCAAAAAGGATACGCACGAAGATCCAGGCACAGAGGTCTGGATCCTGAGCGGCGCGGGCAAGCGGCGCATTGGCCGCATCGAACTACCGGGAAAGTCCGCCGATCTGCTTGTCTCACGCAACGACAAACCCCTACTCACGGTTGCCGACAACGACAACAAACTGCATGTCTACGACGTCGCGACCACTCGCCTTGAACGCACCATCGAAGGCGTCGGTGGACCCAACATGATCATCGGTTTCGGCAATGATTGACCCGCTCGCCACCACGGCTGTCGCCTGGGCGCTCGCGCTCCTACTCGGTATCGCCGCGTGGAGCAAGGTGCAGGCACCACAAGCGTTTCACCAGGTCCTGGCGGGCTATCAGCTCCTGCCACCGCCCCTTGTGACACCTGTTGCTCGCGTGCTCACACTCGCTGAGTTCGCCGTCGCTGGCGGACTGCTGTTCGGCGCGCCCCTGGCTTTCTTCCTCGCGTCCTGCCTGTTTGTCACCTATGCCATTGCGATGGCCATCAATCTCGCACGCGGCCGTGTCTGGATCGACTGTGGCTGCAGCTTCGCGGCCGACGCCATTTCCTGGTGGCTGGTCGCGCGCAACGGCGCGCTTGCGGCAGTTGCCCTGGTCGGACTGGCCCCCACAGCCCGCTCGCTCGCCTGGTTTGATTATCTGTTACTCGTCCCGGCCGTGCTGACCGCCGCTCTGCTTTATGCCGGACTCTTGCAACTCGCGGCGAACGCGGCACCACGCGGGGAGATCGCGCATGGTTGAAACGCTGATCGTGTCGAACGTGTTGCTGTGGGCCCTGGTACTGGTCCTCAGCGCCGCGGTGTTCGCCCTTGCCCGCCAGGTAGGCGTGCTGAACGAGCGCGTTGCCCCGGCCGGTGCACTCATGCCAACCAGCGGACCCAGAGTCGGTGAGACCGTGGAGAGCATTCCCGTCACAGACCTCGATCGAAATGCGCTCGTGATCGGCGGCCCGACGGCGTTGCCGACGTTGCTGATGTGGGTCTCTCCAACGTGCCCGGTTTGCCGGGAACTGGTGCCTACCGCGCGTCGCCTCGCCGCCACCGAAAACCTGCGGCTCGTCTTCGCGAGCGACGGCGACACCGAAGAGCAGCATCGCAAATATGCGAGCGAGATGGGGATTGACGACTACCCCTATGTGATCTCGCAACCGCTCGGAATCACCTTCGGCGTCAGCAAGCTGCCGTTCGCCGCCATCATTGATGAAGCCGGTGTGCTCGCCAGCAAGGGACTCGTCAACACGCGCGAGCATCTCGACAGCCTGGTCGAGGCAACGCACTCAGAACACAAAACCATCCAGGAATACGTCTCCCAGGACGGTTTTAGCGTCGAAGGATTTGAGGAGAAAGCCTAGATGAACGTCCTGACCACATTGCTCGACCGAATGGACCAGCGTGTCGTTTCTGGCTGCCGGCAGCTTGCGCGCGACCACGGCCGTCGCAGCTTCCTTGCGAAACTCGGCACGTTGGTCGCAGGCGCGAGTGTGTTACCGCTCCTGCCTGTCGCCCGTGCCTTCGGCGCGGAAGGCCTGCAAGAAATCGGCGATCCACGGTCCTGTGACTACTGGCGCTACTGCGCCCTTGGTGGAACCCTCTGCTCCTGCTGCGGTGGCACCATGTCCAGTTGCCCGCCGGGCGCCGAGGCATCGCCCGTCACGTGGGTCGGCACCTGCAAGAATCCGGTGGACGATCAGGACTACCTGATCTCCTACAACGACTGCTGCGGCAAGGCGGTGTGCGCCCGATGCGGGTGTCACAATACCGAGCGCGACAAGCCCGTATACTTTCCCAGCAAAAGCAACGATATCCTCTGGTGCTTCGGCACCGAGAGCCATGCCTACCATTGCACCGTTGCCGTGGTGATGGGCAAAGCCTCGACCGGTTAACCTGTGCGGCGCCTTTTGTGTATGTTGTTGTTGCTCACGCCGCTGGTTTGCTTGGCAGACCCGCGCGCGGACTACCTGCTCCACTGCGGCGGCTGCCATCTGGCGGATGGCAGCGGCAATCCGCCAGAGGTACCCACGCTCGTCGATGAATTGGGCAGAATCGTCGACCTTGGCGGCGGCCGCGACTACCTGGTGCGCGTTCCGGGCGCAGCCCAGGCACCTGTTAGCGACGCGCGCCTCGCGGGCATCGTCAATTGGGTGCTCACAACGTTCAACGCGCAGACGCTGCCACGAGACTTCAAACCGTTGACCACGGAAGAGATCGGCCGATCCCGTCGCAACATCCTCGCCGATCCACTACGACATCGCGCCGAACTGTGGCGAGCGGCGTATGGCGTCGACGGCTGAGGTGTAGACATCCCCGAGTTCAGGGACAGGAACTAGCTCAGTGCCGATGCACACGCACCGGCAGGTCTGCGATGCCACGAATAAAGCTCGACTGTACCCGGATCTCCTGACCACCTGCTCAACCGTGTGGAACCGCTTCGTAATCTCCTCCCACACGATCTTCAATTGCATCTCGGCCAGTCGGTTGCCCATGCAACGGTGAATGCCATAACCAAACGACATGTGATGCCTCGGCGTTTTCCGATCAACAATCAGCGCGTCCGGGTTCTCAATCACCGTCTCATCCCGGTTGGCAGAGAGGTACCACATGGCAACCTTGTCGCCCGCACGAATCTGCTTGCCACCGACCACGTCGTCGCGCAGCGCCGTTCGACGCATGTACGTGAGAGGTGTTTGCCAACGGATGATTTCCGAGACCATACCCGGAATGAGCGACAGGTCATCGCGCAGCTTCTGGTACTCGTCCGGGAACTGATTGAGGCCGATCACGCCACCTGAAATCGAGTTTCGGGTGGTGTCGTTGCCGCCAACAATAAGCAGAATGAGATTGCCCATGTATTCCATGGGCCGCGTCAGCATGTCCTTCGTCTCGGGATTGTTCGCCAGCATTGATACGAGATCGTTGCCCGCATTGTCGCCGGTCCGCTCGTGCCACAAACTGGTGAACCATTCGAGCATCTCATTCATCGCCGCGCGACGCTCCGCCTCAGGGGTCGTGCCCCCGGAAAGCTCTCCGGACGTCGCCTTGTCAGACCAGTAGGTCAGCTTGTGACGGTCTTCAAATGGGAAGTCAAACAGGGTCGCGAGCATCTGTGTCGTCAGTTCGACCGACACCTTGTCCACCCAGTTGAAGGTCTCATTGTCCGGCAGTTCATCGAGAATCTGACCCGCGCGCTCACGGATGATCGGTGCGAGCAGAGCAAGATTGGTCGGAGCGACAACTCCGGTCACCGCTTTGCGCTGCACATCGTGAGTGGGCCGGTCCATCGCAATAAAGTTGGGGGCGATGAAATCGACCGGCTGGTCCTGCAATGTGATGCCATCTGCCGACGAGTAGATGTCGTGTGTCTTGTCGACATACATGACGTCATCCCACCGGGTAATCGACCAGTACGGCCCGAACATGCTGTCGGCCGTGTAGTGAACGGGGTCTTCCTCGCGCAGCCGCTTGAAGTAAGGGCGCCAGGCGTCGTATTGATAGAGCGCGGGAAGGGCAACGTCCATCTCTTCGATTGGCATTGTCATCGGGTCCGGCAGACCCTCGGGCATGTTTCTGGCTTCACTCATAGGACGGGTTAAACTCTCAGGATCGTTTTCGGTGGCCGCGGCCGCGTTTTTTCGGGCGAATCGTCGCGTATTTTTTCGGCGAATCGCCAAGTTTTTTTTGGCGAATTGCGATGACATGCGCGCACCATACCATCCGGTTGCTCTTTGTCTTCAGTACAAATTACTCGGACAATCCCCCCGTGTTTCCTGGTTTTGCAGGCAACTAAAACGCCTTACGGGCCGCGATCAGACCCGCCACGAAGATCACCGCGCCGAAGATGAAGACCACACTGGCATCACTTACGAGTGTAATCACGCTCCAGCCGATAAGCGGCCCACACGCAGACCCCGCGTCTGAAGCGCTCGCGAAACGCGCATAAACCCGGGAACCGCGTGCACTTGCCTCCCCCGCCAGGACCGTTTGCAACGTGGTCCCGCAGAGGAAAAAGCCCATCACACCGAGCGTCAATGCGCCGAGGGACGGAAACGTCCACAGACACAATAAGCCGACAATGCCAGCGGCAAAGGCAGCGGGTACACCGACCCCCGCGCCGACCCGGTCCACCGCAGCCCCGAGTGCGGGCGCGCCGATCGTCTCAAGCAGCCAGCGCGATCCCAGCAGCAAGCCGTTCAGCGATGCGATGCCAACCAGGACACCGAACACGCTTACCGCGTTGCCATACCGGCTGGCGAGTATGAAACCAAGCGTCGACATCACGAGACCCGGACCCACCGTACCCACCGAAAACCCGCACACCAGCAGGGCGCCGTTGCCTCCGCCCGGGCCCTGGCCCGGCGCTCTCTCCCCCGCGTCACCCGCCCGGCCTGCGCCCGCGGACGCAGCAAGCGGCAGGGCAAGCGTGGATACGAGGAAGAAGACGACAAAGGTGTTTGTGTACCCCAGTTGGTCGAACAGAAACCCGCCAGCGACGATGCCCACAATGCTGCCCGTGCGTGAAAGGCCATTGTAATAACCCATCATTTGCCCAAGATTGTCGCCTGCCACCGACGCGACTGCCATCACGCTGATATGTCGGATGAACGACCACGCCAGCCCCCACATCAGGCGGGCCGCCAGCAGTATCAGAAAGTTCTCGGCAAAGGCGTAAACGACGGTCATGAGCGCGCCCGCTGCCAGGGCGGACAGAATCAGCAGCCGTGACGGCAGCCAGGCGCTCGCACGCTCGGCGACGTGATTGGTGATCAGACGAACCCAGCGATTCGCAGAGAGGAGGATCCCGACGTGAATCGGTGCGAGACCGATCTCTTCAAAGTAGATGGGCAGCAGCGCATAGAGCGCCTGGTCACCGAGCAGCGAAAAGGCGGTCGCCAGAGCATAGAAGACGACAGCGCGGGGCGGGCGCCGAAGCAGGGGGCTCACCACACTACCGCCAACGACACGAGGTTCGTCCGGGTCCCGGCGTGTCCGGCTAACTCAACCCGCATGGCTTGCATTCACTGCAAAAGAGACGACTTTAGCAGGTGCCCTGAATCGCGGACTGATCCACGAACACCAGATCGACGCTGGCCCCTCACCCCTCGCCCCGCACCCCTCGCGGTCAGTCGCCGAGTCGTCGATACGACTCACGTCTTGCGCCCGTTTGATCAAGGCACGCTATCCAGATTATTTTATGCGTCCCCTGACATGTCTTGACACGTTGTCCAGTGTTCTACCCATCATCTACTACGCGCGTGGGGCCGACCTTGGCCATCTCGCCCGGGCGAACGCATTCATTCACGATCATTTCGCGGGCGAGGCCGTGACGCTGATCGGCGATTCCCGTTTCGCCTCGTTGGCTCGCCCGAGTCTGGGTCCGAAGGTCGACTTCATCGACCTGCGTTCAGCGTCGCGGCAACGGCGCGTGACGTCGCTTATCGCCGAGCGAGCACCGGACCTGCTCGTGATGGACGCGTTTCCATGTGGAATCCACGGTGAGGTAACCGGCCCTCAGCCGTGCCCTGTCTGGCATGTCGCCAGGCTCCTGAAGTGGCGGGCTTACCTGCCCCTCGTCGACCCGCGTTGTCAGTTTGACCGCACACCGGTACTCGAAACATTGACCGGGGAGAACATGGCATTTCTTGAACAAGCCTCGAAGGTACTTGAATCTTGCCGGCTAAGCGCACCCACGACGATGGCACGCGCGGATTCGGCGCGTTCTTTGACTCCCCGCACACTGGATGAACTCGCCTTTCAGCGCGATCGTGCACACCCGGCCCGCTCGCGAGGTATCGAACCTGATTGCGTTTGCCGAGGACACCGCATCGCTCGTCCCCATCAGTGAGCGATTTCTGTTGCTGACCCCGGATGACCCGGACGTGACCCCGACCACACTCGAACTTGCGGCAAGGACGGGACGGTATCCCGCCAGCGCGATCTTTCCGTATCTGACCGATATTGTCTCGGCTGCAGGTTTCAACATCGTGCGCGAGGTGCAGGCACTCAATACGCAAACGAAAATTTCAATCCGCCATCATCTGCTGCCGTGCGAGCGGCAGCAGATGACCAGTTCGCGCAGCCGTCAGACGCGTGAATCACCCTCTCGCCAGTCAATCTACTAGCAACACGCGCCGCCGGTCGCCGCCTCTGGGCTAGACGCCTCGACCGGTGCTGTGCAATCAAACGGTCCATAGTGGGCCGCAAAGTCCCCAACCACAGTGAAGTGCTGCCCAAAGCGCGACTCACTCAACATGTTGGCGGTATTGCCGCAGACTGGCACCGGCATGCCAGTGCGGAACAGGTGATGATTGTCCAGCATGAATGCATGGGGCGAGTCGGCAATGGTGCCGCGGTAGTAGGCAACATGGCCATAGTTCTCGCAGATGTCCTCAAGCGGCACTTTGAATGCGCGAATGGTCTTTGAGTAGAAGTCGATCATGCCGATCTTCACCTCGATCACCGGATCGTCGATCGACAGGCGGCGGCTAACGATCTCGCGGTAGTCGAGCACACCCTCTGCCCGCAGGATGCGCCGAAAGTCCTCGGTATAAAGTGCGCCTGACAAGCACTCGCCCAACAACACGGGGTCAACCTGCAACGCATCGGGCACTCGCCGGCCCGCAAAGACGTCTGAAAAGTAGATCTCGCCGCCGGGCTTCAACACGCGCATGACCTGCTTGAAGACGGCCGCCTTGTCAGGTGACAGGTTGATGACACAATTGGAGACGATGACATCAACCGACGCGTCCTCGATGCCAGCCAGTTCCTCGATGTACCCGTGGAGAAACGACACGTTGGCTTCTGCAAACCCAAAACGTTCCATGTGCCAGGACTTGTAAGTCTCCGCGACGCTCAGTTGCTCATCGGTCATGTCGATGCCGATGACCCGGCCTGATGGACCCACCAGTTGGCTGAGCAAGTAGACGTCGCGCCCTGACCCGCACCCGAGGTCGAGCACCGTGCACCCTTCGAGCGCGAGTGGCAGCGGTGATCCGCAGCCGTAAAAGCGCGCCTGGACGTCGTCATGAACATTGCCAAGCAGCGCCCTGATGTGCTCGGGCGGGCTCTCGTCCGCGCAGCACGCGCTCGTTTTCAGGTCGTCGGTCGACTTCAGTACCTGCCCGTAATATTCCCTTACCGCATCAATCGTCTGCTCGCTCATTCGATCCCCGCATACGTCATGGTGTCTAGCAGAGCGGGATTCTAACGACTATTGCCGCGGATGCGAGCCATACCCCAGGGCCGTCGGCCGTGCTGCGATCAGATGACGCGTTCACCACCCATCGGGGCGTAGAATGGTGAACCGCCCGCTGGCCTTGCAAGGAACCCACGTGAATCAAATGCTCATCCTGCAGCCAGTCGTACTCCTCGCCTGGTGGACCGTCCTCATTCTGCTGCTGATTCCCTATCGACGATTCCTGGCGGTTTACCGCAAGGAAGCGGAGATTGACGACTTTCGCTTGGGCGAGTCCGAGCGCGTTGCCGAGCATGTGCAGCTTGCCAACCGCAACTACATGAATCTTCTCCAGGTGCCCGTTCTCTTCTATCTCACGTGTCTGATTTTGCTCCTGACCAGCAGCGTGACCGAGACGACCCTGTACCTCGCCTGGGCGTACCTCGGCGTGCGCGTCGTGCACAGCGCGATCCACGTCAGCTACAACAAAGTCGCGCACAGACTCATCGCCTTCGTCGCCAGCAACGTCGTTCTATTCGCGTTAATGGCGACGATGACCAGCACGGTCATCCTCTGACGGGCGCGCGGTAGGAAACAACGCTCAACTGCCCAGATGAGATCCGGTGCCCCATCGTCGTCGCCACCATTGGCGAGGGTATCGGGGCCAGCGCGCACCACGAATGCCGCGTTGCCGAATGCGTCGACGGTTGTCACCGTGACATCATCCTGATTGGGGTGGTAGCCCCCGGTAAAGATCAGGTCGGCGAGTCGTCCACGTCGTGGCCGCGAAGTGTCAGATTGGTCGTACCCGAGTTGGATTCATCGACCGTGAATTCGACTTAAGCCGCCAGGATTGTCGTGCCCTGGTCGATCTCCAGACTGCGAAAACGGACACCGACCTCCTGGTCGCCACCATCGCTGATGAGTTCGAGATCAGAACTGGAAAGACTCATGCCACCGGCGGAAGATTCCTCGGCGTCGTCTGAACTCGCTTTAACCCGCGCCGAATACTCTCTGACGATGCAACCAGCGGGGCTCGCCGGTACTGAGTCGGGGTCATACTGCACCCGCAGGTAGGCGGCTTGCGACGGATCAGTTTCATAGGATTTGGCGAGGCGCAGGCCCGTGCCCTGCAACTTGAAGTTCATCGCGTTGCCGCCGCACCAACCCGACCGATTCACGACTTCCTGAACAACGCTTGCAAGGTCAGGCGTCAGATGTGTTTCGTTGATCGCGGTAAAGGCAGGAACTGAAGACCAGGGCACGATGGCTGTTGTGTAGCTGCGTCCGCTGATGTTGAAGTCGGCCCCGCCGTAGACCGTCGCGGAATCGGCGTCCTCGCCGGTGATCGCAAGGCCGGTCAAGTCACTGCCCGTCGCACACCAACCGCGATGATCAGCAGGGAAACCAGAACCTCGACCAGGCTGACGCCCTGATGGCGCCGCCGAATGTGGGTGTCGTTTCGCTTCATGGTGTCCTTTTAACCCCGATCAGCAATGCAAAGCAGGTCGAAATCGCCAGCAGCTCGCCTCATCAGACGAATTGAACGTTGAAACCTCTTCCCACGTCTCTCCATGGGCGTGGCCACAGACTTGTTGCCTGCTTCAGTCTAGTCAACTGGCAACAGTGCCGTCGAGATCGGATCGGAATCACACACGCAGGTACCGCGTCGTTCTTTCTCAAGATGTCGCCAGCCCATTTCGCACGCTCCTTTCCATACGACCCGTACTACCCAAACTACCCGTATTACCCGAACTCAGGGCTTTATGATCCGTCCCGGGGCGTGTATGTCCGGCGGTATCGCGGTACATTCGCCGATTGAGCGAACTCACAGCGCTCAAAATCAATCCCTTCAGAACGGGCCATCACCGCTGATTCCAGCCATTGCAGCGGGCAATTCGCTGCGCGGACAGGAACCATGAAACTGAAATGCCTGACACCCCATCTGGGGGCAGAAGTTCTGGACCTCAGGATCGCCGAGATCGCTACCGATCCGGAGCTGGCGGCCTCGGTGCGTGACGCGTTCGACGAGCATCGTGTGCTCCTGTTCAGAAACCAGCAGATCGACCGCGAGCAGCACAAGGCTTTCGGGCGAATCTTCGGCGCGCTGCACGTGCACCCGTCCAAGGAATCATTGGGTGCGGGGGGCGACCCTGAGCTCTTCACGGTCCGTACGCGGGACGGGACGACACACGTCAACGGCGGTCGCTGGCACATGGATGTGTCGTGTGAGCCAGCACCCCCGGCCGCCTCAATCCTGCGGCTTCTCACCGGGCCAACCGTAGGCGGCGACACAGTCTTTGCCAACATGCACCTCGCCTTCGAGCTGCTGTCTGCACCGATCCGTGAGCTGCTGATGCACCTGCGCGCTGATCACGATGGTCTGCAGGACCTGCGCTGGTATGGGGTTGAGCCGAAGCCGGGCCAAACCTATCCGAGTGCCACCCACCCTGCAGTCACCGCCCATCCACGGACAGGACGCCCAACGTTATTCGTCAACGAGGCGTTCACCGCGCGGTTTACAGATCTGTCGACCCTTGAGAGTGATGCGCTACTACGCATGCTGTTCGATCACATCGCCCGCAACCCCGCCCTGCATTGTCGCGTTACATGGCAGCCTGACACCATCGTCATGTGGGATAACCTGGCGGTACAACATCACGCAGTGTGGGATTACGTGCCCAGCGAGCGCCACGGTGAACGCGTCAGTGTTCTGGCAGACAGCCCGCCGGTCGCCTACGAGGCCTGATACAGTCGAGCCCCAACCGCCTCCCCCGACCCTGAAATCGACACAATGATGGCCGAAACACCGGGGCTGGAAGCAACGAACAACCGAAGGAGTGTCCAATGAAAGCAGCGGTCTATTACGAGGGCGGCGGCCCGGAAGTCCTCAAGTATGAAGACGTACCGGACCCGGAACTGCGACCAAGACACGTGCTGATCGAAGTGCACGCGATCAGTATCGAAGGCGGCGATGTACTGGCGAGAGGATCGCGACCGGCTGGCACGGCGCCACACTGTGGCGGCTACCTGGCATCAGGCGTCATCGTTGAAGTCGGCAAAGATGTCACCGACCGTTTCGTCGGACAGCGCGTTACGACGTCAGACAACGGCGGGTCACACGCCAGCCTGAGGGCCGTCAACTCGCGCTCGGCCTGGCCAATACCGGACGACATGCCGATCGAAACCGGCGCCTGCATTCCCATTCCGTTCGGCACCGCCGACGACTGCCTGTTCGAGTTCGGCGGGCTCATATCCGGTGAGACTGTATTGATACATGCCGGCGCGAGCGGCACCGGCCTCGCCGGCATTCAACTCGCCAAGCGCGCCGGCGCAACCGTCGCCGCAACCGCATCTTCCGCCGAGCGACTGGCACGACTTGCAGACTATGGCCTCGATTTTGGCATCAACTACACAGAGGTTGATTTCCCCGAAGCCATCGCAGACTTCACAGGCGGCAAGGGTCCGGACCTGGTGGTCGATTCCGTCGGCGGCAAGAACCTTGAACAAAGCCTCGCCTGCGCCGCGTATCGAGGCCGAATCATCTCAATGGGTGGCGTGGGGCGCGACTCATACCAACCGAACCTGGGCACCATGGCGGGCCAGAACAAGACGTACGTCAGCTACTTTCAAGGCGCGGAACTTGCCTACAACGGCGCGCGGGCAAGGGCGAACGTGCAAAGGCTCATCGCAGAGGTCGGTGGCGGCGAACTCACCGTCGTGATCGACCGAACTTACAAGCTGTCGCAAGCCGCCGAGGCGCACGCGTTCATCGAATCCAGAAAGGCGTTTGGGCGCGTCATCATGGTCCCTGACGGCATCGGCTGAATCGCGGGGGTGACACTCCTCTCAGGGACGTTTGCAAAGAGCGCCATTGGCAGTCGACCAGAAGCTGATGTAGCGAGCGATGAGATAAACGGAACCTTGCTGACATGGGCCTCGTGCGAGCCCAACGGATAAAGACAGGCAGATGCCGGAGGACGCAGAACTCGGCGGCTCACCGCCGATGTCGAGGCAACCGGCGACGTCCTCCACCGTGTTGCGACACCGGTGCCGGCTGCACAAAATGGCGGTGCATCCCTGCGCCGCCGGCTAGTGCCCGCCCCGGAACGGTGTTCCGGGACAGGAACTAGCTGCCGTATTCATCCTGCCGTCGTACCCACGCCATCGGATACGGCAACCCATCCTCGTCGCGACCCCGCGGCACCAGATCCATGTGGTGATACGCGCTGTTTAACATGTCGCGACCGCGCGCGTAGCACGAATACGTGTGATACACCTGCCCCTCGTGACGGATAAAGACGCCGAGGCCCGGCGATTCACCTCCTCGGGTTGCCGTGCGGTAGTTGTACTCCGCTGACCCCGCCTCAATATACTCGTCAGTGAACGACACGCCGAAATCGAAATTGAAATCGCTGCCGGTACGCCAGTAGTGTATCGAGCGGTCCACGCGACACCGCAACAAAGTTGATGTCCCGCTCGCGCAGGTGGGCTAGCGTGCCGTTGTAGTTGTCAGCCCAGAACGAGCAACTGGGGCATGCCGTCTCCTCGTCAGGCCCGTACGTGAAGTGGTAGACGATGAGCTGACTCGATTCGCCAAACAGATCGGCGGGCGATTGGATGCCCGCTTCGGTCTTGAACGAGTAAGCTCTGTCTACCAACACCCACGGCATCGCCCTGCGACTCGCCGCGAGCGCATCGCGCGCCCGCGTCAGCGCTCGCTCTTGCTCAAGCAGCGCGAGCCTTGCTTCGCACCACCTCCGCGCACTCACAATCGTTGGGTTCATCTCGAATCCCTCCCTTGCCGGTGCCTACGTTTCGACCGTCGATCACATGTCCATCGTCTCAGCCACTTCGACACTGCCACCGGATGCAAGAACCGGGCAACCCTTTGCCTTCTCGAGCGCGTCCACGTAGCTGTCCGCCTCGATCAGGGTATAGCCGGATACCGGATTCGCACCGCCATCGGCGACAACCGAGCCATCACTTTGATGGTCCCCCAACTTGTCACGCAGGCGACGCGTCGCCTGCCTAAAGCAGGAATAGAGGATAATTTTCTCCCTCTGGTCGATCGCACCTTCAACAAACTCCAGCGTTTGGGGAACTTTCGCCACTGCGAGGCGCCGCCAGATCCGTCCGAGCATACCGACGCCGCCGCGCTCCCCCGTCTGTTTCGCGGCGCATCCTCCGCCAGCAATTCCGCCACCTGGGCGTTCAGCCGGTGCCACAACGCGGCAGCAACGTCAAGCTCGATCCAGTTGCGGTGCTTGGCTGGCAGATCGAGGACGTCGTCCTTGCGGCGTCGCAGCATGACGCCCAGCAACTGGATCGATAGCTCTTGGATATTATTCGAACCTCCCGTCAGCCAGCGACCGTACTCATTCCGGGTGGCATCGCAGTAACGTCTGGCAAACGCAAGGAAACTCCGCCCCAGCGAGTGATTAACCAATTGCAGCAGGGGAAAGAGATCCCGCGGTCGATTCGTTAGCGGTGTGCCAGTGAGAACATGAACCACAGGCTCTGTTGATGCCCGATCGATCAGTTGTCGAGACACGATGCTTCGCTGGGGACGATGATTCTTCAGGTAGTGCGCCTCGTCGAAAACAATGCCAGCAAACGGCAATGCGCGCAGCGCGTCCGCATGGCGTTTCAGAATGTCATAGTTGACGATCACCCAGCCTGTGAAGTCCCGACCCGGCACCTCGCCCGGGCCAACGATCCGAATGTCGACGGCACCAAGCGCAAGCCTCAACTCGTTCGCCCAGTTACGCTTGACCGACGCCGGGCAAACAACCAGCCACGGGCGCGACGGTCGTCAACGCGATGATCGATTGATGGGTTTTGCCGAGCCCCATGTCATCCGCGAGAATCGATCGACAGCGCCCGATCAAAAAACCGACCCCCTCAACCTGGTGTGGGTTAAGGCCCTCTGCAATCGCCTCTGCGCGCCTGCCGGCTTCGTCGTGGTTTATGAGCGGCAAATCGTCTCCAATCCAATGCGTTAGTGCGGGCCGGCGGATCGTTCTCGGCACGATCTCAATGGAGACCCAATGGAGTCCTAATGGGCTCGACCAAACGTGCATTTGCGTTGGGGTTACAATGAGGAGGCGCGTCATCGACCCCCCAGGGGCGTACCTTATACCGCTGCGCAAGACGGGTCCCAATACTCAGGCGAGAGCGAACCTCGCCAATCTCTCGGAGAAACGCATGCCAGAAGCTGAAACTCAGGAACTGTTTCAGGAGCAAGTCCACCAGTTTCCGCTACCCACCCATCACTTCACCATGCTGGCGGACGACGTTGGGCGATTCCTTCGCGTGGATGCAGACGGGACGGTCAGCACGTCCAACGATGCTGACGACGAGGCCATGTGGGACCCGATAGAAGGCGGCCAGTTTCGGCACGTAACAAGCGGCCTAACGACGGACGACGAGGACTGGCCGGGTTTGCATTTCACGGCGATTCACGGCCCCGCCGAGATGCCAGGCACATCGCTCGCTCACTTCAAGCAACACGGCTGGGTCTGCCTGCCGAACGTGCTCGCGGCGGAAATTGTCGAAGCTCTTGAGAAAGTCGCGTGCACCGATCGCTACGAGGATCGTGTCTTTGACCTCAAGACTCCGGCCATGTGCCAGAGCGACGCGATCGCGCGCACTGCCGCCGAACCGGTTTCATTGTGGCTCATGCGCCAATACCTGGGAACCCGCGAGGTTCGTCTCGGCCATCCACCGAGCTTTGCGATCCTTGGCAGGGACGATGGCAAACGCGATGTCCAGGGCTGGCACTGCGATTTCCCTTATCTCTGGGGCATCTCAGGCAAATCGGAGGAAAACGATGGCCCGGTGCCGTACGGCCGCGTGCCCACGTCGTCGGGCGACACGGTCCTCGGTATTCAACGCAATGTCTGCATTTCGCCCTTTACCAAGGTTGGCGGCGCGACGGCCTTCAAGCTGGGCTCGCACGCCACGGACCATGGTCCGCCTCGCGAATGGGGCACCGGCTCAACACACTTTTCGCCCGGCTACCGGGCGCAACACGGGTTGCCCTACAACGGACCGGACGCGGACATTGTCGAGGCGCCGGGTGGCAGCATCATCCTGTACGACGCCCGCACCTGGCACCGTGCCGGAGTCAACCGGACCGACAAGCGCCGGTCGGCTCTCCTGCAAGCGATGATCCCCATGTACGTCATGCCCTTCGCTGACACCAGCAAGGCGTACCGCGAACTGAAAGCGAGCGACGGCTGGCAGGGCCTGACCGTGCGTGAGCAGGAGGAAATGCGCAACCTCATGGTTCATTACATCACCGGTCCCGGCGGCCGATTCGCGATCACGACGGACCCGGAACTGTCCACCGAACTCCCCGCCCCGCAGGGTCCAATGCGAGTCGGATAGTCCGTGTAATGGGCCGTGACATACGGCTGCGACGGCTTTGCGCCACCGATGTCGACGAGTACGTCTCGCTTGCGCTGCCATGGTATCGGGATCCCGTTGTGCTCTGACGCCCGCTTGCACAACCTCTCACAATCCTCCTTCTTGTTTTATAACAATCAACAGGCGGAAGGTCCCACCCAATGCAGGAACTCGAATCCCACCCTGATATCAGTGACCTGCAGAAGTACGTTGCGTTGATGGAGCTTGAGCGCGGCTTCGACGATCAGACGTCTATCGAAAAGTGCCTGCTCGTCGGCGAAGAAGTGGGTGAACTGTTCAAAGCCGTGCGCAAGGCCGAGGGTCTGAAAATGGCCTCCCACGGCAGCGAGGTCGCCCGTGAGTTGGCCGACGTGTTGATCTATCTGTGCGCGATCGCCAATCGATATGGCATTGATCTCGAATCTGCGTTCCGATCCACGGAAGCCTTGAATGAGAGCCGGGGCTGGAAGTGAGTGTCCACCCGCTCCCTGTCTCCCTTCCTTCCACAGCGTTAGCTCGTCGAGAAGCCTGCGGCGATTTGTGATCCACCGCCGGGACGCCTACTATCAATGCCCTCAATCTCGCTCTGGGAACCAACCAGCGTTGGCATCAATAAGCAAAACAGGGGGTACACCCAATGTCTGAATACGACACGATCATCTACGAAAAGATTGGCAATCGCGCCAACATCATCATGAATCGGCCGGACAACCTGAACGGCATCATCAACAAGATGATGCGGGAGCTGTACGAATGCCTGAATCGTGTCGCGGACGACGCTGACATTCGCGCCGTGCTCTTCACCGGCAACGGCAAAGGTTTCTGCCCGGGCGTTGATCTCAACGCGGCGACCAGCGGCGAGAAGCAGGAACCCAATCGCAAAGAGTACTTTCACATCACGACCCTGCTACACGAAATGCCAAAGGTGACCGTGGCCGGTATCAACGGCGCCTGCGCCGGTGCGGGCTTCGGTTGGGCCTGCGCCTGCGATTTGCGCTACGCGACGGCACGCGCGTCGTTCAACTCGGCCTTTCTGGGCGTCGCTATCTCGGGCGACATGGGCGGGCCCTGGTTGCTGCCACGCATCGTCGGTGCCACCAAGGCGCGGGAACTCTTTTTCCTGGCAGACAAGTTCAAGGCCGCCGAAGCAGAACGCATCGGGCTTGTGTCCAAAGCCTTTCCGGACGACACGTTCCGCGCCGAGGTGGACGCCATCGTCGATCGCCTGTCTAAATCAGCGCCACTTGCGATCGGCGAGATGAAGAAGAACTTCGTCAACGCCGAAAATATGCCACTCCGGGACTACATCGAACTTGAGACCGAGCGACACAGTCGCACCGGCGCAAGTGCAGACACGCAGGAAGCGTTCAAGGCATTTATTGGGAAACGCGAACCGGTGTTTCAGGGCCGTTGACGGACCGGCTGTACCGTGCCCTGACCAAGGAGCAAGACCGCACCTGAAGATGCGAAAAACAGCGCTTCTGCGGGCGGCAACACCCGGTCGCCAAGACCGGCAACGTCTCGTCAGAGCGTGGGCGCTGCCTTGCTTTGTGCCAGACGACCTCGACAGTCCTCGACCAACTCCCGATCGACATTCCCCCGGCCGGGTCAGGACTTTTGAAAAGCAGCGCCTGGCCTGGTCACGCTCGCCGATTTTGAGCGCAAGATCCGTCGCAAGAAGATATCCCTCCCGAGTTTGGGGATGGGAAGGAAAGTCCGCATCCATATTGGCGAGCATGTCGACCAGCAAGCGCTGGCGCGGTGCCGAGCTTGCCGTATGCGCCAGTTCAAAGAGCGCGTACGCACTTTCAACCACAATCGGCCCTGATCGTTCAGCGCGCAACTCGGTCAGCACATCCCACCCCCGGTGCGAGTCGTCCCGCGCTAGCCGGACAACCTAGCCCGCAGCCAGCCGGTGCAGCAATCGCTTGTCATCGAACTCACGGAGCATGTCGAACAACCCCACTTCAGTTTCATAATGATGGCGTTGAAGTTCATGCTTGACGAGGCGCCACGCCTCATCCGTCTTGCCGCCGCGCAAGAGCCTTTGCGCCTCTACCAGCAGCCGACGTCGCTCCTTCGAAAGATGGTCATCCAGAACGGACTGGGCCTGGGCTTTGCTGAACTCGGTCTTGATGCCCAACAACTCATGGCGAAGATGCAACAGCACGCCGGTACCGCGAAACATCACCAACATCAGAAAGACTGCACACGCGGAGATCAGGAACTCGCTGCCAGGCCAGCTAATAAATCGATCGCCCCGCTGCATCAGATACAGCACGACCATTAGCACCGAGTTGCCGAGCAAGCGCATCGCGATATAGGTGATACCCATATTACGCATGAAGTAGTAGATGCGCCGTGGGTCCACACAGGCGAGGATGGTCGAGTGAAACGCAATGAACGACGTGATCGCCGGGGATACCAGCAAAACCAGCGACACCACGTAGAGACGATATTCCGGGGGCGTCAGATTAATCAGAAACGCAAACGCGCCACCGATGACCAACTGGCGATAGGTGCGGCCGTCCATCAAGAAGATGCCGGCCGCCATTCGCGGCATATTGTCGATGCCCCGGGCGGTCGTCTCAATAATGACAAAACCGTACTGAACAAACGGAACGCCCAGCAACAGACCCAGCGCGATCACCAGGATCAACAGGTAATCCGAGCCGGTCAACATCAGGGCGATGCCGCCAAGCAGGGTGTAGATCACCCAGATAATGAGAATCTCAGGCTGTGCGACAAACGTCACGACCTTTAACTCATGCGCAGGTGGGGGCGCCCTTTCCACCTATTTACCCTTCCACCTTTCCATCCCTTCACCCTTCCACCTCTCTACCGGCCACCCCTCTACCTCTCTACCCGGCCACCCACAATGGGGATCAGGTACCGATAGCGGCCGCTATGCGGGCCACAACTGTGCACCCCCGTCCACGCGGATCACTTGCCCCGTGATATACGAGGAATCGCCGGACGCGAGAAACTCGACCGACCGCGCGATTTCCATCGGCCAACCGTAGCGGGTGAGCGTGCCATCTTCGACCTTGCGGCGCTCATCTGTTTCGCGACTCGCGAGAAACCGCGCCGTGATTATCTCGCCGGGTGCGATCGCATTGACGTAGACATTGTCTCGCCGGAGTTGGGCCGCGAGGCAACGCGTGTACTCGTGGACCGCCGCTTTTGATGTGCTGTAGATCACCGAACTGGCGTTGCCGCCGAGGCCCGCAATGCTGCCGATATTGACGATCCATCCGCGCTTGCGGGCGCGCATGCCGGCAGCGACTTCCCGGCAACAAAGAATGCAGGTCATCAGGTTCCGGTCCATTACCGACCTGATATCAGCGACAGAGATGTCAATGCCATCGTTGGCGATCGGCTTGCCAGCATTCTCCCCCATCGTACCCTGAGCGCCGATGTCACCGCCCGCGTTGTTAACCAGAATGTCGATGTCACCGAACTGGCTTTGGATCTCGCTCGCCACCGACGCAACAACGGCGTCGTCAGTCAAATCCCCATGCACGGCCATCACCCTTGCGCCCGGCACCTCGCTCTCGACCTCCCGCACCACGTCGGCAAGGCTGTTACCTTCACCATATGCGCGAGTTGATGTCGGGCTGGTACCGTGGATCGCAACGCTGGCCCCGAGTTGCGCCAGATGGGTCGCTACCACGCGCCCGATTCCCCTTGAGGAACCCGTCACCCAGGCTACCCTGCCATCAAACTGTACGCTGCTTTGCGCATCTGCTGGTTCACTCACCGGGTTCTGTACTCCGCTTCTCGTTGCCAATCTTATCGACGTTCCGCTGTTGCCGTGTAGTCCCACCATACGGTTGCCGGACCCGGCCGGGCTGACCTGCAGCGCGCTAACAGCGAGTCGTTCGTCCTGCCGAACGCGTCTGCCACATGATGCCCATCGCTGTGCGCCATAGCCAGCCAGCACGGTATCGCCAACCATCTCCCCCAAACCGGTTGCCCGAAAAGCCAGTGCAACCGCTATAGTCGTCAGCAAATAATCTGGGGGTTATCTCATGGATACGGACTATCTCGTTGTAGGCAGCGGCGCCATGGGTATGGCGTTCACAGACACCCTGCTGACCGAAACTGATGCCAGCGTGATGATCATCGACCGGCACGATCGGCCAGGCTGCCACTGAAACGATTCCTATCCGTTCGTTCGACTGCACCAGCCGTCGTCGTTCTACGGCGTCAATTCAAGGAATCTCGGCAGTGACACAATCGATGGATCGGGCTGGAACAAAGGTCTATACGAACTCGCGACCGGCGGCGAAGTCTGCAGTTACTTTGCCTCGATAATGCAGCAACGCTTCCTGCCATCGGCGCGGGTTCAGTACTTTCCCATGTGCGAATACGATGGTGACGGCGCGTTCCACGAGATTCTCGGGAGCGGACGCCACCAGGTCAGGCACGCCGGATCGTCGACGCAACCTACGTGAACGTGCAGGTACCCTCCGTGCGAGGGCCACTTTTTGACGTCGATGACGGCGTCAACTGCATTGCCCTCAACCAACTGCCACGCGTGGCATCGCCACCCGCGGGTTTCGTTGTCGTGGGTGCCGGCAAGACGGGTATGGACACGATTCTCTGGATGCTCGGCAACGGTGTCGACCCAGACCACATCACGTGGATAACGCCCCGGGACTCGTGGATCATCGACCGGGCTCTGATCCAGCCCGGCCTCCTCGCCAACCGCGCCGTCGAGGGACAAGCGCAACCGTTCGAAGCGATGGCAAATGCCCGCAATGTCACCGAGTTGTTCGACGCTCTGAATCATGCAGGCGCGCTCTTGCGCATCGACGAGACAGTTACCCCAACGACGTATCGCTGCGCAACCGTCACCCAGGCGTAGCTCACGCAGTTGCGGCGCATCACCAACATCGTGCGAATGGGTCGCGTCCAGCGCATCTCGGCGACCGAGATTCAACTGGATGCAGGTGTTCTGCCCACCTCGCCCATGCACATCCATGTGGACTGCTCGAGCGATGGACTCGCCCGCCGCGAGCCGATGCCGGTATTTGATGGACAGACTATCACCCTGCAGTCCGTGCGCACCTGCCAGCAGATATTCAGCGCCGCGTTCATCGCGAAGGTTGAGGCGAGTTTTGAAGATGAGGCGAAAAAGAATGACCTCTGCAGGCCAGTGCCACATCCCAACATCGACCTCGACTGGCTGCGAACCACCCTGGCGAGCGGACGCAATCAATGTGGTTGCGGCAAAACGGGGCGCGGAGGCCATCGTCATTCGCTCGGTTGGCACAGATAATAACCGTTATGCACATACAGGCAGTGGTTATGGGATGGCGGGGGCCGTCCACATACGCTGATCTCCGCGTGGGCGAAAATGCGCTGCCGGTTGTTCGGGAGATGCACAGGTTGATTGCGCCACTTGGTATCAACTGGAGTAACGCGAATGATGCCACCGGTGCATCGGACATGAGTGTGCTTGGGCGAGCCGGTATGCCGGCCCTTAATTTCATGCAGAATTCAAATGACTATTTCAATTATCACCATATACCGAACGACACCTTCGACAAGATCATTTCGGAAGATTTGCGGCACCTGACGGCAGCCTACACCACTATCTTTTACCTTGCGGCTGAAATGGACATCGATTTTCGCAAGTAGACGGTGCTGTTGCCCTAGCCTATGCCAGATAAAAGTTCAGCAGGCGGGAGGGCTCCTTTATCATCTATAGTCGAAGGCGGTCACTTATTTAGCAGAGTAGACAATTTCGCACTCTTCAAAATTGTCTGAGATTACTTCCTCAACCAGAGCCGATGCTTCAGTCCAAATGCTCATCCAAGCCGCACCAGCAAAGGCCTCAGCTAAAATTCTGCCTGAGGCAGCACTCGTTGGACTTGCCGCCCTGAGGTGATACGCTTCGTGTTTTCCTCCACCAATGGGCCGGAAAACACCTAGATTGATTGAATGGCCATTAGCTCTGAGGGCCTTTTCAAGCTTTGCGATCTGGGCAACATATGACGTGATATTTTCGTTAGAAATTTTCAATCTCCACAACCGTTCGAACCCGGGTTCAAGGGTGTACTCTTTTAAGGGCTTAAAAATTGCGGAGTATTTCACTTGCCTTAATGCCATTAGCTCAGCGGAAGCCTGAAAAGCATCATACTTGTCCGTAGAAGCAACTGCGTCGACAATTGAGTCAAAGCCGCTCCAGACAAACATCTGTCCGGGATAATCATTGCCGGTCTTTGTCACGCAGACACCAGCGACAACGGCGCCAATCGCCTTGAAAGGAGCATCATTATTTTTTAGAGATGCGACGTAGGCCTCAATATTCTCTGCCTGAACCATAAGCGTGACGAATGCGCCGTCACCCACTGGCACGGGTTCATGATGATCGCTGTAGGCTGCGCCGGAAATCACCAACAGTAGGAAAGGAACGAGTAATTTCAAAATTTCAACCTTCTTTGGTAATTCCAATTGGGAAATTACAGAGTATTCCTAGTGTTCGACCAAGTCTAGATTAAGCAGTCTGGGCCGCTGAGCCCGAGATCGCAGCCTGGTTGCGAACGGCGCGGCTGAATGGCTTCAGTCAGCGGGGCGCAGACAAGGCACCACCGACGCCCCCACCGAGTGAGAACATAGAGCGCATGGCGGCGATGGGTAAGAAAGCGAACGACTAACTACTGCGGCTTTTAACCGAGGCGGAGGCGGGCAGCGAGCACATCTAACAAGCTACTGTCCCAGACCCGGGGTCGGGGCCTCGAACCAGTCTGCCAGGTCAGCAGGTCAGCTCATGCACTCGGCTGAGTATGCGGCGGAACTCAAGCTGCATGTGGTCCGGAATGTCGATGCCCGCGAACAGGCCAACCCTTTCTGCTGCGTCCGACACCGTTAGCGAGCACTCACCGCCATAGATCACTTCGATTAGCCATCCGAACCGCTTGGCGCCGTCAAGCGACTGAATGTGAATGCCCGATAACGTCACGTGATCAATATTGTGCAGCAGCGCCAGGTAGTCGCGGTGGGAGTAGTAACCCTCACAGATGTCCTCATAGTGGAACCAGATCGCGTTTTCAGCGCGGCGAATGCTCTAAACAGGTCGCCCGAAGACCATGAGATTCGGTCCCAGTTCGGCGCCCAGGACGATCCGGGAGAAGTCTCGATGCAGCACTTCGGAGGTATCTTCCTGGTCGATGAAGTATCGACTTGAACCCTCTCGGTCAAAGCGGTGATCAACCTCACCTCCGAGATGCAGCGTCTGGAAATTCTCGTTCAGCATCGACAGCGTATGCACCCTGCCTTCCAGAAATAGCCGACCTGGCCGGGCCTCGCTTTCCGGATCATCGCGCGACAAACCGATAACATCCGGCAACAAATCGTTATCCGGGTTGTTCGACGTGCTGATGACAACCAATCTGGTGTCGACCACCTCGGCAAGAAACACCTCAAGCAACATCGCGTCGTCAAGGTCTGTCCGCAGCAGATCATCGATGCAGAGCGCGGACCCTGCAGGCGCGACTCGCGCCGCAACCCGCGTCATCGGATTCGCTCCGGAAGTCTGGGCTAGTCCGTCGCGGAGTTCACGATTGAGCGCATGAAAATGTACGCGGCGTTTACTCGGCACATCCGGGTTCGCAAAGAAAAGGTCCATCAGCATGGACTTGCCGCGCCCGACCGAACCCAGCAGATACACCCCCTGAGGTCCGGGGCGCACCGTCGAAAATTCCTCTAATTGCCTCGCAGCCTCCGCCTGATACGGGTCGGCCACGACGCCCCGTTGCTGACAGAGATCGCGATAGGTTTGTAGTAGTTGCATGACCTAACTGTAGACAAGCATTCTCCCTTCGCCAGAGGTACCAGCATCCCCCGGCCAACGAGAAGACAAGCGCTCGCGTAAACCCCACAATGGGTGCAACACGGCAACTGGATCACGCTTTTGAAATCTCAGCAACGTGTGGGCCCCTTTGCTCGCTTCGCCAGCCGCGTCATCCTAGGCGTCTCGGGATGGCGAGTTGCGGGTGGACCGCCAGCGGGGCCACGGATGTTGATCATCGCGGCTCACCACACCAGCAATTGGGATCTGCTGTTTTTGGTCGCGGCGGCCTGGCATCTGGACCTGCCGATTAACTTTTTGGCCAAGGACTCACTCTTCAATCCGCTCCTTGGCCCACTGATGCGCGGGCTCGGCGGGTTGCCCGTCGACCGCAGCGAGCCCCATCATCTCGTTGACAAACTCGCGGCTCAGATCACTTCCGAACACCAGTGCGCGCTCGTCGTTCCCCCATCCGGCACGCGCTCGTACAGGGATTACTGGAAGTCAGGCTTTTACCGCATCGCCCAGGCCGCATCGATTCCGGTCGTGTGTGGCTACCTCGACTATGCGCGCCGCGAGGCGGGACTCGGCCTCTCCTTCGACCTGACCGGCAATCTCACCGAGGACATGGACCGAATACGTGACTTCTACGCACCGATTACACCGTGCCATCCACCGCAAGCGGCCCGAATCCGGCTCCGGGACGAGGACTGACAGATCGTGTTCACCGACGAACAACTGAGTGAGTTTCTGGATCTTGGCTTTCTGATTTTGCCGCTCGACTCGGTCCCTCGGCAGGTCCACGACCGATTGTTCGACGCCTCACTTCAAGCCCACCGCGCCCACGACCGTCTTGGCGACGCGCCGGGCGCGCTGGACCTTGTTGGTGACAACATCGTTACGCGGATCCCCGCGCTTAATCAGATTCTGGAGGCGCCCGAGACGAACGATGGCCCTAACCGCCATCCTCGGCCAGGACTTCGACCCCGCCCAGGTGGACGACGACTCAAGCCACGGCAGCGAACTGCGACGCTCGTTCCACGTGAACGCACTTCGGCAAACAGCCGCCGTCGCCATATTGTC
>Ga0115002_10001849_pt1 | contig 28484 bp, 26 predicted proteins | sample ArcticOcean_MG_C_8_FD_89576 | JGI IMG/M metagenome (GOLD analysis project Ga0115002, IMG submission 89576) | Marine microbial communities from western Arctic Ocean - ArcticOcean_MG_CB11_86 | ecosystem: Environmental > Aquatic > Marine > Oceanic | place: Arctic Ocean: Canada Basin | collected... | reverse complement strand
TGCATCATGCTGGGTATTTTTTTGACATCGACGACCAACCGCTCTTCCTGAAAGCCCTGCATCTGGATGATCAGGTCAGTACCTCCAGCAAGCACATTGGCCTTAATTTTTGAATTTGCGAGTAAATTTACCGCGCCTTCAATTGAATCAGGAGCTTCAAACACTACAGAAACCATCATTCCTCCCTAGTTAGAATGAGCAATTTTGCTATTAGTAAGAATTTTAAAACGAACGTTATTTATACCACGACCACTAACTATGCGCTATGTTGTTTAAATGGACGTGATTCAATGCAAACTCCACACTTAGAATATTTTCTTTTTCGTCTTAGATAGTAGACTGACCCGCCATGCTAACAACCAAACTCTTCGATTTTGCAATAACGTGCCTTTCCATGCTGCCGCTTATTTGGCTGCAAAAGATTGGTTCCTTGCTGGGTCTGATCCTTTGGTACGCCAAAGGCCGAATGGCGCGTGTCACTATGGAAAATATCAAGCTGTGTTTTCTGACTATGCCTCCTGACGATCAAATACGCTTAGCTAGAAGCAGCCTTGTACACACAGGCAAAACTACGCTTGAAACCATTTTTATGTGGAAGGCATCCCGCGAAGCCTGTCTTAGTAAAATAACTGCTATAGAAAATGAGGAGGTTGTCAGCACGGCTCTAGCAAGTAGTAAGGGCTTGGTATTCATCATTCCACATTTAGGTAACTGGGAACTGATCAATCACTATCTTGGGTCAAAATATGGTTTGACCCACATGTCTCTGCCTTTTCGAGACACTGGAATCAATGATCTAATTTCCCGGTACCGCGCCCGCTCAGGAACGAAATTTGTAGAGGCAAGTCAAACAGGCATCAAAGCTCAATTACGGGTTTTGAGGAGTGGTGGGGCGGTTGGTGCAATGCCTGACCAGGAGCCTGCAGTACACACTGGCTCTTTCGCAACTTTTTTCGGGAACGATGCATTAACCAGCGAACTGGTTAGCGGTTACGTGAACAAAACAGGCGCCAAAACTGTCCTGGCCTACTGCCAGCGTGACGGTGCAGATTTTCGAGTCAAATTTCACGATATAGACATGGCAGGTGACCTAACCCAGACCATGACCAGGGCAATTGAGAACGCCATCCTAGAGGTTCCAGAACAGTACCTGTGGTCCTACAAACGCTTTCGCACGCGCAAAGCGGGTGAACCGGAACGTTACCAACTTCCACAGGGCGTCATACGAAGAACCTTGGAACACATCACAGTTAGGCTTTTTTTGCATCTCACTCGATGGTTTCGCGCAGGTGTCAGAGCGCTAGTCGCACCGCCCATTGCGAAGCTGATGATCCTGTTAAATCTCAAACCTGCTCATGTATCAAGAGTCAACATTGCCCTTTGCTTTCCAGAAAAATCAGATGAACAGAGAAAGGAATTACTGAACAGTGCGCTTACTGAATTTACCAAGACAGGGCTAGAGCTTGGAAGTATCTGGAATAGCTCAGTCAACCAATTCTCGCAATCGTATCTCTCTGTAGAAGGTTTGGAGCATATGTCAGACGGTGCAACGCTGGTGTTAACCCCGCCATTAGGTGCCAGAGAAATGGTCTTCAGGTATTTAGGCCAACACTACCACTGTACAGAGTATTACCATCATGCACCCTCCACGGCTATTGATAACCTGATTAGGGAACAAAGAACACGTATGGGGGTAGCGCTGGTCGAACACGACAGCAAAGGTGTTGCAACGCTACAACGCGAGTTCACGCGTGGTCATGTAGTTGCGCTGTGCCCTGACCAACAACCGCGTCTGCGCACAGGCGAGTTTATCCCTTTCTTCGGGGTGCCGGCGCTAACAGCGACAGTTCTGGCAGAACTTCTCCAGGAGCATGCTCCACAGCTTGTATTTGGCATCAGCATACGTGAAGGACATCGATTCAGAATTCACTTTCATCCTCTCCGCTATGAGCATACGAAAAACGTAAGCACCCTACTGAGGCAAATAACCTGTCAGCTGGAATGCATAATCACGCCGCATATTGAGCAATATCGCTGGGCGGACAAACGCCTGAATATTAGACCTGCGGGAAAGAGAAAACTTTATTGATTCTTTTCGGAGATGCTCAGTAGCTTTGATATGTCACATTGTAGATGTTGAGTTCGAGGATCCTAAGGGACCTGCAAGGTAGGTTTCAATTTTACCTCTCGCAATGTTGTCGGGATCACTGAACTGAATGCCGACACCGGGGGTGTGTGGACGTTTAACACTTTTCGTTGCTATCCAGACGACCTTCCCCGCTACAGGAATCTTCTCGGCTTCATCCATGAGGTTAAGCAGGATAAACACATCATCGCCCAACTCGTACTCAGTACGATTAGCTATAAAGAGACCGCCATTTTTTATAAAGGGCATATAGTAATTATGCAAGACGACCTTATCCTTGATCGTCAACGCGATCATGGTCTTCTTGGCACCGCCTCTTAATTTACCCATCTTGTCTACTCATCAATGTACTTACCATTAATCTACTGGCTATCAATGTGATCAACTATCATGTTCATGTGATATCAATGCGTGGAATTCTGCACTATGCCAAAGCAATCTACAAGTTGTCCTTAAACGGTGAGCTTGATCAGAATCGACTCGATCAGTAACTGAGGATTAGGGTTCGCACTGCTTTCAATTTCACGTATCGCCGCCAACAGTTGATCGCAGGCACTAAACAGAAAGGTTTCACCCCGCTCTGCCAAGCGCCTGAGCATATTCAGGTGATCTTGATTAATAATGGCCTCAGGCTTGGCCCCGAGGCGAATTTTTGTCGCGTCGTTGATCAAACTGAGTAATATTTGTATGACTTCACGTGGATCCTGTTTTTGCAGCCCCGCAGCTGCGGCCAACGCAGGTATTTTATGTCCCACAAGGCTGTCTAACATTGAGACCACGTCATTACGACGACTTAGAAAATCATCATCAATATCGCGCTTGACCTTAAGAGGAGAACCTCCTGCAAGACTGAGTGCCTGATGTAGTTCAAGGTGAACCTCGGCATTTCGTTCCAGCCATGAAATAGCACTTGTCTCATCGGGCGGGGTGAATTGAAAACTCTGGCAACGACTGCGAATCGTCGGCAACAGTCTCGATGGCTGGTCAGACACAAGAATAAACAGCGTATTGGGTGTCGGTTCCTCCAGACTCTTTAGCAAGGCATTTGCTGACTGGTTATTCATCTTTTCAGCTGGATAAATAACTGCAATTTTTTCACCGCCCTGCTGTGACGTTTGCACTAACCAGCCATTCAGATCTCTAATCTGTTCAATTCTAATAAGTTTCGAGTCTTCAGGTTCGACGTGCCGATAATCTGGGTGGGTGCCTGCCTGCAAGAGATGGCACTGTGCGCAGTTGTTACACTGTTCGTGTTCCGATGGGTGGCTACACAACAAAAATGCCACGAGCTTGGTTGCAAACTCGCGCTTCCCGAGATCTGCAGGGCCTGTTAACAACATGGCATGCGGACGACGCTCATTGGCAAACTGTTTTCGTACCAGAGACCATTGTGCGGAATGCCAGGGTAATGCTGTACTGGTCACGTAGCCTTCTCACGAATGACAGATACTATCCACTCTGCGATATCCTCCTGCACGCTCGCAGCCGGTCTTGCTGCATCAATCACATAAAAGCGATCATTCTCTTCTGATAGATTGAGAAAGACCTGCCGCGCCCGCTCAAAAAAAGCGACCTCCTCCTGCTCAAAACGATCGAGGCTGTTGTCACCACCGGCTCGCGCCAACCCTTCCTCAACAGGCACGTCGAGCATCAAGGTGTAATCAGGTTTTATACCAGCAAGCACAATGTTTTCCAATTTCGTAATGTCTTCGAGCTCGAGCCCTCGACCACCGCCCTGATAGGCATAGCTGGAGTCGGTAAATCTATCGCAAATCACCCAGCGGCCTGCCTCAAGTGCAGGTGTAATAATCTTATGTATATGCTCTGCTCTGGCCGCAAACATCAACAGCAGTTCTGTCATTGCGTGCATCGGCATATCGGAATGGGCCAGCAGTATCTCTCTGACGTGCTCGCCAAGGTCAGTTCCACCTGGCTCTCGCGTGGTTATATAAGCAATATGGTGATCATCCAGCAGGGTTGAGATTGTTTCGATGCTGGTTGATTTACCTGCGCCTTCCAGGCCCTCTATGGTGATTAATCGCCCTCTAGGCATGGCTGATCGCTCTATTGCGGATTGCTTTGATAATCCTGTCTCCTGCCTGATCTTTGGTACCGCTCTACAGCTGCGTTATGTTCCACAAGATTATCAGAGAAATAACTAGTGCCATCTCCTTTAGCCACAAAAAATAAATATTCTCCGGGATCCGGGTGCAGTGCTGCGCGAATGGAAGCTAGCCCAGGCATACCAATAGGTGTTGGCGGTAGTCCAAAATTAACGTAAGTATTGTAGGGTGCAACTTGCTTCAAATGGGATCGTTTGAGATTTCCTTCAAACTTATCACCTAAACCATAAATCACCGTAGCGTCAGATTGGAGTCGCATATTCCGTTGCAATCGATTGACAAACACCCGTGAAATTTTGCCCCGATCAGCGTGACTTCCCGTTTCTTTCTCAATAATGGAGGCGATTATCAACGCCTGATAGAAATCAGCAATGGCATCACCCACTGAACGTCCGGGCCACTCCTGGTCCATAATGTCCCCCATCTTGGCATGTGCCCGGCGTAAAACGTCTTTGTCTGTTTCACCACGCATAAAACGATAGGTATCGGGAAAGAACCATCCTTCTGGCAGGGTGTGTGGTTTACCCAGCTCCGCCATCATCGCAAGATCACTTGTCTCTGCAAGAACATGTTTTAGCGCCTGTTCTTCCGCCAGATGTTGACGCCATTGTGCGAACGTCCAGCCTTCCAGGAAGGTTATCTGGCGCTGAATGACAACCCCGGATCGAAGCAGGTCAAGCAAATCGGTCGTAGATCCTACCACCGAGATATCGTACTCGCCGGCCTTTAGAGTACCTTCGGATCTTGTCAATAAAGCATAGTAACGGAACAGTCGTTCGGGCGTGGTAACAATACCCTGGTCTACCAAATCATTTGTGATGCCATAGAGAGAGCTACCAGGAAGAACCATGTACGTCTGACCCGCTGCCACATTCAGTGGTGCATGGACCTCTTTGTAACAGTATCCTGTGAAGAGCAACAAACTTGCCACGGTCCCCAGGCAAAGCACCATAAGGTCACGACGTTTATGGGATTCAGGCACTATCACCCCTGCGTAAAGGCGCTGTCAGCTGGAACATTACGAATCCAGGTTTCTAAATATTAAAGACCCGTTAGTACCACCAAAACCGAACGAGTTACTAAGCGCAGTATCAAACGGAAATTCTCTGGCGGTATGAGGCACATAGTCGAGGTCACATTGTTCGTCTGGGTTATCCAGATTAATAGTTGGAGGTACAACCTGGTTATAGAGGCTCAGCACACTAATCACTGCTTCAATGGCGCCTGCTGCACCGAGGGCATGTCCGATCATCGACTTGGTGGAACTAACTGCTACTTTTTTCGCATGAGACCCCATGCATGTTTTTATTGCCATGGTCTCAGCAATATCGCCCAATAGTGTAGAAGTACCATGGGCATTGATGTAACCAATATCCGACGCATCAAGGCTTGCGTCTCGTAGCGCATTGTCCATCGATCTTACCGCACCAGCACCATTCTCTGCGGGTGAAGTCATGTGGCTGGCATCAGCGCTCATACCAAATCCCACGAGCTCGCAGTATATTTTTGCACCGCGCTCCTTGGCATGCTCCAGCTCTTCCAACACAAGTATGGCGGAACCGTCGCTAAGCACGAATCCATCTCGATCTTTATCCCAGGGTCGACTGGCACGCTCGGGATCATCGTTCCTCGTAGATAGCGCTTTCATGGCTCCAAAACCCGCCATGGTCGTTGGTGAGGTCGATTTTTCTGCACCACCGGCCAACATTGCATCAGCATCACCGCTGGCTATGAGTCGGGCTGCAAATCCAATGTTGTGGGTTCCGGTAGTACACGCGGTGGTGATAGCGATGTTAGGTCCTTGAAGGCCAAACATAATTGAGAGGTGGCCTGCGACCATATTGATCACACAGGAGGGCACAAAAAATGGTGAAACCCGACCAGGGCCTCGATTCAATACAACATCGTAGCAAGTTTCAATCGTGACAATGCCACCGATGCCAGATCCTACTGCAACACCTATACGATGACGATTCTCATCGGTCACTTCAAGGCCAGCATCAGCCATTGCCTGGACGCCTGTAACCAGACCATATTGGATGAATCCATCCATACGCCGAGCTTCCTTGGGCAGAATGTACTCGCCTAAGTCGAACTCGGGAACCGCACCGCCAAAGCGAACTGAGTATCCCTCGGTATCGAAACTAAATATTGGTGATATACCACTTTGGCCATTCACCAAACCCTCCCAGGAGCTTGCCAAGGACGCACCGAGTGGCGTAATCATGCCAAGACCTGTGACCACAACCCTACGACCGTTCAAGACATCCCCCTTCCCGCGACATTTGCCCGAGGCTTCTAATCAGTCCAAATACAAAAGCCGCATTTGCGTTCACAAATGCGGCTTTTCGTCGAACGACAATATCGACTACGTATGTGCCTCGATGTATTTCATGGCTTCCTTTACAGTCGTAATCTTTTCTGCTTCTTCATCTGGAATTTCGGTTTCAAATTCCTCTTCAAGCGCCATGACCAGTTCTACCGTGTCTAGCGAGTCGGCACCCAGATCTTCAACGAAGGATGCCTCGAAGGTGACCTCTTCTTCTTTTACGCCCAGTTGTTCACAGACCAGTTTTTTTACTCGTTCTTCAGTAGTGCTCATTCCTGGTTTTCTCCTACATTCTCGCAGTTCAAGCTGCGCAGTTTAATGAAATGCCAGTTAACCGATCAAGCTTTTTCCTAGGTGATCCTAAAGGTATCGCTGATAGAGTTCACTGACGTTGGTGTGAATTAAATCAATTCATGTACATACCGCCATTGATATGAATCGTTTCGCCAGTGATATAGCCAGCATCTTCGCTGGCTAGAAATGCGACCAGCGCCGCGATCTCATCGCTATTGCCCAGACGGCCGGCCGGGACTCTAGCTAACAATGCTTCTGTTTGTTCAGCGCCTAATTCCTTGGTCATATCGGTCTCAATAAACCCTGGAGCCACACAATTGACCGTGATCCCTCTCGAACCAAGTTCACTTGCCAGGGAGCGACTATAGCCCTCAATCCCAGCTTTTGCAGCAGCATAGTTACTTTGACCGCCATTACCCATGCTTGCTACTACTGAACTAATGTTGATTATTCTGCCCCATTTCGCTTTGGTCATACCCCGTAAGCAGCACTTGGTCACTCGATAAATAGCACTCAGATTTGTGTCGATCACTGATTGCCATTCGTCATCCTTCATTCTGAGGGCTAGATTGTCTCTGGTTATCCCAGCATTATTGACCAAGATCTGCGGCGCGTCGTGATTCTTAACCTGATCAAAAAATTCATCGATGGAAGCCGGGTTGCTGACATCCAGGACATAGCCCTGCCCTTTACCCTTTAAGTATTCGGTAATCCCATCAGCACCAGACTCAGTGGTCGCAGTTCCGATAATTTGCAAATCTTCCGTCGCCAAACGTTCCGCAATGGCGCGCCCGATACCTCGACTGGCACCGGTGACTATGGCGACTCTGGACACTATTGAAACCCCTCAACAACAGCTGCAAGGCTCTCTAACGAGGAGATGTTTTCAGACTCTATCGATTTGTCTATACGGCGATTCAACCCTGATAGCACTTTTCCAGGGCCACACTCAATGATATGGCTGACATCGCCTGCAAGTATTTTTCGAATCGTCCCACTCCAGAGTACAGCACTGGACATCTGAGAGATCAAGTTCGCTCTGATCTCATCCACGTCGGCCGGATAATCAGCATTGACGTTCTGTATAATTCTTATCTGAGGTTCTTCGAATGTTATGTTCGCGAGAATTTCCGCCATCTGATCTGCAGCCGGTTGCATCAATGCACAGTGGAATGGCGCACTCACGGCAAGTTGCATGGCCCGCTTAGCTCCAGCTGATTTGCAGGCATCAATGACGCGCGCCAGCGCGGCAACATTCCCTGCCACTACAATTTGACCGGGAGAATTGAAATTGGCTGCAGAAATGACCTGTTCACCGGCCTCGGCAGCGCAAATTGCAATGACCTGATCATCCTCAAGACCTAGTATTGCAGCCATACTGCCTTCCCCCAGGGGAACTGCAGACTGCATAAAGCGTCCACGCTGTTGCACCAGGGCTACTGCGTCTTCAAAGGATAGAACCTTGGCTGCAACCAAGGCCGAATACTCACCTAAACTATGCCCGGCTATCACATCAGGATTGGCGCCCTGCTGCTCGGACAGATGCCACAAACCAACACTCGCTGTTAGCAGCGCAGGTTGCGTAAACTCTGTTTGATTCAGTTTTTCCTCGGGACCTTGCTGCACAAGCTTCCACAAATCGTATCCCAGGACTTCTGAGGCACGTTGAAAGATGGGTGCCAGCTCTGCCTCGGCATCCGCCAACATTCCAACCTGCTGCGATCCCTGACCAGGGAATACAAACGCAAGTTTGCTCATGATGATGTTCTCTATTTGTAGGCAATTACGCCCAATCTGGACTAGTCGTCGTCCGTCGTGTGGACAACTTTTTTGCCACGATAGAAACCGTCAGCTGTTACGTGATGTCGGCGATGTGTTTCACCGGTTGTCGGGTCCTCAGACAGCGTTGGCCCTTTGAGCGAATCATGGGACCGTCTTTGCCCGCGGCGAGATCTCGTTACTTTGCTTTTCTGAACAGCCATGAATTACTCCACGTATTAATCAATTCTATGTATTTTTATCAACTACTTTTTTGTCGATTTTCTTTGTCACTCTTTCTTGTAGATAAAGCTCGACAGGTTCTCGAAAGGCCTGTGAGTCGTCACTTCAGCAGTTTCGTCTGAAGCAGTTTCGTCCGAAGCAGCTTCGTCTGAAACAGATTCATCAGGATTCTCACATTGACCGCCGTGCCGAGATACCATCGGCAGGGACAAAATCAGTTCATCCTCGAGGATATCTGTCAGCCTAGCCACCGGCGATTCAACGAGTATGCCCTCTTCTCGCTGCGTCAGCTCTAATAGTTCATCTTCTGTTTCCACGAGCATCACATTTACGTCACAAACCATCGGAAATGTCATACTCTTAAGGCAAGATTGGCAGATCAGATGAACCTCTGCTTCTACAGTCCCTGTGACCGAAACGTGCTTGCTTTCACTGCGGTGAAAGCCCAGAGAAACCGAAACCTCGCCATAAGGCTTCTGAACCAGTTCAACGAGTCTGTCAAAACGATCCAGCGGAATAATGCCTTCGAGCAATGCTCCACTTTCAGCGTATTGGCAAAAATTAACCTTGGTCGGAAGTTGCCCTGCTAACATAAGGGGCGCATCTTAGTGATCGGACCAGAACCTGTCAAAGTAAATATCGCCAGTATTATATGAACAAACCTACTCTAATTCTCGGTTCTACTTCATCCTATCGCAGAGCACTGCTCGATAGGCTGCAAGTTCCCTATAAACAGATCAATCCTGACTACCTAGAGCGCGATCTTCCGGGAGAAGAGCCTATTCGTATGGCATTGCGTCAGGCTGAAGGTAAGGCCAAAAGCATCTCACCAGATGTCGAAGATTACATTATCATCGGCTCCGACCAGGTCACGCATATGGATGGGGAGAAATACGGAAAACCAGGGAACAGAATCAATGCCTTAGACCAGTTAGGACGTTTCCAGAGCAACTGGGTGACTTTTACTACCGCTATCTGCATTATTACACCCACAGAATCCCCGCAATGCGTCGCCGAATCCTATGCAATCAAGTTCCGTGCCCTGTCCAGTCAAGAAATCGAACATTACCTGGATCGTGACCAGCCCTATGATTGTGCCGGAAGTATCAAGGTGGAGTCGCTGGGAATCACCTTATTGGAAGACGCAAGCGGTAGAGATATCACGACGTTATACGGGCTACCGTTAATGCTCTTACGGGAACAACTTTCCGCATTGAAATCATATAAGTTATTACTTTAGATATATGACTTAACCATTTGTATTAGATATATATTTTTGTACTTTTTCAAATTCCGCATCCAGGGGCGCAGCCACCTCAAAGCCAGGAAATTCCGCTAAATCTGGTACCACAAGGTGATCTGCGTGCAGGAGCAGTCTACGCACGCCCAACCGTTGCTTCAGCAATTTATCACCGGCCTCATCGCCATATTTACTATCTCCTACCACTGGAAACCCGGCATAGCCACAATGAACCCTTATCTGATGTGTTCTGCCGGTAATCGCTTCCACCTCGAGCAACGAATGTTCACCGTTACTGTGCAGTAACCTAAAACCCGTGCTGGAAGCTTTACCCCCATCCGAGACCCTGGACATTCGCTCACCACTACGCAGGGTATTTTTAATTATTGGTGCCTCAATGAGTATTTTTCGCTTGGACCACTGACCATGAACGATCGCCCGATAGTATTTGCCTATCTGATTGCGCTCACGCAACGCTGCCTGAATTAACTTTAGGTACTCCCGGTTCTTAGCGATCATTAAACATCCCGAGGTATCACGATCCAAACGATGTGCCAGTTCCCAACGATCACTCCCCGGTATCACTGCTCTAATCGATTCGATCACTCCCATAGACACCCCACTGCCACCGTGTACTGCGATTCCAATAGGTTTGTTGATAACTAAGATTAATTCATTCTCGTATATTATCGTTTTTTCGATACTTTTTAATGGGTTATCGTAGACTTTTTTGACCCCTACCCGGACGGGAGGTATGCGTAGATCGTCACCGGCTACCAACCTACAATTCGCACTCACTCGCTTTCCGTTAATACGAACCTCTCCTTTACGAATAATGCGATAGATCCTGGACTTTGGGACGCCTTTCAACTCCCGTAGCAAGTAATTATCGAGCCTTTGACCTGCAAAATCATGATCAACAATGACATGCCTGACCTGGGGTGAAGGCAATTGTTCTCTTTCTACCTCTGAATTCATTTCTTTGACGATTCGCTGTTTTTGGCTATGATGGGTGACAGGTTCCGTATCCACATTTAATATTTAGTGTATACCGAGACGGGCATGGGCCTGAGCTAAGCCCGGATTCCTGAATACTGTAACCAGTATTACAACTATGAATTTAGCAGGTTCCAGCAGACAAAGCTGTCAGCTGGGCGAATTTAACCGCAATCTCAAGATTGTGAATGTAAGCGTCAAATCAGTTTATTGACAACAGAATTGTACTTAAAGGCAATAATATTTCGGGAATCGACAAGTCATCCCCATAGCCACCGGGCGACCCCGAATTGCACAGGCATCCACTGTTGACAAGTAATAGCTAACGATTAAGGAACATTTTAACTCCGATTAACTAAAAATATAGATTTGGCGATGTCCATTCACATGCGATTGCATGAATAAGTGATATCGTAATGAAACGTATGTTAATAAATGCAACTCATAATGAAGAGTTGCGAGTAGCCCTAGTAGATGGGCAAAAATTATATGACCTGGATATCGAAAGCAGGTCTCGCGAACAAAAAAAGGCAAACATCTATAAGGCCCGTATAACCAGGGTCGAGCCTAGTCTGGAAGCCGCATTTGTAGATTATGGTGGCAATCGCCACGGTTTTTTACCTCTCAAAGAAATCTCACGTGAATATTTTTCCGTATCGCCAGACAAAATCAAAGGTCGGGTAAATATCAAGGATGTAGTGAAGGAAGGACTGGAACTCGTTGTTCAGATCGACAAGGAAGAGCGCGGCAACAAAGGCGCAGCTCTAACCTCCTTTTACAGTCTTGCAGGTCGGTATCTTGTGCTCATGCCTAATAATCCTCGCGCTGGCGGCATTTCCAAACGTATAGAGGGAGAAGAGCGCGACGAGCTTAAAGATGCGATGTCAAAACTTGAAATACCTCAAGATATGGGGGTCATCGTTCGTACCGCAGGACTCGGTCGCAGTGCCAAGGAATTGCAGTGGGATTTGAATTATCTACTACAATTAGATGAGGCAATCAAAACGGCCTCAGCAAGCAACAAAAGTCCTTTTCTGATCTATCAGGAAAGTGACGTCATTACCCGCGCTGTGAGAGACAATCTGCGTGACGACATGGGAGAGATACTGATCGACACCACAGAAGCCTATGACCAGGCTGTGGAGTTCGTCGACAAAGTCATGCCACAATACAAAAGTCGTATCAAAAAATATGATAGCGACGTCCCCTTATTTAACCGATACCAGATTGAAGGCCAGATAGAAACAGCATTTAAGCGCGAGGTTAGGCTTCCTTCCGGCGGCGCTCTGGTGATAGATCCCACCGAAGCCTTGATATCAATAGATATCAACTCTGCAAAATCAACCCGTGGGCATGATATTGAAGAGACCGCGTTAAACACCAATCTTGAGGCTGCAGAAGAGATCTGCCGTCAATTTCGCTTGCGAGACATCGGTGGACTTATCGTTATCGATTTTATCGATATGTCTTCGACCAAGAACCAGCGCGCAGTCGAAAACAGAATGCGCGATTCACTTCAGGTTGACCGAGCACGCGTTCAGGTTGGCCGAATATCACGTTTCGGGTTACTCGAGATGTCCAGACAACGATTACGGTCTTCGCTAGGTGAAACAAGCGGCATTGTCTGCCCAAGATGTGACGGTCTCGGTACCATTCGTGATATCGAGTCTTCTTCGCTTGCCGTAATTCGTATTGTTGAGGAAGAAGCACTCAAAGAAACCAGTTCCGAAATCAGGGCATTCTTGCCAATTGCCGTTTCCTCTTTTCTGCTGAATGAAAAGCGCAATGTATTGAGTGAAATTGAACAACGAAACAAGGTTAGAGTCGTGGTTGTTCCAGCCCCTGAAATGCAAACGCCTCATTACAGAGTAGAGAGAATTCGTGAAGCCGATGCAGAAGAGAAGACCGTCAGTTATGAGCTGACAGCCGAGGAAGAAGCAGCACCTCCGCCCAAGCCGAATGCACCGCGACCCAACGCAGAAAAAGCCGCTGTTGAAACAGTAATTCCTCCTGCCGCGCCTGCAGCAGAGGTGGAAGCAAAACCGGGTCTGTTTTCGCGTCTACTTACCCTGTTTCAACCTTCGGAAAAACCAGCTGAAACTGCACCCAAAAAAGCACGCAGTCGCAATAATGAACCCCGTCGACAGTCCAACAATAGAAATCGAAAACGTAATGATGGTGGTCGCTCCCGGGAACAGGATGCCAATCGAGACAATTCTAAAAAGAATGATGGTGATCGCTCCAGAGGACAGAACACCAACAAACGAGATGATTCTAAAAAGCCAGATACTCGTCGTAATGACAGTCAAAAAAACAGATCGGAGCGCAACGGTAATACTGATACCGGCAACAATAAAGAGGGTAAAAAGACAGACAACAGTACGCCAAAACGCGCTGAACGTACTGAACGACCGAAACAAGACTCTGAAAACCAGGGAAAATCAGATGACAAGCGCAATCAGGGGCAACGGGAACGCGGAAATCAGAGAAGAAGAAGGAAACCCGCTACCGATACAGCGGAGAATACAGTTGAAGAACAAGAAGTTAACCAAGCATCAAGCACCGCTGAGCCTACACAGGCTTCAGTAGAGCCTTCAACTGATAGTAAGGCACCTTCTGCGGCTGCACAGCCTTCTGTGGACAACAACGAGCCACCAACGCTAACGGAGCAGTTGGCTAGTGATAAGGAGCCCTCAGCGGTTGCAGACGAATCAGCTGGGAATAAAGAGCCCTCAGCAGCTGCAAACGAACCAGACGGTAACAAAAGCGAACCCTCTGCGGCTGCAGACGAATCAGTCAGCAGCAAAGAGCCCTCAAAGGCTACAGACGATTCAGTCAGCAACAAAGAGCCCTCAGCGGCTACAGACGAGTCAGTCAGCAACAAAGAGCCCTCAGCGGCTACAGACGAGTCAGTCAGCAACAAAGAGCCCTCAGCGGCTACAGACGAATCAGCCAGCAACAAAGAACAATCAGCAGAAAGTAAAAAGCCCGGCGGTCGCGCTAGCAATGATCCCCGGTTAAACCCCAAGTCCGTTAAAACAAGTCAGGTTTTGGAGGATGCACCCGCCAAGGTGGCCCCGGAAGTTTTGAGCTATGTAGGTGCACAAATAGACACGGCGCATCCAAGTAACAAGGGGCGTGCTGCAAATGATCCAAGAGGCAATGCAGCGCCGAGTCCTAGCGCCGTGCAAGAGCCCGAGCTTGCTGGAGATGAAGAAGAATCAGCTGAACGGTAATATGACGGGTTCAATATCTAGGTGAATCAGGAACTTTCTAAACACCAGATCCTGGACCTTTTTTGCCAGACCCTCGATATCGCTGTACGTAGCACTACCCTGGTTAATAATCACCAGGCTGTGCTGCGTTGATACCTGAGCTCCCCTTAGACGTTCGCCCTTTAATCCGAGCCGATCAATAATACCTGCAGCAGAAACCTTCACACTCCCGTCTGGCTGCTCCCAGCCGGTCAAATCCATAGTCTCTTCACGAAGCCGCACGTACTGGTCACGAGAAATGACCGGGTTTTTGAAAAAACTTCCCACGTTAGGATACTTATCCGGATCAGGCAATTTGGCGCGCCGAAGGCTACACACCGCATCGCTGACATCCAACGCCCCAGGGGAAACAATTTTGCGCTTGGTAAGTTCGTCGGTAATTCCAGGATAATCTACAATCGGGTGAAACGACGAGTTAAGTGACAGTGTAACCGACGAAATGATATATCTGCTTGAACCCCGGAAAACACTGTTTCGGTATTCGAACCGACAACTGGGCCGATCAAGGGTCACCCAACGTAGATGATCAGAATCATACGCTCTAACTGAATGTACAACGTTTGATAGTTCCTGGCCGTAAGCACCAATATTCTGGATAGGCGCGGCACCCGCGAAACCCGGGATTAGCGAAAGATTCTCAAGCCCACTGAGATTGTGGGCTATCGTATCCAGCACCAACTCGTGCCAAACAACGCCGGCGCTAACGGTCACCTCTGATCCCTGATAATGAATCCCGGGGTTGCGTATCAGTAGGGTTAAACCAGGCAGTTTTTCCGCCAGTACAACGTTGCTACCACCACCAATGACATTTATTGACAGGCAATGTTGTTTTGCATACTTGACAGCAAACTCAATCTGCATTTCATCAGTTATCGAAATGCATTGCTGGGCACTCGACGGCAGGCGTAATGTATTGCATTGGCTTAGATTGAAGTCATGTAGGATATCGTGGTTTGTATCCATGCTAAATGTGTGCTCTATGTTTTCTCAGAAGTGCGGATAAACTCAATTGCCCGTTGTAGATCCTGTTCAGTATCAACGCCTGCAGGAATCGGTACTGCACTAATGCCAATGAATATTTTGACACCGTGCCACATGGCCCTTAGCTGCTCCAACTTCTCAGTCTGCTCCAGAATTGTGGGCGCCCAGGTGCTGAATTCATTGAGTAGGCGAACCTGGTATGCATAAATCCCCAGATGTTTCAGAGCAGCCATCTGCGTTGGCAACGACGCCTGCCCAGGGGTTGACTCGTCCCGTGGCCAAGGAATGGGAGCCCTGCTGAAATACAGTGCACCGCCGTCCTCTCCAATGACGACTTTCACCACGTTTGGATCTCGAAAATCGTCTACATCTACAATGGGTTCCGCCAGTGATGCTATCCGAGCCTGATTTTCCATTAACTCATCGGCTACCTGATCAATTGCCAGAGGCGGTATTAAAGGCTCGTCACCCTGAACATTCACGACGACATGATCATCATCAAGCCGACGTAAAACAGCAACCTCCTGTAGACGATCAGTTCCCGAACTATGCGTCTCAGAGGTCATGCACACATCTCCGCCAAAGCGCTGCACTACGTCAAATATTCGCTGGTCGTCGGTCGCCACAATGACATTGCGGGCACTGCTTTGTATAGCCTGTTCATAGACACGCTGAATCATTGGTTTGCCAACAATATCTAGAAGGCACTTCCCTGGCAGGCGTTCAGACGCATAACGCGCGGGGATGATGACTGTAAAGTCCTGCAACGCTAATCGCCTTCACCGACAATTTGTCGTGCCTCAGATTGCAGCATCACCGGGATATCGTCTCTTATCGGATACGCCAGTTGATCTGCACTACAAACAAGTTCCTGGACATCGGGATTATAGTCCAACGTACCCTTGCATACTGGACACACCAGTATAGCGAGAAGTTTCTTATCAATGGCCATCAGCTACCTCATGTGAATCCGAGTTGTTGGTTATTTTGATCACGACATTATCGAGAAAGGTTTCCGGTAGATTTGCCGTAACTTCAAGAAACCAACATGACGTACTGACATTAACAAGAGTACGACACTTAGCGGCATCTTTTTCAGTCATCAAAATTGGTAGATCATCACCAAAATCCAGATCGGCTATTTGAAATTTATGATGATCCGCAAAGGGGTGTTCAATAATCTCATATCCCAGTCTACGTAAGTCATCAAAAAATCGTTGTGGATTTGAGATACCAGCCACCGCATGCACCCGCATAAACACCTGTTGATCGACTGCTATTTTCTCATCAGTGTGCAGATTGACGACATTAGTTGCCTCAATGGACATTTCGACATTGTTACCGCCAACCTCCGAAGGCCCATTAGAGACCACGAAGTCAACTTCATCTAAACGCTCTGCAGACTCCCGAAGTGGACCTGCAGGCATACATCGACCGTTACCCAGACCTCTTTGGCCGTCGACTACCGCAATTTCCACATCTCGGTACAGTCGGTAATGTTGCAAGCCATCGTCGCTAACCACCACGTCACAACCATGGTGTTCAAGTAGATATCCAACCGCAGCCACCCTGTCTGGATCGACTACCACCGGAACCATTGACCGCCTGGATATCATTAGTGGCTCGTCGCCTGATTCCGCTGGATCCGTATTTGGCGTTACCTCCAAAGGATAATCTATTGCGCTGCCCCCATATCCACGACTGACCACACCGGGTTGAAAGCCTTTTGCTGTCAGTTGCTCAACCAGCCACAGCACCAATGGCGACTTGCCGGTGCCACCTACATTTATATTACCGACAACAATGACAGGAACCGGTGCGTGCCACTGATGACGTTCAATTCTACTGCGGCGCCATCTGCCGACACGCTCATATAAATGCCCGAGAGGACTCAGCAGGCTCAACCAGGATGCATCGGTATACCAGGCTTTCACCAGAGGATGAAAATCCCAGCCGGTACGTTCATTTTGGGCCACAGGTAACCGGGCAACGGTTGGCACGTTATGCTCATCTGAATGTTGCGGACCATGATTGTGCAATTGTGCATAGTGTCCATTTCTAGCTAACAGTTCACTGTGCGTGCCCTGCTCGACGATACTGCCCTTGTCCATGACAAGGATCCGATCTGCTTTCTCAATCGTCGACAGACGATGTGCAATGATAAACGTGGTTCTGCCTTTGAGTACTTCCTCGAGTGCAGATTGAATATATCGCTCAGATTCGGAATCTAGTGCAGACGTGGCCTCATCCATGATAAGAATCGGAGCATCTTTGAGGAAGGCCCGCGCTATTGCCAGGCGCTGCCTCTGGCCGCCTGACAGCAACACTCCGTCGTCACCAATTATCGTATCTAGCCCCTGGTCCAGACCAGCAATGAAGTCCCAGATATAGGCCTTCTTTGCGGCGGCAATAACTTTTTCCCGACTGGAACCTTTTAAGCTTCCATAGGCAATATTGTTAATGATGCTGTCGTTGAACAGCGTTACTTCCTGGGTCACCAGGCCTACATGTTGACGCAGGTTCGTCAATGACAAGGCTTCTATCGGAACACCATCAATTAGTATTTCGCCACTTGTCGGAGAATAAAATCTCGGAATCAGGCTGGCAAGCGTGCTCTTACCTCCCCCGGATCGACCAACAAGCGCAATGGTTTCACCAGCGGCTACAGAAAAACTCAATCCATTCAACACCTGGGGAAGCTCGTCGCCGTAGTTAAAAGAAACATCTTTGAACTCAACCTGACCCCTGACAGAATTCAACTCCTCTGAGCCCTCATCAAGTTCTGTCTTTTGGTCAAACAAATCGAAAATGTCTTCCGCGGCAGCAAGACCTTTTTGGATGGTAGAATTGACTTCAGACAATTGCCTAATGGGCTTCGCTAACAACCCACCTGTAGTAATAAAGGACACGACCATTCCGGAAGTCATGTTGGACAACAACACCGGATCTAAGACCAGCCATACGAGCCCTGCGAGCGCAATGCCAACCAACAATTGTGTCGCTGGTGTAGCAATCGATGATGTCACTACCATCTTCATAGATTGACGACGATTGTTATGGCTTACTTTACCGAACCGTTTCCTTTCATAATCTGCACCACCAAATGTACGAACTACACGGTGGCCCTGCACCGCTTCGGTTGCCACATGGGTTACATCTCCCATGGACTCTTGAATTCTCGCGCTGATACGACGAAAACGTTTACCGGAAATCCGTACAAACAACGCGATAACCGGCGCTATGGCTAGAAATATCAGTGTCAACTTCCAATTAAGGAAGAATAGAAAGCCCAGGTAACCGACAACGGTTAGTCCTTCCCGAAGCACTACTTTTACGGCATCCGTCGCTGCTCCAGTCACCTGGCTTACGTGGAAAGTCACCTTCGCTACCAAGTGACCTTGATGACTACCATCGAAAAAACTACTCGGTAATTTCATTAACTGGTCGAACAACTGACAACGTAAATTATGAACAAGATTGGTTGAAACATACGTTATGAATGTATTCCCAATGAAAGTACCTATACCTCGACTTAAAACGATAACAACAATGGCGATTGGGATGACAGTTCTATTCAAGGAGTCGCTCGAACCAAAAAAATAGTTGACCTGAGTAGCAATTCTAGAGTCAGCAAGCGGGTCATTCCCCTGCAGGGAGTCAACGAGATAGCTAATTAACGAAAGAAAGGCGACGTTTGAAACGGAGTACAGCAGGAACCCTATGATACTGATGACGAACGCCAACCAATAAGGGGTGACATAAGACAAAAGCCGTGCATATATCTGTTTATCTGTACTTTTTACTGGCTCAGTATTCATGCTATTTGGGACCGGTCACATTCTTAGTGGTAATACTAAGCTGTATAAAGCCCAGTTGCCCTGCGGCATCCATAGCATTCACCACTGACTGATGAGGTGTTGCAGCGTCCGCTGTGATAATGAGTGGCATTGTGTTGTCTCCCTCACTCACTTTTTCCAGCGCGCTTTTCAGTGTCTCGAGACCATTATTAACGAGCGCTGTGCCATTGACCGTGATATCACCTTGCTGGGTAATCGAAACCTCGATCTGTTCCGGTGCTATTCTGGCAGGATCACCGGAGGCCTCTGGCAGGTCAATCGACAAATGTGTTTCTTTGGTGAACGTTGTAGATACCATGAAAAAGATGAGCAGAAGAAAAACAACGTCGATCAGCGGCGTCAGATTGACCTCCACTTCTGCTCGAACCCTGCGAGCAAATTTCACTTCGAGTTCACCGGCGCGACATCAGTACGTTTACCATCTGCTCGATCGCTATGCATGACTTCTATTAGCTTTAGAGCCTCTTGTTCCATGCTGACGACTAATTCATCTATTCGCCGTTGAAAAAATCTGTAGAAAAATAAACTGGGAATGGCGACGGTTAATCCCGCTGCAGTAGTAATCAGCGCTTCTGAAATACCGCCTGCTAAAACCGCGGCGTTCCCTGTGCCTTCAAGCTTGATCGATGTAAACACCCTGATCATGCCAATAACGGTACCCAGCAAACCCAAAAGTGGTGTGATTGCAGCAACGGTTCCCAGAGTGTTTAGATAACGCTCCAATTCGTGGACTACGTGGGAAGCAACTTCTTCGATACTTTCCTTCATGATGTCCCTGCCGCGCCGATGATTAGTAATACCAGCGGCGAGAATTTGCCCCAGAGGTGAACCATTTTTCAGGTCCCGCATACGTTTCGCGTTAAGCTCGTTGTTTTTAATCCAGTTCCAGACCTGCGCCAACAAGTTACGCGGAGCGATTTGTTGACGCCGTAAGGTCCAGAATCTCTCTACACAGATAGCAGCTGAAATAACCGAGCACAGAATGATTGGAATCATCAACCAACCACCAGCCCGCACAATTTCAAACATTCAGCGCTTCTCCCGCCGTTTAATGATTGCGTACTCTAGCACAAAACCTTCAAATAACGATGCTCTACGAGACCAGGAAATATTGAAAATAATCAATAAAATCAATGGATTCGGATGTGTTTCAAAACAAATAGATGGGTAGGGTTTTCAAGTGGTTAACCACATGCCATTAGACCTGCAAGATGCCAGTCCAATACTTTTACGTCTGCACCTGGTTCCGGGGCTTCTGCCCCCCGATCTGCATAGACCTCTACAGAAATATCAAGGATTGCCGCTGCTTCAATCATCTGGACATTGTTGATGATCACCTCTGCTCGCAGGATGTCGTCCTCAAAAACTGGCGCGACATGATCACATTGATACCAGGCTAGTACACTCATCAAATTAGGGATCGCTCGCGACAGCAGAGATGCTGCAATGGAGATTGTGTGACCACCGTACACAAGACGTTTACCGTAAACACTGCGCGCGGCATCGGTATGTGTCATCGCCAGGTTTAGGGTCATTCGGACAAACTCGGGCGCGCTGGTCACTGTATCCCTACCTTCAACCATTATGCGCTCACCTATCGAATAGTCTCTGGCGTGTCTGCCCTGGGTTTGATCAACGTATTCCTGATAGTTCCATTTCGGCAATGCTCCTTGCAGCATGGATTCGGTAATGTCTTTGCCGATTGCATCAAAATCATCATTGTGTCCGGTATCGGCCTTCGCATCCTGACAGGGAATCATCGGACAACGCCAGAAGTTCATCACAGTTTCATCGCGTTGATTTTCAACGCGGATCTCCAGTACCGCCATACCGGATGCTGGACGCCCCTCTTGAATCTTGTTCTGCCGTAGTGCGACAACTTTGGTCTGTGTAGTCAGCGTATCTCCCACATATACTGACTGTGCAAACATTAATCCGCGATAAAACAAATTACCGATGACTCGCTGTGACGGCACCGTACTCTGGCCGATCGCAATGTTGCTAACTAAAGTTGCGTTGACGATAGCCGGCCGACCGGTAATTTGTTCCGACAGAGGTTGACTCAAAGGTAACCTGGACCGGTCGGCAAATATCGCCTGATACACTGCGGCATGACCTTCCGTAATCGTAACCGCAGGCACGTCGCTGAAATCAGCGCCCACAAAAAAATCTTCGAACCAAGGCGCGTTCATCTAATCACAATCCTGAGTTGCACACTCCAAGTCTTTCTCTACTTGTAGCGTTACGTGATGGATTTGAAATTTTTCTGCCAAGGATTTACCAATATCCGCGTAGCCCGATTCCGAATCCCACAAAGTGTTTTCAGGCATCACCAAATGCGCCGTCATACAATTCTCGTGTGTGCTAAGCGCCCAAATGTGCAAGTCGTGAACCTGGCTCACCCCATCTATTGCAAGCAGATGGCTCTGTACGTGTTGTCTGTTGATATTCTGAGGGACTGCATCCAGAATCAAATTAATTGAATCTCTAAGCAATTTCCACGTGCCTCCTACAATCACGAAAACAATCATAAGGCCGATCAACGGGTCCACCCACAACCAACCTGTCAGGTACATGATAATGGCACCGACGACGACCCCCGCTGAGATTACCGCGTCGTATGCCAAATGCAGAAATGCTCCCCGCAGGTTCAGATCGTGATGACTACCTTTTGAAAACAACAACGCGGTACCTGCATTGACAACAATTCCGACACTGGCAACAAACATAATGGCCACTTCTGCGACAGGCGACGGGGTGAAAAAACGTTCGAGCGATTCGGCAGCAATATAGCCTGCAGCAAGGACCAGTACGATCGAATTAATAATTGTGGCAAGTATTGTTGTGCGACGATACCCATAGCTAAACAACTGTGTGGACTTTTTAGTAGCCAGATAAGCGGCTCCCCAAGCCAACAACAAACCGAGGACATCAGACAAGTTATGGCCTGCATCGCCCAGCAAGCTGACTGAATTTGCCACGTGGGCGTATACGGCCTCAAATATCGTAAAGGCTAAATTTGCGACCACAGCAACAACGAAACTCAGATTAATACTCTGAAAGGCGTGGGCGCTGTGCGCATGAGAATGTTCGGTTGAGCTATGCACCTAGTAATAATCTTTAAGGGAATCGGAAACATATTCCGCTATCGCCAGCGACGAAGTCAAACCCGGAGATTCAATGCCATAGAGTTGCACGAGCCCAGGCAGATTATGTGCGCTTGCTGTTTGGATAACATAATCCTTGGGTGTGTCTGAAGGACCTTGCAACTTGGGTCTGATGCCGACATAACCCGGGGTTAACTGGCCATCAGCTAGAGACGGATAATAACGACGAACGGCTGCATAGTAGTCATCTATACGGTCCTCTGATACCACATAATCTTCTTCTTCAATATATTCCACATCAGGCCCAAATTTGACCTGCCCTGCCAGGTCAATAGTCGCATGCACACCGAGACCAGCCCCAGATTTTTCGGGAACGGGATAGATCAATCGCGAGAATGGCGGCTTGCCGGACATCGTGAAATAGTTGCCTTTACAATAATATAACGGTGGGATCGAATTCGGATCCAACCCCGACATTGCCGAAGCCACTCGTTGAGCTCCCAGCCCAGCGGAATTCACAAGTACAGTACAGGAAAATGTGTAGGCTTCTCCCGCTACATCACAGTGCACAATGTACTTATCGCCTTCAATATCGATTGCTATGACTTTGGTGCCGCCAATAAACAGTCCCCCGACCATTTCCAGGTCTGCTAAATATGCCGTCATCAGATCATGGCTACTCACGACACCCGTCGATGGTGATAGCAACGCAAGAGTGGCCCTTACGTTTGGCTCTTCAGAAGAAATTTTACTAGACGACCAATACTCCAAATCATCGACGCCATTGCCTGTTGCCTTCTCGACTATTCCTTCCAAGGCGGTTTCTTCACCTGCTTCCGTTGCAACAATCAATTTTCCGCAGCGTTTAAATTCCACGCCGTGTGATGCGCAGTACTCATACAGGAGCGTTTTCCCTCGCACACAAAGCAATGCCTTCAAAGATCCTTTCGGATAATAGATTCCAGCATGAATCACTTCGCTGTTTCGACTACTGACACCCTGACCGTACTTCTGCTCCTGATCCAATACCACAACATCGCGATCAAATTGTGCCAGCGTTCGCGCTATCGCCAACCCAACAACACCTCCGCCAATCACGCAGGTATGAAGATAATCCATTTCTACCTCAGTTCATTTGTCCGCACCGATTATCTCATGCATCACTGAATCATCACATCCAATGGTTATTCGTAGTACAAACATAAGCTTCCTGCTAACCTTTTTGTATGCAACCCAACAACACACCTGCTCGAGCAGATATCACACCGGCAAAGAGCAGCGAAAACCAACGCGAAACACAAAAACTGCTAATCCTAAGTGGCTTCATCGATTTCTCGCTGGGTACTATCAAAGTCGTCATTGGGTTGTTTGCCAGTTCACACGCACTTATCGCAGACGGCATCCATTCATTCTCGGATCTTGCCACTGATGTCATGGTCTGGTTTTTCAATCGGATCGGTGTCAAAGAACCAGATTCTGACCACCCCTATGGTCACGCTCGTTTTGAAACTTTCGGCACGCTGGTACTCGGCGTCTTGTTGATTATGGTCGCCGGTGCACTTATCTACGATAGTGTCGATCGACTGATCGATATTGAGTCGGTTGAGCAACCTCAGTGGCCGGCGCTTGTTGCTGCACTGATCTCTATATTCACCAAGGAATGGTTGTATGTAATCACGAAAAAACAAGGAGAACGCACTCAATCTTCTCTCTTACTGGCCAATGCCTGGCATCATCGTTCTGACGCCATGTCATCAGTTATTGTATTACTCGGTGTTGGCGGGGCCCTCCTTGGCTATGCCTGGCTGGAAATGTTTGCGGCTATTGGCGTTGCTTTCATGATCGCGCTGATCGGCTGGCGCCTTAGCCGAGAAAGCGTTGAGGAACTGGTTGATACGGCCCTATCTGAAACGTATGTTGCTCAGATCCAACAACAAATAGTAAGCATAGAGGGTGTCAGGGACGTGCATCATCTGCGAACCCGGCGAATGGGCTCTTGTGTATTTCTGGATATTCACCTGCAGGTAGATCCTGCGATAAGCGTATCTGAGGGACATCAGATCGGAGAATGGGTGACTAAAATCCTACTTCAAGAGTTTCATGACATCACAGATGTTACCGTGCATATCGACGCTGAGGATGATGCTGAGATAGAAGAGCATGAACATTACATGGCGCCACTCAGAAAAGACGTCCGCGAGGCACTGCTTCGGACGTGGCAGGGATTGCTTCCGGAAGATGATATCAACCGGATGACGTTGCATTATTTGAATAATCGTATCAACGTAGAGTTATTCCTTGACACTACGCAACGATCAAACGACTTAAAAGAAAAACTCGAACAGACAGCCAGTGACCTGGCATGGTTGAACCAAGTCACCATTTGGTACGGTTAGAGACAAAAGCCAAAGACTAGAGCGCAATACCTAACGAAAACTGCTTGGCTGCATCCACGTTCAGCATATTCGGATCGAGACGGCCCACGACGTGGCTTCCCTGCTGACTGATTCGTTTCCCATCCTCCGAATTCAACATCATTAGCAGGTGATGACAAATCACACGGCTGTTTTTGCGCTTATATTTTATGCGGCGCATCTTTTTCGCTGCTTGCATCGCTAACGCTGAATGATCGTTTATTTGCATTTCACTTGTCTGCATCACACTTGTTTGTCGCTGACTTGTCTGCATCTCATTCTTCCGTCTAAGTACTGTACAAACGAACAGTATCATTTACCTGTTTATATGTACAGTACTTTACTTAGAGAACGCCAGCTCGTCGCCTTCCACGGAAACAGAAACCTTGTCCCCTCCTACGAACCTTCCCGATAGCAGCGCCTGTGCCAGCGGGTTTTCGACGTACTTCTGTATTGCTCGTTTTAGCGGTCTCGCGCCATACACTGGGTCATAGCCAACTTTTACTATATAAGCCAACGCGTCTGCGTTGAATTTCAAACAAACATCTGAATCCAGGACTCGTTCCTGCAGGATCTTCAGCTGAATCTTTGCGATGTCTGCAATTTGCTGTTGATCGAGTGTATGAAACACTACCGCATCATCTACGCGATTAAGAAACTCCGGCCTAAAATGCTGACCAACGATAGCCATGACGGATTCCTTCATCGCTTCGTAGCCCTCACCCGACATACTTTGGATGACATCAGAACCCAGGTTCGACGTCATCACCAGTACGGTATTTTTAAAATCTACTGTACGACCATGCCCATCAGTGAGCCGACCGTCATCGAGTACCTGTAACAGGATGTTAAATACATCGGCATGGGCTTTTTCGATTTCATCCAGCAAAATAACTGAATAGGGTTTTCTGCGAACAAGCTCAGTCAGATAGCCTCCTTCCTCATAGCCGACGTAGCCCGGCGGCGCACCAATTAGCCTTGCAACGGAGTGTTTTTCCATAAACTCCGACATGTCTATTCGAATTAGTACTTCCTCGCTATCGAACAGGAAACGGGCAAGTGACTTACAAAGTTCGGTTTTACCGACACCGGTCGGGCCCAGGAACAAAAACGAACCGTTGGGCCGATTCGGGTCTGACAGCCCTGCTTTCGAACGTCTTACGGCATCCGATACGGCACTTACCGCTTCGTGCTGACCGACGACCTGCTTATGTAACTCGGTTTCAAGTTGTAAAAGTTTGGTTTTTTCAGCTTCCAACATCTTCGAGACCGGAATCCCGGTTGATTTCGAAACAACATCCGCAATCTCTTCCTCCGTTACACGATTACGCAACAATTGCATTGCAGATGTATCGGTTTCAGCCCCGCTCGCCAGTTTTTTCTCAAGATCCGGAATCAGCCCATATTGAAGCTCTGACATTTTCGTCAAATCAGCCGCGCGGCGAGCGGACTCCATGTCGAGCCGAGCTTGCTCCAAATCCTCTTTAATCTGCTGAGAACCGTGTAACGCTATTTTTTCCGCAGTTAGGATCTCATCGAGATCTGCAAATTCCTCCTCTAGCGCTTCGATATCAGTATCAAGCGCAGCGCGACGTTGAAGCGAGCCGTCATCTTCCTCATTTTTCAACGCCTCACGTTCGATTTTCAGCTGTATCAAACGCCGCTCCAGGCGATCCATATCTTCTGGTTTTGAGTCCATTTCCATCCGGATTAAGCTCGCTGCCTCATCGATAAGATCGATGGCCTTGTCCGGCAGCTGACGATCGGTGATGTATCGATGGGACAGCCTTGCAGCGGCAATAATCGCCGGGTCGGTGATATCTACGCCGTGGTGTATTTCATAGCGCTCCTTCAAGCCCCGTAAAATGGCGATCGTATCCTCAACGGTCGGTTCGCCTACCTGAACTTTTTGGAAACGTCGCTCCAGTGCCGCATCGGATTCCATATACTGACGATATTCATCCAGTGTCGTCGCGCCGACGCAGTGCAATTCACCTCGGGCAAGCGCAGGCTTCAACATGTTGCCAGCATCCATCGCCCCTTCCGCCTTACCTGCACCAACCATGGTGTGAATTTCATCGATGAAGAGAATCACGCGACCCTCTTCTTTAGAGAGTTCACTGAGGACGGCTCTTAAACGTTCTTCGAACTCACCCCGGAATTTAGCGCCAGCAATCAGCGCCCCCATATCAAGTCCCAGTATCTTTTTATCTCGTAGTCCATCGGGGACTTCGCCGTTTATGATGCGCTGCGCCAGTCCTTCAACAATCGCAGTTTTGCCGACACCGGGTTCACCTATCAGCACTGGATTATTTTTGGTACGTCGTTGCAAAACCTGGATTGTGCGTCGAATTTCTTCATCTCGTCCAACAACGGGATCTAGTTTTCCTGCTGCCGCAAGTTCCGTTAAATCAACGGTGTATTTTTCTAGTGCCTGGCGTGTATCCTCGGCATTTGGATCATCGACATTCTCTCCGCCTCGCACGTGCTCGATGACTCGCGCCAAAGCATCCATCTGGATGCCGTGTTTATCGAAAAGGCTCTTTAGCTCGCTACTGGTCTCAACCGCCGCAAGCAACACTAGTTCACTGGAAATAAACTGATCACCTCGCGTTTGAGCTGCCTTATCCGCCAGGTTCAATAACTGACCAAGTTGTGGAGACATTTGAATCTCGCCACGGTTATCAGCGATTTTGGGCAATTCATCAACCAATCGATCCAGGTCCGCAGCAAAGGCAGGAGCATCGACCCCCATCCTTGACAGCAATGGCGCCGTTGTACTTCCCTGTTGCTCAAGCAAAGCGAGGAGGAGATGCTGGGGCATAACGAGATTATGGTCCCTGCCAACAGCAATCGACTGCGCGTCAGAAATTGCCTCCTGTAATTTACTGGTGAGTTTATCTAACCGCATCTTAAGTCTCGCTAATCCGTTTGTTTCGATACCCAGAACATGGGGTCGAGTAAATTTGTTTCAAGTGCCCTTACTAGGAGGTATACGGCATTTTTACTACACTCCTTAACCGCAGTTTTGTGTTATTTTGCGCTAGCCAAACTAACCTTGGCATCATTCGTATTTTCAAGTGAACCCAGGTCCAAACCATGAGTGGATTCCTCACCCTGCCCTTTTTGGCAGTGCTATTCAGCGCTATCGCAACTGGAGAGACAGCCGAATCACCCTATCAGGGAGACTCGATAGACGATGCCATAGTTTGGGTTAACCCTCAAAACCCTGCTGACTCTCTTATTCTGGCAACACTAAAGGCCAGTAACCAGAAACCAGTTAAACCTACAGGGCTGCTCGTTTACAACCTTAGCGGGGAACAGGTGCAGTTTCTGCCCGGGGGAACACCCAACAATATCGATATTCGCTACGATATTGAAATTCGAGGTACATCACAGCCCCTAATTGCCGCTAGTAACTGGTGGAGTAATGACGTTAGCTTCTACACCGTAGACAGCAAGACCCTCGAAGTCCGGCACATTCTTAGCGATACACCGACGGGTTTAAGTGATCTTCGGGGACTCTGTCTCTATAAAAACCGTCTCGGAGAAATACACTATTTTGCAATAGGTGAAGATGGACACGGTGAACAATATGTACTCAGTAAAACCGGTAGCGCCAAGCTCGTTAACCGGTATGAACTTACGAGTGCTGCCGCAGGGTGTGTGGTGGACGACAAAAAGGGCCGCCTTTATATTTCAGTAGAAGAGAAAAGCCTGT
>Ga0115002_10001847_pt1 | contig 28489 bp, 29 predicted proteins | sample ArcticOcean_MG_C_8_FD_89576 | JGI IMG/M metagenome (GOLD analysis project Ga0115002, IMG submission 89576) | Marine microbial communities from western Arctic Ocean - ArcticOcean_MG_CB11_86 | ecosystem: Environmental > Aquatic > Marine > Oceanic | place: Arctic Ocean: Canada Basin | collected... | reverse complement strand
TCAGGCTATTTATAGATCTAAGAGCGTTCCGAAATCTGATTTAAAACATCCTCAATCCTTGAGAACACCTCTTGCAGGAGCTCTTTATCGGGCAAAGTAGTAATCCTAAAGTGGCTACGATAGTTTGTATTAAAACTTGAACCAGGGGCTACTAAAACATGCTTCTTTTCGAGCAATTCCATTGCAAAATCTTCATCGTCAAAGTTTGGAAGCTTTTGAGTATCAACTCCAATAAAAGCATACATTGAACCACGTGGTGGAATTAAAGTAAGAAACTCACTGGAGTTCACCCCATCTATAACGGCCTGTCGAGACTCGTATAGACGCCCTCCTTCCGAACACAGCTTACCAACACTCTGATAGCCTCCTAAGGCTGTTTGAACCGCCCACTGACCAGGAACGTTACTACACAGCCTAAGCGCTGCTAATAAGTCCATGGCCTTAGAAAGCTCTTCTGACCTATCTAAAGCTCCGCTAAAGGCAGCCCATCCAACACGATAACCACATGCTCGGTAGACCTTAGAAAGCCCGCTAAAGGTTACACACAGTGCATCCAAACAAACTGTAGCCATTGGAATAAACTCTGCATCGTCATATACCATCTGATCATAGATTTCATCGCTGAGAATGACGAGGTTGTTTTCTTCTGCAATTCTAGCAAGTCCAGACAAACACTCCCGATTGTATACAGCACCGGTAGGGTTATTTGGGTTAATAATGACAATCGCTCGGGTTTTAGAAGTCACCAGTTGTCTTACCTTCTCTGGGTCTGGCATGTAGCCACGACTTTGATCGCAAGGGTAGTACACGGCCTTACCACCATTTAGTACTGTTGAAGCAGTCCATAAGGGATAATCAGGACTAGGAATTAAGACTTCATCATTTGGATTCAAAAGAGCTCGTAGGGCCAAATCAATTAATTCACTGACTCCATTCCCAATAAAAACCTCTTCCGCTGTGATATTCATAACCCCACGAGACTGTTGTTGCATAACAACAGCCTCTCGGGCTGGAAAAATTCCTTTCTGACCGCAATAGGCCTCACTAGCATTGAGATTTTCAATCATAGCTAAGCGCATGTTTTCTGGTGCGCGAAACCCAAATAGCCCGGGATTGCCTATATTCAGAGATAATATTTCATAGCCCTGCTTTTCCAGTTCAGCCGCACGCCTAGCCAAGTGTCCGCGAATCTCGTACCGAACACCTTTCAAGGCAAAACTAGTTTTAATATTTTTAGAGAGGGGCACTTTTACACTCAACTCAAATAGCTACAAGACTCAGGATTTAACACATCGGGCAAGCAAAGGCCAACCACTATCTATTTAGACCTTCTAGATTCAGCTTCACTGCCAACAGCTATTCCCCGGTTTTTATCCGTAATCCATTCGCTCCAGGAGCCAATATAAACCAGCGCATCACCAAATCCAGCAAGCTTAACTGCTAATGCTAAATGACATGCCGTAACACCAGATCCACACATGCTAATTAGATTCATTTCGCGATCAACATAGACCAATAACTCCTCTCGTAAGGCCTCAGATTTTCGCAATCGACCTAGCGGATCAAGTGACCGGGTAAAAGGAAAATTGATTGCACCGGGGATGTGACCCGATACAGGATCAATTGGTTCCGATTTTCCTGAAAAGCGATCCTCTGATCGGGCATCAAGCAAAACTGCACCTTCTGCAAGTGCTCTGGACACTCCTTCCGCCCCTACTACCCATTCATCTCGTGTGCTAGCAATTGAAAAACTAGTTGATTTGCAAGCTTTCTGACCTTTCTCAAGACAAAGACCTTTTCGCTCCCACGCTTGAATTCCGCCATCTAAAATATAAACGCACTCATGTTTAACCCACCGAAGCATCCACCAAAAACGGGCAGCAATTGCACCACCTACATCATCATAGACGACAACATGAGTTGTGTTTGAAATACCCAATTTGGCTAATGTTTGGGAAAATATATTTGTATCAGGCAAGGGGTGACGTCCATCCATTAGTCCCGAACAGCCTGCTAAATCCTCATCCAAACTTGCATAGCGTGCTCCTGGAATATGCCCTTGCTTGTATAGTGCTAAACCCCTTGTAGGCTCAATTAAGTCAAAACGACAATCGATAATAACCCAAGCTGGATCGATACGATGTTGTTCAAGCATTTCTACATTGATTAGTGGGGATTTTTCCTCATGCATATTGCTGCTCGTTGGATATTTTTTTAGAGCCTAATGCTTATGATCACTGTGGTTTTTCAAAAAAGGACTACAAAAGCTGTTTAAGTAAAGCCTCTGCAGAACTAATACCAAACTCTCTAGGAGGTTCAATATTAAGCAATGTCACAATACCATCATCAATTACAGCTGAGAAACGTTTACCACGCCTGCCCATATTGGCACCAAAAAGATCCAACTCCATACCAAGCGCTGTCGTATAAGTACAGTTACCATCAGCAAGCATTAGCACACTATCATCGGCCCCAACTGACTTTCCCCAAGCATGCATAACATGAATATCGTTCACCGCGAGACAGGCAACAGCATCTATGCCTTTCTGCTTAATAGCCTTAAAATTGCCGATGTATCCTGGCAAATGTTTTTTTGAACAGGTGGGTGTAAAGGCTCCAGGAACTGAAAACAATACAATTTTTTTGCCCTCAAAGAGTTCAGTAACATCAAACTCCTTTGGGCCATCTCTATTCATGCACACAAGAGTACCTTCCGGCATTCGATCACCAGCGCTAATTGTCATCTATACATCCTCAATAATTAGTACGACAGATATAGAAACCCCCTAGCAACCGCCACACGGTTACTAGGGGGAAAAGAGGTTCGTTTGTTATTTGGAGGGATCTTAGCGGGCTAAGGCAGCTGCAAGTTCATTTTCTCTGGTTTCTTCAGCAGTCACAAACGTAACCCAGCTATTTGCCGCATTCCGACTTCGGGCATCTTCCGAGGCTGAATCAAAGGCTGTACGAGCAGCAGCATATTCTTTCTGCTCAAAGAGACAGGCACCAACTATCATATAGGCTTGATCTTCACGACGAAGCTCACCCTTATTCAGGGCTTCTCGGCCTGAGTCAACACAATTCTCCCATTGAAGAAGGTTTTGGTAGGACTGAGCAAGTCGTAAATCCAACTCACCATCTTCCGCAAGCTCTGCTGCCTGCGTAAGCGGATCAATAGCCTTTGCATCCTCTTGAGCAAGTTGCCAGGCTTGAGCGAGAATACGATAATTTGCCTCATTTGCCTCAATTGGTCCATTCTCTAACCCAGCTTCCATAATATAGGCTGCCTTGATAGGGGCCTCCGCCTGCAGAAGCAACTGAGATAACTGAACCTGCTCATTACTTTGATCTAACCAACCAGCCTCATAGGCTGTCTCATAGAGACCTAGCTGAGCTGCCTCGTCACCCTCTTGCCCATACATTGCAGAAAGCTGAGTGAAATATTCCTCTTTCGGCCAAGACTGGATAATTGTGCGAAGCACTTGGATGACGTTTGGATAGTCTTCGAGCTCGTAATAAAAAACGTTTAATAAACGATACCAGTTCTCTTTTAACTCCATGCCCTGTTGGGTAGCCACGTCAAGCGCCATTTGAATTGGTGGAATTCCAGCAAGATACTCTTCCATCTGGTAGTAGATCTGAGCCTTTAAGACATACGATTCAGGCCCTGGGTTTACGGCAATAAGAAACCATTTATCAAGCATGTCTACTGATTCTTGATAACGTTCCTCCTGAAAATATAGCTGGGTAAGCGTATACCGGGTAGCCGTTTCCATTCCAAGCGGCAAATCTTCCTGGGCCAGGACCATTTCATATGACCGCAGAGCTTCTGGATAGTTGTCTTGACCGAAATAAATAAATGCGTAGAAGTTCCACATCTGAGCTATTTCATAGCTATTCAGCCCATTCATATTACGAACGCGCTCAAGGGTCTCCATCGCGCATTCCATATCTTCAGCCTCAGCGCATTCCTGAGCATCAGCCAGACGCTGATAAACCCTTTCTCCCATAGCAGGGGTCTTTCGAGTCTGTTCCTGCGGAGGGGGCGCATCCTCTTGTGCTGAAAGGTGAGTTGCAAACAACAGCCCCGCTATAATCGCGAATGCACCAGAAATTGATATTAGACGTAAGCCAGTCATTCAGATTCTCCTCTAGTCTTCTGCAATTTCGAAAGTAATTTTATTGCGAACACCAGGTACTTCGACAGCTACACCGTCAATTACCCGAGGCTTATACTTGAATTTTAATGCCGCGTTCACGGCCGCACGTTCAAATAGGCTACTGGTAGACTCAATCACCACAGCATCCCTGGTCGTTCCTGCAGAAGTAACCGTAAATTCTACGATGACATACCCATTAAGCCCTCGTTGCACGGCGCGTGCAGGATAGACCGGAGCAACCTTCACGATAGGCAGGTACTCTCCATCATTCATGCCAAAACCAACTCCAATATTCATGCCGGTTGAGGTGATTACCGGAGCCGAAACTGATACGGCCATAGAATTATCGAAATTATTAGCCATGTCAGGTGCTGGCATTTCAGGCATCACTTCCGGTTCTGGTGGTTTTTCTGGCTTCTCTTTCTTCGTCTCAATGGTCTCACTGCGCTCAACACGAACAAAGTCTCCAAGCCTAAAATTCTCTCCTTCAGTCAAAGCTTGTTGGCCGGTTGCTATAAGCAACTGCATAATGAATAAAAGACCAAATGTAACGCCAGCACCAACACCGACTGCGGTTGCGTATCGTGCAATCATGATATCTCCTCGCAAACGAAATGCCTGTCAATTTTCAACAAAAACGACTTCGGAAGAAATAAAGTCCTACCACGAAGCCCCACTCTTACTAAATTTTTACGGAACTGCCGCTGCTAATGTTACGTCAGCTACTCCTGCTTCCTTCGCAGCATCCATGGCTGCAAGCACGAACTCATTCATTGCTTCGTTATCAGCTTGGATTACGACACCGCCTTCTGGGTTCTCTGAGTGCAGCCTTTCAATAACAGGCTTAAGCCCAGATAGGTCAACACTTCTTCCATCAATCCAAACTTCATTTTGACTGCTCACCGCGATAAAGATTGCAGCGCCATCCGGCACCAGAGCCGTTAATGCTGTTGGACGGTCTACCTGGATGCCAGGCTCTTTAACAAATACAGCTGTAACAATAAAGAAAATCAGCATAATGAAAACCACATCTAACATTGGGGTTAGATTAATCTCAGCCTCTTCTTCTGTAAGAAGTTCTTCTACTGCTTCACGCATAATCCGTTGCTCCTAAAGCTAAATTGCCACTTCTAATTAGCTGAGGCAATTGAAATATCATAGACATCGGCCTGTCGGGACGCATCCATTACAATGACTAGGGTTGCTGCTCTAGACGTCGAAGAAGCTTGCACAACCAATGGTCTATCAGGATCTTCTGCGTGCAGACGTTCAATATTAGCCCGGACTGCTCGCGGATCCACCACGCGGTTATCAATCCAAATATCATCTGTTTCATCGATAACAACTAATATAGCACCTTCCTCATCTTGCAGAACCTGAGGTTGATCTTGTTCCGGTCGATTAGTGTCTAAGCCTGTTTCCCTAAGGAAGCTCGCCGTGACAATAAAGAAAATCAGCATAATGAAAACCACATCTAACATTGGGGTTAGATTGATCTCATTCTCTTCATCTTCCAATTTGATATTAGCAATGTGTTTTCTCACCGCCCCACCTTCTCTATGTTAATCATAGAAATATACTGAATATTATTCTCAACCAACCTGCCATCATGAAAGTCAAGTTTAGGATGTTATTTCTTCCGAAGACGAGTGGTCCATGCCCATGCTGTCTTCTAACTCCTGAATACTACGTTTTGCAGTACGCGTTAAGATTGTTACCAAAAATACACCCGATAATGCCCCAACCATACCAGCCATTGTCGGAATCGTAGCTCGAGACACCCCGGCAGCCATTGACCTTGCATTGCCACTTCCTGATATAGCCATAACCTCAAAAACAGAAATCATTCCGGTTACTGTACCTAGCAAGCCCAGTAATGGGCAAAGCGCTACAAATGTCTGGATCATTGGTAGACCCTGACCGGCTGCCATATTGACCTTAGAAATAATTTTGGCCCTAATCTCATGCGCATACCAAGAACGTCGCTCACCACGAGCTTCCCACTGAGTGACAGCTTCCGCAGTAAGAGTTATAAGCCCAGTCCGGAAAAAAATAAGCCTCTCAAGGATCAGGATCCACATGAAAAGGATGACCCAGGCAATCAATCTGAGCACAGGCCCACCTAACTCAAGAAAGTCTCGGATAGCCTCTAAAGCATTAGATAACTCTAGCATTAAGTAACTCCCGTAAAGGCGGCTCTTTCATATCCAATTGGATAACTGAATTTAGCCGCCTCTCACCCAAGGTTTTATCGTTTACTTAGCAGACCTAGCAGCAGCAGCCTTTTCAGACTGTTCGGCAACTATCCCCGAACTCTGCTCCTGAAGAATCTGAATGATACTTCGACTACGCCCGCTAACAACGGTATGTAGAAGCACGGTCGGTATTGCAACCACCAAGCCTAGCACCGTCGTAATAAGGGCCTGAGATATACCTCCAGCCATCATTCTTGGGTCACCCGTTCCAAATAACGTAATGGCCTGGAAGGTGTTTATCATGCCGGTAACTGTTCCCAGAAGACCCATCAAAGGCGCCACTACTGATATAACCTTGATAATCATGATGCCACTCTGCAAAGAGGGGGTTTCCTTCAGAATTGCCTCGCCTAGCTTGAGCTCAAGCGTCTCAACATCAGCATTCCGATTGCTGTCATAAGCAGTCAGAACACGCCCTAAAGCGTTACCAGTGTCGGGAGTATCGCTTTTAAGCTGCGCTTTGACCTTTTGGCCTGCGATCCAGAGACTTATCATCCTTACAACTGATAGCAATACACCGAAAATACCCAGCGTTATGATCACGTAGCCCACTATACCGCCCTGGTTAACTCTCTCCATGAGGTTAGGAGTTTCAACCAATAATCCTAAGATTTGCCCAGAAGTTGGGTCTAATCCGAACATAACCACCCCATCACCAGGCTGAGCATTAATAAGAGCTGTAGTACTACCGGTAAACCTTCCTTGCTCAGGCTGACGCTGCAGTTCCGAAACAGAATTGGTCTCTGGATTGTGAGTAAGATAGCGACCATCTGCTACTAAGTTGAATCCACCAACCCGTACTACATCCTCAGAACTAATATTCCCATCAACAGTGATAACCTCAAAGTTATTAAGCCTCTTGATTCGACCCAACTCTGTAGCTTCCCGCTGCAGTTCAAACCATAACTGTTCAATTTCTGCTATTGAAGCCAACTGACTGCTTGAACCCATTTTGGCCGCCAATTCCGTAAGGAATGCCGAACGCTCTGGGTATTCAATGTTAGTCAGGGATGCCTCAAATAAGCCACGCGCATCTCCAGCAACCTGCTGAAGCACGCCGAACAGTTCACGAAGTGATCCCAACCGGGTATCCAACTGCGCGGTAATATCTGCAATGAGAAGCTCATTCTCTTCAAATTGATTTTCTAGTCGAGTACTCCGCGCTTCCTCACTAGCCTTTTGAGCATTTGCGTCCGCAAACAGTTGGTCTTGGTCAGCGTTCGCAGCTTCAAATGCCGAAATTCGTTGAGTCTCAGCGGCGTTGTCACGAGCACTACCCTGTGATACCAGATCTAACAACTCCTGAAGAGTTTGAGCATTCTGAGCCTGGATAGAAGTGACGGTAAAAGTGGCTATAAGCCCCAATAAGATTGTTTTATAAAACTTCATTAGTCTTCCTCTGGCGCAGCTAGGGGCAGTAACAGAAGGTCAGGCGCAATTTGGTTTCGCGCGAGCCTTATACCTTGCCGAATAGGATTGCGAAACTCATCACCAACACTCTCCCAAGCGCGTGTGCGTTGGTTCCAAGCACCAGACTCAGCACCATCAGCCGTTTGATAAACCAAAGCTACTCGCCCAACTTGCAAAACGTCTACCTCTCTGGCGGTTCCGTCAATATCAAGCTCGTCAGTGTAAGTATAAATAGTTCGGGCATAATCATTTTCAATTTGCCATGCCTCCATAACCACCCGAAATTTTTCGGCGGCAGTAACATCAGCTCGTCCTAACAAAGCATTAAGACTTACAACCCGTTCATTTCTTTCATCCATTAAGAATGGCACGTCAAGGGCTACAAACTGCTCAAGCCCGTCAATCATTCGTGTTAGCAGCGGAAGAATCTGTCGCTCAATCAACTGCACCTGATCAATAGAGGTACGCAAATTACTGAGTTCTGTATTCTGATCCTCAATTTGCCTGTCGAGAAGAGTGTTGTAGACAAGGAGACCATCAACCTCTTTCATTACAGCACGGTATTCTTCGGCAACAGATCTTGTTTCTTCAACAATGCCATCGATTTGCTGTTGCGCCGCTTGCGCTAATTGAATTCGACGACTCTCGGCAGCAACAATCTGATCTACTGCCTGGCCTGCAACCATCTCAGCGGTAAAGATCGCGCCAAGTGTGCTCAACAAAAGCACCGCTTTACGTTTCGCTCTCATGCTCACTCCTCAAATGTACTGAGCTTATATTGCTCAAAAAACACTTCAATATTGTTATTTGACGGCTTTACCGCCACTCCCGCTTCCACTCGACTTTTAGCAACCTAAAATTTTCAGTTCGCCAGAATGTACACCACTAATCCAACATAAGACTAGTCGAATCTTCTTGCCAAAAAAAATATATCTAAGCAACTATTATTCTTCTGAGAAGAAATCTAATTTACCCCACTCTCAGAATTCATATTTCTTAGAAGACCGAAGGATAGCTTAAAACTAAAGAAGGGTGTTATAGCAAAAGCCTAATGAATCAAAAGCATTTCAAAACTAACTGCGACAGCGCATTAACGAACCGCGGTTTACTCTAAGCAATTCATCATTAATTAATGTGGCTTGCCGAACCCAGTTAAGAGCTTTTTCACACTATATAGAGCGTTGACATCATAGAAGCTTTCTCGGATGATGCATGACTCTCACTGGATTGTGCTGATATGACGACAAACCATAAGACGCTGCTACTTCTCGATCTACTTAGTAGCGACAGGTGCGGACGCTTGGTTTGATAACGAAAAATAACCAAAACCCCGCACCCGAAAGGCTGCGGGGTTTTTTTTTGGTCATCTAGCTTATTCATAACTTAAATCATCAGAATAAGAGGTTAACGCAATGGAACTCTTTGTAGAGTCAGACGCTCAGCCAGAAATACTCAGCGGAGAACGTATCGCCGTTCTTGGATACGGAAGTCAAGGGCGCGCCCATGCGCTTAATCTTCGAGACTCTGGCTATGACGTGGTAATAGGTTTGCGACCAGGTGGAAAAACATCTGTAAAAGCAAAAAATGACGGTTTTTCCGTGCAAACATTTGAAGACGCTGCGGATGGCGCGGGGCTAGTTGCCTTTTTAACTCCAGATATGGCGCAAGCAGAGATATACGAACGAATCCTAGGCAATATCAAAGAAAATGCCACGATTCTTTTTGCTCATGGCTTCAATATTCACTATTCACTTATTACACCTAGGGAAGACCTCGATGTTGTCTTAATCGCCCCTAAAGGGCCAGGCGATTTAGTTAGGCGCCAGTACGAGGCTGGCCGAGGTGTTCCTTGCCTGATTGCTGTACATCAAGATATCAGTGGCCAGGCTGAAGCCCGAGCACTTGCCTACGCTCATGGCTTAGGTGGCACTCGTGGTGGCGTTCTTAGAACCACTTTCGGCGAAGAAACTGAAACCGACCTTTTTGGCGAACAAGCGGTTCTATGCGGCGGCCTTTCAGAGCTAATAGTTCGTGGCTTCCAGACTCTTGTAGATGCGGGCTATCAGCCTGAGGTTGCCTACTTTGAATGCATGCATGAAGTAAAGCTCATTGTTGACCTCTTGCATGAAGGCGGTCTAGCAAAGATGCATGAATTCGTGAGCGAGACGGCCAAATATGGAGATCTTACTAGCGGACCAAAGGTAGTGGATGATCATACGCAAGAAAACATGCGAAAAGTCTTGAAAGAAATTCAAGATGGAACATTCGCTAACAACTGGGTTTCTGAGTACAAGTCTGGCCTGCCAGAATACAATCGTTTGCTTCAAGAAGATCTTGATAGCGATATAGAGACTGTTGGGGCCCAGCTTAGAGGAAGAATGGCTTGGCTACAGGATTTATGAGTGAGTCGTCACATAAGCTGAAAATGTATCCCTAGATGATTGGGGAGGCAAAAAATGAACGCAATAAATGACGAGAAAATTGTCATATTTGATACGACATTGAGAGATGGCGAGCAGGCCCCTGGCTGCAGCATGACCCTCAATGAAAAGCTTCGTGTCGCTAGATCGCTGCAAGATCTTAAGGTTGATGTCATAGAGGCTGGGTTTCCAGCCGCCTCCCCAGGAGATTTTGAGGCTGTCAGAAAAATTGCTCGTTCTATTCAAGGACCAACTATTTGCGGGTTAGCTCGGTGCAATAGAAAAGATATTGAACGCACCTGGAATGCTGTTAAAGACGCAGAAAAACCTCGCATACATGTGTTCGTAGCAACGAGTAAAATTCATCGGCAATATAAGCTACAAATGGCTAAAGAAGAAATACTGAGGAGCGCAATAGACTCAGTAACTTTAGCAAAGGAACTCTGCAACGATGTTGAGTTTTCACCTGAAGATGCTTCTCGCACTGAACTGGACTATCTGGCTGAAGTTGTTCAGGCAGTTATTGAAGCTGGTGCAACCACGGTGAACATCCCTGACACGGTAGGTTATGCCCTGCCCGATGAGTTTTTTCAAATCTTCAAGTACCTCAGGGATAACGTTAACGGAATCGAAAAAATCCGACTAAGCGCTCACTGTCATGATGATCTTGGTTTAGCAGTAGCTAACAGTCTGGCTGCTGTGCAAGCCGGAGCGCGGCAAGTGGAATGCACCATTAACGGCATCGGGGAACGAGCTGGAAATTGTTCTTTAGAAGAGGTTGTTATGGCAATTAAGACTAGAGAAAAGTCTTTTGGCGTAACGACTGGCGTGGACACTCGACGGTTGTATCCAACAAGCCGTGTCGTCTCAAATGTAACTGGTATGCATACGCCACGTAACAAGGCTATCGTTGGTGAAAATGCTTTTGCTCACGAGGCCGGAATTCATCAGCATGGCATGCTACAAAACCGGGCCACCTACGAGATAATGCGCCCTGAAGATGTTGGCTTAGCTCGTTCTAAGTTGATTTTGGGTAAACATAGCGGAAGGCATGCATTTCGTGAGCGTGTAGAACAGTTAGGCTTTACGCTGGATGATTTGGAGTTAAATCGCTGTTTCGATGAATTTAAGCGACTCGCTGATCGAAAAAAAGACATGTATGACGCTGATATTGAAGCCGTCATTATGAATGTTGACGTTGGAAAGACGGGTCCATGGTTGATAGAGGAGCTGCGGACAACAACCGGGACTGGAACGGTGGCAGCAGCTACCTTAAAACTATCGCACACTGATGGAAGAGAATCACATGAAGCTGCTGAAGGAGATGGTCCAGTTGCAGCAGCTTTTCAAGCAATAGAGTCCGCAACGAGCATTCAGCTTACATTAAAGAATTTTGAAGTCCGCGGGGTTACCGTTGGTGACGACGCCCAAGGTGAGGTAACGGTTACCGTCGAATATAATGATCAAAGTTTCCGAGGCCATGCTGTGAGCACTGATATAGTTGAGGCTGCCGCCTTTGCTTATTTAGAGGTAATTAATCGGATAGTTAGACGGCAGGACTCAAAAAACACGCTTTAGAAAATAACATAGCTTTAGGCAGTCCATAGCTGCCTGATGCATAACTGAGGAATTTATTGTGGCCTTAAAGCCGAGCAAATATATCTGGCACCACGGGAGTCTTATTCCCTGGGAAGATGCTACTGTGCATGTCTTAACTCACGCATTGCACTATGGTTCTTCGGTATTTGAGGGTATCAGAGTCTATAAAGGTCCTAACGGGCCCGTCGGCCTTCGTTTAACCGATCATGTAAGCCGGCTGTTTGATTCGGCAAAAATCTATTATCTACCCATCCCTCATACCGTTGATGAGTTGGTAGCAGCTTGCAAGACCGTAGTGCTTGAGAACGAGTTGCTAGATGGCGCATACATTAGACCCATTGCCTATCGAGGTTATGGTGAAATGGGTGTTGCTGGTGACCCCACAGCCCCGGCTCAATGTTCTATTGCGGCATGGGAATGGGGCTCTTATCTTGGCGAAGGTGGGCTCGAAAACGGAGTAGATGTATGCATGTCTTCCTGGCAACGAGTAGCACCAAACACCATACCCACGATGGCAAAAGCCGGCGGCAACTATCTTTCGAGCATTCTAGTCACGCTCGAGGCGAGACGGCTAGGGTTTGCAGAAGGAATTGCCATGAATAGTTCGGGATACGTTAGTGAAGGTGCTGGCGAAAATATTTTTCTGGTCAAAGACGAAATTTTATATACCCCTCCTGCAGCCGCATCAATACTGAGCGGCCTTACTAGAGATATGGTTATAAAATTTGCCGAATCCATGGGCTTAAAACTCTTAGAGCAAAACATCCCAAGGGAAATGCTATATATAGCAGATGAAGTCTTTCTAACAGGTACCGCAGCTGAAATCACTCCAGTTCGTTCTGTAGATAGAATTGAGGTGGGAAGTGGATCTCGGGGCCCAATTACAGAAACTTTGCAAAAAAACTTTTTTGGGCTATTTGATGGCTCAACAAAGGATATATGGGGCTGGCTAGAGCCTATATCTGAGTAAAAAATCTCAAAATTCGCTAATAGATAGCTGATGCAAATCAGTTTCGCTAGCAGTAAAAACTGCTAAAGTTTTAACTAACCGCCACGTAATAAGTGTGACAGGAGATACAATGTCAGGTAGATCTCTCTTCGACAAGGTATGGGAACAACACGTTGTTCTTCCGGAAAATGCTGATACTCCAGCAATCTTGTATATTGACCTTCATCTAATCCATGAGGTCACAAGCCCACAAGCTTTTGACTTGCTCCGCGCAAATGGAATAAAAGTCCGGCGACCTGATTTAACGCTTTCAACGATGGATCATTCAACTCCGACTGTTCCTGTTTCTACGCTGAAAGAGCTTAAAATTGTAGCCGAACCTGAAGCGTTTAATCAGATAGTTCAAATGGAGAAAAACTGCGCGGAATTTGGCCTAAAATTACGTGGGCTTGGCAACCCAGAACGAGGAATTGTGCATGTGATCGCACCTGAACTCGGCGCAACTCAGCCAGGCAAAACTATCGTTTGTGGCGATTCCCATACCAGTACGCATGGAGCGCTGGGCGCACTAGCATTTGGAATTGGTACAACAGAGGTTTATCACGTACTTGCGACGCAATGTCTTTTGCAACGTAAACCAAAGACTTTCTCTGTGAATCTAGATGGCCAACTACAACCAGGTGTTACGGCAAAAGATATAATTTTGGGAATCATCGGTGAAATTGGGATAAATGGCGGCACTGGACACGCGATCGAGTATCGTGGAGAAACCGTTAAACAGCTTTCAATCGAAGAACGAATGACTATCTGTAATATGGCTATAGAAGGAGGCGCCCGTACTGGGATGTTCGCGCCTGACGATGCAACTTATGAGTACTTAGATGGGCGGTCGCAAGCCCCACAAGGCGATGCCTGGGACCACGCCCTAAAGCGTTGGCGAGCATTGCCTAGTGATGATGATGCTCAGTTCGATAAGGAAGCAACTCTAGACGTATCGAAATTAAGACCAATGGTCACTTTTGGCACAAACCCTGGCATGGTAATTCCAATTGACGGCACAATCCCTTCTGCTTCTGATAAAGGTTTCTCAAAGGCACTCGATTATATGCAACTCGAGGCAGGGAAACCGCTAGCAGGCACCCCGGTAGATATTGTCTTTATTGGCAGTTGTACAAACTCACGATTAAGCGATCTTAGGGCTGCAGCAAATGTGTTTAGCGGAAGGAAGGTTGCTGAGGGTGTGAGGGCGCTAGTAGTGCCGGGATCAGCTCAAATTAAACGTGAGGCTGAAGCCGAGGGATTACCGGAGATTTTCAAAGCTGCCGGTGCAGAATGGCGTGAGCCTGGTTGCTCTATGTGCCTAGCAATGAATGGTGATTTTGTGCCTGAAGGCAAGTTGTCTGTGAGCACAAGCAACAGAAATTTTGAAGGAAGGCAAGGTAAAGGTGCTCGCACTATTCTGGCGAGCCCATTAACGGCGGCAGCTTCCGCTATAAACGGTGTAGTAAGTGACCCGAGGACTTTCATTAGTTAAAACCATGGAACCCATAAATAAAATTATTTCTCGAACAGTGGTGTTGCCTCTAGACGATGTAGACACCGATCAGATCATCCCTGCGCGATTTCTCCGCACTATTGTTAGAGCCGGCTTAGGAGAAAACCTATTCGCTGATTGGAGGTACGATCAAGATGGAACTGAAATTGCAGATTTTGTGCTAAACAAACCTGAAGCTAGTGGCGCGGAAATTCTTGTAGCAGGCCGAAATTTTGGTTGTGGATCTTCTCGTGAACATGCTCCGTGGGCTTTACTTGACTACGGTTTTCGTGCAGTGATCAGCACAGAGATAGCCGATATATTTCGAAGCAACGCATTAAAAAACGGATTTTTACCGATTGTAGTTGACTCGAAAACACATAATTGGTTGCTTGCTAATCCTGGGGTCAAGATATCCCTTGATATAGAGTCCAGCACGTTAATTCTCCCCGATGGGCATAGTGCAAGCTTCCCACTTGAAAGCTTTTCACAATATTGCTTACTAAACGGTATTGATGAACTCGGCTTTTTAATGGATAACTCAGCCGCAATTGACGCCCATGAGGAGCAAGCTCATTGACCATTTCAATCGTCACCCTTCCGGGCGATGGTATTGGTCCAGAAGTGGCAGCTCAGGCCATTCGTGTTTTACTCGAAGTCTCTAATAAGATTGGGTTCAATCTAACTATTAAAGAATGTTCGGTTGGGGGATCTGCTATTGATCAGTTCGGCGTGCCTCTACCAGGCGACACTCTCAAGGCCTGTGCTAATGCAGATGCTATTTTTTTAGGTGCGGTAGGCGGACCTGAATGGAAAGATGTCGACGTCCAACTCCGGCCTGAACAAGGTCTTCTTGATCTTAGAAAATCGCTCGGACTCTTTGCCAACTTGCGTCCCGTGACCACACAGGCCAGCTTAAGTCATTTAACTCCGTTTAAAACTGGCCATCTATCAGACTTGGATATTATGGTGGTTAGGGAATTAACAGGCGGTTTATACTTTGGAAAACGTGGTAGAACCAGTCATGAAGCTTACGATACATGCGTTTATACCGTGCCAGAAATAGAACGAATAGCTCGCCTTGCAGGTCAGCTTGCTCAATCACGCAAACACAAGGTCACGTCAGTCGATAAAGCCAATGTGCTAGATACTTCTCGTCTATGGAGAGAAACCGTAGAACGTGTATTTGAAAATGAATTTCCAGAAATTAATCTAGAGCACATCTATGTCGATGCAGCCGCTATGTACTTGATAAGCCGACCCGAAACATTTGATGTAATTCTCACTGAGAATATGTTTGGAGATATATTGAGTGATGAAGCGTCAATGCTTGCCGGTTCTTTAGGACTTTTGCCCTCCGCGTCGCTTGGCGCTAAAGGACCCGGATTATTTGAACCTATTCACGGTTCAGCACCAGATATTGCGGGCAAAGGAATCGCTAATCCATGTGGGGCCATTTTGAGTATTGCTATGATGCTTCGTCATACTCTTAACATGCCTGCGGCTGCGAATGCGGTAGAAAAAGCAGTCACCCAAACGCTTAGTTCTGGAACTTTAACCGCTGATCTTACAGAAAACAGCAATGCCGTAAGCACTGAGGACTTCGGCGGCGCGGTAATTGACGCGCTAGTTCTGCAGTAAAAACCCAACCTAAAAATTTAGCTTATTTGGATTGTCTATTGGGGTCTTCAGCATCCTCCCAAACCTGAACTATTTCATCTCGGCTCAGTATGGAATAAGGATCAAGCAATTTTGGTAAGTTTATTTTTGTCCAAACATTAAGAGTATCCATGGTTTCAGCATCTCGTCCATGAGCTTTACGAAACAGTTTCATCTTCGCTGCCATCTCTAATAATTTGGCCTCATACTCTTCAGCCTTCTCAGAGAGACGAATCATTCTTTGTAATGCTAATTCATCCATCACTCTTACCACCTAATTTAAAAAACTTGCCCGTTTCCTTCTGGAACGCCGCTATGAAATCTAACTACGGTATCTGTCTGAAGGATTAAGGCTTTCTCTCGCATCAAAAAAAATTCTACCCGATCAGCTATAGGCCCGCTCCCTACTCTTTCAGCTAAAGAGAGATAACCTTGGAAATGTCGGCACTCAGCCTTCAGTAGTGAGCCATAAAATACGGCTAATTCTGACTCCTCTGGTCCTAATCCAGCGCACAGACAAAAAAACCGTTCACAAGAACGTGCCTCAATTATTGCCCCAACAATCAAGGTATCTATTAATCGTTCTGGTTCTGATTGCCGAATCTCTGAATGCAGTGCGCTTGCATAACGCGAAGCTGATATGCGGCGGTAGTGAATTCCTCGTCTTTCAATTATCGAAAGAACCTGCTCAAAATGTCGCAACTCCTCCCGTGCCAATCTCGACATCTTTTCGATCAGCAAAAATTCCCAGTCTGATCCGCTACCGGTTCCACCGTATCTACGTATCAAATTTTGAGCTTGCTGTGCTGCTCGAAGCTCCAAAGATATATGATCTAAAAGAAGCGTGGGTAACTCTTGAATAGCCCTCGAGACCCAAGCCTCCGGCGTTCTACATAGTAAAAAGCTTAAGACTGGCTCAGCATAGATGCCAACTTGATTAGATAACTGAGGGACCATTTCTTCTCAATCAGTTCAGAATTTCCCCAAGAGGTAACGATTGACCGTTGGATAAAATTATTTCTCTTATTCGAATCGAACGGCCATCATTTTTTGCAACCTCACCGCTAATCTGAATATGATCTCCTGGTATTAAGCTGTTCTTTGTCCAACCACCTCTGGCAAGCTTGTTTGGTGCAGTCAATTCTGCCTGCCAAGATTCAGATTGACCGAAATCACCCTCAACAGAGAAATAGAGCTGAACATGAGGATTAACAAAGCGAAGCTCCGTCATAACGGCCTGAACTGTAATTCGTTCAGTTGAATAGGCTGCAAAGCCATGATGAGCGACAGATACTCGCCACGCGCTCAAAGCAGAAAGACTGACTATCACAAGAAAAAAAACCTTTTTTTGCATTAAGCTCTACTCCCTACTTCAACATATTTTTTCCAAGAATTTTGGATAGCATTTCGAGCCAGTATGTACATCTCGATCGTCTATTTAACCACATATTCTAATGTGAACTCGATCGTTATATTCGATATTTCTATTAGAAAATCAACTTATTTAAACTAACTGAGGATTCATACTATGCGTATCTTTTCTTTCCCTATAGAATTGAGAGATGAAAATCGCCCGGGTGGCGGAATTGGTAGACGCAAGGGACTTAGAAAGTAATTTGAGCACCCAGGTCGGAAACGCCTGACGTGAATGGAGTCAAATTCGGGGAAACCTCAGCGCCTTGGGCGGTGGCAATCCCGAGCTAAGCCTCGTTAGAGATAGACTCTCAACGAGGAAAGTGTAGAGACTTGACGGCTCCTGCCTAAACTGCACTTAACGCAGCACGGCAAAGAGAAAGTCCAGACCACAAATATGCCTAGATTGGCATAGCAGCGAAAGCTGTAGCGGGTAAGAAAATCCCTCGGAGGAAACTCCGTGCCGGTTCGATTCCGGCCCCGGGCACCATTCAATCACCATCTATAGTTGCGCGTTTAAATGCTCAAAATCATACTAACCGCCAACTCAAGGCTCTCTGTTTATGCAACTCAGTGAATTTGCTCGCTCTTTGACGGTTGAAACTGCTTTTACAGTGCTTGGAATTGCCAAGGCGTTAAAGAGCACAGGAAAAGACATAGTTGAGCTCGAGATTGGCGATAGTCCATTCAACAGTACTGCCACAGCACAGAAAAGTGGCATCACCGCTATCGAAACTAATCACTCACACTATTGTCCATCTCCCGGCTTGCCTGAGATCCGTACAGCTGCTGCCAGATTTGTACGAACTGAATTTAATATTCCAGCAGAAGCAGAGAATGTAATAGCTGGCCCAGGTGCAAAAATTTTCGAGCAGTATTTTTGCGAGGCATTTTTAAACCCAGGTGATGGGGTTCTTGTTTTTAGTCCGTATTTCCCCACCTACATCCCAAATATTGAACGTCGTGCCGCACGCGCTGTTCTTACTCCATTACGTCAGTCTCAAGAGTTCAGGCCTAGTCTTCCAGATATTGAGCGATTTCTCGCAGATGATCCTTCTCCAAAAGCTATTTTCTTAAATTCACCACATAATCCAACCGGAGGAGTGGCTACAGCTAAAGATCTTAAGGCAATCGCAGACCTAGTTAGGGGGGAGGAAATAGCCATATTTAGTGACGAGCCTTACTGTCATATGACCTGGGAAGGATCACATCATTCCATTCTCAGCGAGAATGGAATGATGGATCAAACCGTCGGCGCTTATACGTTCAGCAAGTCATACAGCATGAGTGGGTGGCGTCTTGGCTTTACCGTTTCATCGAGTGCAATTGCACTCGTAATTGCCAAGATGATCAATACCACCCTCTCCTGCACCCCTCCGTTAGTTCAAATAGCTGGCACTGCAGCTCTGGAGAATGACTCCGTTGAACGCAATTCTGTTATGGAAGAATTCCATGAGAAAGTCGTGCTCCTTACAAAAGGACTTAACAAGATCAGTGGATTTAAAACACTCCCCCCAGCAGCAACATTTTATGTTTTCCCTAATGTAGCTGCTGTTTGCAACAGAATAGGTATTACCAGCCATGGTTTAGCAATGTACCTACTGGAGGGAGCTGATGATAAATTTGGCGTAGCATGCCTGGGTGGAGAATGTTTTGGAGAAGCTGGCGCAGGCTTTTTGCGATTTAGCTGTGCCGAACCAAACGATCGTTTAAAACTTGCTCTTGATTTCATCCCAATAGCGTTAGCAAACAAAACTCGTCTCGCTGAATGGCTAGAGAAAAAACCTCACTATCGTCTAATTAGCATGTACACCATTGATTAATGGCAATACCATCAACGCATTCCAGGTTGGTATTAATCCACCTGGAATGCTGATCTAAAACACTCTGATGTAACGCCAACTAAAGACAACTAACAGTTATTAACTTAAAAAAACAGTTAAATTCAATTTAGAACCTACTGTTTCATATTGTTATTTTCAGATCATAGGCTAATACTAAATCGTCCAAACTAGAGCGCCTATGGATGATCCCTTCAAAACCCACTGCGGCTGTTTTATCAGCCTTAACCACAGCCTTTATTTATTCGACCTGCGCCTTAGCTCAAAGTAATTCTGAGATGGAAAACGTTGTTGTTTTTGGGCGAAATGCCGAACTAATGGGAACCGCAAACACAGCTACCGAAGGTACGGTTGGAGGGGCAGATTTGTTAGTTCGTCCAATGTTACGGATAGCAGATCTACTCGAGGTCATACCCGGAATGGTTGCTGTACAACATTCCGGTTCTGGAAAAGCTAATCAATACTTCCTTAGAGGGTTTAATTTAGATCATGGCACTGATTTCTCTACCTATGTAGATGGCGTTCCATGGAACTTCAGAAGCCATGGACATGGACAAGGCTACTTGGACGTCAATGGTCTACTGCCTGAGAGCATTGAACGCATTGACTACAGAAAAGGACCATACCGTGCAGACGTAGGTGATTTTTCTATGGTTGCCGCTTCGTTCATCAGCACAATCGATAGACTTGAACAAAATTTTGCAGAAATGGAAACCGGTCAATATGCCTGGGCACGTCTAGCTGGCGGTCTAAGTACAGAAGTAGCTGGGGGAACGCTTACCACACTAGGGGAAGTAAAGTCTTATGACGGGCCATGGGAAAAGCATGAAGGGCTTGAACATGTCTCTGTCTGGGGCAAGTGGATAACAGATATGCCCTTTGGAGATCTTTCATTTACCTTATCTGGCTATGAGGGTAATTGGCACCCGACTGAACAGATTCCAGAACGAGTTGTTGGAAGTGCTATTTGCAAAAATGCCTATTGCACTCTTGACCCCAGTGCAGACGGTAATACATCACGCTGGATACTAAGTGGTCAACTTCTCGCAGCGGACTGGAACGCATCTGCATACCTTCAACACTATGACTGGCACATGCAATCTAACCCAACTTATGACTACCAGATCAACCAAATCGATAAACGTCTCACATTTGGCGGAAAATACGATCGAACACTCCTGGAAAGAAATAACGTTAAGTGGGATATAGGACTAGAATTTCGACATGATGACATAGGACCCGTCGGGGTAGAACACCAGAAGAACGGTACGTTTGTATCCCATATCGCTAATAACGAAATCACTGAGACTTCAATTGGTGTATATGCTGAGGCAACGTGGTTTTTAACTGATGAATTACGTTTATTTGCCGGTTTAAGAAGCGAATATTATGATTTTAATGTTGATAAAATCACAATCGGTAGTGTGAAAGGCTCCAAGTCTGACAACATAGCCTCCCCAAAAACGGGACTGGCTTATACATTAAATGAAAACATGGAAATCTATGGGAGTTGGGGAAAAGGGTTCCACTCTAATGACGCACGAGGTGTTGTAAATACCACCACCCCACTGCCTGGTCTAGCTGCAGGAACAGGTTATGAACTAGGCGCACGCATTGAATATGAAAATTTTAAAATAACAGCAGCACGCTGGTGGCTCAATCTTGATAGTGAGCTTATTTTTGTGGGCGATTCGAATTCAGTAGAAGCAAGGGGCGGCTCCAAACGCAATGGCAATGAATTAACATTGTTTTGGCAACCAAGTCCTGGTTTAGGCATTGACGCAACATGGACTGATAATGAGGCTTCTTATACTAATAATTCAGAGGGTCGCTTTATTGAAGGCTCCATGGAAAATACTGGGCAGCTTGGCATCTCTTTTAGTCGTAATAACTGGGAAAGCAATTTTCGTCTACGATACCTTGGACCTTATCCATTATTGCCAGATAACTCGACTCGAGCACCTTCTCATCTCCTCGCAAGTGTCCGAAGTGGTTACAACTTGGGTTCCGCAACACTTTACGCTGAAATTTTTAACTTATTAGATACAGATGCAAAAGATATTACCTACCTTTATGGGGCTCATGTAGCAGGCTTTGATTCCTCTGGATTAACAGCTGATGATATTGACTGCAGTACTACTAATTGCCTTATGAGCCGAGCATCGGAGCCAAGAACGCTTCGTTTAGGTATTAAATGGTCTTTCTAAAGCTGTTAGGCGCAAGTTTTTTAATATCAATAAAAGCATCTAAGTCAAACCAGAATGAGCCACCCCGAATCAATTAGAGCGCTGCTGACTTCTCCATTGCCAGGGAGGCATAGGGTTTGTCCTACTCCATAACCCCACTTTGTCTGTCCGAGCCATCTCCTCTAGATCTATTAGTTTTTGATCATTTGAATAATGCCGATAAACCCATGCATGGCCTTCTAAAACCATCACCTGATTAATGCTGGTTTTTCCAAAAAATATGGTTCCAATATTTCGACCGTACCGATCAACATCAGTAACCACAACACGCACAGATCGATCTAGGATTTTTTTCTCTAAAGCCTCTCTAGATTCAGAACCCCATAACTGATTTTTCTCTGGGGCATCTATCTCTGCTAACCGTATACGCTGCAATGCGGCATTTATTTGTAGATCAACGGTATCACCGTCTATGACATTGACTACATAGCCAAGCAATATCTCTTGAGGGAATGCCGGTGCCATCCAACTGAAATACAACACACACAAAAAACAAGTGAGTCTCATTTATGCATTCATCTCACTAGGCAACTCCTCTCCTTTAATCAACACTAAAATAATGAACGAATCACATCTTTATCCGGAACGGAGAGAATTTTGGCAACGGTATCTAAATACAGCTTATGCCCAAGCGGATTTTTTGATTCAACCTCTGCAGACGTACCAACAGTAAATTCAGAATTCCCTGTTCCATATCCTGTCTCAACCTTACCTGCAAACTCGAAATAGCCCCATTCTGCAAGAATGAGCCAATAGGCGTATTCTGTCGCGGTAATCTTGTTATAAGCTGCGGTATCGCTTTTTTTGTCAGCATAGCTGGAGACATCATAAATACCGTTAGAGATCGCTTGCTGCATTGCAAGATGCAGCGGAGAAGAAGTGGTATTCCATGCCCACTGATAAAGGTCAAAAGAGGTATTAAACCCTATCGCAGTAATAGTGTGGAGCAGATGCTCTAACACCTCTCCAATAACTTGAGTTTCTGTTTTGCCTGTTTCTTCCCAAATATAATCAATAGCATTATTAGTGTAGCTACCTCCAGGGTTGGTATCGATAGAGCCCGAATAATTTGAAGGACCAATATATCCTATGCGTTGATAAGCGTTTAATACGCTTAGCGATGTAAAAAAAGCAGCTCTCTTATTATAATCAATAGCAGTCGTATTCATCACCATGGCTTCAAAAGTTGATGCGACACTTTCCATAAATGTGTTTGAAACTTCAGACCTTGCAAAAAACCTTAATTTATTTACATCTAAATATCTTGTGAAAGGGCTATAAGTTGAATCAGAAACCAATGACCCCCTCTCCGTCGTATTATCAAGAATCGTTACCGTAAAGTCTTTTGTCACTGATTCCGTCGCACCAATGGCTCCATCCGTAGCCTTAACCGTAAATTTATATGTATTGTCCTTTCCATCATCAATAGGATTCTCAAAATCACCAGCTGCGTTAAGCTTCAAAGTACCCCAAGTATAATTAACATTAACCAATGCACTATCAGTGCCAGATATACTCCAAACGACACCCTTTGATGCATCTAGGACAGTTATTAAATCCTGATTTTCAGGCACTGTCTTTGTTCCACTTGTTAAAATAGAAAGCGCAACATTCGGATCTGCAATCGGCGGAGCATCCCCTTCAGGGTCACTGCCGCTGTTACCACAGGCAGTTAAAAATAAAGGGGCAATTAAAAGAGCTAGCCGTGTAAATCGCATTTTATATACCTTCAAAAAAACTTCTTAAAGAACCTGTGCCATCAATCTGGAAAGACAACATCCAATCTTTTCTATCAGCAACTACTATGACTACCGCTACTCTTTGTATCATTACGACCCTAAGAATTCTTTCAAGATTAGTCATTAGATGTATCAAAAATCCAGAAAGTTGCCAGTGCGTATAACGTACATTTATTAATGCACCCATAAGTCCAACTCGAGCCTCCCATGTTGATTATCTAAGATTCACTTCACCTAGATTAAACAAGGCCTGACAATCTGTTGCATCACTAAGCCGATCGCTATCTATCACAGTATCCGCCATACCTGAGCCTTGAAACCGAGGGTCATCACACTGTCCATCTCTAGCCCACTGGCTTGAGTCATCGCCAAAGTCAACTTCGTCGGTGCTTATAAGACGCACTTCACCTAGATTAAACAAGGCCTGACAATCTGTTGCATCACTTAGTCGATCGCTATCTATCACAGTACTCGCCATACCTGAGCCTTGAAACCGAGGGTCATCACACTCGCCATTTCTGGCCCAATTACTTGAGTCATCTCCAAAGTTAGGCTCATTAAGAGTTATAAGGCTTACTCGACCTAGATTAAATAAAGCCTGACAATCTGTGGCATCGTTTAGCCGATCACCGTCTATCAAATAGTCCGCCATACCCGAACCTTGAAATCGAGGATCATCACACTCGCCATTTTCGGCCCAATCACTTGAGTCATCTCCAAAGTTAGGCTCCTGAGCCAAAATATTTACTTCAGCCAACAGACTTAAAAAACCTGAAAAAATTATAAATCTTCCTAGCATAAATCCCACAGAAACAACTCCTAAATAACTGATTTACAATCAACTAAAGATAGTAAATCACTAATCATTATACAGTCGCCCAACTATAACCACGAGCTGACAGAACATGAATTATATGAGAATCTTAATGTTAACGACATAATCCTTAATCATAACCCCGCTTGACAACATTTGAACTGTAAGTCAATGCCCTCCCCTATCCTGTTACCCAGCTTAGGAAGCCCCCATATAACAAGCCTTTCAACTACAACCATAACCAAAAAATACGTCTTCCCACTCAGCCCTCATTATTTCCAATTAGCCTTACTCTAATTTATCCTATAAACCAATTATTCAATTAACCCAGTCTTCAGGATAGATTCATGGCAATGCACAACGCGCTACAAAGGTTTGGTCGATCTGGAAACCCCACTTTAAATGATGCCACCTTCAAAAATGAAAGAGGCGCGACAGGACAGACCATGACGCTGGAAGGCACGGTTAATAAAACAGGAATTTTATTGGCTTTACTAGTCCTAAGCGCCACATACACATGGAATTTATTTTTCCAAGATGGGAATGCGGCAGCAGTAATGCCAGCAACAATTGGCGGGGCCATTGGAGGGCTAATTTTTGCCCTTATAACCATGTTCAAAAAACAATGGGCAGGGGTCACTGCTCCTATCTACGCTCTTTTAGAAGGACTTTTTCTGGGCGGAATTTCTGCTATTTTCGAATCCCAATACCCTGGAATTGTCATTCAAGCCACAGGACTAACGTTAGGCACGCTTGCTTCACTATTGCTGCTTTATAAATTAGGCATTATCAAACCTACTGAAAATTTTCGACTAATGATCGTCTCCGCCACTATGGGAATCGGGGCTCTTTATCTCATTAGCTTTGTCATGAACATGTTTGGTTCCACTGGAATAGGTTTCATTCACTCTAATGGACTTTTTGGAATTGGCTTTAGCCTTTTTGTCGTTGCTATAGCTGCACTGAATTTAGTACTAGACTTTGACTTTATAGAACAAGGCTCAGAACAAGGCGCACCTAAATATATGGAGTGGTTTGGGGCTTTTTCTCTGATGGTAACCTTGATCTGGCTATACTTGGAAATGCTCAGACTTCTCTCTAAATTAAGAAGTCGCTAGTGGATTTAAACACTATCTTTTTTGGAGCCATAATAGCTCTATCATTGGCAATTTTCTTTTATATTGGAAAGTTCAAAGCATCATCAAAACAAAGAGATAGAGATGACAAAATAGAAGGGAAAGGAAGCAAATTCACTAGTGTGAAAATCTTGCTATGCGTTATGGCCACTATATTAGGAGTTGCTCTTTTGGCGACCTCATTTTCATAAGGCATTAATCGGAATAGTGCTCAATAAAACGGGCTAACTTCTCTCCTAAACTCAGAATTCTGCGTCTAGTCAGCTAACGTCTATTTCAATAGTTCTTACATGATGAGCTTGTTCCCACAAGGTCAAAAGCCGTGTTAGAAAAAGAAGTCTCACATCTTAATACGATCTGCAATTGCTAGAATTCGATACATCTCACGCAAAACAGGTTTCTCAATCAGTTTGCCATCAATCACGACCAACGCCGTACCTAATTCTTCAAAAGCCTGAGTAATACGCTGTGCGCGATCTATTTCTTCTAGAGTTGGTGTAAAAACCTCATTAAGAGCTTTTATTTGCTTTGGATGTACCGACCCTTTACCACAAAAACCTAGCGCCTTTGCCTGCCTTGCGGCCACAATCATCCCAGCCTCATCATCGAGATCAAGATATGGAACGTCTATTACGTCAAGTTCTGCTGACGCTGCAGCATGTACTACTCGCGAACGCGCATAGAGTAGTGACTCCCAAGTATTGTCGCATCGAAGCTCCGCAGCCATATCGATTCCGCCAAAGAAAAGCGCATCAATCCGAGAGCTACAGTGTGCAATCTCAAATGCTTGCTCCAGCGCTGCATTAGTCTCAATGATTACATGTAAGCGTGTGTCATGACCGCGTTCGGTCAACAAATCGTCAAGCATAACTATTTCTTCGGGAGTCTTTACCTTTGGCAACATCAGAGTTGGCGGTGGAGAGTCAGTCAACAACACTGCCTGTAGATCAGCAATGCCAAAAGCTTCTCTTAAACAATTAATTCGAACAACACGCTCAACTCCGTCATCAGCCTGGGGGCTTTCAAAAACGCTCATAGCTTGAACGCGCGCCTGATCCTTATCCTTTGGAGACACACCATCTTCTAGTTCTATACATACAATATCTGCACCAGATGCAAGGGCCTTAGGAAACATATCAGGGCGCAAACCAGGCGTAAAAATAAAACTACGTCGAGATTGAAACGTGTCATTAGTCATACTGTGCCTATGATTTTGGTTTTCATTGCCCTACCCCCTTAGACATCCTCTCTATCTCCATGCTGAATATATTGGCTTGCCGATGAGTGTTGCGGGGTTTGCACCAACCCTAGGTCTAAATTTTTGAAAGCGCCCAGAATCCACCTCTGCAACATAAAGGTTTCCTTCTTGGTCTGTTGCTATGCCGTGCACTCCCCATAGTGTGCCTGGGAAAGTTCCAATAGTTCCCCACGCATAGATCAGGCGCCCCTCCAAATCATACTTCACCATCTTATGAGTATTACGATCAAAAACTACAGCATGTCCATCATCGTTAATCTCAATAAAGTGGAGACTTGATGGGCTAACATTAATCTTCCATTCTGAAAGATAGTTCCCATCAGCATCGAAAATTTGAATGCGATGATTAGCTCGATCATTAACGAACACTCTGCCAGTGTTAACGTCGACAGCCACGCCGTGAACGTTATTCATATAACCCGGTCGTGTCTCACTGCCCGCTTCGCCTGCTTGACCAAAGTCAAGGAGAAAGTTTCCATTCTGATCAAACTTTGCAACGCGAGTCCCGTTGTAGCCGTCAGCTACATAAAAGCTCCCATCGGGGCCCCAGGCAATAAATGTTGGGCGGTTAAGATGTGTATCGTCTGCACCTGACACATTCGGTGTGCCAATCGTTTGCAAATGTTGCGAACCATCATTGGAAAAAATATAAATCGCATGAGAATGATCATCAACTACCCAAACACGCTTCTCTGGGTCGTATGGGCTTATATAGATCGCATGCGGGCGTTTGAACATATAGTCCCACTGCGTCCAATCCTCGATTACCTCGCCCTCACGATTAACTACCGTGATCATATGATGCCATCTTGCATCAACACCCAGTTCACGGTATGGCTCTTCAGTGCCTCTCCAAGCATCCATCCCTTGAGCCGGATCCAGCCCAGACCCACCATTACCGGGAGGCGTTGCCTGGTTTGCATTACGCCAGGGCAGTCCGCCAACGGGAAATAGCACATTGGGACCTATATCTGTCAGCTGGCGTCTCTGCGGACGCGAAATATTTGGCAACTCGCCGCCTCCAAGCAAGAACACCCGGTCCGGGCTTTCAGCGAAGATGCCTCTAGCTCCTCCATACGTCCATTCATCATGATCAGGAAGCGACGCTAAATCCTGAGGCCATCCTACAACGACCTCATATGGTCCTGAGATATCTTGTGCTCCAATAGCATCTGGTACGGCGCTAAACATCGTCGTAGTTGCGACTACAGTTGGTTGATTCTCGACGACTGGCGCACCAATGAATTGGCGCCCAAAAATGCCCGCAACCAGGCCTACGGTTAGCGTTAATCCAATCGTTAATACTTTACTCATCAGAGTTCCCCTAAAAGTTGCAGATCGCGTATTGAGTTATCTCAGTATAGCTTCGTTAATTGAATTGATAGTCTAAGGCCCATGTGAGCAATAAGTCATACTTTTATTCATTTTAGAAAAAAAGCTAGTCTCATTTGAGAAAAAGCCATTGTTTTGAAAGTCTTGAGGCATTAGTCATCAAGATCCATGTAAGATAAACAGAGCATAAAAAAGATTGATGTGGAGGGGAAATGTCAAGATCAATTATCTTAGTGTCTTTTCTAGTCTTATCTGCAATAGCAGGTCCGAACGCATTAGCTCAACACGGCATGCCTGGGGGCATTCCAATGAGTTTCTTCGTAACTAGCGAGGCCATAGGAAATGGTGGCAACCTAGGCGGGTTGGGGGGAGCTGACGAGCACTGTCAAACATTAGCCACAGCAGTTGGTGCTGGGGAACTAAATTGGAGAGCTTACCTCAGCACACAAGCTCGGCCTGAAAAATCGGCAGTCAATGCCCGTGATCGTATTGGAACAGGACCTTGGCATAACTATGACGGCATAATGATCGCCAGTAGCGTTACACATTTACATGGAGACACTCTTGAACTTGCCCGCATGGGAAACAACCTACATAAACAGACTGGTCTCACCGAGAAGGGAGCGATTGTACCCGGTCTATATGATTACCTTGATCCCAGAGATAGGGATTGGGAGTATGTTAAAACAACCCCTTATTCCAATCGTCACGAAGTAATAACAGG